>SAMEA3387500__coassemble_689_pt1 | contig 69910 bp, 65 predicted proteins | sample SAMEA3387500__metabat2_high_PE_015 | metagenome-assembled genome bin SAMEA3387500 (sample SAMEA3387500) | Felis catus | biome: Faeces | place: United Kingdom | collected 2012
TCAAGGTTTTAAAGGATTTTAGAACAATAAAAACAGGTAGTTTTTGACACTACCATGACGGAAAAGGAGGAAAACAGGATGGAAAAAGATATGACGGCCGGCACTCCCGGGAAGATCATTTTCAATTTTACAATGCCGATCTTTATCGGTAATATTTTTCAGCAGTTTTATAATATGGCAGATACGGTGATCGTCGGGAAATTTGTCGGTAATGCGGCACTGGCGGCGGTAGGAGCATGTGGAACACTGGTATTTCTGATCATTGGCTTCCTGCAGGGAGTTACGGCGGGATTTACGGTTGTTACAGCACAGCACTTCGGAGCCGGAAACATGAAGGCGATGAAGAAGTCTGTGGCATCCGGTGCGGTACTTACAGGGATCGTAACCGTTATTCTTACATTGCTGAGCATGATCAGTATGGCGAAGGTGCTGCATCTGATGAATACACCGTCAGACATGTATGGAGAAGCTTACGGATATATTATGGTCATTTGCGGCGGGATTGTGGCACAGGCACTTTACAATTATCTTGCAAGTGTATTAAGGGCACTGGGCGATAGTAAGCGTCCGCTTTATTTTCTTGTGATTGCGGCACTTTTGAATATTGTGCTGGATTTGGTGTTTATCATTGTATTTAGAATGGGAGCGGCAGGGGCAGCCTATGCGACAGTGATCGCACAGGGAATTTCGGGAATCCTGTGTCTGCTATATATTGCAAAGAAGGTTCCCGCACTGTATCTTCATAGAGAAGACTGGGAAATAGATAAGAATCTGGCCGGATGGCAGCTGAAGATCGGACTTCCGATGGCATTCCAGTATTCCATCACGGCGATAGGAACGATTGTTGTACAGTCTTGCCTGAATATCCTCGGTTCTACAGCTGCAGCCGGATTTGCGGCAGCAAGCAAGATCGAGCAGGTGTTTACGCAGGCCTACGTTGCGCTTGGTACAACGATGGCGACTTACTGTGCACAGAATATGGGGGCAGGGAAATATACGAGAATCCGTAAAGGATTTAAGAGTGCAACGTTGATTGGATTTATTTATGCGGTTGTGACAGGTGTGATTATTTTCTTTGCCGGAAAATATATGACGATATTCTTTGTATCAGAGAATGTAAATCAGATCATGGAATATGTGGATATTTATTTGAGGTGTGTAAGCGTGTCATTCCTGCCTCTTGTTATTGTTAATTTGTATAGAAACGGAATTCAGGGAATGGGATATGGACTGCTTCCTATGACAGCAGGAATTGCAGAACTGGTAGGGCGAAGCGGCGCAGCGCTGATCGCTTCGCATTTTGGAAGTTATATGGGAATCTGTCTGGCGTCCCCGGCGGCATGGGTACTGGCAGGTACGCTTCTGATTGTTATGTACTTTAAGATCATGAAGGGAAAGAAAGACAGAAATTTGAAAAATAGATAGAAAACTGAAAAGCAACTTGTTATAATAAAATGTACGAATAAACATAGAAACATTGATGGGTGAAACAGCATGAATCAAAGAGTAATAAAAAAAGTCCGTTGTAATATCTGTTCAGCGGGATGTCCGATCGATGCTTATGTAGAAGAAGGAAAGCTTGTGTCGATAGAAGGCAGCCGGGATCTTCCGGGACAGAGTGGGGGACTGTGTTCCAAAGGAGCGGCCTCCAGACAGTATGTTTATAACAAAGACAGGATTCTGTATCCGATGAAGCGTATCGGAAAAAAAGGAAGCGGGGAATTCGAACGAGTATCCTGGGATGAAGCGTATCGGATGATTGCAGAGAATCTTCTCAGGATCAAAAAAGAATATGGTCCGCAGGCGGCAGCATTTTATGCGGGATATCCGAAATGGTACAGACCGGCACTTCTGCGGCTTGCCAATGCTTACGGGTCTCCGAATTACTGTACGGAATCCAGTACCTGTTTTCAGTCGGCGGCAATGGCATGGAGATCCATTTATGGAAATGACATCTGTTTTCCGGATCTGATGCATGCACAGACGGTTCTGGTATGGAGTAACAACCTGTATCATTCCAATGCGGGGATGGCAAGACCTTATCAGGCTTTGAAAGCACGTGGGGCGAAGATCATAGCCGTAGATCCAAGAGAGACCGTAACGACACAGGCAGCGGATATCCACTTGAAACTTCTGCCGGGAACGGACGGAGCACTTGCGCTGTCTATGGCACGGGTGATCATAGAAGAAGGGCTGTATGATAAAGAATTTGTAGAAAAATATGTATATGGTTTTGAAGAGTACAAAGCGTATGTGAATCAGTTTCCACCGGAAAAAGCAGAGAAGATCACCGGTGTAGATAAGAAACTGATCCGTGAAGCTGCTAGAATGTATGCATCTAACGGGCCTGCCGGGGTGATGTTTTCAGCGTCTCCAGTTGTACATAATATTAATGGAATGCAGAATTACCGGGCAGTGATGTGTCTGATCGCACTTACCGGCAACTATGATATCCCGGGTGGCAATCCGTCAAGACCGGGTCCGGTGTCTCCTTGCAATGAATATGGAAAAGTAAAACGGCTGGATACGATAGAAGCCATCGGTGAGAAAGATTTTCCGGCATGGTTTGATCTCCCGTGTGAGGAAGCGCAGTGTACAAGAATTGCAGATTATATTCTGAAGGAAGAACCATATCCGTTGAAAGCTGTGGTGGGATTCGGCCTGAACCACAGAATGTGGCCGGAGCCGGAGCATTTTCAGAAAGCATTAAAAGCGCTGGACTTTTATGTGAATGTAGATCTGTTTTTCTCGGATTCAAGCAAGATGGCAGACCTGGTTCTTCCGGCAGCGTCTTCCTTTGAACGAGATGTTGTGCTGAATGGACGGGGAGGAATGTTCTTCCTGTCAGAAAAAGCAATCGAACCGGTCGGAGAGGCGAAGAATGATATTGAGATCATGATCGGCATGCTTCGTGCCATGCAGTTACATGATGAAGCATTGGAACATGGCTATGAGAAATATCTGGAATATATTCTGGAGCCATCCGGTGTCACACTGGAGGAATTGCGGGCGCATCCGGAAGGGGTAAAAGGACGTGTGATCATTCCGCCGGCATTTAAGAGATATGAAAAAGAAGGCTTTCATACACCATCCGGTAAGGTGGAATTTGTATCACAGATACTCGAACGTTACAAAGACAGCCACGGGTATTCCGGACTTCCGGAATACAGAGATTTCCGTGAGGTGTCAGGCATGGACAGGGAAGCATATCCACTGATTCTGAATACCGGTTCCAGAAAACCACAGCTTTTCCATGCAAGAACATACCGGGTACCGTGGCTTGCAGGACTTGAAGAGGCAACACTGGTAGAAATCCATCCGGAAGATGCGAAAAAGTATGGTATTGCAGATGGTGACATGGTGAGGGTATCTTCCCCGGTGGGAAGTATCTGCGGAATTGCGGCGGTTTACCTGAACAGCCAGCCGGGAATTGTACACGTCTATCATGGCAATGCAAAGGGTGAGGCAAATGATCTGATAGACAGAAATTATCTGGATCCAATTTCAGGATTCCCGGGATATAAAAGTTATTTCTGTAAAATCGAGAAAGAAAAGGCGAGGTGAAGGCATGAGTTACCGATTAAAATTTGATCCGGATAAATGTGTCGGCTGTTATGCCTGTCATATAGCCTGCCTGGATGCACACCATGATGTGGAAGATGTAGATGCAAAGAGCTATCGGACGGTCAAAAAGGTAGTGAAAAATCAGTTTGAAAAGAATATCTGTCCGGGCTGTGCTCACTGCGGTATCTGTATCAAAGTCTGTCCGGTGCAGGCAATTTACAAAGATTCGAAGACTGGATTTGTACTGACAGACAAAGAAAAATGTATTGGATGTCATGCCTGCGAAAAGGTCTGCCCGAAAGACGTGATCCATTTTGACAAGGACGGAAAAATGGAAAAGTGTGACGGGTGTATTGAAAGAATCAGGGAAGGGCGGGAACCTGCCTGTGTCAGAGTCTGTTTTCCCGGTGCGATCACACTGGAATAAAGACGAATAGATAAAAAGGTGAGACTGATAAAAGTAAGAATAGATGAAACTGGATAAAGCTAAGTAAAGAGAGATAAGGATAAAGGCGTATGTTAAAAATCAAGGAATATGTGAAGGCAGAAAGTCTGGAACAGGCATATGAACTGAACCAGAAGAGGACGAACTGCATTCTGGGCGGCATGTTGTGGCTTAAGATGTCGAACCGGAATGTACAGAAAGCGATTGATCTGTCCGGACTTGGTCTGAATCAGATCGAAGAGACAGAAGAAGAATTCCGGATCGGATGTATGACGACACTCCGTGAACTGGAATGTCATGAAAGATTGAACCAGTGGTGTGAAGGCGCAGTAAAAGATGCGGTCAGTGATATTGTCGGCGTACAGTTCCGGAACCTTGCAACGATTGGTGGAAGTATATTCGGACGCTATGGATTTTCGGATGTACTGACCGTGTTTCTTGCAATGGACAGTTACGTAGAACTGTATAAAGGAGGGATTGTTCCATTACAGGAATTTGCGCAGATGAAAAGAGACAATGACATTTTAGTCAGAGTCATTGTAAAAAAGGATCAGAGAAATATGATCTATCTGGCACATAGAAATTCCAAGACAGATTTTCCGGTATTGACATGTGCGGTTTCAGTAAATGCTGAAAATGGATGCGTATGTATCGGTGCAAGACCGCAGAAAGCGGTCCGACTGGAACTGACAGAAGCAGTCAGAGAAAAAGTATGGAGCGGTGTCTGTACTGAAGAAGAGATGAAGAAAGAGGCAGAATGCATTGCTTCACAGGTGAAGACGGACAGTAATATGCGCGCCGGCAAAGAATACAGAAGCCGTCTGGCATATGTTCTGATCCGCAGGACATTGGAAGCACTGAATACAAAAGGAGGAGATCAGTAGGATATGAAAGTAAAGATTCTTTTAAATGGGACAATGAGAGAAGCGGAAATATCCAGCGATCAGCTTCTGATCGATTTTGTCAGAGATCATGGATGCTATAGTGTAAAACGTGGATGTGAGACGTCGAACTGCGGCCTGTGTACAGTGTTTGTAGATGATAAACCGGTATTATCCTGTTCGATGCTGACAGCCAGAGTCGACGGATGCAAGGTAGATACGTTAGAAGGACTTCAGGAAGAAGCAAAAGAATTCGGTGCATTTGTTGCAGATCAGGGTGCAGAACAGTGCGGTTTCTGCAATCCGGGAATGATCATGAATGCAATTGCCATGTTCCGCGAGAATCCGGAGCCGACAAGAGAAGAGATCAAGGCGTATCTTGCGGGAAATCTTTGCAGATGTTCCGGATATGAAGGACAGCTTCGTGCAATGGAAGCATTTATCGAATACAGAAAGAAAGGAGAAAGATCATGAAAGCAGTCGGACAACCGATAAGAAAAAAAGACGCAATGGCACTGGTGACAGGAAAACCGGTATTCATGGATGATCTTGCTCCAAAGGACTGCCTGATCGTAAAGGTACTCCGAAGCCCGCATGCCAATGCGATCGTAAAATCAGTAAAGACAGATGTGGCAAAAAGAGTGCCGGGGATTGAAGACGTTTACACATGGGAAGATGTGCCGCAGGAAAGATTTACAACAGCAGGACAGACCTACCCGGAGTTCAGCCCATATGACCGGCTGATCCTGGACCGGCATGTCAGATATGTGGGAGATCCGGTGGCAATCGTTGCAGGTGAGAATGAGGCATGTGTGGATAAAGCGTTAAAGATGCTGAAGGTGGAATACGAAGTGCTTCCGGCAGTTCTGGATTTTCATATGGCAAAAGATGGTGATGTTCTGGTACATCCGGAAGATAACTGGAAAGCACTCTGCAAGGTAGGCGCCGATAATAAGAGAAATCTCTGTGCAAGCGATTCTACGGAAGACGGAGATGTGGATGCAGTGCTGGCAGATTGTGATGAGGTCGTAGAAGGAACTTATCACGTCAGGGCTGCGCAGCAGGCCATGATGGAGACATTCCGTACCACTTGCTTTATGGATGCTTATGGAAGACTGAATATTTTAAGTTCCACGCAGATCGTATATCATGTAAGACGTATCATTTCCAATGCACTTGGAATTCCGAAATCCAGGATCCGTGTCAGCAAACCGAGAATCGGAGGCGGATTTGGTGCAAAGCAGTCGGTCGTGGCGGAATTATTCCCGGCATTTGTCACATGGAAGACGGGAAAAGCTTCGAAGATGATCTTTACAAGAGAGGAATCGCAGATCGCATCGTCTCCGAGACATGAGATGGAAGTACATGTCCGTCTGGGTGCATCGAAGGAAGGAAAGATCCGTGCAATCGATGTATATACACTGTCGAATACAGGCGCTTACGGAGATCACGGACCGACAACTGTTGGATTGTCCGGTCATAAATCGATTCCGTTGTATAGTTCGGCAGAAGCACACCGTTTTACATACGATGTTGTGTATACCAATCATATGGCTGCCGGAGCATACAGAGGATATGGCGCGACACAGGGAATCTTTGCAGTGGAATCTGCAGTAAATGAAATGGCAGAACGATTACATATCGATCCGGTAGAATTCCGTCTAAAAAATATGGTAAGAGAAGGCGATGTGATGCCTGCATATTACGGTGAGACGGCACAGAGCTGTGCACTTGACCGCTGCCTGGAGCGGACTGCGGAACTAATCGGCTGGAAGGACAAGTATCCGTGTAAAGACATGGGAAATGGTAAAGTTCGAAGCGTCGGTATTGCAATGGCAATGCAGGGGTCCGGAATCTCGGGCGTAGACGTCGGCTCCGCGACAATCAAGATGAATGATGACGGATTCTATACACTGATGATCGCGGCAGCAGATATGGGAACCGGATGCGATACGATCCTGGCACAGATGGCAGCAGAGTGTCTGGACTGTCCGGTGGAAAGAATTGAAGTACTTGGTGCCGATACAGATGCGTCGCCATATGATTCCGGATCTTATGCGTCAAGTACTACGTATATAACAGGTAAGGCAGTAGAAAAAGCATGCCAGAAGCTGATTGCCAGAATCCTTGAGATTGCATCAGGAATGCTGGAGGCACCTGTGGAAGAACTGGTATTTGCAAGCGATCATGTAGAATGGCCGAAAGAACAGAAGAGTGTATCATTGGAAGATATCGGTACGAAATCTATGTGCGGTAATGGCTGTGCGCTTGAGGTGACAGAAAGTAATACGTCTCCGACATCACCGCCGCCATTCATGGCAGGGGCAGTAGAGATCGAACTCGACAAAGAGACCGGTCATGTGGAAATCCTGGATTATAAGGCTGTCGTAGACTGTGGAACCGTTGTCAACCCGAATCTTGCAAGAGTGCAGGCAGAAGGCGGGCTTGTACAGGGGATCGGAATGACGCTTTATGAGAATATCCAGTATAATGAAAAGGGAAGAATGCTGAATAACTCATTCATGCAGTATAAAGTACCATCCAGAAGAGATATGGGAAATCTGCAGGTCGAATTTGAAAGCAGTTATGAACCGACCGGTCCATTCGGTGCCAAATCCATCGGAGAGATCGTAATTAACACTCCGGCACCGGCGCTTGCACAGGCGATTGCGAATGCAACCGGCATCTGGTTCAAAGATCTTCCAATCACCAGCGAACAGATTGCAATGGGCGTTCTGGAGAAAAAACTGGCAAAATAAAATATATTAGAAAAATATATAGTGAAACTACTTGCAATCAGACGCAAAAGTTATTACAATATTGGGTAACGTTTAGAAAAATATGTGGAGGCCGCTAAGATGCAGTTATTAAAAGACAGAATCCGCAAGGATGGCAAGATAAAAGAAGGAAATGTCTTAAAAGTGGACAGCTTTCTGAATCATCAGATGGATGTAAAGTTATTTCAGGAGATTGGAAAAGAATTTAAGAGAAGATTTGCAGATGAAGAGATCACAAAGATTCTTACCATAGAAGCTTCCGGTATCGGCATCGCATGTGTTGCAGCAGAAGTATTTGATGTTCCTGTTGTATTTGCTAAGAAGACACAGACCAAGAATATTGCCGGAGATGTGTACACTACAAAAGTAGAATCATTTACACACGGAAGAGTGTATGACATTATTGTTTCAAAAGAATTCCTCGGAAAAGGTGACAAAGTACTTCTGATCGATGATTTCCTTGCGAATGGAAAAGCTCTGGAAGGACTTGCAGAACTGGTTACAAAGTCAGGAGCCGAGCTTGTCGGAGCCGGAGTTGTGATCGAGAAGGGATTCCAGGTCGGAGGAGATATCATCCGTTCCAAAGGTATTCATCTGGAGTCATTGGCGATCGTAGAAAGCATGGATGAAAAGACAGGAGAAGTGGTTTTCCGCGACTAATAGATAAAAATTCAAAGGATTTTTAAGGGAATGTGAGGCTTTCATATTCCCTTTTTTTTATTCCTATGCTATACTTTATGATAAGTATGTGAATGCATAAAGAGAACTTATGGTAAGGAGTAAGAACTTATGAAAAGAGTATTGTTAAAACTCAGCGGGGAGGCTCTCGCAGGCGATAAAAAGACAGGATTTGACGAAGCTACCTGTATGGGTGTAGCCAAGCAGGTAAAGCAGCTTGTAGATGATGGGGTACAGGTTGCAATCGTAACAGGAGGAGGTAACTTCTGGAGAGGAAGAACCAGTGAGACGATCGACCGTGTGAAGGCTGACCAGATCGGAATGCTTGCAACAGTTATGAACTGTATCTATGTATCTGATATTTTTCGTTATGCAGGTATGAAGACAGAAGTGTTTACACCGTTCGTATGCGGTGCATTTACCACACTGTTTTCCAAGGATGCAGCAGTAGAAGCATTGAATGAAGGAAAAGTTGTATTCTTTGCAGGCGGAACAGGACATCCATATTTTTCAACAGATACAGGTGCAGTTTTAAGAGCCATTGAGATCGAAGCAGATGCAATGTTACTGGCAAAAGCAATTGACGGTATCTATGACAGTGATCCGAAGGTAAATCCGGAAGCGAAGAAGTACGATGAAATATCTATTCAGGAGATTATCGATAAGAAGCTGATGGCAGTAGATCTTACCGCTTCTATCATGTGTCTGGAGAATAAGATGCCGATGCTGGTATTCGGATTAAATGAGGAGAACAGCATTGTTGAGACAATGAAGGGTACATTTACAGGAACAAAAGTAACTGTATAAAAATGCAGATAAGCAGATAAAAGGAGATAACACTATGAATGAAAGATTAAAACCATTTGAAGAAAAAATGAAGAAAACAATCGGAAATCTGGACGGAGAACTTTCTGCAATCCGTGCAGGCCGTGCAAATCCGAACGTTCTGAATAAGATCATGGTAGACTATTATGGAACACCGACACCAATCCAGCAGGTAGCAAACGTATCCGTACCGGAAGCACGTATGATTCAGATCCAGCCATGGGAAAAGAAAATGGTAAGAGAGATTGAAAAAGCAATCATGACTTCGGATCTGGGGATTAATCCGACGAATGACGGAACAACTGTACGTCTTCTTTTCCCTGAATTAACAGAAGATCGAAGAAAAGAACTGGTAAAGGATGTTAAGAAAAAGGGCGAAGCAGCCAAAGTTGCGATTCGTAATATCCGTCGTGATGGAATCGATTCTGTTAAGAAACTGAAAGGTTCCGATGTGTCAGAAGATGAAATGAAAGATATGGAAGATGATCTTCAGAAACTGACAGACAAATATGTAAAAGAAGTTGATAAAGCTGTAGAAGCAAAATCAAAAGAGGTTATGACAGTATAAGACCTGTAAGAGATAAAAGCAGTATACAACAGGAGGGGGATAAGGTCCAGATGCTCTGGAAACTGTCCCCTCTGTTCTTGTATACCTATTGTTATTAGGAGGAAATAATCATATGAATGTGCCACAACATGTTGCGATCATATTGGATGGAAACGGACGCTGGGCAAAAGCAAAAGGAATGCCGCGCAATTACGGTCATGCACAGGGCAGTAAGAATGTAGAGCGTATCTGCGAAGAAGCGTGGAGAATGGGCATTAAATATCTGACGGTCTACGCATTTTCCACAGAGAACTGGAATCGTCCGGACGATGAAGTCAATGCTCTGATGAAGCTGCTTCGTAATTACATGAAGACCTGTCTGAAAACGGCTGCAAAGAATGATATGAAAGTCCGCGTGATCGGGGATATCACAAGACTGGATGAAGACATTCAGAAGAGAATTCTGGAACTGGAAGAAGCAACAAAGAATAATGGCGGTCTGAATTTCCAGATCGCGATTAATTATGGAAGCCGTGATGAGATGATCCGTGCGATCCGTAAGATTGCAAAAGACTGCGTGGATGGAAAAGTGGATCCAGCTGAGATCAAAGAAGAAACATTTGAGCAATATCTGGATACAAAAGGAATCCCGGATCCGGATTTGATGATCCGTACCAGCGGGGAGCTTAGGCTTTCCAATTATCTGTTATGGCAGCTTGCCTATACAGAATTTTATTTTACAGATGTTCCGTGGCCGGATTTCAGTAAAGAAGAGCTGGAAAAGGCGATTGAAACATACAATCACCGTGACAGACGTTATGGTGGTGTGAAGGAGGAAGAAGAACAGAATGTTTAAGACGAGATTATTAAGTGGGATTGTTCTGGTTATCATCTTAATTGCAACGGTTGGAACCGGCGGTGGTTTACTGTTTGGATTTCTGGCACTGATCAGTCTGATCGGACTGTCAGAGCTTTATAAAGTTGTGGATGTGCAGAACAAGATATTAGGACTTACCGGTTATCTGGGAGCTGTTGTATATTATGGAATTTTATATACCGGACAGATGCAGTATGTGACACTTCTTACGATTGCATTTCTGGTAGTACTGATGGCGGTGTATGTGTTTTCATTCCCGACATTTAAGGCAGAGCAGGTAATGACGGTATTCTTTGGCGTATTTTATGTTGCAGTGATGTTGTCTTATGTGTACCAGACCAGAATGCTGGAAGACGGGGCCGTTGCAGTATGGCTGATCTTTTTAAGCTCCTGGGGGTGTGATACCTGTGCGTACTGTGCAGGCATGCTTCTTGGAAAACACAAGATGGCACCGAAGTTAAGCCCAAAGAAATCCGTAGAAGGCGGAATCGGCGGAATTGTCGGAGCTGCATTACTGGGTGCAATCTTTGCAGTTGCAGCAAATAAGATTACAGGAGCTGGTGTGAATCCGGCACAGTATGCGGTTATTTGCGGAGTCGGCGGTATGATCTCGCAGATCGGAGATCTGGCAGCTTCAGCGATCAAACGTAATCATGATATCAAAGATTACGGGAAACTGATCCCGGGACATGGCGGAATCCTTGACAGATTTGACAGTGTTATCTTTACAGCACCGATCATTTATTATCTTGCAACATTCCTTGCAGGAAGATTGTAGGAGGTAAGTATGAAAAAGATAGCAATTTTAGGTTCTACAGGTTCCATTGGAACACAGACCCTGGAAGTGGTAAGAGAGAATGGAGATATCGAAGTACTCGGACTGGCTGCAGGCAGCAATATCAAGATGCTGGAAGAACAGATCAGGGAATTCCACCCACAGATCGTGGCTGTATGGTCGGAAGAAAAAGCAGACGAATTACGTGTTAATGTAGCAGATACAGATACAAAGATTGTTGCAGGCATGGATGGACTTCTGGAAGTTGCAACGATGAAGGGAACAGAGATCCTTGTAACGGCTGTTGTCGGTATGATCGGTATCCGTCCGACAATTGAGGCAATCAAAGCAGGAAAAGACATTGCACTTGCCAATAAAGAGACGCTGGTAACGGCAGGACATATCATTATGCCGCTGGCAAAAAAGATGGGAGTATCCATTCTTCCGGTGGACAGCGAGCACAGTGCAATCTTCCAGTCTTTACAGGGAAATGATCACGGAGCACTTCATAAGATCCTTCTGACAGCATCCGGCGGACCGTTCCGTGGAAAGAAATCGGAAGAACTGATGGAGATCAAGGTGGAAGATGCATTGAAGCACCCTAACTGGTCAATGGGACGTAAGATCACGATCGATTCATCTACAATGGTAAACAAAGGTCTTGAAGTTATTGAAGCCAAGTGGTTATTTAATGTAGATGTGGATCAGGTACAGGTTGTGGTACAGCCGCAGAGTATCATTCATTCGATGGTAGAATATGTAGACGGCGCAATTATTGCAGAACTTGGAACACCGGATATGAAGCTCCCAATCCAGTATGCACTGTATTATCCGGAAAGAAGATTCCTTCCGGGGGACAGAGTAGATTTCTGGACACTGGGCAAACTGGAATTTGAGAAGCCGGATACAGACACATTCTACGGACTGGAACTTGCATATGAAGCAGGAAGAAAAGGCGGAAGTCTTCCGACTGTATTCAATGCGGCAAATGAACTTGCAGTCAGCCAGTTCCTCAACAGAGAGATCAAGTATCTGGAAATCACGGAGATCATTGAGGACTGTATGAAAGCGCATAAGAATATTGAAAATCCAACGCTGGAACAGATTCTGGAGACAGAAGCAGCGATCTATGAGAGAATCAACAGCAGGAGGTAACAGTAAATTTGGGAATTATATTAGCAATCTTATTATTCAGCTTCATCATATTTTTTCATGAGCTTGGTCATTTCTTACTGGCGAAGAAAAATGGAATTGATGTAGATGAGTTTGCTATAGGAATGGGACCGGCAATCTATTCAAAAGAATATAAAGGGACCAAATACGCCGTGCGTATCCTTCCGATCGGAGGGTTTTGTGCGATGGGGGAAGACGAAGAAGCGAATGATTCGCCGAACAATTTTAATAACAAATCTGTCTGGGCGAGAATCTCTGTCATAGCGGCAGGGCCTGTGTTCAACTTTATCCTGGCTTTTATATTTGCCGTGATCATTACAGCGATGGTCGGCTATGATAAGCCGGTGATCGGAGCAGTAGAATCAGGCTATCCCGCTGCAGAAGCAGGTCTGAAAAAAGGTGATGAGATCGTACAGATGGGAAACAAAAAGATCCATATCTTCCGTGAAGTCAGCTTTTACAATCAGTTTCATTCTAATGAGGATGTGGCTGTTACCGTGTTAAGAAACGGAAAAGAAAAGACGGTCACACTGACACCGAAGATGGATAAAGAACTGGGCTATAAGAGATTAGGAATAGGAAGTTCCGGTTATAGCAAGGCAAATCTGTTGACGGCTTTTCAATATGGCGGATATGAAGTGAAATTCTGGATATGTACAACTGTCGATAGCTTGAAGATGCTTGTGACAGGCCAGATTGGAGTAAATGAACTTTCGGGCCCTGTGGGAATTGTAAGTACTGTAGATACAACCTATAAAGAAAGCCGTTCTTATGGAGTATTTGCAGTTGTGGTACAGATGTTAAATATGGCAATATTGTTGTCTGCGAATCTTGGTGTTATGAATTTGCTGCCACTCCCGGCATTAGATGGGGGACGTCTGGTATTTCTTTTTGTGGAGGCAATCAGAGGAAAACGTGTGCCACCAGAGAAAGAGGGATATGTACATCTGGCAGGAATCATACTATTGATGTTGTTGATGGTATTTGTAATGTTTAATGATATTAATAGAATATTTTTGGGCAGGTAGAAGTGCTGGCAGATCTATCAAAAAATCATCCCCCTTAGGTAGAAAATAGATAAAGTCTACTTAAGGGGGACTTTTGATACAAAAGTATACAAAAGAGAGCATTATTTGTTTTCAAAATTACATTCCGGCAAACCGGTAATACTGGTTAGCAGTGATAATATTCCGGCTAGCATGGATGTGGAAATTACTAATTTCGTGTCTATCTGCCCAAGTACAGTTACGGTTCCAATTGTTGCTATGGCGGTCTGCGCGACAGTCTTTATTGCCCTGATACCGGCACATTTAGCCCATTTTTTCCAATTTTTTGCTTTCATGTTACCATCCTTTCTTTTCAGGGTTGATTAAGCCGTTTATCATTAGAGCGATTCGATTATTATCCATACAGTTCAGCAATTCGTGATACGCCTACGTAAATTTCGGAAATTTTATACCATGTAGTATAATCGACTGTTCCGGTCTGTGGCAGTCCGAATACTTTCTGGAATGTACGGACTGATTCTGCAGTTGCAGGTCCGTAAATCCCGTCAGCAGTAATTTTCGGAATAGCAGGATAAGCACCTGCTATGACATTTAATTGTTCCTGCATCTGCAAAACTTTATTGCCGGAAGAACCAATTTCCAGAGTATAGCCAGGCCAGGAGGATGGGATGCCGGAGATGGCTTCGGCGGTGTTAATGTACATGTCGTCACCGTAGTAGTAACGGAGAATTTCGATAGGGGAATAGCCCTGGTCGCCTAAGGATTTGGATCCCCATTGGGTCAACCAAATTGTTATAACCTATAAAGTACACTCAAACTCTTGATTTTACTGGGTTTGCGGGCATTTTACCTGTATAAGAAAAAGTAGATTTTAAGAGAATCGTTCTTGCGATCGTAGATAATCTTGTCGATGATCTGCTTTAGGGCTTCGCTCTTTTGCACGTATGTATAATTGTTGGAGATGAGAATATCGTACACACTCCGGACCTTCTGCAGCATGGCATCCGCTGGATCCTGATCAGATTTATGCGCTGCCTTTTTCAATTCCTTTAATTGTTGTTCTAAGGATTCCCGTTCTTTCTGAATGATAGCTTTATTCGCTTTATATTCTTCCAGTGTATCAATCCCTTCCCGGTAGGAGGCTTTTATTCGTTCCTCTTTGCCGGTTAAACTTTCCAATTGTTCTGTTATAGCCTTGCGCTCATCAAACTGCTCTGTGGGTTGATATTCACGCAATTCATAGACAATATCTTTGGTATCCAATATTTCTTTGATACTGGCCAGAACTTCCTTTTCAAGGACCAGTGAGCTGATGCCGTTCGGCTTTTTACATTTACCTTTACTGTATCCGTAGCAGGAGAAGTAAGAATATTTTTCCCCATTGACTCGTTTCATAGTGGTTGAGGTTAACGTGCGTCCGCAATCCGGGCATTTCAGCAGTCCGGAAAGCCAATGCTTATAAGTGGAAGAGGGACGCTTGCCAACCGGCTTGTAGGTGGCTTTAAATCGTTCCTGCGCCGATTCAAAGAGTTCTTTTGATATGATAGCCGGCTGTTGCCCTTCTGTAACAATCCATTCATCCTTATCCTTGATACGATTGGTGCTGTTCTCTGTCCGGTTCCACCGGATCATGCCACAATAGGAAGGATTCTGGACGATGTATTCGACAGATCTTCGCTCAAATGGTTTTCCGTGCGAAGTCTTGAGTCCTAAAGAATTTAGGTATCTGGCAATGTCGAAGAAGCTCATACCTTCATTTGTGTATTTTTCGAATATAGTCCGAACAATCTTTGCTTCTTCCGGAACAATCACCGGCGGCTTGCCATGCTCAACAACCTTGTAGCCAAGCGGCGGACGTGCCTGGTATGCTCCGCGGAGTGCATTTTCTTTCATACCTCGATACACTTCGCCAGATAACCGGATAGAGTAGTATTCGTCCATCCATTCGATGATACGCTCGATCAGGCTGCCAAAGGGATCATCGGAGAGTGGTTCAGATACACTCACGACATCTACATTGTGCTGTTTTTTTAAAAGAGACTTGTATACGATGGATTCTTCCTGATTCCGGGCAAATCGTGAAAACTTCCATACCAGGATCAGATCGACTGGATGGTCATCACCTTTGGCCAGTCCGATCATTTCCTGGAAGCCGGGACGTTTGTTGGCTTTCCTTCCGGAGATACCTAGGTCCGTGAAGATCTTCAGGATTACGATATTGTTCTTGGATGCATAGTCCCGGAGGAGATGCTCCTGGGAGTCCGGCGAGATCTCCTCTTGATCATGTGTGGATACACGGATGTAGCCGTATGCATATTTTACGCTCATTGTATCACCTTCCTGTAATTATATGTGCGATGTCGCACAAAAATGGGTACAAAAATAACACCTATACGGTGCTGGATTTTTGTGATACAATATTCTTGTTGAGGGAGTACTGTATCGAGCGAATCCTTCGCCGTATATATTACTCGGGATTTTCCCTGGTGTTTGGTAGACACCGGGGAATTTTTATTTAATAGCAGTTTTTACATGGTCTTGATTTTCCACTTTGAGCTATCGTTCCGCTATATATAGTAGAGGAACGTCCCAAGCTTGGACAATCCGGAGTTGAATGATATACCTGTCCGTTAGGAACCCAATATACCGTTCCGCCTGCTTGTTGCTGTGCTTGTGCCTGCTGTTGCTGTGCTTGCGCTTGAGCAGCGGCCTGAGCTTGTTGTTGAGCTTCGGCTTGTGCCTGAGCTTGAGCGGCAGCCTCGGCTTCAGCTTTTGCCTTAGCAGCGGCAGCTTCTTGAGCAGCTTTTTCCTGAGCAGCCTTTTCTTGAGCGGCTTTTTCCTCAGCTTCTTTTTTGGCCTTTTCTTCAGCTAAACGCTTTTGTTCTTCTTTTGCTTTCTGCTTTGCAATAGCAGCTTTGTCTTCAACTTTTAATGTTAAGTTATTACTTTTTATGCCATCATGCTCTGCCCAGATTTTATAAGAGCCATCTTTAGTAGCGATAAAAGAAATATTCTGATTATTGGTGGTTATTTTTCCACCAGAGCATTTAAAGTCACTTGAACTTAACTCATAATCACTAGGTGTTGTAGTCGCTTCTATAGAAATCTTTTGATTAATATCGTATGTTTGTTCTGTGTCTGCATTGATAGTAATTTGCTCTAATTTATCGGGAGAAACAATGCCCGAAAGTGCGATTATGAGAATTAAAGCAGTGATAATTCCCTTTACCGGTTTTTTCCAGTTTGTATATTTCCACATAAGGAATAATCCTACAGGAAAGAACAAAATTAATAATGCAATAATCCAACCTGTTTTTTGATACCATTTTTTATGATCGGGATCCTGAAAATTTGATTGAGGTGCTGTAGGCATAGGTTGAGATCCTCCTTCGCTGATTTTCTTTTGTTTGCTTGATTGGCCAGTTGTTTTTGTATAAGAGATTCCTGTACCAGGAATACCAACAGAAGCAGTTTTCTTCCCAGTTGAACTGGCTGTGTAATGAACTCCTTTGCTGCCAAAAGTGACACTGGTGCTTTTTTTGTTTAGATTGATTTTTACACCAGGAGCGATTTTAATACTTTTTCTAAATCGTAGCCCCATGCTGTTATCATTCCTTTCTTATGTGTATATTCAATCAGATATCTCCGCCATACAAATACTTTCGTATCAAGAGGGCTGCATATTTATGGTTAGAGATACTGGATGAATCAAAATCTAATTAGTAAATTTAATTTTAGTACAATCTAGCATTATATCACGTCCTTGAACATATCCACCTATACATCCATTTTCTCCAAGATAGATACTGGCGGAATCAAGTTCTTTCATGATATCCTCGTCAGTAATTGTGCTATCAAAGATGTGAATTGTTGTAGTGTAGATTTCTAATGCAATATCATCAGAAGCAGCTGTTACATATATTCGAATGCAATCATTACTGAAATTTCCATAATTTACAATGCTTATAGGGGATCCAGCAATTGTACCTTTTTTCCCAACAGCGTTATCATAGGCATGTAATCTAAATTCTGTTTGATAATCCGAACCATGAATATCCATATCAGTTATGTCTGTGATTGGGGTAGAAGCCGAACCGTTATAAAGATTTATAAATTGGTCTATTGTCGCAAATTCATCTTCTGTTTTAGATTTACTTTTTGGGACTACTTTTTGTTTTGAAGTTGATTGTTTTTCTTTAACAGTCTTAGTGTGAGAGGTGGTCTGACTTGTTTTACTTTTTGAAGATTGAGCACTCTCATGAGAACTTTTTGCACAAGCATTAAAAGTTAAACTCAATGTGAGAATTGAAAAAAACAATACAGTGATTTTTTTCATAAAAATTCTCCTTTTGTTATAATTTTTTTAATATCATCAAGTTAGGGATAAAATAAATTGTGTAGTTATCTACAGTTTTGTATTCCCCGTATTTATCCCGGTAACAGTCAATGCAGTCTTCCAGATATTCTTCTGTAACATCCAGATACTCTGCAATTTCATATTTATCTTTACAACCGTGTTCATAAGCTCTGATCAGACCGAATAATCCGATGCTGCGATTGTATCCCCAGAGCCGTGCCTGTCGCTCTTGTTTTCGATTACCGGTATATTCCATGTCAATAATATTACCGATAGAAGTGTAGTGGTGACCGAGTTCTTCTGCCAGAACACAGGCTTTTTCTGTAGTTGTATCTATATTATCTCTGATAGCAACAGTGCCATCACAATATAATCCCTTTATTCCATTACTTTCAAAAGGATAATCAATAACATCTATACCGTCTTTGCAGGCTTCTTCCTGTAGCTTCTCGTATGTATTCATACAAACACCTCCCGCTCGAGTATATCAGATAAGCTGTCCAATAATTAGGACTGCTTTCTTTTTGTCTTTACGTATTCAGCAAAATTCTTGATTTCTTCCAGTTCGGATTCTGTATATTCTTCGCCATCGAAGTGTGCGGCGAGAGTAGTTGGCTGATAATCTTCCCAACCCATAAGATAAGCTGGAGAGACGTTGAGAGCGTTGGCGATTTCTTCCAATTTATCCACAGGCATATTTTTTATATATCCAGTTTCATATCTTTGAAGAGTAGATTTACTGATTCCAACTTTCTCAGACAGAGTCTGATATGACATATTAAGCTCTTCACGTCTATTTTTCATTCTTTTCATTATATCTTGCATTTTTTCGCTTATTTCTTTTTCGCTCATATCGGTACCTCCGTATAATGTTAATTATAAACTATTTTTTCATATTTGCAACATATATTTAAAGAATATTAAAAAAATGTTGCATATATGGGTTGACAATGTAATTCATTAGGTGTACTATACAAGTATCCCAAATATGCAACGAAAGGAAGTGGAGAGATGTCATTTGATAAATTAAAGGGAAAGATGGTAGAGGCGCATGTATCTCAAGCAAGATTATCAGAGAAATTGGGCATTACCGTCCAGTCATTGAATGCAAAGCTCAATGGACGAACGCAGTTCACTTTGGAAGAAGCAGTTAAAATTACTGAGTTTCTGAATCTGCAAGACCCTATTGATATTTTTTTTGACCCAAGCGTCCCAAATATGCAACGCAAGACAGACACACAAGACGATGGTTAGGAGCAAGAAACAAAATACTGATGGGAGGAGAAGTGGGAAAGAATGAAACGATTATGTCCAGCATGCTTCACAGAACTCACACAGGAAGCAAATTATTGTCCGGTATGCGGAAAATGTATGAGAGAACCGGTGGAACAGTCTTCACAGTATGTAGGAGGTGTGCCAGTAACTACAGTAATTAAAATGAATGATTGTGCAATTCACATTGGAGTAAGCGGAATAGGATTAGAGGAAAACAAGTACAAACCGTAGGAGGTGAATAAAGTGGAGAAATACATCGAAGCATTAAAGGGAATTTCCTATTTTGAATGGATTAAGTTACGGGAAGGTATGGACAATGAATTTAACCGGTTAATCGGTGAATCCAAGAGGAAACTCGAACTCACCGATGTAGAACGTGTGGAAAAAACTATCCGTTCACAATTTGGATAAACATAGGGTTGATTCTCCAATCATTCCCTTTGTAATAAACGTGAACATAATCAAGACCATAAAAGCTATGTTCAAGTTCTTTATCCTTATTGCATGGAGAATAGATGGGAGCCCCCTCTTCCCACCAGAGATACGGTGATTTTCCGTATTCGCTGATTTTGCTGTCGGGGTCATCGTTAAGACATACCCACTCACCAGCAAGGCAAGCATAGACTTTTTTCATATAGTAACCTCCCTTTCATAATTACTCGGCATGTCGGTGCCTGTAATTAAAGTATAGGAGAGGTTGAGGAAAGTTGCAACAAGTACAAACCATTCCACATAACCTATAAAGAGGTGATGCAGTTTTGAAACATATTAACATCGTGATCATCGATGGGGTAGAGAGAGACATGGCTACATTATCTGCAGAGGAACGAGAAAAAATCGTGAATGAACTGAATCGTGTAGCTGTTGGATATCTGGGATACCAGAAAGAGAAAACCGCTTAGGCGGTAGAAAGGAGTGGACAAGCAGTATGAACTTAAAACCAGAAACACCACTGATTAAAAAGCTTGAGATCAAGCGTCTGGAAGATGAATGCGAAAATTTAAGACTGTGGCGTTGGAGATTAACTATTGCGATAGAGCTGATACTGATCACGGTATTAGGAGCGTGTGTGGTCAACTTTTATGCAATCAGGTGAAAGGGGTGAGGACATTGCAAGGAGTAATCAAAGAAGAGCACCCGTATAAGCCGGCAAGCTTTGGGCGCTCAGAAAATTAGTCAACTATATTATATGAGAAGAAAGGAAATTAGTCAAATGGCAGAAGAAAAGAAATATGAAATTACCATATCAGATCTGAGTGCATATATAGGAGCAGCAGCATTCGAGATACTTCCGGAAGATGCAAAGGAAGAGGATGCTGATAAATATGCTATGGTTGCAGCTGGTATCATGGACCGAGTTGCCAAACATCTGGATGGTTCAGATCCATTACCAGAGGATCATGTGGCTTTGGCAAAAGAGATGGGACAATTTATTAATGAACTTGGAGTGGTTTGCGAAAAGATTGTTCAAGCTGCAATGGAGGAGTAGAGATGGAAAGCATTCCAGGATACGACGATTGGAAGACAACTCCGCCAGATGATCCAGAACCGGCCTCGGTTTGTGATTGCTGTGGGCGTGAGGTGTATGAAGGAGATTATATCTATACGATAGATCATGCAGAAGCATCTAAATGCACAGCAGAAGACATCCATCGCTGGCACTTAAACAACGGATGGGCGGGTGCTGGATATCACTTTCTGGTAAGAAAAGATGGATCCATCTACAGACTCCGGCCGGAGAATAAAGTAGGAGCGCATGCGCAGGGAGCCAACTCTAACAGCATTGGAATCTGCTTCGAGGGGGCATATATGACAGAAACCATGCCACAGGCACAGATCAATGCCGGAAAGGAATTAGTAGCGTACTTGAAAAATAAATACGGTATCAGCAAGGTGCAGGCACACAGAGATGTATGCTCAACCAGTTGTCCAGGAAAGAACTTCCCGTTCAATCAGATCGCAGGAGCAGCTGCAGCAAGTGTACCAGTTAATTCCACCACAGCAACAAGTTCTGCAGCAAAACCGGCAATGCCTTCTGGAAATGACTGGGTACGCAGACTGCAAAAAGAATGCAATGCTCAGGGTTTTTCCAAGCAGGTTGTTGATGGCATTCCAGGGAAGAATACTCTTGCCGGTTGCCCGACCTGCAGAAGAGGAGCAAGAGGAAATATCACAAGACTGATCCAGGAGAGATTGAATGGTCTCGGGTACAACTGTGGTTCTATTGATGGTATCTTCGGATCCGGAACAGAGAATGCAGTGAAAGAATTGCAGAAAGTGCACGGACTTACAATTGATGGCATTGTTGGACAGAATACATGGAGAGTTTTACTTGGAATGTAAGAGCTTGTTGAGTAAGTAGATTAAATATAGATAAAAAGTATTGTTCTTCCCAAGAAGCGAAAATTAACAAATAGAACAAAAAATCAACAAGTTGTTGACAAACTAAACAAAGTGTTGTATATTGTGGATGAGCAAAGAAAGAACAAGTTGAACAATGGAGGGAAGGACAATGCTGACAAAATTTGGAAAGAAATTAAGGGCATTACGCTTGGAAAACGACCAAAGATTAAAGGATATGGCTGATAAACTTGAAGTTACTGCTGCATATCTGTCAGCTGTAGAAAATGGCAAGCGAAGTGTACCAGATTCATGGATTGAAAAGCTGTCTATTAGTTATAAATTGTCAGAAGAAGAAATTGAAGAGTTGCAAAAACTGGCATATGAAAATAAGACGGATATTAAGATTGATTTAAATAATGCAGAAGAACCAGAAATAGGTTTAGCCCTGTCTTTTGCAAGAAAATTTAAAGACCTTTCAAATGAACAGGTATGCGAAATTCAAAAAATACTAGATGAGTAAGAAAGGAAGAAAAGAATGGCAGAATGCGTTGCAGAACCAATATCCAGAAAAGATATTCGAATGATGGCAAAAAAAATAAGAATCATAGAAAAGAGTAATGGAAAATATTTTTTTGATATTGTACATTTCCTTGAAGTTACATTGCCAAAGATTGATCCGTCTTTTACGTTTTTAGTAAAAACAATGCGCGAAATGGGAGAGTGCCACGGACTGACATATCCCGATAGAAATGAGATACAAATTAGAGAAGATGTGTACGAACGGGCATGTGAGGGAAGTGGAAGAGATAGATTGACAATGGCTCATGAACTTTTTCATTTGTTATATCACGGGAAGGAAAATATAAGTTATGCACGAAGTGGCAGTATAGAGACATATAGAAATCCTGAATGGCAAGCCGATGCATTTGGAGGAGAATTATTAATTCCATATGATTTGGTGATTGGTATGAATCCGCACCAGGTGGCGATTGAATGTCAAGTGTCACTAGCTGCTGCAAAATGCCAGTTGAAAAAAAGATGATGTATCAAGCATAAGCTTTATACATAGAAAAAACCAAGCGCATAAGACGCTTGGCACTTACCGAAAGAAACTGTATCAGTTGCTTCGGTCAGTTATACTTTTCCCTGAACAAGATAAGTATAGCATGATACGGTTCCTTTTGGCAAGTGAAATTGCGAAAGGAGAGAGTCTTATGTATATAATTAGAGCATCAAGAAAATTACCTGATGGCACAGTAATATATGCACGTGATTATGGAAAACGTGGTTTTCCTATCTGGATCGGTCCAGGACCAGAACCGGAATCAACGAAGCATGTATATTATTAAAGAGTTACTACTATTAGCAGTTTATAAGCTGACCGATATTCTGCCTGTTTTAGAAAAGGAGAATATTATAATGGCGAAAACAAAAACAAGCGTAAGAGGAAAACAGGATAAAAAGATTGTGGTTGTAAAACCATATACAAGAAGCGATGGTACAAGGGTTGGTGGACATAGAAGATCAACACCTAACTAATATTATATAGAAAGCGGAGACAAAAGGTCTTCGCTTTTTACTATTATATGGTATCAATGTATATGGTATCAATGAAGAACATCAGCGGTGTTCGTCCGGCTGGATTGCTACACGATATGGTGGTAAAATATACGTAGAATAGCATTATAAATAGGTAAAAATCCACTTTATAGGTTATAGCAAAAAGGTCAACCAATTCGGACATTGTACCTGCCGTCCGTCACAATACTGCGTCAGTATCGGCTGCTTGACATTCGGTCTGGAAAGATAATCGGCAAACAATTCATCCACTATCACAGAGATCGTATCATAGATATTCCGTTCCGGAATCCATTTGTGATCAAATGCGGTTGAAGAAGTGATCGTAAAATCATATCCGCGGTTCCGGTAAAATTCTGTATATACCCGGTTCAGAGTAAAAGACATGATTGCCAGTACGTTTGCCCGGATGGTATCCTCCGGCCAGGTCGCATAGATTTCACTGGAAGCTACATTTTTGATATAATCCTTATACTTCACATAATAGTTTTTGGCAGTGGAGTCGCGTGGACTTCCATCATGAACTACGATGTATTCCGGGACCACGACGCGGCTTAAGACAATCTCTCCGGATTCGAAGGTCGGCTGGATCTCGTCTTCGGGAATCTTAGGCGGATAGGTGGCATATAATGTATGAGCCGGAATGACGAATACGGTTTCCTCGTCTTCGGGATTGTCGATTGGTTTCATGCTGACATTCTGAATGGCAGTGACATCGGCGAGAATTTCAGCACCGGCAATACTGACCGACTCGAAGCCTTCGGCGGTGATCTGCATGGTATATTCGGAATATGGCTGGATTTCATTTTCTGGATTCAGGCTGTATTCTAACGGCGGTGCCGCAAGATCAATCGTATCGGTCTGCCCGGAACTGTCGGTAGTAAGTTGTTCTAACTGAGCTTCTGGAACACCCGTGTAGAAGATGGAAATCTGAGCCCCCTGAATCGGATAGGCAGAGATGTCAGATACGAGATTAATCTGCAGACGGCCTTTGTCGGGAGTATCCTGAGTGGTTGGAGTCGTTCCGTTCATAAAATAGAACCTCTTTTAAGACTCTGTTACTGACAGAGTATGCAAAAATAAGAAAAATGTGAAGATACAGGGAATAAAAGAGACAGATTGTTACACAAAGTATAGAACATCTTAAAAATAACAGAAACAGGAGCGTAGAACAGAGCATGAAAAGAAGGTGTTTACGGATATATAGAAAAAGAAGAAAAAAGAAATTAATCATCCTGATTCTGACATGCATTCTCTTTCTTGGAACCGCAGCAGCAGAAAGGGGCGGATATCTGGAACTTGAACAATTTGGTTCAAATAAAAAACAAGATATTCCTTATCAGAAAGTATCCATAACGGAAGAAGAGAACACGGAGAAATATTATTATCAGCAGTTACCGACTGAACAAAGGCAGGTCTATCAGGAAATTCTGGAAGGTGTCAGAAACCACACGGAGGAAATTTATGTACATAACGCGGATGTAGATGAGACAAATCAGATTTTTCAGAAGCTGATGAAGGATCAGCCGGACATCTTCTGGTGTGACGGGACAGCAACGGCTACGACTCATAAAGGAACAGAAAGTTATACCGTCCTGAAACCGAAATATTTTTACACAGCAGAAGAAAGCCAGAAGATGCAGACCGCGATTATGCAGGCGGCAGAGAAGTGGCTGGCAGATCTGGATGCCGATGCAGATGACTATCACAAAATTCTCTATGTATATGAAAAAATCGTAGATGAAGTAGAGTATGATGAGAGCGCGCCGGATAATCAGAACATCTACAGCGTATTTGTCAATCAGAAATCTGTATGTGCTGGATACTCGAAAGCAACGCAGTATTTGTTGGAACGGCTTGGCGTGTTCTGTACTTATGTGACGGGAAAGACGACGGAAGGCGGAAACCATGCGTGGAATCTGGTGAAATGTAACGGCGATTATTATTATGTCGACACAACCTGGGGAGATCCGGTGTTCCAACAGGAAGAAGGAGAAGATACATCCCGGGATGCAGAACAAAATTCAGGTCAAGATGCAGAGGCTTCTGGTAATAAGGCAAATATCAGCTATGATTATATGTGTTGTGATGATACGCAGTTATTTCAGACACATATTCTGGATAAGGATACACAGATGCCCGAGTGCAGCAAGATGGATTGCAATTATTACGTGGTAAACGGAATGTATTACACACAGTATGATGCCAAGAAGGTACTGGAAGCCATGAACCAGGCTATCTGGGCGAAGAAAAGTGCTACAATTTTTAAATTCGCAGATACATCCGTCTACAGTCAGGCGCACGATGACATTTTCCAGAAAGAACTTGCAAAAGCAGCGCAGAATCTGGCGGATTACTATGGATTATCGCAGGTGAAGTACCAGTACATCGATGACCCGAGATTACACAAGATTGTAATATTTTGGCAGTATTCATAAAAAAACAAAAATATCCGTTGAAAATCCTCGGATTATGTAGTATAATTTTTACAATTTGTGAAGACATAAATTGTCTGGTACCGATGGATGAAAAACGAGGCGGTTTTGTGCTTGCACAAACTGCCTTTTATTTCTGTATTTTTAAGAAAAATTCTTTGTAACAACGAATTTTTTTTGCCCAAATATAGAAAATGTACCTGAAGTACAGCAGTATGGATTCATGAAAAAAGAAAAAGAAACACAGAAGGGAAAAGGTGAATATATGAAAGCATTTCTTATATTAGAAGACGGGACTGTCTTTACCGGAACCAGTATCGGTTCGACAAAAGACATGATTAGCGAGATAGTGTTTAATACTTCAATGACAGGTTATCTGGAGGTATTAACCGACCCTTCTTATGCGGGACAGGCCGTAGTAATGACCTATCCATTGATTGGAAATTATGGCATCACACCGGATATGGAGTCAAGGAAGGCATGGCCGGATGGATATATCGTAAGAGAACTTTCCAGAATGCCAAGCAACTTCCGTTGTGAAGGAACAATTCAGGATTTCCTGAAAGAACAGGATATTCCAGGAATTGCAGGAATTGATACACGTGCCCTTACGAAGATTCTTCGTGAAAAGGGAACCATGAACGGAATGATCACCACGAACGAGAATTACAACTTAGATGAGATTCTTCCAAAACTGAAAGCATATACAGTTGGTGATGTGGTATCAAAAGTAACATGTGATGAAAAATATGTCTTAGAAGGCAATGGACCGAAGGTTGCTCTTATGGACTTCGGTGCAAAGAAGAACATTGCCAAGTCTTTAAATGAACGCGGCTGTGAAGTTACAGTTTATCCGGCAGGAACAAAAGCAGAAGAAATCATTGCTGCTAATCCGGACGGCATTATGTTGTCTAACGGGCCTGGAGATCCGGAAACATGCGTATCTGTTATCGAAGAGATCAAGAAGTTATACAATACTGATATTCCTATTTTTGCAATTTGTCTCGGACATCAGCTTATGGCACTTGCAAATGGTGCAAAGACTTATAAGTTGAAATATGGACACCGCGGCGGTAACCATCCGGTGAAGGATCTGACAAACAACAGAGTATACATTTCTTCACAGAACCATGGTTATGCAGTTGATGGTACAACCATTGATCCGGCTATCGCAAAAGAAGCATTTATCAATGTAAATGACGGAACCAACGAAGGACTTGCATACGAAGGAAAGAATATTTTCACAGTTCAGTTCCACCCGGAGGCTTGTCCTGGACCACAGGATTCCGGATACCTGTTTGATAGATTTATGGATATGATGAAAGGAGCAAAATAATGCCTAGAATTAAAGATATTAAGAAAGTATTAGTAATTGGCTCTGGTCCTATTATCATTGGACAGGCAGCGGAGTTTGACTACGCAGGTACACAGGCCTGCCGTTCGTTAAAAGAAGAAGGTCTGGAAGTAGTTCTGCTGAACTCTAATCCGGCTACAATCATGACAGATAAAGATATCGCAGACCGCGTATACATTGAACCTCTGACAGTTGAAGTAGTAGAACAGCTGATCTTAAAAGAAAAACCAGACAGTGTTCTTCCGACACTTGGCGGACAGGCAGCACTGAACCTGGCTATGGAACTTGAAGAGAACGGATTCCTCAAGAGAAATAATGTACGTCTGATCGGTACTACTTCTGAGACGATCAAAAAAGCAGAAGACCGTTTAGAATTCAAGATGACGATGGAGAAGATCGGTGAGCCTTGTGCAGCTTCTAAAGTCGTAAAGGATGTGCAGACAGGTATTGAATTTGCAGAAAGCATCGGATATCCGGTTGTACTTCGTCCGGCTTATACACTTGGTGGAAGCGGCGGAGGAATCGCTGATAACAGAACAGAGCTTGTAGAGATACTGGAAAACGGACTTCGTCTTTCCCGTGTCGGAGAAGTACTGGTAGAGCGTTGTATCGCAGGATGGAAAGAGATTGAGTACGAAGTAATGCGGGATGGTAATGGTAACTGCATTACTGTATGTAACATGGAAAACCTCGATCCGGTTGGTGTTCATACAGGAGACAGTATCGTAGTAGCACCTTCCCAGACACTGAGCGACAAAGAATATCAGATGCTCCGTACATCTGCGCTTAATATCATCAGCGAGTTAAATATCACTGGTGGATGTAACGTACAGTATGCGTTGAATCCGGATTCATTCGAATATTGCGTTATCGAGGTTAATCCTCGTGTAAGCCGTTCTTCCGCACTTGCATCTAAGGCAACCGGATACCCGATCGCCAAGGTTGCAGCAAAGATTGCACTTGGATATACACTGGATGAGATCAAGAACGCAGTAACAAAGAAGACATACGCAAGCTTCGAGCCTATGCTTGACTACTGTGTTGTTAAGATTCCAAGACTTCCATTTGACAAGTTTATCAGTGCAAAACGTACACTGACAACACAGATGAAAGCAACCGGAGAAGTTATGAGTATCTGTGATAACTTCGAAGGAGCACTTATGAAAGCGATCCGTTCTCTGGAACAGCATGTAGACAGTCTTATGTCTTACGACTTCTCTTACTTAAAAGGGGAAGAGCTGTTGGAAGAATTGAAAGTTGTAGATGACCGCCGTATCTGGAAGATTGCGGAAGCAATCCGTCAGGGTATCAGCTATGAAGACATTCACAGAATTACAAAGATTGACAACTGGTTCATTGATAAAATTGCAATTCTTGTAGAGATGGAGCAGAAATTAAAGACAGAAGAACTGACAGCAGAGACATTAAAAGAAGCAAAACGTCTGGAGTTCCCGGATAATGTAATCGCAGAACTGACAGGTAAGACAGAGCGTGAAGTTCATGATCTGCGTCATGACAATGGCATTACTGCTTCTTATAAAATGGTTGATACCTGTGCGGCAGAGTTTGCAGCAGAGACACCATATTATTACTCTGTATTCGGAAGTGAGAACGAAGTGATTGAAACTTCCGGCAAGAAGAAAGTACTGGTACTTGGTTCCGGACCGATCCGTATCGGACAGGGTATCGAATTTGACTTCTGTTCTGTGCATTGTACGTGGGCATTTGACAAAGAGGGATATGAGACTATTATTGTAAACAATAACCCTGAGACAGTAAGTACAGACTTCGATATCGCAGATAAGCTGTATTTTGAGCCTCTGACACCGGAAGATGTAGAAAGTATCGTAGATCTGGAAAAACCGGATGGAGCAGTCGTACAGTTCGGTGGACAGACAGCGATCAAGCTGACAGAATCTCTTATGAAGATGGGCGTTCCGATCCTTGGAACATCTGCTGAAAATGTAGATGCAGCCGAAGACCGTGAGCTGTTTGATGAGATTCTTGAGCAGTGCGAGATCCCAAGACCGACAGGTGGAACTGTATTTACAGCAGAAGAGGCGAAGAAAGTAGCCAACAGACTTGGATATCCGGTGCTGGTAAGACCTTCTTACGTACTTGGCGGTCAGGGAATGCAGATTGCAATTAATGATCACGATATCGATGAATTTATCGGAATCATCAACCGTATTGCACAGGATCATCCAATCCTGGTTGATAAGTATTTACAGGGTAAAGAGATCGAGGTTGATGCCGTATGTGACGGAGAAGATATCCTGATTCCTGGTATCATGGAGCATATCGAACGTGCCGGAATCCATTCAGGAGACAGTATTTCTGTATATCCTGCACAGAGCATCTCTCAGAAGACAAAAGAGACAATTGCTGAATATACAAGAAGACTTGCAAAATCATTACACGTAATCGGATTGATCAATATTCAGTTCATCGTATGTGGAGAAGATGTATATGTTATCGAGGTTAATCCTCGTTCCAGCCGTACGGTTCCATATATCAGTAAGGTAACAGGTATTCCAATCGTACCACTTGCAACAAAAGTGATCATCGGACATAAGATCAAAGAACTTGGATATACACCTGGATTACAGCCGGAAGCAGATTACTTTGCGATCAAGATGCCGGTATTCTCATTCGAGAAAATCCGTGGTGCAGATATCAGCCTTGGACCTGAGATGAAGTCTACCGGAGAGTGTCTGGGAATTGCAAAGACATTTGATGAAGCTCTTTATAAAGCATTCCTTGGTGCCGGAATCAAGCTTCCAAAACACAAGAATATGATCATGACTGTTCGTGATGAAGATAAGGAAGAAGCAGTAGAAATCGGACGCAGATTCGAGAAGATCGGTTACAAGATCTTTGCTACAGAAGGAACGGCAAAGGTTCTGACAGATGCAGGCGTAAAAGCAATGACAGTCAATAAAATCGAGCAGGAATCACCAAACCTTATGGACTTGATCCTCGGACACAAGATCGATCTGGTTATCGATACACCTCCGCAGGGAGCTGATCATTCAAGAGATGGATTTGTGATTCGTAGAAATGCGATCGAGACAGGTGTTAATGTGTTGACAGCAATTGATACGGCCAAAGCACTGATCACCAGTTTGGAGAATACAGATATCCAGAAGCTGACACTGATTGATATTGCCAAAATTAAATAAAGAAAATTAGAAGTGGCATACAGCATTCGTATTTGCGGTATGCCGCTTTTTTTTGTTACCAGATATCGACAGAACCTGCCATTGACAGTTTTTCGAACATATGGCAGTTATAAAATCAAAAAATTAAAAATATATGATCATTTATCTCATGTAATACGTTCTATATATAGGGGACGCCCTTAGGAGGAAGAATTTTGATGCGTGAAAATGAATTACTTAGGAAGATAGCAAAAGGTGAAACAGAATACTGGGAAGAATTGATCGGGATGTATTACGAAGATATCCTCCGTTATTGTATCTACCATGCGCCAGATAAGACGGCGGCAGAAGACGCGGTACAGGAGACATTTCTGAAAGTGATCCGGTATATGCCTAACTACAGACACCGGGGGAAGTTCAGGGCATTCTTATATAAGGTAGCTGCGAATACCTGCAAAGACCAGTGGAGGAAATGTGCAAGGGAAGAATGGTTTGATACAGACAGTGAGGCATCGGATGGCGAGAAAAAGCTGTCTGAAGAAATGATCTATCTGGAAACCGGTTATGCAAAGACAGAAGGTAATATCAATTTCCTAAGACTGATCCGGGAGCTTTCAAAGGAGCAGAGAGAAGTGGTATATCTAAAATATGCACAGGAACTTTCGTTTCGTGAAATCGCAGAGATACTCGGAATTCCGGCAAGAACGGTTCAGTCAAGGCTCAGGATTTCATTGAAGAAATTAAGAAAAAAGGAGGGAAAGCCGGATGCGTAGGAGACGGGAAACAATCGAAGAGGAGTATTTATATAAAGCATTGCAGTTAAGAGAATCGCTGCAGGTAAGCGAAGAGAAAAAGTCGGAACAGATCGAAAAAATCATGGAAATGAGCAAGGCTGACCGACTGAGCGAGAGGAAGAAAGCCCGGACAGGTTTTACAGAATTTCTGATTCGTCAGATTCCGTTCATCGGATGGAAGATGTGGAGCATACAGGCGCTGGTAATGATAACTGCGCTCATATTCTTCTGTGGAACAGACCGGGGGGCAGTGGATATGACATGGCTGCTCACGGGAAGGCAGCTTGCGTTTTGGGTTGGAGCACTGGGAACTGTTATGGCGATGATCGGGATCCCTTATGTGATGCAGTCTTTCCGGTATCGGATGTATGAGATGGAAAAAGCGGCAAAGAATGGATTTGCAAGGATGCTTTTAAGCAGGATGGTTGTATTGTCAGTCGGAGATCTGGTTACTGTCCTGTTGTGCATGATCGTGATCAGCAGTAAGAATTATGCATCGGCCGGTATGGTTCTGCTGTGGTATCTGGCACCGTTATTCTTGATAGGAAGCTTCTGCACGGGGTGGATGCAGAAGATAGAAGCAAAATTTGATATGGAAGATCAGACCTTAAGATGTATCCAGATTTGTGAAGGTGCCTGTGTGGGACTTTTGATTTTGCAGTATCTTTTATACATCAAGCTGCCATCTGTGTATGGAAATACGGGATGGTGGATCGGCATTCTCGTGATTGCGGCAGGAGCTATGCTGTATCAGGGAAAGAAGGTTATCATCATACAATCTTAAAAATAGAAATGAATCACAGAAGCTTTTGCAAAGAAAGGAATAAAATATGAAACTTGAAATATGTGATGTCAGTAAACAATATAAGGATAAATGTGCTGTTGATCATGCGAACCTGACACTGACACCGGGAGTCTGGGGACTCCTTGGAGCTAACGGTGCAGGCAAGACGACGCTTATGCGGATGATCGCCGGGATCATGAAGCCGACTGGCGGTGAGATCCGTTATGACGGGATCGAGATCGACACACTGGGAGAAAAATACAGAGATATCTTCGGATATCTGCCGCAGGAATTCGGATTCTATCCAGGATTCTCGGTACAGGATTATCTGGAATATATGGCCGCATTAAAAGGAATCGGCAAAAAAGAGACGAAGGAAAAGATACAGGAACTGCTGGAGATTGTATCACTTACCGATGTCAGAAAGAAGAAGATTGTAAAATTATCCGGCGGAATGAAACGCCGTGTGGGAATCGCACAGGCATTGTTGAATGACCCGAAAGTACTCATCTTAGATGAGCCGACCAGCGGTTTGGATCCGGGAGAGAGAATGCGTTTCCGTAATCTGTTATCGGAGTTCGGAAGGAACAGGATTGTATTGATCTCCACACATATCGTGTCGGATGTGGAATATATTGCCACCTGCAATGCGATTATGAAAGACGGGAAGATTGCAGCAGTAGGAGAGACAGAAGAACTGGTAAAAGAAGTCGAAGGAAAAGTCTGGAATGCAGTTCTTGATATGGCAGAGGCAATGACTTATGAGACGAAAGTTCCGGTGGTGAACATTTACAACCGTGAAGATGGCAAGACGGTACTGCGTTATCTGGCAGAGCGACCGGTCATTTCGGGATCGGAACCGGCGGATGCAAGAATGGAAGATTTGTATCTGTGGATGTTCCCGGAGCAGGGAAAGGAGGAAGTACGATGAGACTGTATGTATTAGAATTAAAACGTCTGCTGAAGACGAGAAGTGTCGGTATTTTGATCATTGCGGCACTGATACTTTCGGCAGTGCTGTCCTATCTGCCGGTAACTTATATCCAGGCTTATAAGACAGACAAGTCGGGAACAATCCAGGTGGTCACCGGAATCGAAGCGATAAAGGCAAAAAAAGCAGACAAAAAAGCACTGCATGGCGAGATGACAGAAGCAAAGATCCGTGAGACAATCGCAGATATAAAAGAAGTATTGAAAGAATACGGGTCTCTGGAGCGGCAGAATATTCCATTGGACGTATATGTGAAAAAAGTATATTCGCATCTGGATATCATTGCAGTACTGGAACAGACGATTATTCCAAATGGAAAGAACCTGTATACATTGGAGTATTCATATATCAGTGAAGATGATGCGAAGAATGTATATACTGCATACCGGGAAAATGTTCAGAATCTGAATAAAAATCCGGAAGTTCAGAAGAAAATCAATCAGATGACGAAACATATACAGATACCACTTGCTTATTATTCGGAGTTTACAACTGATCAGCTGGACTATTATCAAATCTATCTGTTCCTGGTAATGATCTTCTTCATGGTGATCATAACACCGGTATTTGCGACCGAGTATCAGACTGGATCGGATCAGATTCTGCGCTGTACGAAACATGGAAGATTTCGTCTTGCCATTACAAAGATCGCTGTGGTATTTACATTAATTTTCGCAGTATTTGCGGTCGGAACGACAGTCTTTTCTATTATAATGCGTATATTATATGGCGCGGAAGTATTTAAAAATCCATTGCAGATGCTTGGATATCTGTACTATATTCCTGCATTTACAGTAGGAAAAATGTATAAGGTCATGGTTGCGGGTGGGCTGCTTTCACTTGTGGCAGTTGGAGCGAGTATACTGTTCTTTTCGGCAAAATGCAAGACAGTACAGTCGGCACTGATCTGTGCATTTGCAACTGCATTTGTACCGATGGTTATTTTTACAATATCAAACAGCCGGAATATTCTGGAGATTTTAAGGTGTATCTTCCCGACCAGCGGACTTGCCTTCATGAACAGTCTGGAGGGAGAATTGCTTGCCAGAAACTTTGTACAGATTGGCAGTGGATATTACTGGACACCATATATTATTGCGATTGCGGCGGCAATCTGGATTCCGGTATTTCTGGTCATAACGGTGGTGAGTTATTGTAAAAGGGAAGCTTAAGAAACAGTGAAATAACAGAGAAAAATAAATAATAAAAACGAAAAAAAGAACTGTGTAATCTGTGTGTTCAAAAATAAGTAAATAAAAAAGTTGACAAAACACGATGTACATGATATGATACCAATCGTTGCTTGTAACAAATTTGTAATATTTGTAATAAAGTTGCAAAAAGTGAATATACTTTATTAAAAGAAATGTAAATCATTGCAACAAAATCAGGAGGGTATTTATATTATGTTAAAAGCGAAGAGACTGAAATCAATGTTCGTGCTGTATTCGGCATGTGCAGTAATGGCAACTGGTTTTACCAGTCAGGCAGCCTCTGAACGGCCGGAAGTAACAACAATCACAGAGACAAAAAAGGAAGATGCGAATACACATACCGCTGTACAGACAATATCACAGAGTATCGTTGCATCTGCACAGGAGATGACAGATGCAAGCCAGCAGGTGATCGCAGAAAATATAGCAAAAAAAGAAGAGGAAGAACGTATTGCAAGAGAAAAGGCAGAGCAGGAAGCAAGGGAACAGGCGGAACGCGAAGCAAGAGAAGCGTACGTAAGAGCGAATCAGGAACTAATGGCATCCATCATCTATTGCGAAGCCGGTAATCAGCCATATGAGGGGCAGGTTGCCGTAGGCGCTGTCATTATGAACCGTGTCAAAAGTGGAAGCTATCCGGATTCGATCGAAGCTGTTATCTATCAGTCCGGACAGTTCGGTCCGGCGGCAACCGGATGGTTGAACAGAGTCAGAAGTTCAAAAGGGTATTCGCAGACAGCTCTGCAGGCGGCTGTGGATGCGCTGAACGAATCAAACCCAATCGGAAACTGTCTTTATTTTGATCAGGGCGGTTCTGGGATGAAGATAGGAGCACATTATTTCCATTAATATTTGCAGAAATCCCATAGAAAGAAATGCATATGGAATGTAGCCGGAGTTCTTCGGAAATTCGAAAGAAATCTTAAGAAAGCCGGAATTGACAATTGTATTACGAATGTATTACGATAAGAGGGCAAAAGTTTTTAACTTTTGTCCTTTATTAATTGTTGGGGAGAAGAAAGATTGTATAAGATTTTAATCGTGGAAGATGATGAGACAATAGCAGGCGGTCTGAAAAACCATTTGGAAAAATGGAATTATCAGGCAGAATGTATGACAGATTTTAAAGACGTAATGGGAAAATTTGTGGACTTTGAGCCGCAGCTTGTGTTATTGGACATTGTACTTCCATTTTTTAATGGATTTCACTGGTGTCAGGAGATCCGGAAGATATCGAAGGTGCCGATCATCTTCCTGTCATCGGCAAATGACAATATGAATATTGTGATGGCAATGAATATGGGCGGCGACGAATTCATCGAGAAACCGTTTGACCTGAATGTGGTGACGGCAAAGGTGCAGGCCGTGTTAAGAAGAACCTATGAATTCCGTGGAACGGCAGATGTCATGGAGTGGAATGGTGCGATCCTGAATCTGGCAGATGCGACAGTTTTGTATCAGGATCAGAAACAGGAACTGACGAAGAACGAATTTAAGATCTTGCAGATGCTTCTGGAAAATACGGGGAAGATCGTAAGCCGTGAAAGTATTATGACAAGACTCTGGGACAGCAATGAATTTATTGATGACAATACATTGACGGTCAATGTGGCAAGACTCCGTAAAAAAATGGAACAGATTGGCCTTGGCGGAAAAATTATCACAAAAAAGGGAATAGGATATATGGTGGAGGCATGAAACTTTTAATAGCATTTTTAAAAGATAAAACAAGAGAGATCAGCCTTTATGCCGGAACGGTCGGAATATTTATTGTTGTAGCATTTCTTTATAATATCAGGATGGATGCGTTGAAATATGCACTGCTGCTGGTGATATTGTGGCTGCTCCTTTATGTAATAACGGAATATCATCGCTTCCGGAAGAAGCATCTTCTGCTGGAACGGTTTAAGAAGAGCACGCAGGAGTGCACAAAAGAACTTCCAGAGTGCAGGAATCTTCTGGAATTGGATTATCAGGAATTACTGGGGATCTTTGACGAAAAGATTCTGGAGTTGAAATCAGAGGCAAGAATCAAAGGCCAGGACTTAAGTGATTATTATGGTATGTGGGCGCATCAGATCAAGACACCTATCGCTGCGATGCGCATATTGCTGCAGTCGGTGGAAGACGAGAACCCGGCATTGCCGGAATTAAAAGAGATGAAGATGGAACTTTTTAAAATGGAACAATATGTGGAGATGGTGCTGACGTATCTCCGCATGGAAGATATGTCCGGGGATATGCAGTTTGAAAAGGTATCTTTAGATAAAATTCTAAAACAATCTATCCGGAAATATTCTCAGATGTTTATTCTTCAGAAAATCCGTTTGGATTACCGACCAGTGGAACGAACGGTTCTTACAGATGAAAAATGGCTGGAATTTGTGACAGAACAGATTCTGTCTAATGCTTTGAAATATACAAAGAATGACGGCGAGATCAGAATCTGTCTGGAAGAAAAAAGAGGACGGGAGTGCCTGGTGATCGAGGACAATGGAATCGGTATTCAGGCAGAAGATCTTCCGAGAGTATTTGAAAAAGGGTTTACCGGATATAATGGAAGAGCAGATAAGAAGTCTACCGGGATTGGACTGTATCTTTGCAAAAAGATCATGGATAAGATGGGACATAAGATATGGATCGATTCAGAGGTGGGAAAAGGAACCCGTGTGTATCTAGAATTGACAAGGAAAGAATGGAATCCGGAATAACGATCAGACAAAAAGAGAAAACCTTACAGGAATGTAAGATTAAACAGGGGAAATGTCACATGCTTCGATGGCGGGATATTTCCTCTTTTTTTATAATAGATACCGTAAAGAAGAAATCTTAAAAAGAAAGGAAGAAAACTTATGTCATTACTGGAAGTAAAAAATGTGAAGAAGATATATACGACCCGTTTTGGAAGCAATCAGGTAGAGGCTTTAAGAGATGTGAATTTTACGGTAGAATGCGGGGAATATGTTGCGATCATGGGAGAGTCCGGATCGGGAAAGACGACTTTGCTGAATATTCTGGCGGCACTTGACAAGCCGACAGAAGGAAAGGTTTATTTAAAAGACAGGGATCTGGGAAAATTAAAAGAAAAAGAAATCGCAACGTTCAGACGTCAGAATCTCGGTTTTGTGTTTCAGGATTTTAATCTGTTAGATACATTTTCGTTAAAGGATAATATATTCCTGCCACTGGTATTATCCGGAAAGAAATATCCGGAGATGGAAAAGAGGTTAAAACCGATCGCAGAAAAACTTGGAATTGAAAAATTACTGGAGAAATATCCATATGAGGTGTCCGGAGGACAGAAACAAAGAGCGGCAATTGCCAGAGCGCTGATCACGAAACCACAACTGATTCTTGCCGATGAGCCTTCGGGAGCACTGGATTCGAAAGCGGCAGACAGTCTGATGAATCTTTTTACAACGATCAATCAGGATGGTCAGACGATTGTTATGGTGACACATAGCGTGAAAGCGGCGAGCAGTGCGAAAAGAGTGCTTTTTATCAAGGACGGAAAAGTATTCCATCAGCTTTACAGGGGGAATCTTACGAATGAAGAAATGTATGAAAGAATTTCAGATACATTGAAGGTTCTTACCACAGGAGGTGAGGAGGATGAATAATTTCATCTATGAAAAACTTGCTGTGACAAATCTTAAGAATAACCGTAAGACATATGTACCTTATATCTTTACCGGTGTTCTGACTGTCATGATGTTCTATATTATTGATGCGCTGAGCAGAGGGAAAGGTATTACACAGGATACATTAAAGATATGTCTTCAGTATGCAACAGGTGTGATTGTTGTATTTGCAGTGATTTTTCTGTTCTATACGAATAGTTTCCTGATCAAGCGACGAAAGAAGGAGATCGGGGTATACAATATTCTGGGAATGGGAAAACGGCATATTGCACGAATGATGGCGGTTGAGACGATCCTGACGGCTGGCATCAGTATTCTTGGCGGTCTGGTGTTTGGAATAATATTTGGAAAACTGATGTATCTGTTGCTCCTTAAGATTCTGCACAACAGTGTGGATATGCAGTTTTCAGTCAATGGGACTGCAATTGTACAGACTGTCATATTATTTGCAGGAATTTTCCTTCTGACGTATTTGTATAACATTTTACAGATACAGTTGGTGAATCCGGTGGAACTTCTACACGGAGGCAATCAGGGGGAGAAAGAGCCGAAGAGCAGATGGCTTCTTGTGATCATCGGTGTGGCGGCACTTGGCAATGGATACCGGATTGCACTTACAACAGAGGCACCGTTAGAGGCACTTTTGAAATTCTTTATTGCAGTAATCTGTGTAATCATAGGAACTTACGCGCTTTTTATAGCCGGAAGCATTGTGGTATTGAAAATGCTTCGGAAAAATAAAGCCTATTATTATAATCCAAAGCATTTTACCAGTGTATCAGGCATGATCTATCGTATGAAACAAAACGGAGCGGGACTTGCGAACATCTGTGTGTTAAGTACGATGGTGCTGGTTATGGTATCCACAACGGTATCTTTGTATGCCGGAATGGAAGATATCCTGGACTCACGTTTTCCAAGAGATGTTTCAATTGTCTGCAAACAGGCAGATGTGGACCATGAAGAGATCATTGAACGTTTGCTGAAAGAGCAATGTGAAAAAGCAGGTGTGAAAATAACCGACAGAGTCTGGTACAGATATGGAAGTATGAATGCGGTTCTGAAGGGAGATAAACTGGAAAATGTGAATCAGTATTATCCGGATAATCATTTCTACTATGTAGAGATGATGACACAGGATGAGTATAACCGGATAGAAAAACGGAATGTATCGTTAGAGGAACAGGAGATACTGACCTATACCACGAACGGCAAATGTGGAAAAAAACAGATAAACATTGCAGGACAGAACTATCAGGTGAAAAAAGAACTGCCCGAGATGACGAGCCAGCCGAAGAGTACGGCAGAAATATATAAGACATTATACATTGTATTTGCAAATGCAGAGCAGATTGAACGTATTGAGCCATTTTCTTATGCAGATAAATTCAACCTGAAAGGAGATGACGGAAAACAAAAAGAGGCACTGGAACAGATACAGAATGAATTTTATGAAAAGATCCCGGACGGAACGATGGAAAGCCGTATGTTAAGCCGTTCTTCTTTTTATGAATTGTACGGCGGACTGTTCTTTATTGGAATCTATCTGGGAAGTATGTTTATTATGGCAACGGTACTGATCATTTATTATAAGCAGATATCGGAAGGCTATGATGACAGGGAGCGTTACCAGATCATGCAGAAGGTTGGCATGAGTAAAAAAGAAGTGAAGCGTTCCATCAGAAGCCAGGTCTTAAGCGTATTCTTCCTGCCGTTGGTTGTAGCAGTGATCCATGTTGCAGTAGCCTTTAAAGTAATGACAAAAATTCTGGGAGTATTAAATCTTACGAATGTATCGTTGTTTGCGGTATGCACAATCATTACGATAGCGGTGTTTGCGGTATTCTATATCATCGTTTACAGTATAACTGCGAAAGAATATTACCGGATCGTGAATTAAGATTAAGGGTTTACCATTGACTTTGTATCTTTCAGGTTGTATTGTTGTTTTAGAATGTTTTACGAATCAAGGAGGAACTTAAAAATGACAAGAGAAGGCGAAAGAGAACTGGTAAAAGTGGAACATGTAAATGGCGGAGACGGTTATATTGTAAAAGAAGCAATGGTTACTTCGGAAGAAGTTGGAGAAGCCTGTAAGATGTATGCCAAGATTCATCTGGATCCGGGATGTGAAGTAGGATACCATTATCATCATGGTGAGACAGAGTCTTACTTCATTCTGACCGGACACGGAACTTATGACGATAACGGCGAAAAACAGCCGGCAAATCCTGGCGATTTGTTCCTGTGTAAAGATGGAGATGCACATGGAATTAAGAACACCGGTGATGAAGAACTTACCTTTATGGCATTGATCTTAAAAAAATAATATTGGAAAATATGAAAAACACCTGTCTGTAGCTTGGATCATTTCAGGAATGATATCGGGCCGCAGACAGGTGTTTGTATTGCCATGCATTCGGAAGAAGCTTCCGGTGGCAGGTTCTCTGTATTGATTATAATGAACGGAATACATCCAGCAGCCGGTCATTATCCTCTGGATTCATAATGCAGAACCGTACATATTCTCCGTTCAGGCTTTCGAAAGAAGAACAGTCCCGGATCATGAGATCCTGGTGAATCGCCTTTTCAAAGACATCGAAAGAAGTGAGTCCTTCTTTTAAAATCCTTACAAGGACAAAGTTGGCATAAGCAGGATAAATCTTTACGGTATCCAGTCCGGAAAACTCTGTGCACATTCGGGTGCGCTCGGAATCAATGAGAGTCCAGGTCTTCTTAATATAATCGGTATCTTTCAACATCCGTTCTCCGGCATAAGCTCCGACACTGTTCAGGCTCCACGGATTCTGGTGGGTAAGAAGCGTCTGAAGAAATGCCTGATTACTGGTGAGACCATAACCAAAGCGAAGTCCAGGTGCGGCGAAGAACTTGGATACACCGCGGATGACCATGAAGTTGTCGAATTCCGGTACAAGAGAAACTGCAGAGAGGGAAGTGCCTTCCGGTGCGAATTCGATATAAGTCTCATCGATCATAACGAAGATACCAAGTGACCGGCATACGGTTAACAGCTTTTTCATATCAGCGGTACTGATGGCTGAAGAGGTCGGGTTGTTCGGATTACAGATGATCAGAAGATCAATATCACTTTTCAGTGTATCGGTCAGATCGGAAATATCCAATCTGAAATCCTGTTCTTCTTTCAGATTATAATATTCCAGTGTGCCGCCAACCAGATTCAGCTCTCTTGCATATTCGGAATAGGTCGGTCCCAGAAGCAGCGCTCTTTTTGGTGCGCGCTGGCTGATCAGAAGTGAGATAAGCTCCGTAGAACCATTTCCGACAACAATATGTTCCAGCGAGGTATTGGTATATGCAGCAATTGCTTTTTTCAGATCTGTATAATCTCTGTCTGGATAACTGCTGATGATATCCAGATGTTCTGCGAGATCTTTTTTTACCTGTCCGGATAATCCGAGCGGGTTTACATTGGCACCGAACAAAACAATCTTTTCCTTATCAAGGTGATAATAATCTGCAATCTTTTCCAGATCGCTTCCGTGAAATTCTGGTTTTTTTTTCATAATTTTCCATCCTATCGACACAATTTTGATATTTTCTCTTTCCAGCATTGCCATTCGTTGACAAACAATGCTATAATTTATTATAGTATGTTTTAAGAAAAAAGCAACGAAAGAAGCAGGTGTAGGACTTGAAAAATAAAATCCAAAAATTTTCAAAAGGCGACTTTCAGTTGATACGACCTGATGTTATATTCGATGAGACGAATCTGGTGCTCATTATAGGTGAAGGGGAAGTATACAGGGGAAGTTTTACAATGAGGGCGAATAATGAAGGCAGAATACGAGGACTCGTTTACTCGTCTTCTTTTCGTGTTCATTTTAAGGACCAGGGATTCGAGGGAAATCCGTCGAGGGTTGAGTTTACATATGACGGACGTGGGCTTCGTCCGGGACATGTAGAAGAAGGTAAATTTACGATCGTATGCAGCGGTGGTGAATATGAACTGTCGTTTACAGCTATTATAGAAAAACCATATGTGATGACAACGTATGGAAAAGTACAAAGCACAGATGATTTCCGAAAACTTGCGATTAAAGATTTTTCGGAAGCAGGAAGATTATTCCGGTCTAAAGAATTCTATGAGATTTTAAAATATGAAAATGAACGTACTTTCTATCTTTATGACAATATGCGTAAATGGTCTCTCGGTGAGCAGGCGATGGAAGAATTCATGGTGGGAATCAAGCAGAAAGAATGCATTTTCCTGACATTGCAGGGAGAAGGAATGCTGTTTGAAGATCTGACTGAGTCAACGAAAGGAACTTTGACTCTGATGAAGAATACCTGGGGATATATGCCGATCAAGATTGAGACAGTAGGAGATTTTATCCGGGTATCAAGACCGGAAATCAGTACAGAAGATTTTGTGGGAAATGCACATGAGATAGAATATGTGGTAAGAGCAGAGAAGCTTCATGGAGGACGTAATTACGGAGCACTGAAATTTGTGACACCGTATGAGACACTGACATATGAAGTGGAAGTACTGCAGAATCAGGAATATGACGAAGATCACAGGATGCCGGAACTTCTGATGGCACAGATCGTAAAAGAATATGTAGGCTATATGGCAGGAAGAGTAAGCAGAGATCATTGGGTGGACAGTGCGATCGAGAAGATGGTTACACTTCGCAAATTAGAACCACTCAATGAGGTATACCAGCTCATGCTGGCTAATATTTATCTGCTTGGAGAGAAGATAGAAGAAGCCAAATGGATTCTGGAGAATTATAATTATAACCGATTTGCGATCGGGAAAGATCCACTGACAAACTGTTATTATCTTTACCTGACTGCAAAAATCCGTGGAGACGTGAATTATGAAGAACGGGTACTGGATGAGGTTGGAAAGACATATATGCGTCATCAGGATTCCTGGTGGCTGCTTTATATGATCCTGAATCTGGATACACGCTATAAAAATCCGTACAAACGTCTGGAAGTTCTGGAACAACAGTTTGAATATGGAATTCATTCGGTTATGTTCTATCTGGAAGCATATCTGTGTTATCAGGAAAAGCCAACGCTTCTTAAAAAGCTCGGAACATTCGAGATACAGGTGTTGAATTTTGCTACAAAATACCGGATGATGACAAAAGAACTGGCCCTTTATATTTCAAATTTTGCCAGCCAGCAGAAGAAATACAGTGATAATCTTTTCAGAATCCTGGAAAGAATCTATAAGATGTACGATGAACCGATGATCCTTAATACAATCTGTACACTTCTGATCAAAGGAAATAAAACAGAGAAAAAGTATTTCTTCTGGTATCAGAAGGCAGTAGATTCGGATCTTAAGATCGCACAGCTTTATGAATACTATATGATGACAATTGATGAGGACAGTGCACACGGACCGCTTCCAAAATCACTGGTATTGTATTTTATGCATGGAAATGCACTGGATTATAAAAAAGCGGCATATCTCTATGCAAGTCTTGTGATTCATGAGGAACAGGCCGGAGATCTGTATCTGAATTACCGGGAACAGATGGTAGCATTTACATGGGAACAATTGATGAAGCGCCATATTACAGAATCACTGCGCACTTTATATAAACGCTTCTGCAAAGAAGATGAGATGTCTGCGGAGCGTATGGAGGCGATGCGTGACATTTGTTATTCCTATGAAGTAAGAACAAAAGTACGTGGTATGAAGTGCGTTCTGGTTATTGAAAAGGACGGCTCTGTCCGTCAGCGTATTCCTTATGACGAGAAGAATGGGGCAATTATATATCTGTATGACAAGGAATCAAGAATTGTCTGGGAGTCTGTGGAGGGAAGACACTATACGGATTCGATTCCGTATGAGACCAAGCGTCTGTTCTATGAACCACGTTTTGTAGATATGTGTCGAAAGTATGCGGCATCTACGGGATTCTGGAATCAGGAGCCGGAAAAAGAAAAACCAGATTATGATAAGATCCTGGCAAAAGGAATCGATGCATTTGATGATAAAGATGTATTTCTGGTATGCAGCCGGAGGATCAGAGAAGAAAATTATACAGAAGATGATTTTCTAAGTTATCTTGCGTTTGAGATGTTCAGACGCGGCCAGTATGATAAAGTGACACTGACATATCTGGCGGAGTATTATTGCGGCGCAATCGGTGATATGAAACGGCTGTGGAAAGTGCTGAAGCAGTATGGTGTGCCATCATATAAGGTCAGCGAAAGAATTATCACTCAGATGGTATTTGCAGAGACGTTATATAAAGAAGAGCATATATTTGAAGATTATTATCTGTCGGATAATGTATATTTCCGTCTGAAGCAGGCATATCTTGCATATGTATCCAGAGAATATATCGTATACGGACGTAATCTGGAAAAATGTGTATTTGAAATAATTGCAAACGAATGTGAAGAGAAAGAAGATCTGCCGGATGTATGTAAGATTGCACTCTTGAAGTATTATTCAGATAAAGAATATTCTGAGGAAATGGCGGCGGTCCTTCATCAGGTAATAAGAGAAATGTGTGAAAAACAGCTGGTATTCCCATATTACCTGAAATATCCGGAAGAATGGTTAAGAGAAGTACAGCTTTATAATAAGGTTATGGCAGCATATCGTTGTAAGCCGGGAGGAAAGGTAAGGCTGTACTATAAGATGAAGCAAAAAGAAAGAGAAGAACTTGGATACAGAGCAGAAGCCATGATGCCTGTATATGAGAATCTTTATGTAAAGCAGTTTGTACTTTATGATGATGAGTCTGTAAGCTATTATTTCCAGGAGTCCGGAAATGGAGAAATGATCACTACAGATAAGAAGACACTGGAAACTGATAAAGAACGCATTTACGCGGGAAAATATCAGCAGTTGAATGAAATGACAGGTATGGACTCTGAGGCAGAACGCAAAAAAGCTATGCTGGAATTCGAGGAAGAAGAACAGATGGCGAATCAGATATTTAAGATATATTAATGAAGAAAGGAGGAGATGATAATGAAAAAAGGAAGTATTCTGGGAGTTGATCTGAATGAAAAAAGCTGTCAGATCAGCTACTATGATGAGAATAAAGAAGAGCCGGAAACGATGGAGGCAGCAGTAGACAATTATCAGATTCCTCTGATACTGGGATATTATAAAGACCGATGGGTTTACGGACAGGAAGCAAAACGGTTAAAAGAAGCAGGAGAAGGAGACATTGTCACACATCTGTTCCGGAAGGCCGTGAAAAGAAAAAAAGTACGTGTAGGAGAAAAGATACATGACGGAGTATGGCTCCTTGCCAAATTTGTCAGTCTGATGCTGAAAAAGTTTGAAAAGATTGATTATATTACATTTTCTGTTCCATATACGAATGTGGATATGTCAAAGATGTTAAAGGGGATCGGTAAACATATAGGTGTGCCCGGAGAGTGTGTGTTCGTACAGGATTATAAGGAAAGCTTTTGCCAGTATATGTTCTATCAGCCAAAAGAACTGTGGCAGTATGAATCGGCGTTATTCTACTGCGATGCACAGGAGATACGTGCATATATGCTCAGACGTCTGAATACAGTGAGCACAAAAAGCAGAGACATGTTCGTAACAGTAGAAGAAGTTGCCAATGCACATATGAGGGAACTTGAGGCTATTTATCCTGTGCTGAATGTGGACAAAGCGAAGGATGCCGATGAAAGCTTTAAATCATTTATTCAGAATGTGTTTGATAAAAAAGTAGTATCGTCGGTTTATCTGACAGGGGAGGGGTTTGAAAATAACTGGTATCCGAATTCTCTGAAGGTGTTATGTAACGGAAGAAGGGCCTTTCTCGGAAATAATCTTTACAGTAAAGGTGCCTGCTATTCGTCCATGCGTTATGCAGACCCTTATGACGATGGACCGATTTATCTTGATGGGACGAAGATGACAGAACAGATTTGTCTGCGCATGCGTATTGCGGGGCAGGAAGGCTGGTATCCGATCGTTGCATGGGGAACACATTGGTATGAAGCTGACGGACAGTGGGAAGTAATACTGGAAGATACATCTGATATTGAGATTCATATAGAGTCACTGGATGGAGAAGATCTTAAAGTGGAAACGGTTTCTTTGGAAGGACTTCCGGAACGTACGGATTATTCGTTGAGGCTTCAGATAGAAGTGATGTTTCTGGATGAGCGTACGTGCAGACTTCGTTTCAAAGATGTGGGATTTGGCGAGTTCTATCCGGCATCAGACTTCTTTGTAGAAAAGGAATTACATTTAGGAGGTATCAATGGGCAGTTTAATTCTTTGTCATAAAAAACGGGCCAAAAGACCTTTCGAAATATCCAGGGTGCACATGCGGATTTATACAATCGAAGAATTGTGCTATTACATCTGCAATAATCTGTATCTGATTGATTATACAATTGTGAACGAACGATTATGCAGATGGATCGGTGATGAACTGGAACTTCCGGAATTGTCATCCGAACTTCGAAGACTTCTCCGGGAAAATGGTTCCATGGAAGAATTTGTACTTACGATTCTGAAAGAATCTAATATATATGCGGCAGCTGAGATCCACAAAATGCAAAGTGTTCTGGAGCAGCTGCAGTCACAGAGAGATGTAGAAAAAGAAAAATATAAGGCAGACAGCTTACAGAACAGTAAAGAATATGAATCGGCGATTCTTGTATATCAGTCTATTATTAACAGAGATTGGGATGAATCGGTAGATAAGAAGTTTTATGGGCGTGTATATGCGAGTATGGGGGCAGCATACGGGCATCAGTTTTTGTATAAAGAGGCTGCAAAAGCTTATCAGGAAGCGTATAAGATATGTGAACAGCCGGATATGTTAAAAGCATATCTCTATAGCTGCTACAGAGCGCTTCCTCATGAAGAATATATTAAGTTGTTGTCGGGAAATCCGGTGCTTCTAAGTCTCGATACTGTGATACAGAATGAAATAGACCAGACTAAAAAAGAAATTGGTCTGGATATTCCGGAAGAAAAGCTGGAAGAATGGAAAAAGGAATACCGCAGGATTGACAAACACCGCAGAATATGATAATATATCCAAAGATTTTAGTGTGATAAAGTAATCAACTGCTAAACTAGTAAAAGAGTGTAGTGGCTGTTTGGCACACGTAAAAGGAATACAGGAGGATATATGTAATGAAAAAGAGATTAGTACTGCTCCTTGTTACGGCAATGGCAGCTACAACGGTATTGGCAGGATGTGGAAGTAAAGATTCCGGTTCATCTGATAATGGGAAGAAATCGTCAAAAGAAGCAAAGGTAGAGAATGATGATGATACATTGATCGTTGGATTTGATGCTTCTTTCCCGCCATATGGATATAAAGACGACAGCGGAGAATATGTTGGATTCGACCTCGATCTTGCACAGGAGGTATGTGACAGAAACAACTGGAAACTGGTAAAACAGCCAATTGACTGGGATTCCAAGGACGCGGAACTGAATTCCGGGACGATAGACTGTATCTGGAATGGATTTACTATGAACGGTCGTGAAGATGATTACACGTGGTCAGATCCATATATTGATAACAAGCAGGTTGTAGTAGTCAGAAGTGATTCCGGTATTGATGATTTTGCCGGGCTGAAGGGAAAGCATGTGGAAGTACAGACGGATTCATCCGCACTTGCGGCACTGGAAGGGGATCAGAAAGATCTGGCGGCAACATTTGCAGATCTGAATCAGGTTGCTGAATATAATACAGCATTCATGGATCTGGAATCTGGTGCATGCGATGCAATTGCAATGGATATCGGAGTTGCGAACTATCAGGTGAATTCAAGAAAAAATCCGGATGATTATAAGATCCTGGATAAAGAAATTTCATCTGAACAGTATGCGGTTGGATTCAAAAAAGGAAATACAGAGCTGAAAGATAAACTCCAGAAGACACTGGATGAAATGGCAGAAGACGGAACAGTGGATAAGATTGCAGAAAAATATGCAGATTACGGAGTTCCGGGAGCTCTTTGTATAGGAAAGAACAGTAAGTAAAATGAAGGGGCCAACCCCGGAGGGGATTGGCTCTTTTTTACTCGCTTGAAAGAACTGGAGGATGTAACAGATGGAGATAGGAACACTGATAAGAGAGCTTGGTGGAGGAATGTGGATTTCGGCAGAGATATTTATCCTGACATTACTCTTTTCGCTGCCTCTTGGACTAGTAGTTGCATTTGGCAGAATGTCGAAGATCGCACCGGTCAGATGGATTTCAAAATTATACATATCAATTATGAGAGGAACACCGCTGATGTTGCAGCTTATGGTGGTGTATTTCGGACCTTATTATCTGTTTGGAATGCGAATTTCCACAGGATATCGTATGACAGCAGTACTGATTGGTTTTGCAATTAATTATGCGGCATATTTTGCAGAAATTTACAGAGGCGGAATTGAAGCAATTCCGGTGGGACAGTATGAAGCGGCAAAGGTGCTTGGGTATTCGAAAGGTCAGACATTTTTCCGTATTGTATTTCCACAGGTGTGTAAACATATTCTGCCTGCCGTGACGAATGAGATCATTACATTGGTAAAAGATACTTCACTTGCATTTGTATTGGCGGTAACTGAGATGTTTACTATGGCAAAGCAAATCGCAGCGGCACAGACCTCTATGGTTCCATATATCGCAGCCGGTATCTTCTATTATGTGTTCAACCTGCTGGTTGCGATGATCATGGAGAAGATTGAAGAAAAATTGAATTATTACCATTAGGAGGAATAGACCATGAGTCTGCTTGAAATGAAAAATATTAAAAAAAGCTTTAATGGAGTAGAAGTTCTGAAAGACATTTCTCTAAAGGTAGAAAAGGGAGAAGTTCTGGGTATTATCGGCCCGTCGGGTTCCGGTAAATCGACACTTCTTCGGTGTGCGACAGGACTTGAGACTGCGGATGCGGGAGAGATTCATTACGAAGGAACATTCGGACTCGTATTTCAGAACTTTAATCTGTTCCCGCATTATTCGGTGATGAAGAATATTACAGATGCGCCGATCAAAGTGCAGAAGCGTAAGAAAGAAGAGGTTTATAAAGAAGCAAGAGAGCTTTTAAAGAAGATGGGACTTTCCGATAAGGAAAATGCATATCCATGTCAGTTATCGGGCGGACAACAGCAGCGTGTATCGATTGCGAGAGCACTTGCGCTGAATCCGGACATTCTGTTCTTTGATGAGCCGACGTCGGCATTAGATCCGGAACTTACTGCAGAGATTCTGAAGGTCATTCGTGAACTTGCAATGGAACATATGACGATGGTAATTGTCACCCATGAGATGAATTTTGCGAGAAATGTATCTGATCATGTGATTTTTATGGACGGGGGAGTGATCGCAGTGGAAGGAACTCCGGAGGAAGTATTTGATTCATCGAATGAAAGAATGAAAGAATTTCTGGGGAAATTCAATGATTAATCGTCATGCGTTCAAAAGAGATTGTATGTTAAAATTCTAATGAATAAAACACAATTATAAGTAGAACTTATTAAAAGGTGCGCTATAAATAATGTATCGGTACGAGTACAAGGCAGGTGGAAATATTGCTTTTCCTTCTGCCTTGTATTATACTAATATAGCAAAATGCTTTTTAAAGACAGTTTTGACAAATGAAAAATTTGAAAAGAATGGAGTCTGCATTTATGAGTGAATTTGAAAAAGTAACAACAGGACTGGGTGAAGAATGCGGTGTGTTTGGAGCCTATGATATGGATGGCGGAGATGTTGCACCATCTGTTTATTATGGACTTTTTGCATTGCAGCACAGAGGACAGGAAAGCTGTGGTATTGCGGTGACGGATACATATGGAGAGAGGAAAGTACATTCCAAGAAAGGCCTTGGACTGGTAAATGAAGTATTCGATGAAGAGTCGCTTCAGGAACTGAAGGGAAATCTTGGTGTCGGACATGTCAGATATTCGACGGCGGGCGGTTCCAGAGCAGAAAATGCGATGCCGCTGGTTATTAATTATGTGAAAGGGATTCTTGCGATCGCACATAATGGTAACCTGACCAATGCAATCGAGCTTCGCCATGAACTGGAGTACACAGGCGCAATTTTCCAGACAACGATTGATTCTGAAGTGATTGCATATCATATTGCCAGAGAACGTCTGAATGTAAAGAAGGCAGAAGACGCGGTGAAAAATGCGATGAAGAAGATCAAAGGTGCATATGCGCTGGTTGTTACCTCGCCGAGAAAATTGATCGGAGCAAGAGATCCGTTCGGATTGAAACCGCTCTGTATCGGAAAGAGAGATAATACATATTTCCTTGCTTCCGAAAGCTGTGCGATTGCTGCCGTTGGCGGAGAATTCGTAAGAGATGTAGAGCCTGGAGAAATTGTAAGCTTCACAAAACATGGAATGAAATCGGATAAATCCATGGCGATCGATCCGAAGAAGCAGGCAAGATGTATTTTTGAATATATATATTTCGCAAGAATGGACAGTGTGATTGATAATGTTAATGTTTATCATGCAAGAATTGTTGCGGGAAAGGCACTGGCAGAGTCGTATCCGGTAGACGCTGATCTGGTTGTTGGCGTGCCGGATTCCGGACTGGTTGCGGCAAAAGGATATTCGGAACAGTCTGGTATCCCGTATGGAATGGCATTCCATAAGAACAGTTACGTCGGAAGAACATTTATTAAGCCAAAACAAAGCCAGAGAGAAAGTAGTGTAAAGATTAAGCTGAATGTAATTGAAGAGGTTGTAAAAGGAAAACGTATTGTTATGGTGGATGATTCTATTGTACGTGGAACAACCTGTGCGAATATCATTAAGATGCTCAAGAAGGCCGGAGCAAAGGAAGTGCATGTAAGAATCAGTTCCCCACCGTTCTTACATCCATGTTATTTCGGAACAGATGTGCCTTCAAATGAACAGTTGATCGCACATTCTCATACAACGGAGCAGATCCGTGAGATGATCGGGGCAGATTCGCTTGGATATATGGAAGTTGAAAAGCTGAAAGATATGGTTGGAGATCTGGCATTCTGTGATGCATGTTTCACGGGAAATTACCCGATGGAAGTACCGGGAAGAGATATTTCACTGGCGTTTGAATAAAAAACAGGTTAAAATAGTCAGGTAGAAGAATTGATGAAGGAGATTATGAGTATGAGTAACGACAGATATACAAGTCCACTTTCAGAAAGATATGCAAGCAAAGAGATGCAGTACATTTTTTCGCCGGATAAGAAGTTCCGCACATGGAGAAAACTCTGGATTGCTCTTGCGGAGACGGAAAAAGAACTGGGACTTGATATTACAGATGAACAGATTGAGGAATTAAAAGCATATGCAGATGACATCAATTATGATGTGGCAAAAGAAAGAGAAAAAGTAGTCCGCCATGATGTAATGTCTCATGTATACGCATATGGAAAACAGTGTCCGAAGGCAAAAGGAATCATCCATCTTGGAGCAACTTCCTGCTATGTAGGTGATAATACAGATATCATCCTGATGTCAGAAGCACTGGAGATCGTCAGAAAGAAACTGATCAATGTGATCGCCGAACTTGCAAAGTTCGCAGATGAACACAAGAATCTTCCGACACTGGCATTCACACATTTCCAGCCTGCACAGCCTACTACAGTAGGTAAGAGAGCAACACTTTGGATGCAGGAATTTATGATGGATCTTGAAGATCTGGAATATGTGAAGGGAAGTTTAAAACTTCTTGGATCTAAGGGAACGACAGGAACACAGGCAAGTTTCCTGGAACTCTTTGACGGAGATCAGGAGACGATCGATAAGATTGATCCGATGATCGCCAAGAAGATGGGATTTGAGACCTGCTATCCGGTATCAGGACAGACTTATTCACGTAAGGTGGATACCAGGGTTGTGAATGTACTTGCAGGTATCGCAGCAAGTGCCCATAAGATGTCCAATGATATCCGTCTCCTTCAGCATCTGAAAGAGATTGAAGAACCGTTTGAGAAGACACAGATTGGATCTTCTGCAATGGCATATAAGAGAAACCCGATGAGAAGTGAAAGAATTGCTTCACTTTCCAGATATGTGATGGTGGATGCCATGAACCCGGCAATCACTTCTGCGACACAGTGGTTTGAAAGAACACTGGATGATTCAGCAAACAAACGTCTCAGCGTACCAGAAGGATTCCTTGCAATTGACGGTATTCTGGACTTGTGTCTGAATGTAGTAGACGGACTGGTTGTATATCCGAAAGTTATTGAAAAGAGACTTATGTCAGAACTTCCGTTCATGGCTACAGAGAACATCATGATGGACGCTGTAAAAGCCGGTGGAGACAGACAGGAACTTCATGAGAGAATCCGTGAATTATCTATGGAAGCAGGACGTAATGTAAAAGAAAAAGGACTGGATAATAACCTGCTTGAACTGATCGCAGCAGATCCGGCATTCAACCTTTCACTGGAAGAATTGCAGAAGACAATGGATCCTGCCAAATATGTAGGACGTGCACCGGTACAGGTGGAGGCATATCTGAATAATGTGGTAAATCCGATGCTGGAAGCAAATAAGGAAATCCTTGGTGTAACAGCGGAAATCAACGTATAAAAGATATAAAGAAACTGCTAAAAAAGTGGTATCTCGAGTGTGGCGAGATGCCACTTTCTTTTCTTAAGTACGTGCTTTATAATCATATATATAAACTATAAGTGAAATGTCAGGGAAGAAGGTGGATAGATGGGAATGAATATACAAAAGAGTGCCGGTGTAAAAGCAGATACATTTATATTAAAACGTAATAACATGGACAGACGGATCCGAATGGATGTGGCTATGTTGATTATATTGGCAATTTGTACCCGTCTTGTCGCAGGAATAATGAATATGGAGAAGATGGATGCTTATACAGGATCCGGTGAAGGATTCTGCAAAGCAGTATCGGAAAGTCATGGCGTGGATATGGTAAAAGATTGTTTTGAATTAGAAACTCAGAAGGTTTTGGATGTAAAGAAAACTGCGAAAAGTGTAGGTAAGTCTGTGACGATAAAGAAAACGATGCAGGATGTAATAAGACCGACGGAAACAGAAGAAATAATTTCGGAAGTAAAAGGTGTTCCGGAAGCAAAAGACGGGAAAGCTGCATGGGCAAATATGGACTCCGCGAAAACAGAGACCATAACGCAGGAAACAGAGACCATAACGCAGGAAACGGTTACGGATAAGAGTGTCCCGGAATCTATAACAGGAAAAATAACAGAAGAACCTGCAGGAGAACCAATGACAGAAGACTTGTTGAACCTGGAAGGCTTTAAGGTGAATTCAGAAGGCGTGATAGAAGGATATGAGAATCTGGATCTGATTCTGTGTGATGGGATGATCATCTTTCCGGCAGATGAAAGATGCAGCGGAATAGGAGAACATGCACTGGATGGAATTCCGGATGCGGTAGAAGTCTATATTCCGGCGAATATTACTTTTGTTGCACCAGGAGTATTGGAGAAGATAGGCGGACTTATGTATATTGAAGTTGCACCGGATAATCCGGTGTATGAAAGCCGGGATGGGATGCTTTACAACAAGGGAGGAGAACTTATAAGCCGGCCGAATGGAAGATGATATAATTTGGGTAAAAAGGGTGTGCGAAAAGCACATCTTTTTTGCGGAAAAATGCTCTAGGATTTTAGAATGACAGGTGTTATAATAGGCAGGGTCAAGAATCAAAAAAGGAGCAGAACGAAAAATGAATATTCGACAGGTGACAGACGGGAAAGAAGATTATATAGAATTACTTCGAGCTGGTGACCCGGATGAATCCAGAATTCGAAAATTGCTGGAAAAAGGAGAACTGTTCTTATTGGAAGAACACGGAAAGCTCCGCACACTTTGTATAGTGATATTTTCAGAAGAAAAGAAATGTGAGATTAAGAATATCGTAACCATAAAAAAGGATCAGGGAAAAGGTTACGGCAGATATATGATACATTATATATGTGAACATTACTGTGCGCAGTATGACTGGGTATATATGAAGAAGGAACGTTGCCTGGACATCATGGAATTTTGCGAAAAATGCGGATTTTCCGATGAAGATGAGAAATATCTGAAAAAAGAACTGATGTCTGAGATTGATACAAAACGTGTGATCAATCTCGCGATGGAAGCAGGACGGATGCTTCTGAAAAACGGAGGAGAAATTTTTCGTGTGGAAGAGACGATGATGCGGATCTGTCATAGATTTGGAGTGAAATATGTAGATTTATTCACATTGAGTCACGGACTCTTTATTTGTGCAGGAACTGATAAAGAAAAATTATATACAAAAGTTAAACAAGTACCGCTTTCTTCTACACATTTGGGGATCGTAGCGGAAGTAAATGATCTTTCCAGAGAAATTGCTGCAGGGCATGTAGGGATAGAAGAGGCCTGGAAAAAATTAAAACAGATAAATAAAATGCCGACAAAAAGGATATCCTATCAGATTGCAGCCGCAGGTTTGAGTGCTGGGGGACTGGGATATCTGTTGGGAGGAACACCGATGGAGGCGTTTGTGGCGATTTTTGTCGGCTGTGCCGTGTTTGCGTGGTCATTGTTTGCAGGAAAATACGGAATTTCCAAAATCCTGGTTCACATTGTAGGAGGAATTATTATTGCTTCGATGGCGTTGGCAGCAATGCAGATACCGGCATTTGGAAATCTGCGGATGGAAGGAATTGTAACAGGCGGAATTATGCCATTGGTACCGGGACTTGCTTTTGTAAATGCAATCCGTGATCTGGCGGACAGTGATTATCTGGCGGGTACAGTGAAGATGATTGATGCGGTCATGGTATTTGTATATATTGCAATCGGAGTCGGGGCAGCTCTGGCGGTTTATCATCATGTGTTGGGAGGCGTTTTGTGATGGCCATAAAAATTGTAGCAAATCTGGCGTGTTCGTTTATCGGGACGATAGCATATGCGGTCATGTTCCAGGTGCCCAGAAGATTTTATATAGGATGTGGAATTACGGGATCGGTGGGCTGGATGATATATAAGCTCGCTTCTGTATATTGTTCTGTTGCGGTAGCATCATTTATTGGAACAGTGTGTACTGTGCTGGTGGCAAGAATGTTGACGGTACGGCTTAAGTGTCCTATTACAATTTTCCTGATTTCTGGAATTATCACGTTAGTACCGGGTGCCGGAATATATTTTACGGCATATTATCTGGTGACCAATCAGCTTGCTATGGCAGCAGTAAAAGGATTGGGAGCGGTAAAAGTGGCTTTTGCAATCGTGCTTGGAATTGTGTGTATCGTATCTATTCCGAGAGAAGTTTTCCAGAAAGAATACTGGATCGAAAGAAAACTCAAAAAACAGCAAAAAGGAAAGATATGATAGAAAAGGTTGCTGTCAGTTACAGACTTGTGCTACAATGAAAGGACGAATAGTGTTCTAATGTATGTAGTAATACATAGATTTCATACATTTAAAAACAATAAGAAACAGGAGATAATGATAGTTATGAGTAAGGTAAGAACAAGATTTGCACCAAGTCCTACAGGAAGAATGCATGTAGGAAACTTAAGAACAGCGTTGTATACTTATTTGATCGCAAAGCATGAAGGCGGAGATTTTATTCTCCGAATTGAGGATACAGATCAGGAACGTTTTGTGGAAGGAGCACTGGATATTATTTATCATACTCTGAAAGAAACAGGACTGGTTCACGACGAAGGTCCGGATAAAGATGGAGGAGTAGGTCCATATGTACAGAGTGAACGTAATGCACAGGGAATTTATCTGAAATATGCAAAACAGCTGATTGAACAGGGGGATGCTTATTATTGTTTCTGCGATAAAGAGCGTCTGGAATCGCTGAAGAGTAAAGTTTCAGATGAAGATGGCGGAACAGAGATTGTTGTATATGACAAGCACTGCCTGCATTTAAGTAAAGAAGAGGTTGAGGCGAATCTCGCAGCGGGAAAACCACATGTTATCCGTTTTAACATGCCTACAGAAGGCACAACAACATTCCATGATGAGATTTACGGAGATATTACAGTGCCGAATGAGGAACTGGACGATCTGATCCTGATCAAGTCAGACGGATATCCGACATATAATTTTGCCAATGTTGTCGATGATCACCTGATGGGAATCACACATGTAGTGCGCGGTAATGAATATCTGTCATCTGCACCGAAGTATAATAAGATCTATGAAGCTTTTGGATGGGATGTACCGGTATATGTTCATTGTCCGCTTATTACAGATGAGAACCATAAGAAACTGAGTAAACGTTGCGGACACTCTTCTTACGAAGATCTGATCGAGCAGGGATTTGTGACAGAGGCAGTTGTAAACTACGTAGCACTTCTTGGATGGTCACCGGAAGGAAATCAGGAGATCTTCTCACTGGAAGAACTGGTAAAAGCATTTGATTTCCATCGAATGAACAAGTCACCGGCTGTATTCGATCTTGGAAAACTGAAGTGGATGAATGGGGAATATATCAAGACTATGGACTTCGATAAGTTTTATGAAAGAGCCGAGAAGTATATCCGCGATGTTATTACAAAAGATTATGATCTGAAGAAGATTGCAGCACTGGTAAAATCAAGAATTGAGATTTTCCCGGATATCGAGGAACAGATTGATTTCTTTGAAGCAGTACCGGAATATGATACAGCTATGTACTGCCATAAAAAGATGAAAACGAATGAAGAAAATTCACTGGAAGTATTAAAAGAAGTTCTGCCGCTGCTGGAAGCTCAGGAAGATTACAGCAATGATGCATTATTTGCACTTCTTAAAAAGTATGTTGATGAGAAGGGCGTGAAAGTAGGATATGTAATGTGGCCAATCCGTACTGCAGTTTCCGGAAAACAGAGCACGCCGGGTGGTGCAACAGAGATTATGGAAATTCTTGGAAAAGAAGAATCTGTAAAACGTATTAAAGACGGAATTGAATTATTAAGCAAGTAAGGGGATTCTATGAGTTTAAATCATGCTCAGACAGAGGCAGTCGCCCATAATAAAGGACCATGTATGGTCCTTGCCGGTCCCGGTTCAGGGAAAACTCTAACCATTGCAAAGAGAATAGAATATCTGATCATGAAGCATAAGGTAAGACCAGAAGAAATTCTGGTCATTACCTTTACTAAGTATGCGGCTTGGGAGATGAAAAACAGGACCCGAAGTATATGTGGTCCTTCTTCTTATGCAGTAACATTCGGCACATTTCATGGAATATATTATGGAATTTTGAAATGGGCGTATCGCCTGAATCAGTCGAATCTTTTATCGGATGAAGAAAAGTACAGGATATTAAGAGAAATTTTACCCGGAATTGACTGGGATCAGGAACCGGAGGCAGATGAAGAAAAAGATTATCTGCAGGAACTGGCGATCGAGATAGGAAATGTAAAAAATAACTGTATGGATATTGAAGAATATGAGCCGGTGAAATATACGACAGAGAAATTCCGCAAACTGTACAGGACCTATGAGGAGACAAAAAAGAAATATCGTAAAATTGATTTTGAGGATATGCTGATACAGTGCAGAGATCTTTTTATGAAACGGCCGGATATCCTGAAAAAATGGCAGGAAAAATTTCAGTATATTCTTGTAGATGAATTTCAGGATGTGAATCAGGCACAATATGATGTGGTACGGATGCTGGCGGCGCCTCAGGACAATCTGTTTGTGGTAGGGGATGATGATCAGTCAGTGTATGGATTCAGAGGGGCAAAGCCGGGAATCATGATGGAATTTATGAAGGATTATCCAAAGGCCAGACAGATCCTTCTGGATGTCAATTATCGCAGCAGCGGATATATTGTAAAAGGGGCTCTGCGTGTGATCGGAAATAATAAAATCCGGTTTGAAAAAAAGATAGAGGCATTCAGGAAACCAGATGAGACAGTTCATGTTCAGGAAGTAAAAGATCCGGTGCAGGAAGCGGAATATGTGTTGGAAAGGATTCGCGAATACCGGGAAAAAGGTGTATCGTATACGGAAATGGCTGTATTGTACAGGACAAATGTGGATGCAAGGGCAATGTCAGAACTGATGACGGAGTATCAGATCCCGTTTGTAATGAAAGAACATCTGAATAACATTTATGAGCATTTTATAGCGCTTGATATGATCAGTTATCTCCGTTTGTCACAGGGAGAATATGACAGAAAATATTTTCTCCAGATTGCGAACCGGCCAAACCGCTATCTTACAAGAGAGAGTATGAAGACAGGAAATGTTTCTTATGAATCACTCCGGAGATATTACCGGGATAAAGACTGGATGGTTGACAGAATCGATCAGCTGGAATGGGACATGAAGATGATCTGTGACAAGACACCGTATGCAGCTATTCAATATATACGGAAACGCATGGGATATGATGAGTTCCTGAAGGAATATGCAGCATACAGAAAGATTTCTTCGGAAGATCTTTTTGCAGTGCTCGAAGAAATCTGGCAGAACTCCAAGGGGTATGGCACCATAAAAGAATGGTTTGAACATATTGAAAGTTATGGAAAAATGCTGAAAGAACAGAATAAGAAAAACGGAGAAAAAGAAGGGGTAAACCTGATGACAATGCATGCTGCAAAGGGACTTGAGTTTGATACCGTATTTGTGATTGAAGCAAATGAGGGAAGCTGCCCATACAAGAAAGCAATTGCCGACGAAGAAATAGAAGAAGAACGCCGGCTTTTTTATGTGGCGATGACAAGAGCGAAGAGAAAGCTGGTTATCAGTTATGTAAAAGAAAAAAACGGGAAAGATCTTCTCCCTTCCCGTTTTGTATCCGAATTACTCCTCAATGTCTGATTCGTCGAATTCCTGAGAATCCATCCATTCATCAAATGCATCCGCTGCAATTTCATATTCTTCATCGTCTTCAATGTTGCCGAGGTCAGGTTCGCCGTCCTCGGTTTCATTATACTGATAAAGATAAACATCACCAGCTTCATTCGGCTCAAGATTTTCGTCCAGAGGCAGCAGGGCAATGTATTCCTTGCCTGCAGCTTCATATACTGTGAGGATTGCACATTCGATGACTTCGTCATTGTCAAGTGTAAGCTCTACTGTGGTGTAGCCTTCTGTTTCCTTTGTGTCGCTCATATCATAGTCTCCTTTACTAATTTTAAAACTTATCTTAACTTTAACAAAGAAAGCGATAAAAAGCAAGATGATAGTAGTCAAACAGACAAAAATGTTGTAGAATGTAGCTGTATGTAACGCAATAATAAGGAGGAATAACAACATGATGAAGAAGAGAATGTTAGGAGTGATCGCAGTATTACTCGTATGCATTTTCGCATTATCCGCATGCAAAAAGGAAGCAGGAAAACCAGTGGATAATGCAGTCAGTGAGGATACAACAGATGATTCGGAGGATACAGATCAGACAGATGATGCAGGAAAGTACAAATTTGGCTTTTCTGTAATTGATATGCAGAATCCGTATTTTATAACACTTGAAGAGGCCGTACAGCAGGTCGTGGATAAAGAAGAGTGCACAATGGTAGTAAAAGACCCGTCATCGGATGCGGATACGCAGGCGGAGCAGATACAGGAGATGATCGATGAGGGGATTAATGCAATCTTTCTTTGTCCAGTAGACTGGGAAAAGATTACTCCGTCATTACAGGCTTTGCAGGAGGCTGGTGTGAAGATCATCAATATAGATTCACAGGTGAAAGATACAGACTATATAGATGCCTATGTCGGTTCTAATAACAGCGAAGCGGGTAAGCTCTGTGGTAATGACCTGATTGAAAAGTATCCGGATGGCGGGACAGTGGCGATTCTGGAGGCAACAAAGCAGAATTCGATCAATGACCGCATTACGGGATTTGAGCAGACAATTGCCAAAGCGGAAAAAGGATTTGAAGTCGTAGCAAGAGAAGATACCAACGGAACGTTCGACAGTGCACTGGAAGCTGCAAAAAAGATTCTGAATGAACAGCCGGATATTACTGCGATTATGTGTGGAAATGATCAGATGGCCGTGGCAGCTAAGACTGCATTGAATCTTGCTGGAAATGATCAGACGGTTGTATACAGTATAGACGGCTCTCCGGATATAAAAAAAGAATTAAAAAAGGCAGATAGTCAGATTGCAGGAACCGTTGCACAGTCGCCGGTCAACATCGGAAAGAAAGCGGTTGATATTGCATTGGATATTCTGGAGGGGAAAGATTTTGAAAAAGAGACATCCGTAGATGTATTTATGATCAATAAAGAGAATGTTGAAATGTATGGCGCAGATGGATGGCAATAGGCGTCAGCAGACAATGGGAAGGAAATAATATGAGAGAGGTTCAGGGATATCCGTTACCGCTGGGGGTTCAGATCAGTGAGAACAAAATAAATTTTTCGATTGCAGTTCCGACAGAGAAAAAATGTCAGCTGTTAATATATCGTGCAGGAAGAAAACGACTGTACAGACAATTTGAGATGGAGACGGCAGTGGGAGAAGTACGCTGTATTGCACTTACGGATATCGAACCGGCAGAGTATGAGTATAATTATTTGATTGATGGTGAGGTTGTTGTGGATCCTTATGTGCAGGCACTGGCCGGAAGAGAGCATTGGGGAGTAAAAAAAGAGATCGCCAGACATGAAATCAGAGGCCGTTTTCTGTCACAGGAGTATGACTGGGAGGGAGACCACACTTTACAGATCCCTTATCATCAGGTAATTGCCTACAGTCTGCATGTAAGGGGATTTACAAGACATGCTTCGTCGAAGGTAAAGTCGAAAGGAACGCTTCAGGGGATTATAGAAAAGATAGATTATCTTACAGATCTTGGAATTAATCAGATCCATTGTATGCCGGTGTATGAATTTGAGGAATGCCAGACATATAGAAATTACTGGGGATATGGAGAAGGGTTCTATTTTGCTCCTAAGAGTGCATATTCTTCGGATGGTGATGGGGCCAGAGGACTTAAGGATATGGTCAAAGCATGCCATAAAGCCGGAATAGAGGTTGTGCTTGAAATGCCGTTCTGTACAGGTGCAGATAAGATGATGCTGCTGGAATGCCTGCGGTATTATGTGATGGAATATCATATAGATGGTTTTATACTGAACCCATTGGTCATTCCGATAGAAAGTGTTCATGCAGATCCGGTTTTGAAAAAAACAAAGATAATGGAACACGAACTGGGATTCCAGACAGTGATGCGTCGTTTCCTTAAAGGCGATGAAGGCATGATTCCGGATGTGATTTATTGGCTTAAGCATCATTCAGAGAAACAGGGAATATTTAATTGTATTACAGATCAGAACGGTTTTACTTTAAATGATCTTGTATCCTATGACTCAAAACACAATGAGGAAAATGGAGAAAAGAATCAGGACGGACCGGATTATAATTACAGCTGGAACTGCGGGGCGGAAGGTCCAAGCAGGAAAAAAGCTGTTACAGAACTTCGAAAACATCAGATTTATAATGCGTTTTTCCTGTTACTTCTTTCACAAGGAACACCATGTATACTGGCAGGAGATGAATTCGGTAACACCCAAAAGGGCAATAATAATGTTTACTGCCAGGACAATTCTGTCGGATGGACGGACTGGCGGGGGCTGGAAAAGAAAAAGACGTTACATGATTTTGTTAAAAAGCTGATTTTATTTAGAAAAGAGCATGATCTTCTGACACCCGAGAGGGAACTTCAGGGGATTGATCTGAGTTGCTGTGGCGTTCCTGATGTATCGTATCATGGCGAGGAAGCTTGGCAGGTGCCGAAAGAAGTATCAAGCAGACAGCTTGGAGTATATTACAGTGGAGCCAGGACGAAGAATGCGGATTGCTATGTGGCATATAATATGCACTGGCTGGAGCACGTATTTGCGTTGCCGGCGTTGCCTAAGGGATATGGGTGGTATGTAAGAGCAACGACAGATCGTGGAATTCTGGATTACCCGGAACTTTTAAAAGACCAGAGAAAAGCAGAGTTAAAAGAGAGGTCGATCGCGGTGTTTACGGCGGACCGGATTGTGGAGGTTGAGACGAAGAAAAATGAAAGCATTACAACACTTACAGACGATCAATCATCATAAATATCTTGTTATGAAAGAATGTTTTGAAGTAGGACTTTATAAGCAGGGCCTTCTTCATGATATGTCAAAATATTCTCCGACGGAGTTCCTTGTGGGATGTAAGTACTATCAGGGAAATCGAAGTCCGAATAATGCGGAAAGAGAAGCAACCGGATATTCCCAGGCATGGCTTCATCATAAAGGACGGAATAAGCATCATTATGAATACTGGATTGATTATAGTGTGATACCGGGAGAAGGCATGGTTGGTTTGAAAATGCCGCTTCGGTACGTGGTAGAGATGTTCATGGATCGTATTGCAGCTTCAAAGACTTACCAGGGAGAAGCATACAGAAACTGGCATCCATTGGAATATTACGAAAAGGGTGCGGCAAGACTTGGAAAAATGATTCATCCGGATACGGCAAAACTTTTGCATGAATTGTTAGAGATGCTGGCCGAAGAAGGAGAAGAAAAAACTTTTTCATACATTAAGCATGTACTGCTGAAACAGAAGAAATATTAACAGTTTATGCAATAGTTCAAAAAAATTAAAAAATTTCAAAAAAACTGTTGACAGAATAACAATTCTCATGTATTATATATCTTGTCTTCGCGAGAGAGCAAAGATGAATGCGGAAGTGTCGGAACTGGCAGACGAGCAAGACTAAGGATCTTGTAAGCATTGCGCTTGTGTGGGTTCAAGTCCCATCTTCCGCAGTTACCTTTCCTGATAGAAAGGTGAAAATTACATAATGAATGTGCGGAAGTGTCGGAACTGGCAGACGAGCAAGACTAAGGATCTTGTAAGCATTGCGCTTGTGTGGGTTCAAGTCCCATCTTCCGCATTCATCATTAGAAAAGGACTTTCATTTATATGGAAGTTCTTTTTTTATTTCTATATCCATAATACCCTAATATATCATTATACACGAAAAAGTCAATAAAAAAGAAAAAAATTAAAGGAAAGCAAAAAGTTTTGTCGAATAATAATAATGAGGAGATTCAAAATGTATTATTCTGATGAGATTATTGAAGAAGTAAGATCAAGAAATGATATCGTAGATGTGATATCTACTTATGTAAAACTGCAGAAAAAAGGAAGCTCATATTTTGGCCTGTGCCCGTTTCATAATGAAAAGTCTCCTTCTTTTTCTGTCAGCAGACAGAAGCAGATGTATTATTGCTTTGGATGCGGGGCAGGAGGAAATGTATTTACATTTCTGATGGAGTATGAGAATTATACATTTGTTGAAGCGTTGAAATATCTGGCAGACCGGGCAGGAGTGGAACTTCCGGAGGAAGAGTATTCCAGAGAAGCAAAAGAACGTGCGGATACCAGAGCGATACTTCTGGAGATCAACAAAGCTGCAGCACAGTATTATTATATACAGCTTAAGAGCAGCCGGGGTGCGGTCGGACTGGAATATTTTAAAAAGCGTAAGCTTAGTGATGAGACCATTAAGGCGTTCGGGCTGGGTTATTCGAATAAGTACAGCGATGACCTGTATCGGTATCTGAAGTCCAAAGGGTATAAAGATGATATGATTGCCAAGGCGGGATTGATCAGCATTGATGAAAAGAACGGGGTGTATGACAAGTTCTGGAATCGTGTGATGTTTCCAATCATGGATGTCAACAGCCGGGTGATCGGATTTGGCGGCCGTGTTATGGGCGATGCAAAGCCAAAATATCTGAACTCCCCGGAGACAATGATCTTTGATAAAAGCCGGAATCTGTATGGCCTGAACCGGGCAAGGCGTACCAAAAAGCCATATTTCCTTTTGTGTGAGGGCTATATGGACGTGATATCATTGCATCAGGCAGGATTTACCAATGCGATTGCATCACTGGGTACAGCACTGACACCGGGACATGCTGCACTGATTCACAGGTATGTACAGGAAGTGTATCTGACTTATGACAGTGACGGGGCCGGTACAAGGGCGGCATTAAGAGCGATGCCAATCCTGAGAGATGCCGGAATCACAGCAAAGATCATAAGAATGGAACCGTATAAGGACCCGGATGAATTTATTAAGAATCTGGGTGCAGAAGCATTTGAAGAGCGAATCGCAAGTGCGAGAAATGTATTCATGTACAGTCTGGAAGTCCTGGAGAAAGACTATGATATGAATTCACCGGAAGGAAAGACGGAGTTCATGAAGGAGACGGCAAGAAGGCTTACACAGTTTGAAGAAGAAATTGAACGTAATAATTACATAGAAGCAGTGGCAAAGGCCTATCATGTCGGATTTGAAGAGCTTCGAAAACTGGTCGGTAAGATGGCGGTACAGACAGGACTTGCAAAGCCTGCAGAAAGACCGAGGGAGATACAAAATAACAGGAAGAATAAAAAAGAAGACGGAATTTTAGTATCCCAGAAGGTGCTGCTTACATGGCTGATTGAAAGTGAAGAGATTTTTCACCAGATTGAAAAGTATATTACACCGGAAGATTTTTCGGAAGGACTTTTCAGAAAAGTGGCAGAACTTTTATATGAACAGTATGAAAAACATGAAGCCAATCCGGCGCAGATTATGAATCATTTTACAGATGAAGAGGAACATCGGGAAGTGGCAGGACTGTTCCACACGAAGATCAAAGAACTGACAACGGTGAAGGAGCAGGAAAAGGCACTGCAGGAGACAATTCTGAGAGTCAAGGAACACAGCATTGAAGAAGCAACAAAGAATCTGGATCCTACAGATATTCAGGGATTGCAACGCCTGATGAATGAAAAAAGAAAGATGCAGGATCTTCGGACACTGCATATTTCCATTAATTAAGGATAAAATATAAACAAGCAATGAGAGGATGGACATTACATGGACGAAAATATTGTAAAATTCCAGGAAAAATTAAGAGAACTTGTATCACTTGGAAAAAAGAAAAAGGGAATCCTGGAGATTCAGGAAATTAATGATTTCTTCTCTGATATGGAACTGGATTCAGATCAGATGGAGAAGGTATTTGATTACCTGGAAGCAAACAACGTTGATGTGCTCAGAATCAGTAATGACGATGATGATATTCCGGATGATATCGTAATGTCAGACGAAGATGATATTGATGTAGAGAAGATTGATCTTTCGGTACCAGATGGAATCAGTATTGAAGATCCGGTACGTATGTATCTGAAGGAAATTGGAAAGGTGCCGCTTTTGTCGGCAGAAGAAGAAGTTGAACTGGCCAAAAGAATGGCAGATGGGGACGAGGAGGCAAAGAAGAGACTGGCAGAAGCAAACTTGCGTCTGGTAGTAAGTATTGCAAAACGATATGTTGGTCGTGGCATGCTGTTCCTTGACCTGATCCAGGAGGGAAATCTGGGACTGATTAAGGCAGTAGAAAAGTTTGATTATCATAAAGGATTTAAATTCAGTACTTATGCTACGTGGTGGATCAGACAGGCTATTACAAGAGCAATTGCAGATCAGGCAAGGACAATCCGTATTCCGGTTCATATGGTTGAGACAATTAATAAACTGATCCGCGTATCCAGACAGTTACTGCAGGAACTTGGGCGTGAACCTACGCCGGAAGAGATTGCAGCTGAACTTGATATGCCGGTAGAAAGAGTAAGAGAAATCCTTAAGATTTCTCAGGAACCTGTTTCTCTGGAAACACCGATCGGTGAAGAAGAGGACAGTCATCTTGGAGATTTTATTCAGGATGATAATGTACCGGTACCGGCAGAAGCGGCAGCCCAGACACTTCTGAAAGAACAGCTTGACGAGGTTCTGGATACTCTGACAGAAAGAGAACAGAAGGTATTGCGATTAAGATTCGGTATGAACGATGGACGTGCACGCACACTGGAAGAAGTTGGAAAAGAATTTGACGTTACCCGTGAACGTATCCGTCAGATTGAGGCGAAAGCGCTCAGAAAGCTCCGTCATCCGAGCCGCAGCAGAAAATTAAGAGATTATTTAGATTAAGAAAAGAGGCGCCTATGGAACTATCAAAGAGACTGCAGGCAGTTGCAGATCTGGTGACAGAGGGCGCTTCTGTTGCAGATATCGGTACAGATCATGGTTATATTCCTATTTATCTTATAGAACACAATATAGCCGGAAAGGTGATCGCACTCGATATTAACAGAGGCCCGTTGGAGAGAGCCAGAATGCATGTGGTCGGACATGGACTGAAAGGGAAAATAGAGACAAGACTTTCGGATGGACTTGAAAAAGTGCTTCCGGGAGAAGTGGATACAATGATCGCTGCAGGCATGGGTGGAGGACTGGTGATTAAAATTCTGACAGAAGGATATCCGGTAGTAGAAATTTTGGATACAATGATCCTGCAGCCGCAATCTGAGATTGGTAAGGTGAGAAGATTTTTAAATGAACATAATCTTCAGATTACCGAGGAAAATATGGTTGAGGAAGATGGAAAATTTTATCCAATGATGAAAGTCATACACGGAAAAAAAGAAGAATATACAATATGTGAATATACATATGGCAAACGTCTGCTTTTGGAACAGCATCCTGTCCTGAAAAAATATCTGGACAGAGAGATGCAGATTAAAGAGAGTGTATTTCAACAACTTTTTAAACATCAGAACAGTGCAAGTGCTGCCGAGAGAATGGAAGAACTGAAACAGGAAATCATACTGACACAAGAGGCTTTAAAGTATTACGAGTAGAAGAAAGGGAGTATGTAAGATGTTGTGTAAAGATGTAATGTATGAGATTGAGAAAGAATATCCGCTTAATTATGCGCTGTCGTGGGACAATGTAGGACTTCTGGTGGGAAGAGATGATAAGGAAGTAAAAAGGATTTATATTGCATTAGATGCCACAGATGAAGTAATAGATGAAGCTGTCAGGACAGGAGCAGATATGTTGATTACACATCATCCGATGATATTTTCACCGATTAAGAGAATCCATAATCTGGATTTTGTCGGAGAACGTATCTTAAAACTGATACAGAACGATATTTCTTATTATGCTATGCATACGAATTATGATGTACTGGGAATGGCAGACCTTTCCGGGGATAAGATGAATATGAAGAATGCAGAAATTCTGGAAGTAACTGCAGAAGGGGATATTGGGAAAGAAGATGAACCCGAAGGGATCGGAAGAGTATCTGATCTTGAGACACCGATGACTCTCAGAGAATGCTGTGAAGATGTGAAGTCTGCATTTCATCTGGGGGCAGTAAAGGTATTCGGTAATCTGGAAGAAAAAGTAAAAAGAATAGCAATCTGTCCGGGTTCCGGTAAAAGTGTGATTCAGGCGGCACTGGATAAGAATGCGGATGTTCTGATCACAGGAGATATCGGACATCATGAAGGAATTGATGCGGTAGCCCAGGGACTGGCAATCATCGATGGCGGACATTATGGGATTGAACATATCTTTATTGAAGATATGAGACAGTATCTTGAAAAACATCTCAGTGAGGTTGAGATTGTTGCGGCACCGATCAGTCATCCGTTCCTGATCGTCTGATTCCATACATAACCCGGAGAGAAGAAATGAGGTGCAGGTATGAATGAAGTTTTTTATACAGTTCAGGTAGGGGACTGTGACAGAAAGTTTCGGGAAGGAACAACATATCTGGATATTGCAAAAGAATATCAGCATGAATATGAGCACGATATAGTATTAGTATTTGTTGATGGAAGGTTACAGGAATTATTTAAAACATTAAAAAAAGACTGTAAACTTGAGTTTGTGACGACTGCAGATTCGCTTGGATATAAAGCGTATCGCAGAAGTATGAGCCTGATGCTCGTAAAAGCGGTATATGATGTGGCAGAACATAAGAATATCGATAAAGTCCGTATTCATTATTCTGTAAGTAAAGGGTATTATTGTACGATAGAAGGTAATATAGAACTCACACAAGAGTTTCTGGATAAGGTAGAGAGACGGATGAGGACAATGGTAGAAAAGAATCTGCCGATTCAGAAAAAAAGTGTGCATACAGACGATGCGATTGCAATGTTTGGAGAGCATGGGATGTATGACAAAGAACGATTGTTTCATTATCGAAGGGTATCACGTGTGAATATTTACAGTATGAATGAATTTGAAGATTATTATTATGGATATATGGTTCCGAGTGCCGGATATTTAAAATATTTCAAATTATATTTGTATGATGAAGGGTTTGTAATTCAGATGCCGACCCAGGGTGAGCCGGAAAAAGTACCTCCGTTTGAACCACAGAACCAGCTGTTTCATGTGTTACAGGAATCAACGAAATGGGGAGATGCTCAGGGAATAGAAACGGTAGGTGATTTGAACGATAAAATTACCAGAAGTGATGTGAATGAACTGGTACTGGTACAGGAAGCACTTCAGGAAGAAAAAATAGCGCAGATTGCGGAACAGGTCAGAGTACGTTCGGATGTTCGGTTTGTACTGATCGCGGGGCCGTCTTCCTCCAGTAAGACAACGTTTTCTCATCGTTTGTCTGTACAGCTCAGGGCGAATGGACTGTGCCCGTATCCAATTGCAGTGGACAATTATTTTAAAGAACGTGAAGAGACTCCGAAAGATGAGAATGGCAATTATGACTTTGAGGGGCTGGGAGCGGTAGATGTAGAACTGTTTAATCGTCAGCTTCAGGAACTTCTCGATGGAAAAGAAGTGGTAATACCAGAATTTAATTTTGTCACGGGACACAAAGAATATAAGGGCAGACCGAAAAAGTTAAAGGAAAATGAAGTGCTTGTAATAGAAGGAATTCATTGCCTGAATCCGGAATTAACCAGAAATCTTCCGGATGAGAACAAGTTTAAAATATATATCAGTGCACTCACGCAGCTGAATATTGATGAACATAATCGGATTCCGACAACAGATGGGCGTCTGATCCGCAGAATTGTCCGAGATGCGAGAACGAGAGGAACTTCTGCAAAAGAAACTATCCGTATGTGGCCGTCTGTACGAAAAGGTGAGGAGTGTAATATATTCCCATATCAGGAGGAAGCGGATGTGATGTTCAATTCTGCATTGATTTATGAACTGGCAGTATTGAAACCATATGTAGAAGCACAGCTTTTTGGAATTGAAAGAGAGTGTCCGGAATATCTGGAAGCGAAACGTTTGTTAAAGTTCCTGGATTATTTTGTAGGGATCGGAAGCGAGAATGTGCCGGCAAATTCACTTTTAAGGGAGTTTATCGGTGGCGGATGTTTCCATGTATAATGTATAAAGTATAAATGCAAAAGAACCTGTCATCGTCAGCTTCTTTTGCATTTTTGGTATAACAAAGTATGCAAGAGAAGTTGCCGGTGGCAAGTTCTATGTATCAACATGCGTTCGGAAGAAGCAGTCACCTATTAAAGATAAATATTTTTGAGATATTCAATACGCGAAGTCATATTCTGCATCAGAAGATCTGTAAGTGTAATTGCAGCCATGGATTCCACTACAACAACCGCACGTGGAACGATAACCGGATCATGTCGTCCAGAAATAGCAATTTCGATGTTTTCTCCGGCAGTGTTTACTGTTTTCTGTGGTTGGGAAATAGAAGGTGTCGGTTTGATGGCTGCACGTAATATAATGGAACTTCCATCGCTGATACCGCCGAGAATCCCCCCACTATGGTTGGTCTGCTTCAAAACTTGTCCGTTTTCGGAGATGAAAGAATCATTGTTGATACTTCCTTTGGAAGATGTAACAGAGAATCCATCACCGATTTCTACACCTTTGACAGCCCCGATTGACATAACGGCTTTGGCGAGGGAAGCATCCAGTTTGTCAAAAACGGGCTCCCCGACACCTGCGGGCATACCTTCAATAATACATTCAATCAGACCGCCGGACGAATCCTGATTAGAAATACATTGTTCCAAATAGGCAGCTGCCTGCTGTGCGTATTCCGAATTTGGCATATAAAGGCGGTTTTCATTAATTACAGAATAATCATAGGCATCGGAAGGAATGGATACAGGACCGATTGCTTTGGTATAGGTAGTAAGTTTTATTCCAAGACATTCAAGAATGCGGGAAGCGACAGCTCCGCCGGCAACGCGTCCAATAGTTTCTCTTCCGGAAGTACGTCCGCCGCCGCGATAGTCGCGTAATCCGTATTTTTTATCAAATGTATAATCGGCATGCCCCGGACGATAGCAGTCTTTGATATTGCTGTAATCATGAGAACGCTGATCGTTATTACGGACTACGAGAGAAATAGGTGTTCCGGTCGTATACCCTTCAAAAACGCCGGAAAGAATCTCGACTGTATCCGATTCTCTGCGGGCAGTAGTGAATTTGCTTTGACCAGGTTTTCTGCGGTCAAGAAATGCCTGTATATAATCAGTGGTGAGAGGAATCCCGGCGGGACATCCGTCTACGACGACTCCGAGAGCCGGTCCATGGGATTCACCCCAGGTTGTGATCCTGAATAAAGTTCCAAAAGTTGATCCTGCCATATCTGTGTCTCCTTAGTTCGTATGTATTCGGTCATAAAAGATTGTGTTATTAT
>SAMEA3387500__coassemble_711_pt1 | contig 62215 bp, 60 predicted proteins | sample SAMEA3387500__metabat2_high_PE_015 | metagenome-assembled genome bin SAMEA3387500 (sample SAMEA3387500) | Felis catus | biome: Faeces | place: United Kingdom | collected 2012
GTGGTGCTCTACGAGCTGCTTTGAGACCGTATTTCTTACGTTCTTTCATACGTGGATCACGTGTAAGGAATCCAGCTTTCTTAAGAACTGGTCTGTAATCAGCATCAGCCTCAAGAAGTGCTCTTGCAACACCGTGACGGATTGCTCCAGCCTGTCCTGTGTATCCACCACCCTTAACATTAACGATTACATCGAATTTTCCTTCTGTGTCTGTTGCAGCTAATGGCTGGCGAACAACAACCTTTAATGTCTCAAGTCCGAAATACTCATCGATATCTCTTTTATTGATAGTAATTTTACCTGTTCCTGGTACTAAATATACTCTAGCAACAGATTTTTTTCTTCTACCTGTTCCGTAAAATTTTGCAGTAGCCATTGTAAAATCCTCCTTTTAACCTTTCTTAGAATTTCAGTTCAACTGGTTTCTGAGCCTGCTGTGCGTGCTCTGGTCCAGCATATACGTGAAGTTTCTTGATCATAGATCTTCCTAAAGGTCCCTTTGGAAGCATTCCTTTAACAGCAAGTTCGATAACTTTCTCTGGTTTCTTAGCCATCATCTCTGCTAATGTAGTCTCTTTCATTCCACCTACATATTCAGAGTGATTGTAATAAATCTTCTGATTCAGTTTCTTACCTGTTACATTAATCTTTTCTGCATTAACAACGATTACATAATCGCCTGTATCAACGTGTGGTGTAAACTCCGGTTTGTTCTTTCCTCTTAAAACCTTAGCAACTTCTGATGCTAAACGTCCTAATGTATATTCCGAAGCGTCAACTACATACCATTTTCTTTCAATCTTATCTGGATTAGCCATATAAGTTTTCATTGTGGTTTACCTCCTGTGAATCATTAACATTTTCATGATAATATATCAGAATCAGCAAGATTCCGGGGCTTTGGCCTCTTACTGTTTCTCCTTTTGTCATACTTGTTTATTATATTATACTGTACCGTGTGTGTCAACTGTTTTTTGACATATTTTCCTTATATTTTTACTTATTTTCGTTGATCAAATGTACTTTTCCCGAGAATCTTCCCGTACATTTTTCATACTAAAATTTTAAATACTGTACACTATATGGTTTCAGTTCAAGCTGACCATTCATCGTAACCGTTTCCCCGGTCAGCAGATCTGCTGCCGTTCCATTCAGTTCTCCTGCATTGGCAGTGTATGGATAATCCGCAGCATTGATTGCAACGATCACTCGTTCTTTCTCTGAGCAGCGCTCGAATACCAGCTGATGATTCTGGATCACTACATTCTTATAAGCACCATTGCAAAGTGCATCACTTTCCTGGCGTACACGAATCAGTTTCTTAATAAACTCTGTCAGCTCATTTGGCTTTGGTTCTTCAAAGCAAGGGCGAAGCGCATAGTCATTATCCGGTGCTTTCTCCCCCGGCTCAGCCCATTCACTTCCATAATACAGGCACGGGATTCCCGGCATACCTATAAGCAGTCCGTATGCCAGCGGAATATGTTTCTTATTCGTCAGAATGCTTGCCAGTCTTGTAACATCATGATTATCCACAAATGTCATCAGGTGCTTTCCTCTGTAAATACACCACTGGTCGCTTCCGAACTGACGATGCAGAGAATGTGCGATCTCGAACATATTCATACTGTTAAAGCTGGAATATAATCCCTTGTAACACTCATAGTTCGTACAACTGTGAAGCATCTCATCATTGACAATGATATTATAATCTCCGAATAATACTTCACCAATCAGCGCAAAGTCCGGTTTTAATTCCTGTGTATAAGAGCGGAGACGTCTCATGAAATTGTGATCCAGACTATAAGCCACATCCAGACGGAGACCGTCGATATCAAATTCGTCAATCCAGTATTTTACACATTCCATCAGATAATCTACGACTGCCGGATTCTGAAGGTTTAATTTGACCAGCTCAAAATGGCCTTCCCATCCTTCATACCAGAATCCGTCATTATAGCAGCTGTTGCCGTCAAAGCTGATATGGAACCAGTCTTTGTACGGTGAATCCCATTTCTTCTCCTGTACATCTTTAAATGCCCAGAAGCCTCGTCCCACATGGTTAAATACACCATCCAGTACAATTTTTACGTTATGTTTATGCAGATCTTCACAGACCTCTTTAAAATCTTCATTCGTTCCAAGCCTGCAGTCGATCGTCTTAAAATCTCTTGTATCATATCCATGATTGTCCGATTCAAAGATCGGATTTAACAGAATTGAATCTACTCCTAATGTCTGAAGATACTCAGACCAGTCCATAAGTTTGCGGATACGAGGAACACACACACCGTCATTGTGCACCGGTGCCCCACAGAATCCGATCGGATAAATCTGATAAAAAATACTATTGTAAGCCCACATTACTCATCCATCCTTTCTGTGTCTGCCATAAACTATGCTCTGGCAGATCACTCACTGTTCTATTATACCACATTTCGTTCTTTAAAGACACAAAAGACACTGCCATTGGCAGTGCCTCTTGCATACTTCCCTATCTGAAAGACCTGCCGCTGGCAGGTTATTTCCTGTTATATATAATTTTCTCTCCCCGCATGAATATGTAGAACCATACAAACAGCAGCACACCTTTCAGAATACTCGAAATCGTAATACTCCACCAGATCCCGTTCAGCGCAAGTGTTGTATGAACCAGTATCAGCGCAAGCGGAATCCTGAGCGCCGTAAATACAATACTGATCACAGATGGCGGCACAGTCTTTCCATACCCCGAAAATGCACCTGCCGTCGTAATCTCAAGACTCATAAAAAGCTGCGATACACCAAGGATCCGAAGATAATCCACTCCAAGCGGAATTACATCTTTTTCTGTAATAAAAATCCGGAATACCGGAGCCGGACAGCATATTAATAATAGCGTACAGAAAATCCCCCATACAAATACTACTTTTAATGCGCTGACATATCCCTGATAGATCCGTCTCTTCTTACCTGCACCATGGTTCTGCGATGTAAATGAATTCACCGCTGCTGCAAAACCATCCGCTGTCATCCACGAAATTGATTCTATCTGTGAACCAACTTTCTGGACAGCCACCGCCGCATCTCCATATCCCGCGACCAGACGTGCAATGATCATCGATATTCCGGTAAACAGCATACTCTGAACAGACGTTGGAAAACCGATTCTGACAATTCCTTTCAGATGATGCAGATCCGGCTTCTTCAGATATCTTACATATTGAAAAAGTACGGTATCCTTCATCGCAAATATAAAAAACATAACTGTAACGATCATCTGCGCGATTACCGTAGCAATTGCTGCACCTGTCACTCGAAGAACCGGAAATGGTCCGATTCCAAAAATCAGAACCGGATCCAGGATGATATTAACAACCAGTCCGGTCGTTGTTGCCAGAAATACCGGCCTGCTGTTACCGATTGCCGTAAATAATCCGGTATACGTCTGATTTAAAAAGGAAAACAAGACAAGACCGCAAGTAATTTCAAGATAATATATGGCATCCCGGATCACCTGTGCCTGATTCAGATGGAAAAAATGAATCAGTGGTTTTGCCCCTAATATACAGACAAGTCCATAAATAATCCCCAAAGTCAACGTAAGCTGTAACGCGTTGGATGCATATTCTGCGGCCTCTTCACTATTAGATGCCCCAAGTGCATGTCCGACATTAACCTGCCCTCCCATTTTTGCAAGCGCAGCAAGTCCGTTGGAAAGCCACATATACATTCCTGCTGCCCCAACAGACGCTACCGCCGAACTTCCGATACGGCCGATCCAGATCATGTCGGTCATATTGTACGCCATCTGGATCAATGACGTCGCCATGATCGGGACAGCCAGTCTGGTAAGAGATGATAATACAGGTCCGTTTACCAAATCAATTTTCTTTTGCATGATTGGCTATACTCTTTTCAATACTTTCACGATCTCGCCCATATACATCGTATGATAATCTTTATCCGGATACCATTTCTCATCATTTTCCTTAACATCGAAACATTCCGGTTTCATATCCTGTGTATACTGAGTCTTGCATACGAAGATCAGATCTGCTTCTTCAACTGCAGTTGTTCCGTCTACCGCATATGGATGAAGGCCTGCTTCTTTCCATTTATCTTCTACGTCTTTTCCTGATACAGATCCGCATACGGTTAATGCTTTTCTGTAATCTTCTGACAGGAAAGAAAGCGTGTACATACCGGTCTCATCCATGAATTTCTTCGTGTATCTCTGTGGGCGGATATATGCAGTTGCGATATTCTTTCCCCACATGATTCCGACACCACCCCAGCTTGCTGTCATGGTGTTACTCTTTTTTTCATCTCCTGCTGTTACCAGCATCCACTCTTTTGAAATCTTTGTGAATGGGTTGAATTCCAGACTTTCAATTGCTACTTCTTTAAATGCCATTTCCATATCCTCCTTATCGTCTTTATGTACTCTCACAAAATTAAGTATGAAACAGTACCAAGAGTACATCTTTGCTTTTAGAATTACAGACAGTGAATATTCACTGCCTGCATTTTTACTATATTCTTTTATAATTATACTACTTTACTAACACTTTGCGGAAATTTTTCTTTCCTTTTTTCAGGACTACGCCGTCTCCGCTTAATGCTTCTCCTGCAAATGTCTGGAATACATCTGTAACCTTCTCACCATCTACAGATACTCCGCCCTGCTGCACTGCACGGCGTGCTTCTGACTTGGAAGCTGTCAGTCCTGATTTTACTAACATCGTCAGGATATCGATATTGCCATCTGTAAGGTCTTCTTCTGTCAGTTCTGTCTTTGGCATATCTGCTGCTGCACCTGTTGAGAATAATGCTTTTGCTGCCTCCTGTGCTTTTTGAGCTTCTTCTTCGCCGTGAACCAGTTTTGTGAGTTCGAATGCAAGAATCTCTTTTGCTGTGTTAAGCTGTGCTCCTTCCCAGCTGTCCATCTTGTCGATCTCTTCTAACGGAAGGAATGTCAGCATACGGATACATTTTAATACATCTGCATCTGCGACATTTCTCCAGTACTGATAGAATTCGAATGGAGATGTCTTGTTCGGATCAAGCCATACAGCACCACTCTGTGTCTTACCCATCTTTTTACCTTCTGAGTTCAGAAGCAGTGTGATCGTCATGGCAGAAGCGTCTTTTCCGAGTTTACGACGGATCAGTTCTGTACCTGCAAGCATGTTGCTCCACTGGTCGTCCCCGCCAAACTCAAGGTTACATCCGTATTTCTGGTATAACTCATAGAAGTCATATGCCTGCATGATCATGTAGTTGAACTCAAGAAAGCTGAGTCCTTTTTCCATTCTCTGCTTGTAGCACTCTGCTGTCAGCATACGGTTAACGGAGAAATGTGCTCCGACTTCACGTAATACTTCGATGTAGTTCAGTCCCATCAGCCAGTCAGCGTTATTAACCATCAATGCTTTTCCATCTGAGAAATCGATAAATCGACTCATCTGTTTCTTAAAGCAGTCACAGTTGTGCTGGATTGTCTCCGGTGTCATCATCTGACGCATATCTGTTCTTCCGGATGGATCACCGATCATAGCTGTTCCTCCACCGATCAGTGCGATTGGTTTGTTTCCTGCTTCCTGTAGACGTTTCATCAGGCACAGTGCCATGAAATGTCCTACGTGAAGGCTGTCTGCTGTCGGGTCAAATCCGATGTAGAATGTAGCCTTTCCATTGTTGACCAAGTCTTTGATCCTGTCTTCGTCTGTTACCTGTGCGATCAGACCTCTTGCAACGAGTTCTTCATAAATTCCCATTTTTATTCTCCTTTTATTATGTTAATGATTTACAGAATTCTCACTTTACTTCAGCTTGCAAATATGCTTTTCAGAAAGCGATTTTCCCACATAACTGGTCAAAAAAAGTCCTTATCCAATCAATATTGGATAAGGACGATATTAACCGTGGTACCACCTTATTTCGCTGATTACCTGCGTATTCAGTCTCATTCAGTCTGCGTGTTCACAGACCTTTGCACTATAACGTGTGCCCGACGTCACAGCCTACTTTCGAAAACACTCATAATTCTTATCGTGTATCATTTCGGTGTGCAGCTCCAAGATGTATTCATTCTTCACTCTTTCATGCGCCTCTCATCAACCGGCAGCTTTCTGTATGGGTGTGTGAATCACTACTTCTTCTTTTCCAAGCCTTTGTGATATCTGTATATTATTTTCCTGTCTATGTTAAAGACTAACTGATTTGATGAACTTTGTCAAGATGATTTTTAATCTCCATCTTTTATTTTTTCAGAAAGTTGCAGCCATGCTCCTGCAATTATTTCATTTCCATATTCCGTCAGATGAATACCATCCGTTGTAACACTCTCATATCCTGCTTTTTCTGCTTTCAATATTATCATGTCCTGAAGCGCAAGAAAGTCCGCATGATATTTTTCTGCAATCTTTTTTTCGATTCTTTCTGTCTGTTTTATTCCCGGAATCCAGTTTTCATACATTCTGGGATATGGCACTATAAATGGCGACATACAGATAATCTTTGCATCCGATTGCTCTGTAATTTCTTTCACAATGGCTTCATAACAGGCTTCAAACTGCTGTTCTTCCAGACTCTTTCCTGTATTCATCATAACTCCGACGTCATTGCATCCTATCAGAATGCTTACGACATCCGGTCGTTTTAAAATGCATTCCTTCTCCAATATACGTTTCACTCCATGAATCGTGAATCCATCATGTCCTCGATTCATAATGTCGTACTTCTTCCTTCCGCCGTCACTGTCATTCAACTTCTCAGCCACCATATTCACATAACCGTTTCCCAGTGGATTTTCTAAAAAGCAATGACTGGCATCTGTAATACTGTCACCTAAAAATATAATCTTTTTCATCTGTCCTTAACACCAAATGGCCTTATACTATAAATTGCATGAATTATAATTCCTGTCCGTCCTTAATTACCATCTTAAGCTCCAAATTCTCGTCTAATAATACGATATTCGCTTTCTTTCCCGGTGCGATCGAACCATATGTATCTTCAATTCCAAGACTCTTAGCCGGATTGATCGTTGCACATGCAATAGCTGTCTCAAGTGGGATCTCCATCTTTTTAACTACTGTACGCAGGCAGTCAGCAAGGTTTGTTACTGATCCAGCAAGTGCTCCGTCAGATACCAGTGTCGCATGATTTCCAACTACTTTTACATCCAGACCGCCAAGTGTATACTGTCCGTCCGGCATTCCGGTTGCACGCATGCTGTCACTGATCAGGATCATGCGGTCTGCTCCCATCATCTTGAACGCTGCTCTTACCATAGATGGGTGGATATGTACACCGTCACAGATAATTTCTGCCATTACATGTTCACTATCTGATACTGCACCTACTACACCCGGTTCACGGTGTGTGAATGCAGGCATTGCATTAAAGAGATGTACCGCATGATTCGCACCTGCATCAAACGCTGCTTTTGCGTGTGCATAATCAGCATTCGTATGTGCAAGGGAAATATTCACCTTATCTTTCATTGCTTTTACAAATGCAACTGCTTCGTCACTTTCTTCCGGCGCAAGTCCGACAAACTTTACGAGCCCTTCGGAAGCATCAATGAATCTCTGACAGATTTCCGTATCACAAGGCATGATGTTTCTTTCATCCTGTGCACCTTTTTTCACCGGACTGATAAACGGTCCTTCCATGTTCACACCTACAAGGTCCGCTCCCTTAGGATTCTGCTCTTTTTTGTATTCAGCTGCCGTTCTTAAGATCGTTTCCAGCTCTTCGACCGGAAGTGTCATGGTTGCCGGTGCAATTGTTGTAACACCTACAGATGCCTCATATTTTGCAATATTTTCAATTGCTTCTTTGCTGTTATCGCAGAAGTCATCTCCCATACATCCGTGGAAATGCAGATCGATCAGTCCCGGGATTGCATATGCTCCCCGTCCATCGATCACTTCCTCTCCGATCATATCCGGTACATTTTCTGTTGTATAAATATTATCAATTTTATCATCGTGGATTACAATACCGCCTGCTGTAAATTTCTTATCTTCTGTATAAACGATTACATTTTTGATTATCATTTCAGTTATCCTCCAATTTATTCTGTCTATTTCCGCATATCATTTTATCATTCATACGATGTCCCCGTGATATGTATTTATTTTAATAAGCTCCTGCGAAGCGCCTCACCTTCTTCCAGTGCACGCAGTGTATTATCATGCAGTACCTCTTTTTCATACTTATCCTGCTCTACATAATAAGAATAGATAATATCCAGCATGACCAGGATTGGGAACTGTGGTGATATAACGTTACCATGGTTCAAATGCCGAAGCGACGGAAGTAAGAGTACTTCCGAACAATATTGTTCAAAATCACCCCGGTTATTCGCCGTCAGCAGTACGGTTTTTGCACCTCTTCGATAAGCTTCCTGCAGCAAAAACAATACCGATTCTTTTGTACCACTGATACTGATTCCGAACACCAGACTTCTCTTATCCTGAAATACCGCCTGCATCCGCATCATATCCGTCTCCACCAATGAATCAATATCCACACCGATACGCATAAAGCGAAGCTCCATCTCCCTTGCAGAAAGTCCTGAACTTCCCGTTCCACATACAAATACCCGCTCCGCCTGATTCAGATATCTGCTGATTCTTGCAATCTGAGCTTCATCTACCAGACTGTACGTCTTATTCAGGAGTTCCTGGTATGCATTCAGGATCATCCTGGTATTCCCTGTAATAGATTCCTGCTTTTCAACAAATGTTTCTTCATACTGATAGACAAATTCCCTGTAACCTCTGTAGCCACATTTTTTTGCAAATCTTGAAAGTGAAGCTTCTGATACAAAAAGTCTTTCTGCGATAGATTTCGCAGAAAAATCTACTTTCTTTCTGTTCTGTATAAAAAAATCTGCAATATTTCTTTCTACTGTTGTGAACTTATCATAGTTGGATTCTATGATCGGTACTACTGATTTTACATAATATTCCATAGCTTATTATCCCTGTTCTGATTACTGGTGTCTTCCCTGGAAATGATAGAATGCTCCAAGCATACCGGCATTGTTCTGATTCTTGGCAAATGCAATCCTTGTATGCTCCCACATACTGGACACCAGATATTTTTCTACTGCTTTTTCAATCTTATCTTTTAAGAATGCTTCCTGTGCCATAATTCCACCGCCAAGTACAACAACTTCCGGATTCACTACATAGCAGATATTGGCAATTCCTTTTCCAAGTACATCCACCATCTCGTCAATTGCACGGTTACAGATCTCATCGCCTTTTTTCGCCTCTTCGAAAATGTGATATCCGCTCCAGTTTTCGGTTGGTTCTTCCTTCCACGCAGCTACTTTCTTTGTCAGGATGCTTGCTGCTCCGAGTGTCTGGAAATCACTGTCATTCATATGCATATATCCAACTTCACATGCACTGTTGCTGAATCCGTGGAACACTTCACCGTTCAGAAGGATACAGCCGCCGATTCCGGTTCCGATTGTCAACATCACTGCTGCCTTGCTTCCTGCAGCCGCACCTGCTTTATACTCTGCAAGTCCGGCACAGTTTACATCATTTTCCACTTCACATGGAATTCCGAATCGTTCTTCTACTGTCTTTTTAAATGCCGTTCCGATATAATTCGGGATCAACGGTGCAGAATAGAAGATTTCTCCTTTTTCGATGTCCACCATACCTGCAGTAGAGATACACACACCTGTATCTGCTTCACCTTTTAACTCTTCTACGATACCGATCACTTTCTCAAGGATCGCCGGTCCGCCTTTTTGTGCTTCTGTCTTCATTTCTTTTTTTAACAGTACTTCTGCATTCTCGCTTACAATCCCATATTTGATGGCTGTGCCGCCGATATCAATACTAATATATTTTTTCATTTCTTCTTTTCCTCTTTCACTATCCTTCATTATACTCGTTAGGCCAGAAAAGGGCAAACCGTTCTTTCATGGTTTGCCCTCGACTTTTCTGATTAGATCTTTACTTTGAATATTGCCTTTTTGATGGCTTCCGGTTCCTGAACCTGAACCGCTGTTCTGTGTCCGTCACTTGGATAACAGATCAGGAAATCTCCATCTGTCAGGACTACTGAAGAATTCTTTTCTCCATCCATTGGAAGAAAATCATCTTTTTCCACAAAATCTTTTAATTCCATATTCTGAATGAAGTTCAGATCGATCTGTTCATTTCCATGGATCATTACATGGACGTCCAGATAATTTTTATGTGCTTCCCAGAAACGTTCTTCCGGTGTTGTTGTTGTATATTCTACGATATTGACAAACAGTCTGTCACCATCGATTTCATGACTTCCCTTTTCATAAGATGTAAGGTCGTGTGTCTTTGCATATTCAAAGCACTCTTTTACCTGTTCTTCTAAGAATGGGAATTCTGATAAATTATTGATATTTCCAAAAATCACGAAAATCGTCACTCCTTCTTAGTTTTTGTAAATGGTTGTGTTAGGAGCAGGTACGGAATTGTCTCCTTTTGCCTTTCTCCAGATGATACTTGCCGGGATACCAATTACCAGTGATACTACAATTGAGATGATTGAGTATGACCAGATTGATACGTGATCAGCAGGTACGAAGTATTTGATGTATACCATTACGCCTGATGCAACGATGAATGCACATACTGCACCAAATGTATTGGCAACCTTTGTAAATGCTCCAAGGATAAATGTTCCGATCAGGATACCAAATACCAGTCCCATGAATCCGTTGAACCATTCGTATGCAGATTTTACTCCGCCGTTAGCCAGTACCATAGCAACTACGATTGCGAAGATACCAACGATCAGAGATACATACTGTCCGATCTTTGTCTGTTTCTCAAAGCTTAATTCTTTCTTAGAAAGTCTTGCCTGGATATCCAGTGTCCAGCTTGATGCTACAGAGTTCAGACCTGTAGAAAGTGTAGACTGTGCTGCTGCATAAATAGCTGCTAACAGAAGTCCTGTTACACCAACCGGAAGCTCAAATGCGATGTAAGATGCGAAGATCTGGTCCTGAGCTGCTGCCGGTGGAAGTGCATTCTGCTGATAGAATACGTATAATCCTGTACCGATCAGGTAGAATACTGTTGCGATGAAGATTGATAATCCTCCGTTTGCAAGCATCATTTTGTTCAGTTTCTTTGTATCAGTTGTTGTTGTAAAACGCTGTACAATATCCTGGCTTGATACGTAAGATGCCATTGTATTGAATCCGGCACCAACGATCATGATGAATACGCTGTCTTTAAAAATGTTAGCATTGAAGATTGGCTGATCTACAGCAAGGAACTTATGCTCTGTTGTCAGTGCATGTGCGATTGCTCCAAATCCACCATCTAAGTGTGCTAACAGGAAGATCAGTGCAAATGTAACACCGATCAGAAGTACAGATCCCTGAATGAAGTCTGTCCAAAGTACGGATTTCAGACCTCCTGTGTATGAGTAAATAATAGCAATGATACCCATGATAATGATCAGTAAGTTTACGCTGATTCCAGTCAGACTTCCAAGTACCATACATGGAAGGTACATGATGATTGACATACGTCCGATCTGGTAAATGATGAACATTACAGCTCCAAGTACACGAAGTCCTTTGCTTCCGAATCTCAGTTCCAGATAATGATATGCTGTATCAATATCCAGTTTGCTGTAGATTGGCAGGAAGAATTTAATCGTGATCGGGATAGCTAACAGCATACCAAGCTGTGCGAACCACATGATCCACGTTCCTGCGTATGAGTTTCCTGCTAATGACAGGAATGAAATCGGACTTAACAATGTTGCGAAAATTGATACGGAAGTTACCCACCACGGTACAGTTCCGTCTCCTTTAAAATACTCTTTTCCTTTCATTTCTTTCTTTGCGAAATGAAGGCCGGCGAACAGTACAGCCGCGAGATAAATTACTAAAATGACTAAATCTACTACGGTAAACCCTTGCATCGTCTCTCTCCTTACAGATATTTTTCTTTCACGTATTTTTTATATAATCTTACAGATATTTAGCTTTTGCGTCGCGAACCATCTTAGCTGCTTCTTCAACGATAGCCATGTCTTCTTCTACTAATGCTGGCAGTGGCTCTCTTACTCCGCCAAGTTCCAGACCTTCGTTGATCTTTAACATAGCTTTGATCACTGCGTACATATTTCCGTGTGCAGAGCACATCTTATAGATAATCTCATCACAAGCATACTGGATTTCTCTTGCTTCTTCCATCTTTCCGGCTCTTACATACTCGTCTAATTTCAGATATAATTCCGGCATAACTCCGTATGTACCACCGATTGCTCCTTCAGCTCCGATGACACGTCCACTCATGAACTGCTCATCTGGTCCGTTGAAGATAATGTAGTCAGGGCCTGCTGCCTGTTTGAACATCTGGATATCCTGTACCGGCATAGAAGAGTTCTTAACACCAATTACGTTAGGATTCTTTCTCATCTCTGCGAAAAGTCCCTGTGTAAGAGCTACTCCTGCAAGCTGTGGAATGTTGTAGATTACGAAGTCTGTGTTTGGTGCTGCTGCACTGATGTCATTCCAGTACTGAGCGATTGCATACTCTGGCAGGTGGAAGTAGATCGGTGGGATTGCTGCGATTGCATCAACTCCAAGGCTTTCTGCATGTCTTGCAAGCTCCTGGCTGTCTTTTGTGTTGTTGCATGCAACGTGTGCGATTACTGTAAGCTTTCCTTCTGCTGCTTTCATAACGTTCTCAAGGATGATCTTACGGTCTTCTACGCTCTGGTAGATACATTCTCCTGATGAACCGTTAACGTATACACCTTTTACACCTTTTTCTACGAAGTACTTTGTCAGTGCCTGTACGCCTTCCGGACTTACATTACCTTCGTTGTCATAACATGCATAGAATGCTGGGATCACGCCTTTGTACTTTTCAAGATTTCTCATTGTTTTTTCTCCTTTTCTTTTTTGATATATTGCTTTATCTTTTTATAATGTTATCAATAAATCCTTTAGGGAATTATCTTTCCATTTCTTCCACAAATGATTTTGTGATCAGCTGTGGTCTTGTGATAATAGAACCGACAACAACGCTGTATGCTCCAAGTTCGATCACGTGTCTTGCTTTTTCCGGTGTGTTGATGTTACCTTCTGCAATGACTCTGTGTTTTGCTTTTGCGACAATCTTTCTTAAGATTTCGAAATCATTTGCCTCGATCTTATCGCCCTTGCTCTGCTCTGTGTAACCAACCATTGTAGTTCCGATGAAGTCAAATCCAAGTTCATCCGCATGCAGTGCTTCTTCCACTGTAGAACAGTCTGCCATAAATAACTGATCCGGATATTTTGCTTTTACTTCTTTAAAGAACTCATCTAATGTCTTTCCGCCAGGTCTCTTTGAAATAGTAGCGTCCATAGCGATGATTTCAGGTTTTACTTCCATCAGTTCTTCGATTTCTTTCATCGTTGGTGTAATGTAGATATCACTGTCATCATAATCTCTTTTTACGATTCCGATGATCGGCAGATCAACCTGTGACTGGATCTCCTTGATATCTTCTTTTGTATTTGCACGAATTCCGCTTGCACCTCCCTGTTTTGCAGCCAGTGCCATTCTTCCCATAATGAATGAAGAATGTAAAGGTTCATTCGATAATGCCTGACAAGAAACGATTAATTTTCCTTTCAGATTTTCAACTTTCTGATTCATTGTTTTGTTCCCTCCTTCGTTCTGCAATCAGTATAATATTGTTCGATTTTATTTTCAAGTGTCTTTGTAGTTGTTGAAAGCTCTTTCATTCTTTTCAATTCCCCTATCCTATTTTCCTTATTTTTCGCCTTTTATTTTGTGCAACTTGCACAATTCCAGGTAGTTTCTTTCCAGTTTTGAAAGTAGTTTCTGTTCTTTCTATTTCACTTGAAAATTCATTTATAATGTATATACTGGTATTCAGAAACAAAAAACAATTGAATAAGGAGAGGTTATTATTATGGTAATTTATAAAGCAAAAGACTATCAGGATATGAGCCGTAAAGCAGCAAACATTATTTCTGCGCAGATCATTATGAAACCAAACTGTGTACTTGGACTTGCAACCGGATCTTCACCGGTCGGTACTTATAAACAGCTGATTGAATGGTATAAGAAAGGTGATCTTGATTTTTCTCAGGTTACAAGCGTGAACCTCGATGAATATAAAGGACTCAGTCCGGAAAATGACCAGAGCTACAGATATTTCATGAACACCAATCTTTTCGATCATGTAAATATCGATAAAACACGTACTTTCGTTCCGAACGGACTGGAAGCAGATTCTGACAAAGCCTGCAGTGAATACAATGAGATCATCCGCAAACAGGGCGGCGTAGACCTTCAGCTTCTCGGTCTTGGACACAACGGACACATCGGATTCAACGAGCCAGGTGCTGCTTTTGAAAAAGAGACACACTGTGTAGATCTGACAGAAAGCACGATTGAAGCCAACAAACGTTTCTTCGAATCTGAAGATGATGTTCCAAGACAGGCCTACACAATGGGTATTAAAAATATCATGCAGGCAAAGAAGATCCTCGTAGTCGTAAGCGGAGAAGATAAAGCTGCAATCTTAAAAGAAGTATTATACGGCCCAATTACTCCGGAAGTTCCTGCTTCTATCCTTCAGCTTCACAATGATGTTACGATTGTGGCTGATGCAGCTGCACTTAGCAAAATTAATATGTAGATCACAGGACTTACCACCGGCAAGTTCTGTTGTATACCTTGGTATAAAAAAGCAGGCGTTCTATTGAAAGAATGCCTGCTTTTTTATATCTGTCTTACTGATTTGACTCCGTACTTTTGATGCGTGCGGCTTTTTTTCTGCCTGTAATAACCAGGATTGCTGATACTATCACAATTGTGCCTGCCAGAAGTTGTGATACCGGAAGTCCAACTTTCGGCAATAAAAGCTGATCTGTTCTGAGGCTTTCGATCCAGAATCTGCCAAGACCGTAGCCTAAGAGATAGATCAGGAAGACCTCTCCATCGAATTTCTTGTGTTTGCGGTATAGCAGCATAATGATCAGCACCATCAGGCACCACATGGATTCATACAGGTATGTCGGGTGAACCTGAATATACATGACCCCTTTTACGGTCTCTGCATGATTCCACATCTTTGTAGTAATGTCTGAGCTTCTGACTGCATCTACCGGAAGTCTCATTGCAAATAAGCCATTTGTATATTCACCGAATGCTTCTCGGTTAAAAAAATTTCCCCATCTTCCAATCATCTGTCCGGTGATCAGACCAAATCCGCCAGTATCAAATAAAAGAAACGGTGATATTTTTTTTATTTTTGCAAATATGAATACTACAATAATTGCAGTAATTACGCCACCGTATATAGCAAGTCCTCCCTCACGGATATTAATGATGCTCTTAATGTCGTCTTTATACATATCCCAGGAGAAGATCACATAATATGCTCTTGCTCCGATAATCGAAAAGATTACTCCGTATATTGCAAGATCATAATAATCCTCTACATTCTGATGTGTGCGCTTTGCTTCCATTACTGCCAGCATGAGTCCCGCCAGGATCCCAATTCCTATGACGATCCCATAATATGCAATATCAAATCCAAATACGGTGATATGATCTCCGACAGATTTTAAATGAATTCCCAGATTCGGAAAATCAATTGTTCTGTGCATTTCTTTTTCCCTTTCCTTTTTCTTTATAGATATGACTTTCCAGATTGGCAGAAAAGCCGGCACATACCATGCCAGCTTTTCTATTTATACATTTTCTTATGTGTTTTCAGCATGCTTAGTATGCTTATACATTGAAACGGAACAGCATGATGTCTCCGTCTTTTACCACATAGTCTTTTCCCTCCAGACGGATCAGACCCTTTTCTTTGGCTGCTGTGTGACTTCCGCATGCGATCAGATCATCATAAGATACAACCTCTGCACGGATGAATCCTCTTTCAAAGTCAGAATGGATCTTTCCGGCTGCCTGAGGTGCCTTTGTTCCTTCTGTGATCGTCCATGCACGGACTTCCGGCTCACCTGCTGTCAGGTAACTGATAAGTCCAAGCAGTTTATAGCTTGCTTTGATCAGTTTTTCCAGACCAGACTCTTTTAATCCAAGATCTTCCAGGAACATCTTCTTCTCATCATCATCCAGTTCTGAAATCTCTGCTTCGATCTCTGCACATACAACGAATACTTCACTCTGCTCTCCCTTGGCATACTCACGAACAGCCTGTACCCCTTCGTTATTAGCCGCATCATCTGCCAGATCGTCTTCGGATACATTTGCTGCATAGATCACTGGTTTGTAAGTCAGAAGATTGTAGCTTTCCAGCCATGCCTGTTCTTCCTCGTCATCTACTTCTTCGAATGTCTTTGCAAGCTTTCCGTCTTCGAGATGTGCTTTAACCTTATTCAGAAGTCCGAGTTCTTTTGCTGCTGATTTATCATTTCTTGCAACTTTGGAAACTTTGGAAATTCTTCTTTCCAGGATTTCAAGATCAGAGAAGATCAGCTCTAAGTTAATTGTCTCGATATCACGAAGTGGATTAATGCTTCCGTCTACGTGTACGATATTGCTGTTCTCAAAGCATCTTACTACATGTACGATTGCATCTACTTCACGGATATTGGCAAGGAACTGGTTTCCAAGTCCTTCTCCTTTTGAAGCACCTTTTACGAGTCCAGCGATATCAACGAATTCAATTGCTGCCGGGATGATTTTTTTTGTGTGATACATCTCTCCCAGTACATTTAATCTTTCATCCGGTACAGTTACAACTCCTACGTTCGGGTCGATGGTACAGAACGGGTAGTTAGCTGATTCTGCTCCGGCCTTTGTAAGTGAGTTAAACAGTGTACTCTTTCCTACGTTTGGTAATCCTACGATTCCTAATTTCATTTTTCTATTTCCTCCTGTGAATCTATCTGTTTTCTCTTTTTGGCACTCTATGTCTGATAGTCTTGCCGGTAATCATTCTCATTCCGGCACTCTTATATCACAATAAAAAAGTCTTAACACAGTATTTTGTATTATACCATGCTAGGACTTTTTTGTGAATAATTTTGCTTTAAATTCTATTATGAAAATTTTATCTGTCTTTTGTCTCCATCAGGATTACAATCCCTTTCATGAAGCTGATCGTAACTTCATCTTCCTGAAACTGATTGCTTACACACAGACTGTCATAAGGAATCAGGGTATGATTATCAAGCGGATACTTTGCCCCCTTAATACTAAATCCATATACCTCTTCCCCCAACGGGAACACTGAAAAATACGGCCCATATGTTTCACCTTTCTTCAGGTGTGTCTCCCCGCCTCCGATCAGACGGATCTTATTCTGCGTATCCATAATAACGGCATCAATCCCTGCTTTAAATGGAATTGCAAGGCTCTGTACATTAGCCCAGAGATGATCAATTCGCCCTCCGGTCGCTCCAAGGATCAGGATTTCCTTAGCCCCTAGTGTCATCGCAAGTCTTATTGCAATCTCTGTATCCGATGCATCTTTTACCGGATTAAATTCACGAATAGGAACATTCGTCTCATTACGGTAATAATCACCGATTTCTTTTTTTACACTGTCGAAATCGCCAACAATATAATTCGGCAGTATCTGATGTCTGCAAAGGAACTCCATACCTCTGTCCACACCGATGACATACTGATTCTCTTCTTTTTCAAGAATCGATAATACAAATTCTTCATTCAGTTCCCCACCACTGATGATGACAATCCTCTTACTCATAACTCTTTAGTATCTCCATAAATTTTGCAGTATTTTCTCCGGCATCCCCTCTGAATACAGCGGAGCCGGCAACAATCACATTCGCTCCTGCATCCAGTACTTCTCTTACATTCTCTACATAGACGCCGCCATCTACCTGAATATCCGTCTCCAGATTTTTTTCATTTAACATCGCACGAATCGCACGAATCTTGTCCAATGACTCTGGAATGAATTTCTGTCCTCCGAATCCAGGATGAACACACATCACCAGAATCATATCCACTTCTTCAAGATACGGTACAACTTCCTTCACATCCGTCTCCGGATTAATAGAAAGTCCTACTTTCATTCCGCATTCGCGGATCTTATTCAGCGTAGCTTTTACATCCTCACAGGCTTCTACATGTACAGTTACAGAATCAGCTCCTGCTTTCTGAAATGCTTCCACATAACGGATTGGCTCCTGAACCATCAGATGTGCATCCATGAATTGCTCTGTAGCATCATGAATCGATGCCATAACCGGCATACCGAATGAAATGCTTGGTACAAACATTCCATCCATGACATCAAAATGAATATATTCCGCTCCATTATCCTCAGTCTTTTTCATTTCCTGACCCAAAACTTTGAAATCCGCCGCCAGTATTGACGGTGCTAATACATAGTTCATCATCAGTACCTCCTCTTATTCTTCAATTCCTCATACATTTCTATATAATTCTGATAACGGATCTTATGAATCTTTCCTTCTTCCAAAGCTTCTTTTACTGCGCATCCCGGCTCATGCACATGATCACATCCATTAAACCGACACATTCCTTCATATTCCCGGAATTCCGGGAATAAATATTTCAATTCTTCTTTTTCATAATCATTGACGTACAATGAGCTAAATCCGGGTGTATCCATAATATAAGAATCCTCATCGATCGCGAATAGTTCCGAATGTCGTGTCGTATGTTTGCCACGCTCAATCTTTGTGCTGATCGCACCGGTCTCCATCTCGGCGTCCGGCTGCAGAATATTGATGATCGAAGATTTTCCTACCCCTGACGGCCCTGCAATTGCCGTCGTCTTTCCTTTTAGCAATTCACGTATTTTTTCAATTCCCCGTTCTTCTTTTGCACTTACGAATACCATTGGATAGCCACATGTTTCGTAGATTTCTTCCAGTTCTTTTATCTGAGGATCTGTTGCAATATCTTCTTTATTAAAGCATAAAACCACCGGAATTTCTTTGCTTTCCATCATGACCAGAAATCTGTCCAATAGATTAAAATGCGGATTCGGTTTTGTGATTGCAAAAACCACCAATGCCTGATCGATGTTAGCCACTGCCGGACGTATCAATTCATTCTGACGAGGCAAGATTTTTACGATATTGCCTTTCTTCTCGGATTCATCCAGAACCTCTATCTCTACATTATCTCCGACCAGAGGTTTTATCTTTTCTTTACGAAATACCCCTTTTGCTTTACATTCATAAATACCGAATTCTACTACATGAACGTAGTAGAATCCGGCAATTCCTTTTATAATTTTTCCCTGCATATCTTTTTACTGATTACCACCGTTATTTCCATCACCGGAATTCTGGCCGTTATTTCCTGAATTTCCGGAATTGTCACCATTATTTCCAGTGTTATTACTATCTTGTGATTTTGATCCAAGACTGATCACATAACTGATTGTTCCTCCTTTGGAAACTGTTCCTGAAGAAGGAGTCATGGAAATAATACATCCTTTTGCATAACTGTCACTGTATTGTGAATCAGATATATTGGTATAAAGTCCTTTTGACGATGCCCAGCTCTTCAGTGCTGATTCCTGTTGACCGACAAAACTCTGTACTTCTATCTTTTCCTCCGGTTTCGGTCCGTTACTTACGGTAATAGAAATACTCGTTCCTGCAGAAGCCTTTGTTCCAGGTTCTACTGTCTGACTGATGACCATTCCTTTTTCTACACTGTCGCTGTAATCATAAGTTACAGTTCCTACATTAAATCCGTAACTTTTGATTGTACTCTGTGCAGTTGCATCTGCCATACCTCTTACATCTGGCACTGTCTTCTTATTGCTTCCCTGACTTACCAGCATCGTAACCGTCGAACCTTTCTCAGCTTTTGTACCGGCTTCCGGTGTCGTACTGATTACTTTTCCACTTTCAACACTGTCATCATACTGGAAGCTTGAAGTTACTTTAAATCCTGCCTCCTCAAGTTCATTCTGTGCCTCTGTCTCACTCCTACCACTGACATCCGGTATTGCCTTTTTGCTTCCAACTAGTCCTGAACTTACAACTACTTCAATCTTGGTATGTTTTGATACCTTTTCTCCGGCTTCCGGTGTCTGTTTTGAGATCTTTCCTGCCTTATACTTCTTAGACTCTTTTCTTGTCACAACCTGAATTCCGAGTCCTTTTTTATTCAGCAGTGCCTTTGCATCCTCTTCAGACATACCACGGACATCCGGTACTGTGACCTTGCCTGATTTATCTTCCTCGTCCTGAGTTGTAATTCCACCAAATGATTTGAATACGCCTGCCGCCTTACCAACAGTAAATACAAGGATCAGCACGATGATCGCCACAACTACGATTGTAAGTATCTTCATGATCTTATGCATATGCGGATTGACTTCATCTGCCCCTCTGCCACTTTCATAATTCTCATAATCTTCGTCGTTGTCATCATTTCCATACATGGTATCTGTATCATACTCATCTGTATCATACTCATCTGTATCATACTCTTCATCAGCGTTTCCATTCCGGATATCATCCAGATCTTTGTCTGTCATGATAACGGTATCTGTCATACCACCGATTGGAGGGATCACTACAAAATCCCCATCCGGATCGACCAGTGAATGCTTCAGATCCTGAATCAGAGCCCCTGTACTTTCATATCTTCTCTCTGAACTTTTCTGCGTACATTTCAGAATGATCTGCTCCAGACTGTACGGAATATCCGGTACGAGTTCTGACGGCGGTGTAATCTCCTGCTGCAGATGCTTCATTGCAACTTCTACCGTTGTCTCCCCGTCAAATGGAACCTGACCGGTTACCATTTCGAATAAAGTTATACCAATTGAATAGATATCACTTCTCTGATCACTGAATCCGCCTCTTGCCTGCTCCGGCGACGTATAATGAACCGATCCCATCGCATTCGTACTTACCGTATTGGACGTTATGGCCTTCGCAATTCCAAAATCCGTAACTTTTACCTTTCCGTCCTTGGAAATAATAATATTCTGTGGTTTGATATCGCGATGGATAATTCCCGATGCATGTGCTGCGCCGATACCGCTGCACATCTGAATCGCAATACTGATCGTCTCTTTATGAGAAAGTCTTCCCTTTCTCTCTATATATTCTTTTAATGTAATTCCTTCTACGAGTTCCATAACCATATAGTTAAGGCCACGGTCCTCCCCTACATCATATACATTTACAATATTCGGATGTATCAGTCCGGCTGCTGCCTGTGCCTCCGAACGAAATTTTCTTACGAAATTTTCATCCTCTTTATACTGTTTCTTTAATACCTTAATTGCTACATATCGGTTCAGCATCTGATCCCGGCCTTTATAGACATCTGCCATTCCGCCGGCACCGATCTTACTAAGTACAGCATATCTCTTGCCTAGTACGATTCCATCTTTTACCATACACTCACCTCATCAGCAAGTGGCTCTGCTACGATAACCCCTATATTATCTCTCCCGCCATTGCTATTTGCTTTTTCTATCAACATCTGAACAGCTTCCACTACGTCTCTGGAACCTTTGACAATATTGAACATGTCTTCATCCTCTACCATATTACTGAGGCCATCTGTACACATCAATATCATATCACCCTTTTTCAGACGATATTCATAAATGTCCGGTTCCACATCTTCTTTTACACCAATTGCCCGTGTAATGATGTTCTTATCCGGATGGTTTCTTGCTTCTTCTGCTTTGATTCCACCAAGTCTTACCATCTCTTCTACCAGCGAGTGATCTTTGGAAAGCTGACGGATCTTATCGTTGATCAGGTAAAGTCTGCTGTCTCCCACATTAGCAAAGTACAATGTATTGCCAACAACAGTTGCCGCTACCAGTGTCGTTCCCATACCTTCCAGTTTTATATCTCTTGAAGCTGCCTCGATTAATTTATGATTTGCAATACTGACTACGCTCCTTAGAATCTCCTCGGGTTTATCCATCGGTGTCTTCTTCAGTTCATCTTTTAATACATTTACCGTATAACTGGACGCGAAATCTCCCGCCTTATGTCCGCCCATTCCGTCGGCGACCGTAAGGAGATTTGGAAATGGTCCAATCGGTCTGTCTGTCACATATACATAGTCCTGATTGACCTCACGTCTTCTTCCTACATCAGTCATTGCATAAATTTTCATCTGTCTCTCCCTCGCTTTTGGCTGCGTGTCTGCGACGCAACTGTCCACAGGCTCCGTCAATATCAGAGCCTCTTTCCCTTCTTATAGTAACATTAATTCCGTTTTTTTCAAGTTTATTTTTAAATTCCAGGGCATTTTTGCGGTCCGGCTTTTTGAAATCTCTTTCCTTGATCGGGTTCACCGGAATCAGATTAAGATGACAATTTCGCCCTTTTAAAATCGTCGTAAGTTCCCGGATATCGTCCGGCTGGTCATTCACTCCGGCTACCAGACTGTACTCGAAAGTAATCCTTCTTCCTGTCTTGTCAAAATAATAATCGCAGGCATCCAGTACTTCCGACAGATCGTATTTATTCGCTACCGGCATCAGTTTCTTACGTTTTTCCTGACTGGAACCGTGAAGTGAAAGTGCCAGTGTGATCTGAAGTCCTTCCTCCGCAAGCCGTCTCATATTCGGAACGATTCCACAGGTAGACGCCGTAATATTTCTCTGACTGATATTCAGTCCGTGCTCATCACTCAACATATGGATAAACTTTACAAAATTATCATAATTATCGAGCGGTTCTCCGGTTCCCATCACAACAACATTCGAAACACGTTCTCCGGTAATCTTCTGGATGTGATAGATCTGCCTTAACATCTCAGACGGCTCCAGGCTTCTTACCAGTCCACCGATCGTTGAAGCACAGAATCTGCACCCCATACGGCAGCCCGCCTGTGAAGAGATACATACGGAATTGCCGTAATTATATTTCATCAGAACACTTTCTACCATATTACCGTCTTCCAGTTCGAATAAGAACTTCTCCGTCGGATCTACTTTTGATATCTGATGATCGATCATCTTCACTTTGCGGATCTCATAATTTTTTTTCAGTTTCTCACGTAAGGCTTTTGACAGATTCGTCATTTCATCAAAATCATCTGCCAGCTTTACATGAAGCCATTCATAGATCTGTTTGCTCCGGAATGCCTTCTCTCCGATTACAAGCATCTCTTCTTTTAATTCATCATAATTATAGGAACATATATCTTTCTTACTCATGGTTCACCCTTTTTATTATTGCTATGTAGAATCCATCTCCTGCATCTTTACCCGGAATCATCTGTTTGTCTTTCACCAGTTCAAATTCCGGATATTCTTTCAGGAACCATTCTACATTCCCCTCATTCTCTTCTCTGTGTATGGTACAGGTACTATACAGAAGCTTCCCGTCCGGTTTTACATAATCCTTTACCACCGACAGGATCTTCCTCTGTAATTCCACCAAGTCAGCTTCCGTCTTTTCATTCATCTTATAACGCAGATCCGGTTTCTTTCCAAGTACACCAAGTCCGGAACACGGAAGATCTGCGATTACAATATCCGCACTCTTTTTCTTATCCGGATCATACACGGTTGCATCCTGGCATACTGCCTCAATATTGGTAAGGCCGCTTCTTTCGATGTTGTCCCGGAGCAGATCGACTTTATATTCAGTCAAATCTCTTGCTTCCACATGGCCGGTTCCGTTCAGAAGTTCTGCGATATGTATGGATTTTCCACCCGGTGCGGCACACACATCCAGTACCTGGTCTCCTTCTTTCACTTCTGACCATAATGCTACCTGCATAGAGCTTAAATCCTGCACCTGATAAAGTCCTTCGCAGAAGCTTGGAAGTGCGGACAGGTGATCATATCCTGACAGATATAATGCACACGGAATCTCCGGCACTTCACTAACCGTTACACCTTCTTTTTTCAGGATTCCGACCAGATCTTCTTTTTTGATCTTATGTTCATTAAACCGGACTGTTAATGGCTTTTCTTCCAGAAATGCACTTCCGATTGTCTTTACTGTCTCTTCGTCGTATACGTTCAGCCATTGTTTGACCAGCCATTCCGGCAGCGAATACTTCACGGAAAGGTAAGACACCTTATCCTTCTCATCCGGATAGTTAATCTTGTCAAGATTCCTGCTGATATTGCGGAGCACTCCGTTGACGAATCCTTTCAGATTCACGAATCCTCTTTTGCCTGCAAGCTTCACCGCTTCATTACAAATTGCCGAATCCGGTACGCTGTCCATATATTTCATCTGATACACCGAACTTCTTAAGACCGTTCGTATCAACGGTTTCATCTTATTTACTTTTACCTTTGAAAACAGATTAATGATATAGTCGATCTCAATCATGCGTTCCAGGGTTCCATTTACCACTCTTGTGATAAATGCACGTTCTCGTTTGTCCAGATACTGATATTTATCCAGAACATTCTTTATAACAATATGGCTGTACTCACCGTCTCTCGTGATCTGAAGCAGCATGTCCAGCACTAATTCTCTTTCATTTACAGACGCCTGCATACGTCCCCTCCTCTTCCCATAGATATACAATCAGGGAAGCGGTTTATATCCCCTTCCCTTTCGTTAATTAATCGTTTCTTCGATTTCCAGTCAGAAGCAGTATACGCAGAAGCTGCAGAATTGCAGATGCTGCTCCGGCTACATAAGTAAGCGCTGCCGCTGTCAGCACCTTTCTGGTATCTCTGACTTCATCCTCATACAACATGCCTGTATTACCAAGGATCTTTAATGCTCTGTGCGACGCATCAAATTCCACCGGTAATGTCACAATCTGGAATAACACTGCAAGTGAAAATGCAAGGATTCCAAGATTGATGAACAGTGAAGAGGTCGTACTGCTGTTGAAGAAAAATCCAAGGATAATTAACGGCCACGCGATCGAACTTCCGAAATTCGCCACCGGCACCAGGCTGCTTCTTAACTTCAGCGGCACATATCCCGTCGCATGCTGTACTGCATGCCCGCATTCATGCGCTGCTACGCCAAGTGCTGCTACTGATGTAGAATTATACGTTGCATCCGAAAGTCTCAACGTCTTTGTTCTTGGATCATAATGGTCAGTGAGATTGCCGGAAATATGCTCGATCCGCACATCATACAGTCCTTCCCTGTGAAGGATCTGCTCTGCAGCATCTCTTCCTGTCATACCGGAATGATTCCTTACTCTGGAATATCTGCTGAATGTGGAATTCATCTTCGCAGATGCGATCAGGCAGATCACGACACCAATCAGCACTAATATATACGTTGGATCAAAATACATTGGATAATACATAATTATCAGCCTCCTTGCTCTCTATGACCTGCATTATATATGAAAATTTCCCCAAATAGCAGGTTTTCATACATTTTTAACAATTCTTAATCATTTGTGAAGAAAGTTCACATCCTGTTTCGATCTGATAACCTCGTAAGAAAGCGTCCGCTTCCATTCTCTTCTTTCCAGGGATCTGAAGTACCAGTACTTTCAGAAGTCCGTCTCCTGTCTGTACAGAAAATCCGTCTTTTTCCACTTTCACGATTGTTCCCGGGGTTGCATCGGTATTCTCATCCAGAACTTTTGCTTCCCAGATTTTCATGACTTTACCATTCCAGTCTGTGTAAGCACTCGGCCATGGATTCAGACCCCGGATCAGACATTCGATTGCCTTCGCAGACTTGCTCCAATCGATATCTCCGAGCTTTTTGTCCAGCATTTTCGCATATGCTGTCGGGCTTTCTCCCTGTGTTTCCCACGTCGCGGTCTTATCTTCCAGTGCCTTTAATGTCTCAACACAGAGCTTTGCACCTGCTTTAGCAAGCTTGTCATGAAGGCTTCCGCCTGTCTCATCTTCTGCCAGTGGCACTTCTGTCTTCATGATCATATCTCCCGTATCCAGGCCTTCATTCATCTGCATCGTTGTTACACCGGACACTTTATCCCCGTTGATAACTGCCCACTGGATCGGAGCCGCACCACGGTAACTTGGCAATAAGGACGCATGTACATTGATGCATCCGTAAGGTGTCATCTCAAGAATTTCTTTTGGAAGGATCTGTCCGAATGCGATAACGACCATGATATCTGCATTATATTTGCGAAGTTCTTCTACGGCCTGCGCTTCTCTGATCTTCACCGGCTGAAAGACCGGGATTCCATGTGCCAGTGCTGCTTCTTTGACCGGTGTATACTGCATCTTGCCGCCACGTCCCTTCGGCTTATCCGGCTGTGTGACTGCAAGTACGACTTCATGTCCGGCTTCGATCAGTGCTTCCAGTGTTCCGACCGAAAAGTCCGGTGTTCCCATGAATATTACTTTCATGCTATTCTTCCTCCTCATAGTTCACGTCATGTACTTCACCCTCTACCAGCCTGGTATATAACTTACCATCCAGATGGTCGATCTCATGACAGAATGCTCTTGCAAGGAGACCTTCTCCTTCCAGTATCACTTCTTCCATATCTTCATTCAATGCTTTTACTTTCGCATAATTCGGTCTTGTCACGATTCCTGCTTTTCCAGGAAGGCTTAAGCATCCTTCTTCGCCTGTCTGTTCTCCGGATGTCTCCAGGATCACCGGATTGATCAGGACGATCGGTCCTTCTCCGATATCAATGACTACGATACGCTTCAGGATCCCAACCTGTGGTGCCGCAAGCCCTACGCCCATTGCTTCATACATGGTATCTAACATGTCGTTGATCAGTACTTTTGTGCGAAGCGTCATCTTCGTTACTTCTTTACATTCTTTATTCAGAACTTCATCCCCAAATTCTCTGATTGTTCTAAGTGCCATCTCTTTTGTCTCCTTTATCTTTTAAAAAATATTCATCGGATTAAAGTCAAACTGTATCCTCATGTTCGCAAATCCTCTGTTGATCTCGATATAGCGTTCCATATGGTTCTTGATCCGCACAAGCACCTGATATTCCTCACTTTTCAGATATATGACTTTCCGGTAAACGTCATTGACTTTTCCAACCGACGGACTTGCCGGTCCAATTACCTGCACTTCTCCGTCTGCGCTTACCCGGATTGCATATTTCTTCAGATATTCTGCTGCCGTTGTAAGCTTATTTTCATCAGATCCGGTCATCAGGACTGCCATCAGCTGTGATGCCGGCGGATATCCCATCAGATCCCGGTAATTCATCTCTTTTTCATAGAAGCCTTCGTAATCCTGTCTCGCTGCCATCCGGATACTGTAATGATCCGGACTGTAAGTCTGTATTATTACCTCCCCCGGACGTCTGCCTCGTCCCGCACGGCCCGCCGCCTGTGTCAGGAGTTGGAATGTACGTTCTCCGGAACGGTAATCATCCGAATACAGCGACATATCTGCCGCCAGAACACCGACCAGCGTCACATTTGGAAAATCATGTCCTTTTACGATCATCTGTGTCCCGATCATGATATCTGCTTCTTCGTCTGCGAATTTCGCCAGGATTTTCTCATGTCCGCCTTTGTTCTTCGTGGTATCCATGTCCATCCGAAGAACCCTTGCCTGTGGGAATTCCCGCTTCACCAGATCTTCAATCTGCTGTGTTCCCGCCCGGAAACCTCCGATATACGGAGACCCGCACACCGGACAATTCTTAACAGTCTGTGTCTCATACCCACAGTAATGACAGACCATTTTTCCGCCCCGGTGTACCGACAGTGATACATCACAGTGAGGACATTTTACTACATATCCACAGGCTCTGCAAGAAACAAAGCCTGCGTATCCTCTCCGGTTCAGGAATAACATTATCTGTTCCTTCTTCTCCAGTCGGTCCTGCATCAGTACTTTTAACCGGTCACTTAAGATAGAACGGTTCCCATGCTTTAATTCTTCCCGCATATCTGCCACATATACTTCCGGGAGTGCCTGCTTCCCGGTGCGGTTCCTAAGCCTCAGCATCTGATATCTGCCACACTCACACGCATAAAATGCTTCCAGAGACGGAGTTGCCGAACCAAGTACTACACTTGCGCCCTCCATCCGTGCTCTTTCGATTGCCGTCTCTCTTGCATGAAATCTCGGTACCTGTTCACTCTTATAAGTCGGTTCATGCTCTTCGTCAATGACGATCAGTCCCAGTCGTTCGAACGGTGTGAACAGAGCCGATCTCGGACCAATCATGATATCGACTTCACCTTTTTTCACACGTTCCATCTGATCATAACGCTCTCCCTGTGACATCCTGGAATTCAGGATAGACACCCGTCCGCCAAATCTTGTGTAGAACCGCATCACGGTCTGATAGGTCAGTGCTATCTCCGGAATCAGTACGATTGCCTGTCTGCCCTCACTTAGGACTTTATCGATCATTTCCATATATACTTCTGTCTTGCCGCTTCCTGTCACCCCGTATAACAGATAAGTCTTACGGATTCCCTGCTCATAATCCTTCGAAAATGTCCGGATTGCCGCCTGCTGTTCTTCTGTATAAATGATTTCTTTTTGCTCTTTCTGCTGATAAATCACCGGGTTACGGTATACTTGTTCCGATTCCAGTGCCAGAACCTTCTGCTCTTCCAGTGCCCTTACCACACTTCTCGTCAGATTCAGCTTATGAATCAGAAAATCATAATCCTGTTCCGGCTGATCCAGAAGTGCCGCCAGAAGTCTGGCTCTTGCTTTCTGATTCTTGTGCAGATACAGTTCCAGCTTTTCTTTTCCCTCTGCTTCCGGCAAAAGAAGCCGTACCTTCTGCTTTTCCTTTGCTTTTTCTTTCTTCTTGATCGGAAGTACCGTCTTCAGTGCCTGGATCATCGTTCCCCCGTAAGATTCCTTCATCCAGGCTGCCAGTGCAACAAGTTTACTTTCAATCGCCACACTTTCTTCGGCAATTTTTAAGACCTCTTTCATCTTCTCCGGTGCATACTCCGCACGTTCGGAGAATCCGGTTACATAGCCTTTGATTTCTTTATTTCCCATGCCGAACGGAACTACAACTTCCATTCCAACCTTAAGCATCCCCTCCAGATGAGAGGGGATGCGGTATTGAAAGACTTTATCTAATTTTTCATGCGTAATATCAACGATAATATCAGCGTACATTTATTTCTTTAATTCCTCTAATACTTCCTTGATCAGAACACGTTCGTCCATATCGTGTTTCACACCCTTGATTTCCTGATATGTCTCATGTCCCTTTCCTGCCAGAATGATGACATCTCCAGGCTGGCCGTGTTCGATCGCATACTTGATTGCTTCTTTTCTGTCACAGATCGTGATGTATTTTCCATCTGTCTTCTTCATTCCTACTACAATGTCATCGATGATCGCCTGTGGTTCTTCAAATCTCGGGTTATCAGATGTGATGATCGTAAAGTCGGATAATTTACCGGATACTTCCCCCATCTCGTAACGTCTGGTCTTAGATCTGTTGCCGCCGCAACCGAATACGGTCACGATTCTTTCCGGATGATAATCTCTTAATGTATCCAGAAGACTTTCGAGTGCCATGGCATTGTGTGCATAGTCGATCATCAATGTAAAGTCATCAGATACTTTGATCATCTCGATACGGCCTTTGACCCTTGCAACCTTCAGCGCCTTCTTAATATCTTCTACCGGCACACCGAAATGTCTGCATACGGCAATTGCTGTCAGTGAGTTATATACACTGAAGTCTCCGGGAATGTCGATCTCTACATCAAAGTCCATAAGTCCCGCTACATGATACTGTACTCCAAGGTATCCAGGTCTTGAGATGTGCTTTACATCCGTTGCACGAATATCTGCTTTTTCAGAAAATCCAAATGTTTCCACTTTGCATGTTGCGTCTTTGAATATATCTTCGAACCATTTATCATCTACATTACCGATTCCGATCTTACACTGCTTGAATAACAGACTCTTACAATATTTATATTCATTGAAATCTTTGTGCTCATTCGGTCCGATATGATCTTCTCCAAGGTTCGTAAAGATTCCGATCTCAAATGGAATTCCTGCGGTACGATCCAGTTTCAGCCCCTGTGAAGAAACTTCCATAACTACACATTCGCAGCCTTCTTCTACCATCTCTGAAAAATATTTCTGAATGGTATAAGATTCCGGCGTTGTATTATTTGCCGGGATACTCTTATCTCCGATGATTGCCTCAATCGTACCGATCAGTCCGACTTTGATGCCGACTTCTTCCAGAATGGATTTCACCATATAGGTTGTCGTTGTCTTTCCTTTTGTTCCTGTGATACCGATGACTTTCAGCTTCTCTGCCGGATATCCGAAATATGCCGCCGAAGTTAATGCCAGTGCGTAACGGGTATTCTCTACCTTAATGACTGTCAATCCTTCCGGTGCTTCTACATCTTTTTCTACGATCACAGCCGCTGCTCCTTTTTCCGCAACCTGCTGTACATAAGCATGTCCGTCGGAAACCGCTCCGCTGATGCATACGAACACACTTCCTTCTGTCACTTTACGGGAATCGTTGATCAGTTCTGTGACTTCAATCTGGTCGTCTCCCTGTACTACTTCATATTCTAAACGTTCCAGTAACTGGGTTAATTTCATCTGATTGCCTCCTATTTTCCTACAATATCATAAGTATACCATCATTTTTCCATGCAGCAAAGGAAAAATTATGTTATAGTAATAGTTAGAATATTTTGAAAAAATAAGAAAAGGGGAATGTAACTTATGAAAGCTTATGAAAGATTACTGAAATATGTCGTTGTCCGTACACCAAGTGACGAAAACAGCGAAACTGTACCATCTTCTGTATGCCAGTTCGATCTTGCAAGACTTCTGGAAGCGGAAATGAAAGATCTTGGACTGACGGATGTTGTTCTGGATGACCAGTGTTATCTGTATGGCAAGCTTCCGGCTACTGCAGGTCTGGAGGACAAACCGGCGATTGGATTCATCGCACATATGGACACTGTATCTGATTACTGTGACCATGATATCAAACCAATCGTTACTGAAAATTATGACGGTGGCGAGCTTAAGCTTGGAACAAGTGATACTGTATTAAGTCCTAAGAACTTCCCACATCTGGAAAGTCTTAAGGGACGTACACTGATCACCTCCGATGGAACAACGGTTCTCGGTGCAGACGACAAAGCCGGAATTGCTGAGATCTTAACTATGATCGAACGTGTACAGGAAGAAAAGATTCCTCACGGACCTCTGTGCGTTGCATTTACACCGGATGAAGAGATCGGTACCGGTGCTTCTCACTTCAACGTAGAACAGTTTGGTGCAGACTATGGATACACACTGGACGGTGATACCGAAGGTGAGATCCAGTACGAGAACTTCAATGCTTGTAAGGCTGATTTTGTGATCAAAGGATTCAACGTGCATCCTGGCTCTTCCAAAGATACCATGATCAATGCAAGTCTTGTAGCTATGGAAATCAACAACGCACTTCCATCTATGGAAACACCTCGCGGAACAGAAGACTATGAAGGATTTTATCATCTGGTAAGTATGTCCGGAGAAGTTGCGGAAGCTGAACTTCATTATATCGTAAGAGACCATGACAAAGATCTCTTTGAAGCGAAGAAAAAAACTTTAAAATTAATCGAGAAAGACATGAATGAAAAATGGGGCGAAGGTACTGTAACACTTACCATTTCTGAACAGTACCGTAACATGGCTGAGATTATCTCCACCTGTATGCATCTGATTGACAATGCGAAAAAAGCATGTGAAAATGCAGATGTGACACCACTTGTACTTCCGATCCGCGGCGGTACAGACGGCTGTCAGTTAAGCTTCAAGGGCCTGCCTTGCCCGAATCTCGGAACAGGCGGACATGCTTATCACGGACCTTATGAACATATTACTGTAGAGGGTATGGATAAGAGTGTGGATGTGGTTACAGAGCTTGTAAAATTATATGCAGAATAAATATTCTCTTTTCAATGTAAGAAGACCAGCCGGTAATTGGCTGGTCTTCTTAATTTTATATTTGTTTTAAAAAGTCCATGGGCCGTTTCCGGAGCCTTTTACTGGATAGAAGATTTTTTCAAAAATCTTTTCCAAGGAACCGCTTATTCCACGTTAAAACGCGCACCGGTAACTGCATATGGAAGCAACAGGTTCTGGTATCTGAAGGATATTACAAATAGAAAAAGTGTATGGTCTTTCACATTTGACCATACACTTCTTTATTTTACAGTTCAATATCCGGAATTTCTTCCTTGAATCCCTCTCCCACAACTTCATTGGATTCTACGATGATTGTAAATGCTTTCGGGTCGATGGTATGCACCATCTTTTTAATAGTATACATTTGCTTATTATTACATGCACACATTACGACGTCTTTGTTTTTCTTAGAGTAGCTTCCCATTCCTTTCAGAATTGTGGAACCTCTTCCTGAGTAGGCATCTATCTGTTCTGCGATCTCGGCACCTTTATCGGTTACGATCAGGGTCATCTTTCCTTCGTCAATACCATACATGATTCTGTCCATTACCATTGCCATCAGATAAGTAACGATGACACCGTAGATCAGGCCGTCCACATCCTTGAATACCAGTACTGTTCCAAGAATGATCGTGCAGATATCAAGAACAAATGTAATGATTCCAAGTGTAATGTGTGGTTTTACTTTCTTGATCGCTACGCTGATGAAGTCCTGTCCGCCTGTTGAAGAACCTCTCATGAAGATCATAGCGTATCCGATTCCACATAACACACCCATGCACAGAGCGGCCAGCAGTCTGCTGCCGTTATAGACTGGGAACAGTGGTGCTACGTAGTCCATCAATAATGACGAAATGATCATCGATTTCATAGATTTTAAGAAAAATTCTTTTCCTAAAAATTTATAACAGAAGATTGCAACAGGTACGTTCAGAATAATGGTTCCGGCACCGACCGGTAATCCGAATATGTGATACAGAATGATCGCGATACCGGAAAATCCGGCTACCGGGAAATCTGCATTCAGCGCAAAGTTATAGATACCAACTGCGATGATCATACCTGCTACGATATCCACAAGGATATCAATGAATAATTCTTTCCAATTTACATTTTTCATTTCCATTCCTCCCAGATTTATTTTTACATTTTCCGCGGACATACATCTCACGACTAACGTCGTTCGATGATTGTCCGCTTTCTTCATTTATGGACAAACAAAGAAAGCAGCCACAAATTATATGTAAATATAATTCGCAACTGCTCTTATATTCATAACTATAACAAATTTCATTATGGTTGTCAAGGATTTTTCCTTTACCATCCCTTTTTTACAATCCCATCCCCATATTTTCCTTCTAATTTCTTCAATGCCTCTTTCAGATTTTTCTTTTTCTTCCTCGTCTCTTCGGATTCGAACTTCATATCGAACAGACTCAACTGCTCCGGTTCGCTTTCTTCCGATAACTTGGACGTCCGGATTCCAAGAAGTCTGATAGGTTCCCCGCTCCACAATTCGCGGAACAGTTCGATAGATGCCTGATAAATATCCTGATCCTGGTTCGTCTGTCTCTCCATCTGTTTCTGATGAGACACCTGATTAAAAGTGTGGTACTTAATTTCTACGCTCACCATTCCGGCTTTTTGTCCGGCTTTTCTCAACCGTTGTCCCACACTTACAGCCAGATCTTTCAATACCGGCAATGCCTCTGCTTCTGTTATCAGATCTTTGGGAAGTGTCGTGGAATTGCCGACTCCTTTTGCCTCTGCACGGACACTTTCCACTTCCGAATCATCCAGCCCGTTGGCAAATTCCCATAGCTTTCTTCCATGGCTTTTCAAATGCAGTTCCAAAATTGCCGGATCCGTATTCGCCAGATCTCCGATCGTATAGATTTCAAGCTTCTTCATCGTCTCTACACTGGAACGGCCTGCCATGAATAATTCTCCGATCGGCAGCGGCCACATTTTCGCCGGGACTTCTTCTGGGAATAAGGTATGCACTTTATTTGGTTTTTCAAAGTCAGATGCCATCTTTGCCAGGACTTTTCTGGAAGATATCCCCACATTCACCGTGAATCCGAACCTTTTATACACCTCATCTTTGATTTCAGACGCACCTTCCACCGGAGATGTGAACCGGTCCGCAATCTCTGTAAAATCCATATAACATTCATCCACACTGACCTGTTCTATATGTGTCGTGTAAGTACGTAAAAATTCCATCAGCTTTCTGCTATATTCACGGTACATCTGATGATCCGGCAGATAGGTCTTAAGATTCGGACACTTACGAAAGGCATTCGCAACAGGTTCCCCCGTACGAATGCCATATTTTTTTGCCGAAATGGATTTGGCCAGTACGATACCGTGGCGGGACTTCTGGTCTCCGCCAATGATCGCAGGTATCGTCCGGATATCCACCCCGGCTCCGTTTTTCAATTGTTCTACTGCAGTCCAGCTAAGATAAGCTGAATTGACATCTATGTGAAATATTATTCGCACACGCTCTGACTCCTTGCCACAAGCTTACCGTCTTCCACATCTATGATAATCGTATCCTGTGCGCCTACGTCGCCCTGCAGCATCAGTTTTGCTGCCAGTGTATCGACATGTTTCTGGAGGAATCTCTTCAGTGGTCTTGCACCATAGTTCGGATCGTATCCTCCGTCTACGACATATTTCTTCGCATCTTCGGTCAGGAAGATTGAAATCTCACGATCAGCCAGACGTTTGTTGACATCAGCTACTAATAAGTCAATAATGTCATAAATATTGTCTTTCGTCAATGGTTTGAACATGATCGTCTCATCCAGACGGTTCAGGAACTCTGGTCTGAAGTGTGCTCTTAAGTCTTCCATTACCGCATTCTGGCTCTCCTGGCTGATGTTGCCATTTTCGTCCATACCATCCAGCAGATACTGAGATCCAATATTGGATGTCATGATCAGGATCGTATTCTTAAAGTCCACGGTACGTCCCTGTGAATCGGTGATACGTCCGTCATCTAATACCTGTAACAAGATATTGAATACATCCGGATGTGCCTTTTCTACCTCATCAAACAGTACAACCGAATAAGGTCTTCTTCTGACTGCCTCGGTAAGCTGACCGCCTTCATCGTATCCGACATATCCCGGAGGCGCTCCGATCAGACGTGACACAGAATATTTCTCCATGTACTCACTCATATCGATACGTACCATGTTGTTCTCATCGTCGAACAAATTCTCTGCCAGTGCTTTGGCAAGCTCTGTCTTACCTACACCGGTAGGTCCAAGGAACAGGAACGAACCGATTGGTTTGGTCGGGTCTTTGATTCCTGCTTTGGAACGGATGATGGCTTCTGTTACCAGTTCTACCGCTTCATCCTGTCCGATGACTCTCTTATGCAGTTCATCACCTAAATGTAAAGTCTTGCTTCGTTCGCTTTCATTTAACTTGGCAACCGGAATTCCTGTCCAGCGAGATACGATTCTTCCGATCTCTTCGTCATTGACACTTTCGTGTACGAGAGACAGATCTTCGTCTTTTACCTTTGCTTCTTCCTCTTCTAACTGTTTCTGAAGCTGTGGCAGTTTGCCATACTGAAGTTCTGCTGCCTTCTCCAGATCATAGGAATGCTGTGCTCTTTCGATGTCTTTATTGACCTGCTCAATCTCTTCACGTAGTTTCTGTACACGTTCGACACCGACTTTTTCATTGTCCCACTGTGCTTTCTTACCGGCAAATTCATCTCTAAGCTCTGCCAGTTCCTGCTGTAAGTGTTCCAGACGTTCTTTACTTAACCGGTCATCTTCTTTCTTAAGAGCCGTCTCTTCAATCTCCATCTGCATGATCTTACGGTTCAGCTCATCCATCTCTGCCGGCATAGAATCCAGTTCTGTCTTAACCAATGCACACGCCTCATCTACAAGGTCGATAGCCTTATCCGGAAGAAAACGGTCGGAAATGTAACGGTCAGATAATGTTGCGGCTGCTACCAGGGCACCATCTGTGATCTTCACACCATGGAATACTTCATAACGCTCTTTCAATCCACGAAGGAGAGAAATGGTATCTTCAACGGTGGGTTCTTCTACCATAACCGGCTGGAAACGTCTCTCAAGTGCGGCATCCTTTTCAATATACTGACGGTATTCATCCAGTGTCGTTGCACCGATACAGTGGAGTTCACCTCTTGCCAGCATAGGTTTTAACATATTGCCGGCATCCATGGCTCCGTCTGTCTTACCTGCTCCGACAATGGTGTGTAACTCATCGATGAACAGAATGATCCTTCCGTCACTGTTCTTGACTTCTTCGAGTACTGCTTTCAGACGTTCCTCGAATTCACCACGATATTTGGCACCTGCTACCAGAGCACCCATATCCAAGGAGAAGATTGTCTTCTCTTTCAGTCCTTCCGGTACATCACCGCGTACAATACGCTGTGCAAGACCTTCTACAACTGCTGTCTTACCTACACCAGGTTCACCAATCAGGACCGGGTTGTTCTTCGTCTTACGGGAAAGGATTCTGACCACATTCCGGATCTCGGAATCACGTCCGATAACCGGATCCATCTTCTGTTCTCTTGCTCTTTCTACCAGATCGGTACCATATTTGTTCAATGTATCATAGGTATCTTCCGGGTTATCGCTGGTCACTCTCTGATTACCTCTGACGGTTGATAATGCCTGTAAAAATCCTTCTCTCGAAATTCCCACTTCACGGAAAAGTGCCTTCATATCTTTACTTGCATATTTCATCATTGCCAGGAAAAGATGTTCTACAGATACATATTCATCTCCCATAGCTTTTGCTTCGTCTTCACCGTGTACCAGTGCATTGTTCAGATCCTGTCCGACATACTGCTGTCCGCCCTGGACTTTCGGACGTTTCTGAATGGCTTCTTCTACTCTGTTAATGATGAGATTCTTATCAAGCCCCATCTTTTCCATCAGTTTCGCGATCAGGCTATCATCCTGTGTCAGCAACGCATAGAGCAGATGCTCCTGTGCAATCTCTTGGTTGCCATAGTCCATTGCAATACGTTCACAGTTCTGAACAGCCTGCAGTGATTTCTGTGTAAATTTATTTATATTCATATAGACAACCTCCTTTTCACTCTTGTTCTATTTGCAATATAACATTACATCGTTTTATTAGCACTGTCAACCCTCGAGTGCTAATTTTGTTGTATTTTTTTGCCACAGAAGTATTGCTCCCACCGTGGCAACGGTTCTTACCTTATTTAATTATCCCTCAATGGAAATATAATTTTTCTTTTCTTCCACTGGTTTTGCTTCCTCTTTCGGAACACTGAAGGAGAGGATTCCGTTCTCGTATTTCGGATGTACATCCTCTACGGTTACGTGTTTTCCTACATAGAAGCTTCTGCTCATGCTGCCTGCATAACGCTCTTTTCTGATGTAGTTACCTTTCTTGTCTTCCTCGTCTTTGTCCAGTCCTTTGGCTGCGCTGATGGTAAGCACTCCATCATTCAGCTCCATCTGAATCTCATCTTTCTTAAATCCCGGAAGATCCATATCTACTTCATAACCTTTCTCGGTTTCTTTTACATCTGTCTTCATTAAATTCTTTGCATGTTTTCCATACAGTTCTTTGTCTACATCCGGAAATGCAGGTAATCTAAAATCGTTCATAAAATCATCAAATAAGTTTTCTCCCCAAATACTAGGCATCATCATAAGTCATTTCTCCTTCCAAATGTTTAAAATGTATTGTTAGCATCATCGGATAATTCCTGGATGTTGTTTACTGGAACTTCTGGAGTTTCGATTCGGAATCATATCTTTGATTCTTTATCTTTCTTCCTTTGTTCTATTTGTACTATAACACACTTTGTTAGCACTGTCTAGAGGTGAGTGCTGATTTTTTGATTTTTTTTGCAACACTTGATTTTACAGGGTTTGCAACACTTTTCAATGTTATACTCCAAAATGTAAGATTTACGCTCGCAAATACTGCATCCGGGTTTTCTGCCGCCATATTCCAGAATGGAATTTTTATAACACCAGGAGAATTAAATCCAACTCCTAATTCCAGATATAATACCTTTCCTGTTTTTTAACGATGAACAGCAAAATTTTCTTGTATATCTTTATTTGTAGCAATTTTCAAAGCATCATCTACCCAGCCATCAGATTCTCCGCCAACATAAACAAAACGATCACAATCCGATATTTTCAGAATATCATCCGAAGTCGGCTGATAACTATGTAAGTCTACTCCGTTATCAAGAAGCATCGTAGGATCCATATTCGACACTTTATCACCGGCAATCTCTTTTACCCAGTCATATTCCGGGAATATTGTTGTAACAACTTTAAGTTTTCCATCATCTGTACTATCAGACTGTTCATTGGATTTCTTTTGACCGCAGCCTGCAAGGCATCCTGCCGCCATGGCTACACCTAAAAATAGAAATAAATTTTTTCATTAAATAAAAAACCTCCGATTTTATTATTGTTTTGTAAAAAATCGTACAAAAACAGACGAGTATTCTATTTTACCCGTTTCACCAAATAAAAGGTTATATTCAATTATTCAATCTTACCTTTTGACTTACAAGAGATGTTCTTGCGATAAATAAAACATGATCTGCTATCACCAATACACACATAATCAGTATCGGATTTACAGCTGCATGGACAATTGTACCCGTGATTAAATTTCGCAATGTCTGTTCTGCCTGATGAATATTAGCGCAAACAGGACAAGCTTCACCTGTACAATGATGATTTGTTTCTCCTTCCCACGATTCTATTGTGTTTCTACTTTTGTGTTTCTTTGCATTCACTGCATACTCCATAAAATACGGTACGCAGAGCATCCATTTCAAAACCATGTCGGTTCATCATATGCTGCTTCAGACTTTCACTTCATTGCACTGCAAATGAATCAGCAAAATATCCAAATCATTCTATAAAATAATAATTTTTCTGTTGAGAAATTTAATGTCTAAAAAGCTATGGAATCAGAAATAATCATGTTCAAAAAATGTTACTCCAACTAGTAAATTTTACAGATACACAACTCCGTGGTATCTGGAACTGTCTACAAACTACCTACAATGAATTACTCAGCAAATCCTATCAAAAAAAGAAAAAAAGCCTACCATTATCCGTAGAATACTCCACAGATAATAGTAGGCTTGACTCACTCATTAACAGTTACCTGCATTACCGTTACAGCCATGCTTATCTTCACCACAATGATGTTCTCCGCAGGAATGCTCGTGTTCATGATGGGTGCAATGCACTTCCGGATTATAGTTCAGGTTTCCGGCTATATAATTCTTCACTGCTTCGTCTGCATTTCCACTTACACCACCAAACAACTGGATTCCGGCTGCTGCAAGTGCAGTCTGTGCACCACCACCGATCCCACCGCAGATCAGGACTTCAACACCTGCATTCGTCAAAAATGATGACAGTGCTCCATGTCCCTGCCCATTGGTATCTACAACCTGTGTCTGCTTGATTTCCCCATTTTCAACATCATATAATTTAAACTGCTCCGTATGTCCAAAATGCTGAAAAATCTCTCCATTTTCATATGTTACACCAATTCTCATCTGTCTTTCTCCTTTTCTTTGAATGAGATGTGGAGTTTTCTGTTCTTTTGCAGTTCCGGTTACAGCAAAATGTATCTGTGCCGTCACAGAAACAGTAGTTTCCACCTGAAATACTGAGTATTTTCCCATGCACTACACTGTCTGCCAGTTTATAACGTGCAGATTCATAGATCTCTGTAACAGTAGTTCTGGAAATCCCCATCTGCTGTGCACATTGTTCGTGTGTACATTTGTTCAGATCAATCAGACGAATCGCCTCATACTCATCTAACGTCATATTAACATTTTCGTCTGTCGGTATTCCCTCCGGTCTGAACCTGCTATACGCAGGTTCCATACAAATTCTTCTGCATCTTGTCGGTCGTGCCATATCTCCGCACCTCATTTCCGTCATATGTCGATAATTATTGTAACATTTATTTTCTTCAGATACAAGTAACTGATAAATTTATTAGCTTCTCTTTTTTCTATATCGTGAATACCGCTACATTTCCTATGCAAAATACAGCAAACTCCAGTTCACTGGAATTTTTAATTTTTTCATCCATCTGCGGATACCTGTTTACAACTGCCTCTAAAAACTTTACTCTAAGACCCGATGACGCTCCTGTAATGACTGCTATATTTCCTCCTAAATTCTGATGTATGGATTTTTATACTGTCCATGTCTGTCAGTTTTTCCATTGCCGTAGCTGATTGCAAATTTCGGACATCTGTGAAGACATCCGAGACACATTTCACATTCTTCTGCTTTCCAGACAGGACAGCCATCCTTCATCTGTATTGCTCCGACAGGACATTTTTTTGCACAAATACCACAACCGACACACATATCTTTGTTTACAGACAAATTCTTTGTTTTTCTCTCTGCCGCATACATATAAGCTGCCGGAATTGCAGTTACCCACTTCGGTAATTTTCTGTCTATAAAATTTCCTTTTCTTTTTGACATTATATTGCCGATAACAAGCTTAAGCTGCTTTTTGCCGTCACTCAGCCATTTATCAACTCTATTCTTATTCGTAAGGTCAAATACCGGTGTCCATGTATCCGGCATAATCACACTATAGTAGGCATCAAAGTTCTGCCCATTATGAGCCATAATCTTCTTCGCCATACTGCCAGCCTCACCTGTCGTTGTTCCATAGCTGGCAAGGAAAAATGTATATCCACAATTTTCAATTCTGAGCTTTCCCAGATATTCTGCAACAATCCGTGGAAGACGCCAGAAATAAGTCGGTACCACCATTCCAAATATTTTTTCATTGGAGAAACAATACTTATCCTCACAGATGCAGTCTACGATAGACATACATTTTTCATCTGTTTTCTCCGCAATCTGTTCTGCAATATATTTCCCGTTTCCTGTTGCACTGAAATACAAAATCATTTTCTGTGAGCCTCCCTTTCGACACTGCCAAGCAAAAAGCAAACCGCCTGTAATGCTTCCTCTTTGCTTAATTGCTCCTTCGCCAAAAAACATTTTTCCATATCCATGTCTTTCATAATTGCAATCCAGCAATAATCCATCAGATCATAAATGTCATCAAAATAATTATAAAATGTTGACCTTGGATATGTCCTTTAACCGTGCAGGATCATGCATTAATCGAAAAAGCCCAAAAGACTATACATTCAAATTATGACGAAAAAGATCAAAATCATACTGTAGGAGCCGCCATACTATTTGAAAGTGGGAACATCTATGTCGGTGTTAATGACGGGAAACCAGGAAAAATCAAAGCAAAATATCTACTGCCTTTTGCTTATAATACGGAAAACTAGAAACAATTATACGATATTAATACGTTTTCCCACCAATACCGCCGCAACCGGCATCACCACTACACAGGCGATCGCACCAAATATCATTGATACACAATTCTGGAACAATATTTTCGAATTTAATAATGTTTCCAGTGTATAATCCTGCATCTTCAGATAAGAAAATAATAATAGTGATTCTCCAAGATACGCAAATAGCAATGTATTCACCGTTGTCCCGATTACTTCTCTTCCGATCTGCATTCCACTTTCTACAAGTTCTGTCAGTTTTATCTCCGGTTTGTGAATACTGACCTCGTAAACGGAAGTGGTAACCGTAAGTGCCATATCTAACACAGCACCTAACGTGCTGAGTATGATCACAGCTGTCGCAACATTTCTCATATTAATATCCAGATTCATATTGTAATATAATACATCATCTTCCGCAGCCTGGATTTCATTCAGTCCTCCTGCCTCACTTCTCCACACCACCATATAGATAAAGAAGAACAAGACCGCCATTGTAATCAATACGGCTGTAAATGCACTCTTCGTCTTTTCATTGGTACCATTTTGATAAAATAATGTGACACATGAAATGATGATTCCTACTCCGACCGTAACCAGAAGTACCGGTGCTCCCGCTGCCATCAGCCAGATAGCCAGGCTAAGCAGCAGCATATTTCCAATCAGTGATATCAATGATATCACACCTCTGTCCCCGCCAATAATCATGATCAAAAATAACAGGATGAATCCCAGTATCATCAACATATCTTCTTCACCTTTCTTATCGTTAATTTCATCATCACAGATGTGATCAGGATAGATACTGGTATTGCCAGTACAATTCCAATACTCTCTATGAAGAATCTGCATAATTCACACGGAATATGTAATTTAATAATCGTCATAAACCGGACACTGTTATTCATCCTGATCACACACATCGGAATCAGGCCACAGCCAAACACGAACAGCAATACATTGATCATCGTTCCCATAATATCATATCCAATCTCTCTTCCGGACCGGAATAACTCCCGGAATGTAACTTCTGGCCGCTTCGTAACAATTTCACTCAAAGCTGCCGCAATTGCCACTGTAACATCCATGATTGCTCCAAGTCCGGATAACAGGATCTCCGCATGAAAAATCTCATCCGGATTATCAATGCTTCCCAAATATTCCATCGTAGAATAATCCAGTTCTGCAGTATGACTGATCACTACCTCAAATATTCCCATGATCATTGCCAGTATACATAATGTTGACAATAAGGCCGCCCATGTTTTCCTGTGAAGTCCATTTAATCCGATCAATGTAGCAATTGCAAAGAAGAGCACCATTTTATTACAGATTGCTACAACATCCGCATCATCACCGCTTTTTAAAAATCCTGCTGAAAATATCACAATATTGATTCCAACCGTTATAATCGTGAGCACGCCTTTCTTTCCTGCGATTGTCATCAGTGCAAATATTAAAAGTCCAAGCAAAACAACAAGTTCTGTATCTCTTTTTACGCTCTGTATGCTGGATCCCACATTACTTTCAGACCCGTTCAGCAATACTTTATCCCCTTTGTGATATTTCTGTTTTAACATTCCTGTATAGGTATATTCGTTAGAAAAATCAACGATTTTCCCCTTATTCGTTCCATTTAATATCACCCCCCGGATTTTTTGCTTATATTTGATTTCCTGTGTTCCGCGAGTGCTTTTATTCTCTCCTGCTATGCTTGTCTCTACTTTTGTAAGTTTTGCAATTGGTGTCTGATACAGCCATGCATCATTCATGACAAATATAACTGCAATCAGATATATCAGACCAAATACTCCATATAATTTTGCTCTTTTGCTTTTCTTTACATATTCCGTTATCTTCGTTGCAACCTGTTTCATTCTTATCATCTTTTCATTTTTTATTTTACCTGCATCTCTGAATTCACAAGGTGACAGTATAATGTATCGTCTCCCGGTTCCTTATACGTTTCAAATGTTCCCTTTACCTCTATCTCTGTCTCATCTTTAGGATATTCATCCGGATATACATGTGACCCATCTCCACAGACAAACTCCAGTCCCTGTGAACAGCAGGCCAGTGCATCTTTTATAATGTTATAATGATAGTATGTTCCAGTTTTTTCGTTTTGTCCAGTATAATATAAGCCATCGATGCAAAGTGTCTTTCCAATATATTTATCTGGTTCTACCATCAGCTGATAAACAGTAGCATAGACCATATCTTTATTCATACTTGTAAGGTCATAATCAACATCACTGCCTGGTGTCTGTTGCCCTCCCTGTCCCTTCGATTCCTGGCTTTTCTCTTCCTGCTGTTTTTTCGTTTCTTTACGTTTTGTATTCTGAGTTTCTTTTTTTTCTGTCTTTTCCTTTACAATTTTATCCACGGAAGAGCCTGTAGTAATCTTCTTGCTTTCTTTTTTTACACATCCAGCTATATTTATCATACAAAAGAGCATACAAACGCCAAGAATAATCCATTTTTTTCTTCTCATATCATCTTCTCCCCATCATCCGTCCTGCTACACAACTGATAAAGAATGCTGCCATATCTGCAGCCACGATAGTCGAGCCAACCGGTGTTCCGGCAAGTATGGATAACAAAATTCCTATAACCGCACAGATAACGGACAATATCACCGAGCACAAAGTTACACAAAAAAAGTCTTAAACACACGCACAGACAGGACAGTCTTCTCCTGTGCATTTATGATTTTCTTCTTTGACAATATAGAAAAGAGAAGCCAATGTCACGAATATAAAGATGATGCTAAACCATGCTGCAAGATGTTTTCTTTTTTCCGTAGTCATATCCTTCTCCTTTCTCATTAACGTTCTTATTTTGGTTTAAGTGTTTTTTCTACACTCATTACAGATTCCATAGAAGACAGTACGTTTGGGATCTAATTGAAAATCATGATGTTCTGTCATGTGTCTGCTCAGGCATTCAATCTCATCACATTGAATATGAATCAGTTTTCCACATTTTTCACACTTGCAATGATAGCAGCTCTCATAATCAGATGTCTCACTCTCTCCTATGTACTCAAAGCAGGCACTGTTTGTACCTTCTACCACATATTTCTCAACCAAACCTTCTTTTACCATCTTTTCCAGCTGCCGGTATATTGTTGTCGTTCCGACTGCAATTTCACGGTCTTTGAAGTATTCTCTGATTTCCTGTACAGTAACATGCTGTCCCTGCACGGATTGCAGAAAAGTATGTAACTCAGTCATCTGTTTTGTCTTATATCTGGCTTTTGCCATTTTGACCTCTCCTTTTCAATTTGGAAATCATTTTTATTCTATCACATGATTTTATCTTGTTAATATAATTTGGAAATCATTTTTAAATTATCTTCATTAGCCCCGGATACTTTTCTGTCCCCACAGATCTATCTGCACTCCATAATAACCGCTTCACATCTGCCATATCCAAGCTGTGAACTGTTCAGACACAACGTGTAATTGCTGGCCTTTCCCCACTTCTACCCGGTATAAAAGTTATAATTTGTCATGCGCCTTTTATCTGTATCTGCTATCAGCTTTACAGCCTTCTGCTCACTGACATGATATAACCTGCTGATACGCTGTATCTTTTCCGGCATATCTCCATGAATAAACACATTCAGCACATCATCCCTGTCTTTCAGTATAAAATCTGCATTTCTTCCTATAATAACGCAAGATTCCTTATCCGCAAGTTCCAGAATCACCTTTCTCTGTGCTTCATATACCATATCTTCCAAAGATTTTCCCGTGATATCCCGTCCGGCAAATGCATAGGCAAACAGTCCTTTCTTTGGCGATAATTCGGCACTTTCCTGAATATAATCCGGTGACAGTCCTGATTCTTCCGCTATCTGATTGATGATATTTTTATCGTAATAAGAAATTCTCTGCTGATCGTAATGATTCGTTTTACCATTCCTGTTTCCTCCTTACTTCAAAACCTTGTTTTTTCTGATTCTCTTTAAGAATACATATCCCACCAGACATACAATCACTTCCGTGATCGGGAATGCCCACCAGATTAATGCAACTCCCATCTGACCATTTCTGGCAAATATAGAAAAAATTCCAGCCAGTGGTAAGATAATTACAAGCTGTCTCAGAAGTGAGATAACCAGTGATTCCATACCACTGTTCACTGCCTGATAGATTCCCTGATAAGCAACATTAATTCCTGCAAACAAGAAACTTAAAGAAATGACTCTCATTGCACTGATAAAATATGCTCTCGACTGTCCGGCATTAAACAGCGTCGCAAATGCCCCTGGGAAAATCTCTGTGATTGCAATACCCAGAATCATCAATGCAATCGTATAGATCAGACCATATTTGATTCCATCCTGGATTCTCTTTTTGCTTCTCATTCCATAAGCAAATGCAATGATCGGTGTGATTGCATCTCTGAGTCCAAATGCGAGGAACAGCACAAACTGTTGAACCTTATAGAATAATCCATAAGCTGTCTGTGCAGATGGATTGAATTTCAGAATCAGATTCATTACATATACCATAATAGACATCAATGCCTGTGCAATGATGGCCGGAAGGCCAATCGCATAGATTTCTTTTATAATGCCTGCATCCGGCTTCATGTATTTCACATCATGCTCAAATTCTTTATTCAGCTTTATCTGGAAAACAAGCAGTAAAACTGCAGATGCTATCTGACCAATTACTGTCGCATAAGCTGCACCTTTTACTCCCATTTCCGGAACCGGACCGATACCATAGATCATAATTGGATCAAGAATGATATTTACAACAGCTCCGACTACCTGTCCGATTGTGGAATAAAGAGATCGTCCTGTCGCCTGGAGTAATTTTTCAAATAGTGAAAAGAAAATGATTCCAAAAGAAATCACACAGCATATCCTCAGATAACTGACTCCCATTTCAAGTACTTCTGCATCTGTGGTCTGAGATGAAATATAAGCTTTCACTCCAAAAATTCCAAATAACAGACATACCACATAAATAATCACACCAAGGAACAGACTGTTTCCTGCTACCTTTGCTGCTTTCTTACTGTTTCCCTGTCCCAGTGTTCTTGCAAGAAGTGCATTAGTTCCTACACCGGTTCCGATTCCCACTGCAACCATCAGCATCTGCACCGGAAATACTAAAGTCAGTGCATTTAGTGCCGCTTCACTGCCCGTTTTCATATTTCCCACAAACGCACTGTCTACAATGTTATAAACCGCCTGTAATGCCATAGATAAAATCATGGGGATTCCCATCTGGATCATCAGCTTATTTACCGGCATGTCTTTCATCTTGTTACTTTCTTCCATTTTGTTTTCATTCCTCCCTTTTCTGCACAAAAAAATGCAGCTCTGTCGTATAAGTTGGACTTACGCTGACAGGCTACACACTTTTTCATGACAAATATTATGTTTTAACAAATAAAAACGAGCAGCAGGTAAACTGGATTTACGCTTACTCGCTACTCGTTTGTGACTATTATATTTCCTGTTTTTCCAAAAGTCAAATAAATTTTTTCTGGTATTTTCCCCGAAAAATTATTGTAAAACCTTTGAACTCACATCCGTCTCATTAATAATTTTCTTCATGTACTTCAAAGTAGCTCTGTGGATGATTACATTCCGGAGCCTTTGTTCCAACCACGATATGTCCACAGTTACGGCATTCCCATACCTTCACTTCGCTCTTTTCAAATACCTGTGCGGTTTCGATATTTTTGAGAAGTGCACGGTATCTCTCTTCGTGATGCTTCTCAATCTCTCCTACTGCTCTGAAATATGTATATTTATTCCCAAGATACCACGCACTTGTCTGGATGAAGCAGATCATTGCAGAATATGCGGTACTCTTTTTATCCAGTGACAGGGTTGTCTCTGGATTCATCAGACAATAATCCGTCCATGCATCAAAGATTTCTACTCCATATCCGTGATATTCCATAATGTCACAGACTCCCTTCTCTTCCAGACCTTCCACAAAGCCTTCATAACGTTCTTTGCTTGGCGATAGCGAGATATCTGCTGTAATATACGTCGGCTGTCTGCAGCCTTTTCCGGCAATATATGCCGCTACATCCTTCATTGCAGAAAAATTATCGATCAAAACACTTCCCATATTCTCCCTTTTCTTTATCTTTCTGTCCATAAAAACCACCGGAACCGTTATGTTTTCCAGAAGTTTTTCACTTGTTGCAGGATTGGAACTGACGTATATAATACCGTCCACCATCTTTGCTTTTAATGCATCCAAAAACTTTTCTTCCTGTATATAGTTATTATCAGTACTTCCAAATAATACGCTATAACCATGCAGAAAGGCCTCATCCTGAGCACCTTTTGCCATCTCTGGAAATGCATTGTCAATTATATTCCGTATTTTTCCAGATCTACCCTTCCGTTTATCACTTCGACTCCATCCGCCCGAAGAAGTTCTGCCTGCACATTCTGGCCTCCAAATGCAAATGCTCCGGCCAGTTCTCCTTTTGCATTAACTACACGGAAGCATGGAATATGTTCCGGATCCGGATTCTTATGCAATGCATTGCCTACGGCTCTTGCCATCCTGGGTTCTCCTGCCATCTCTGCAATCTTCCCATAAGTTGCCACATGTCCTTTTGGAATACGCTTCACTGCTTCATAGATTCTCTTTGTCGGACTGTCCGTAACCAGATCATAGCTTTCTGCGATCATTCTTTTGATCTCTTCTTCCGGAATGGTCCCATCCAGAATGATCGTATTCCAGTGTTCTTTATTCAGATGATATCCGGCCGTCACAGACTCATACGCCGAACGCCAGAAGTCTCTCCACTCCTTATTCACTTTGACATTCAGATTGATATGCCCCTCCCGTTCATAGATCCACAGGAATGTTTTTTTACTTCCTTTTATCCGCACCAGCTGCCAGTTTGGATCACGAAATGGCTTTTCTTCATATACATTATCAAAAGACATTCCGTATGCTAATGCTTCCTTTCTTGTCATCATATACTTCTTATCCCTCCTGATTTCTGCTTTCAGATTAACAGAAATCAGCATTTCTGTAAACGGTAATGCTCTGGCATTTATGCATATGAGTTATTCCTGTAAGGATGCCTTCATCGTCTCCGTAACACTTTTCTCCGGTGCAGCACAGATAATAATGTAATAGAATGCCTTACCCTGCCAATATCAGTACTTTTTCAGAAGTTCCTCACATATTCCAATATATTTTTCTGTATAAATACTGCCCTTTTCCCAGATAAAATCAAAATCATGCTGCATTTTAAAATCTGAAAGCCTGATTTCTTTCAATGTTCCGTCCTTAAGTTCATCCGCTACCGCAATTTTGTACATAAATGAAATTCCACAATCTCTTTTTAAAAGCCCGATAATTGTATGCATATTTTCCACTTCTGTATAGTGAAGAAAATCTTTTATCCCCATTCCTCTTGCAAAAAGTAACTCTTCTAAAATATTCCTTGTCCCGGATCCCGGTTCACGTACAAGCAGGCGCTCCTTCACCAGTTCCTGCATCGTTTCCGGCGATTTTACTTCAAATATGTGATCTCTGGCACAAACTGCTATATATTCTTCGGTACTGTAATTTTTATGTTCATAATTTTCCTTCGGATAATTACCCTCTACAAGTGCCAGATTAATAATTCCTTCATCCAACAATGTTAATAGCTGTGTTGTATTTCCATAATGTATGTGTAGATTCATCTCCGGATGACCGATCAGAAAATCTGCTATTTTATCTACAATTGCATATTCTCCGATCGTCATTGTAACCCCTATAGAAAGAGATTCCATCTTATGGGATTCATTTCTTATCTCATTCATAATTGCCAGCTGATCATTTTTCATTGTCATCAGACGTTTTCTGAGTATCTCCCCTGCAGGCGTCAGATACAGTTGTTTATTACAATAAGAAAACAATCTGGTATTATATTCCTTTTCAAGGAAACGAATATGTTGCGAAACTGCCGGCTGTGTAATATGTAATCTTCTTGCTGCCTCTGTAAAGTTCATCGTCTCACATACCGTAAGAAATGTATCTGTTCTAAAATCCAGCATAATTTTCTTCCCTTCATTGTCAATTTGATTTTCACAAATGATTTTTATTAATTCTCTTTCATATCTGTCAATAATTTTTTATTATCGTTCAATAATATTATATAATTTTTTATTATCGTTTACCAGTGTTATAATCTTTAATTGGAAACCTGTATGAACTAACAAAAGAATGAGAAAGAGGAAAAAACATGAATTTTTTGAAAAAAAACCTAAACGGTATACTAGTTTGTTTTGTGATTGCCGTACCTTCCTGGCTTCTTGGAAAGACATTCCCAGTTGTTGGCGGCCCTGTCATCGCAATCCTTGCCGGAATGCTGATCACTTTAGTGTGGACGAACAAAGGAAAAGCCGAATCAGGAATCAAATGGACTTCTAAGATTATTCTGCAGACAGCAGTTGTCCTGCTTGGATTCGGAATGAACCTTGGCGTCATCTTACAGACCGGAAAACAGTCACTCCCGATCATCGTATGTACCATCAGTACTTCCCTGATCATCGCATGGCTGCTCCGTAAAATTATCAAAGTACCTTCTAACACTTCCATCCTGGTTGGTGTCGGTTCTTCCATCTGCGGAGGATCTGCGATCGCTGCCACCGCACCGGTCATTGATGCAGATGATACCGAAGTTGCACAGGCAATTTCCGTTATCTTCTTCTTCAACGTCATTGCAGCCGTACTTTTCCCGGTACTTGGAAGCGCACTTGGTTTTGACACAACAGGCGGTGGATCTTTCGGATTATTCGCAGGAACTGCGATCAATGATACCTCTTCCGTAACGGCTGCCGCCTCTACCTGGGACAGTATGTGGAACCTCGGAAGCGAGACACTGAATACTGCTGTTACGGTAAAGCTTACACGTACACTGGCAATTATTCCGATCACACTGGTATTATCCCTGATCCGTGCAAGATCTGCCTCAAAAGCCAGAACTGCTGATTCTTCCGCAAACAAATTCAGCCTGAAGAGAGCATTTCCTATGTTCATCTTATACTTCATCATTGCAGCTATCATCACAACAGTATGTATGAGTATGGGTGTCAGCGCTGACGCATTTGCTCCGTTAAAAGAATTATCGAAGTTCTTTATCATTATGGCTATGGCCGCAATCGGGCTTAACAGTAATGTTGTGAAGCTTATTAAATCCGGAGGAAAACCACTTCTGCTGGGTGCCTGCTGTTGGGTTGGAATTACAATTGTGACCCTTGGAATGCAGCATGTAATGGGGATCTGGTAATTTTTTTCTACTTAATTCACTAAGCTGGCTACCCGGACTGGAATAAAAGCCGGAAAATCAAGGCTTCTGCCATAACTTTCCGGCTACACATAAAGGTTACCATCCTTTTATTGTCATTTTTCAGACCAGCAATATAATCCCCGGCTTCTCTTTACCTGTTCTGTGCAATCGCGGCATCTACCACATGTTCCAGCAAAATTGAAGTCGTCACTCCGCCGACGCCTCTTGGGACCGGTGTGATTGCCTCCACAATCTTCTCTGCTTCTTCAAAATTCACATCTCCGCAGAGCTTTCCTTCTTCATTCACATTGATTCCTACATCAATCACGATCTGTCCTTCTCGCAGATAGCTTCCATCGATCACTCCTGCTTTTCCGGCCGCTACAACTACGATATCTGCTTCCTTTACTACAGATGGCATGTCCACCGTCCTGGTATGGCAGACGGTTACGGTCGCATTCTTCTTGATCAGCATCATCGCTGCAGGTTTTCCGACTACAAGACTTCTTCCGATAACTACCACTTTCTTACCAGTACAGTCAATTCCATAATGATCCAGTACCTTCATGCAGGCACTCGGCGTACACGGTGCATATCCCATATCTTTTCCCATGAACACACCTGCCATGGAAAGATCGGTAATTCCGTCTACATCCTTTTCTACGGCCAGTGTATTCACGATCTTGTCTTCATTCAGATGCTTCGGAAGCGGTCTGAATAACAGAACTCCGTGGATTTTTTCACTTTTATTTACCTGGTCGATCGTCTTTAATACCTCTTCTTCTTCTGCATCTGCAGGAAGAAGGAATTTCTCATATGCTACTCCCAGTGTCTCACAGCGTTTTGTTGCGCCTCTTTCGTATGCGATGTCATCTTCTCTTTCACCGATACGGATAATTCCAAGTGTCGGTGTGATATTCTGTGCTTTTAAAGTTTCTACTTTTGCTTTGATTTCTTCATTGATAGAAGCATTTACTTCTTTTCCTAATAGTAATTTTGCCATTTTTCCTGCTGCTTTCCTTTTATTTTGTATTTTCTCCGGACATTTCCGGTTTATCCGTCTTTATCTCACTGGATTTTACCGGATACGGCTGTTTACTTCCGCAAATATCCGGTCTGCTTTTGCTTCGTATTCTTCCCGCAGGGAATCTGCCAGATGATTGAGCTCTTCTGCTTTTCTTCTGTCTTTCATTGATTTTGTATTAATATATATATTCAGTGAAGCCCCCTGCATTGCGGATTTTAAAAGTGTTGCTCCGACTCCCGCATCACTTAATGCAATCCGGCTTCCTTTTGCAGCGAATACTTCTACCAGATCAATGCCTCTGGCACAGGTCTTCATAATCTCAATCGGAACACTACATGCCGTATTCAGCGCCTCTTCCATAATCTCTTCCTTTTTGGCAAGCTCTTCCGGCGTAGACTTCGGAAGTCCATATGCCTTACTGAGCGGCTCGAATGCTTCCGCATCCTTATCCATCAGTTCTAAAAATTCTTTTGCAATCTCATCTGCCTGTTTTTTGCATTCGATGATCTCTTCTTCTACATCTGCATAGGTCTTCTTTCCTACAGTCAGACTTCCGACCATATTACCAAGTGCGATCCCGATGGCCCCGGCTAACGCCGACGCCCCGCCGCCGCCCGGAACAGCTGCTTTACTTGCAAGGACTTCTATGAAATCTTCACAGGTCTGGGATTTAAAGTTTCTATTTGGATTTTCCATATTGTACCTCATTTCTAAAAATCATGGGTACATTATACACTGTGAACTCTTTTACTGCAATACACTAAATTTGGGAGGGAAAATTAAAAATTCTCCCTCCCAAATCAAAAGCTTCTTTCCAAACACATATCCTGCCGCCGACAGCTTCTTTCAAATACATGACAATTTAAAGTATTTCATTTTTCTTATCCAGGATTGCTCCGCCTGCACTGCACGCCGGGCAGATACAATATTTACCGCCGTTCGCTTTAGATGCCTTTCCGAAATCCTTAAAGCAAAAGATTTTTCATATCACTCCACTTTAAGGATTTCATTCATTTTTATATTCCCAGGACAATCTTGATCAGCAATAACGCCAACACCAGCAGGATGATCGGCTTAATGATCTTTACGCCGTTCTTCACAACCATATGTGCGCCAAGATAATGTCCGGCAATGCTGAATACCGACGCCGAAAGTCCCAGCACCCAAAGAATCTTTCCTGCAAGAATAAATGTGATCAATGCCGATATATTCGATGTCAGATTGACGACCTTCACATTACCGGTTGCCTTCTCCATATCAAGCTTTCCTAATTTTGTAAATGCAAGCAGTAAAAATGTTCCGGTTCCCGGTCCGTAGAATCCATCATAGATGCCGATCACAAAAGAACATGCTGACATGATCAGATACTGTTTTTTTCTGGTAAATCCTTCCGGTATCACCGGTTTCAGATCCTTGTCCCGCAATACACAGAATGCAACAACAGGAAGCACAAATACCAGTACCGTCTTAAGTACTTTGTCACTGATGATCAGCGCCAGGTTCGCCCCCGCAATTGAACCCACAAATGCACAGGCTACCGTACCCGGGACTAAAAATATGTCAACACATTTGCTCTTCACCAAGTGCCATGTCGACACCGCTGTTCCAGTCGCTGATGATAATTTATTTGTCGCAATCGCATGGTGTACCGGGATCCCTGCGAACATATATGCCGGTAATGAGATCAATCCGCCACCTCCGGCAATCGCATCGACAAATCCGGCAAGAAATACCAGTGGACACACGATAAGGAATTCATGTAAATTCATATGTTTCTCTCCTTCATACTCTCAAATCCATAAATTAATCTATCGCATCCATATATTCATGTCAAGTTTTCAGGAGATAATTCTTATTCTGCTCTGCTTTCTGATACATGGCGATTTACATTCTTCACCAGATCCAGTACGGTATTGAGCACATAGTCTTCACCAAGCGAAGTATCGATACACATCTGATAATTACCGGACATCCCCCATATTCTTCTCGTATAGTATCTATAATTGTCTGCACGTCTTCTGTCAGTCTGTTCAATCCTGCGTTTTGCCGCTTTTTCATCCAGACCATCTCTTTTCATTACCGTCTGAATTCTCGTCTTAAGCGAGGTATTGCCCGCAAGGAAGCGATGTGTGACTGGCTAAAGAACTGTATCCGGTTATGCAAAAGCAGATCTACATTATAAATTCTACTTCAATATCCTTATTTCCAGGAATCCGGTACTGCTCTTCCACGTCAGATCCCCAGCTGTCGATTCCGCCTACACCACGGATTGCTCCATAGATACAAAGTACCGTTCTTCTTTCCGGCGGCAGCTCTTCCTGATGCGTTGCATTCTCAAGCTCTTCTGCAGTATAAGGAAGACATGAAAATGCAAACGTGGAATGATTGATCTCACTGCCCGCCCGGAATGTAAGTCCACTTTGTTCTATATGACGATTCCGGTTATCTAAAACCGTACTTCTCTTCACTGTCACCCACTCGGTATCCATATGCATGCCACATTCCTGCGGAACCAGATACGGTGTAACCGGAAGACCCTCTACTTCATAAATTCCGTGAATACCCCCGGCTTTTCTATCCGGATATGTCTCACCCGATAATCCTTCATAAACAAATCCGTCTGCCTTTGTCGGCATGACAAAGCGCATACCGAATGCAGGGAGCTCCGGCATTCCCTCTTTCCCGTAATAGTGCGCTCTTACTCTGACATTTCCATCAGCAAATACCAGATACGATACCTTTACCTGTGTTGACGGAACAGTTAATGTCTCATATGTAAATATAACTTCCACACGTTCCGCAGTTTCTTTATCCGAATATTTATTATTTACCGGTGCGCTCGGTTTTTCTATCTTGGTTCCGTCTATCCGTACCTGGATATCCACACATTTCTGGAACATATCGGCAGTTATCCACATACCGGCTCTAAACGGGAATCCATTTCCTCGATCATTGTCTGTGGTTGCTCTCCAGAATGTCGGCTTCGGTGTGCGATACAGCCATTCCTTTCCATGCTTTACCATGGATTCCAGACCGCCTGTCTGATAAGAAAAGATCAGATGAAAGTCTTCTCCGTGTACTCCAAGTGTTACATCTCCATACACAATTCCTAATTTTCCTCTATCTGCGTAATCCATAGTAATGTCTCACCTCCTGCATTGCCGGCTTTTCCGTTCTGTCCGCAAATAAAATTCCATTTCCCGAAAATTCATAATCCGATGGCCTGTCATCAAAGTCACCACCATAACGCAATACATCACGTCCTGTCACTTCATCCTTCACGAACAGTGCCTGATCGATATAATCCCAGATGAAGCCGCCCTGATAATCCTCATACTGATCCAGTAATCTGATATAAGATTCCATTCCTCCCAGAGAATTTCCCATATCATGCATATATTCACATAAGATAAATGGTTTCTTCGGATTATTTTCCAGATATTCTTTTATCTTCTCCGGCGAAGCATACATCTGGCTCTCCATATCAGAAATTAAATCCTCATAAGGCCGGTTCTCTGCCACGCCCTCGTAATGCACAAGTCTGTCCGGATCTTTTTCTTTATAGTAACGGTTCATCTCCACCAGGATATCACCGGCATACGATTCATTTCCAAGTGACCAGAAGAGTACCGACACATGATTCTTAAATGATTCAAAGTTCGATACTGCCCTGTCTAATGTACATCCTCTCCAGCATCCGATACTTCCCGGAACATTCCACGACGGTTCAATCACACCTTGTTTCAGCCACGATCCATGTGTCTCCAGATTTGTCTCTGCCATCAGATAGATCCCCGCCTGATCACATCTGTAATACCATGAAATATGATCCGGATAATGGCAGGTTCTGACTGCATTGATATGATTGCGTCTGATACATTCGATATCCCATTTCTCATCAGTTTCGGTAATACATCTTCCGCTTCTGGCATTCCATTCATGCCGGTTTACACCATTGATGATCAGACGTTTTCCATTCAGCAACATCTTTCTGCCTTTTAATTCTATCTTACGGAATCCAATCTGATATGGAACCACTTCTACTGTCTCGCCTTTTTCATTCTGAACTTCTATCAGAAGCTCATACAGATACGGATCTTCATTGCTCCATGCATGTACGGATTCTTCTAATTCATAACGGAACTGGATCTCATTGTTCACTGATCCTTCTACCGGAAGATTCTTCTGGATCACCGGGTTGTTCAGATTCTCCGTTTCATCCAGTAATACATGATTTTCATCACTATGGATATCTCGCAAAGAAACTTTTATTTTACCCTGGATATTATTTTCTTTCTTTTTCTGTGATAATCGGATATCCAGCTCCAGTTCTGCCTTTCCATCTTCCGGATGATACTTCGGACGGATCCACAGATCTTCAACATGAACCGCCGGTATTCCGTACAGGTTCACATCTCTGAAAATACCAAAAAACCGGAAGAAATCCTGGTCTTCCAGAAATGCCGCCGTACTGCGCTTATGTACTTCCACTGCCAGCAGATTATCTTTATCTTTTACATATGGTGTAATATCAAATTCCGAAACCGTAAAGCTGTCTTCTGCATACCCCACGAACTCTCCGTTCACCCATACATAGAATGCCTGTTCCACACCTTCAAAACTTAAGATGATCCTCTTTCCTCTCAGTCCGTCATTCAGATCAAACTTCCGGATATAAGAACCTACCGGATTATATTCGGCCTGGCTGAACATACCTTTCCCTTTTTCTTTTCCATATCCTGCCGGTCTTCTGTAAATATGTCCTTCCCACGGATACATCGTATTGATATAATGAATCTTATCGTATCCCGCCAGTTCTATATGCTGTGGCACTTTCATTTCATCAAAATTTTTACAGTTAAACCATTTCTGATAAAAATCAGCCGGACGTTCCAATGCATTCACTGAATAGTGGAACTTCCAGATTCCATTTAACGATTGTTTTAACCGCTGATTCTGCTTCTTATAATCTTCTTTATTCTCATAAAACTTATGATCACTGTGTGCATCCAGACGATTCACACGAAATACCTGCGGATCATCCAACCATCTGATGTCTGCTTTCATTTGCCTTTTGCACCTCCATTTATTTTTCTTTCTCATCTATCAGTAAACTTTTTCCAATGCAGGGGATTTAATACCCGAGTGCTTCATTTCTGTTCATCCAGAAATGAATCCCCGTCGTGGAATCCATCCATCTGTCCTCGTTAAAATCTTTGACCTCCACCCACTGTCCTTTTCTGTATACAAAATTCTCATCGACCAGCGACCAGGCTTCTTCGAATTCTTCCGTTTCATCAAAATTTTTTATCGAAAGTACCTTTGCCTTGCTGCACCGGCAAGAAGGACGTGTTGCCGAAGTCCGTTTAGCATCTGCCGGGATCAGAAGCTGTACCACTCTGTCATTCACACATTTCTTATAGCCAAGGATCGGTCCGGTCTCCGGACAGTGCATGCGGAACCACTGCGTTGCTTCATCTGACTGAATGTCATCCAGCTTCGCGTGCTCCAATACTGCCCCGTAAAGGTTGGCTCCTTTGATGTTGCATTCCCGCATATCACATCCACGGAATGCTGCCGTCTTCATATTTGCATTCTGAAAATTTGCACCATGCAGGGAATTGCCGTCGAATAATGCATTTTCCACACTGCAGTTTTCAAAATTCACACGTTCCAGATTTACATTTTGAAAGGAACTCAATGTGAAGTCCATATTATGCAGATTCATTCCGCTTAGATCCTTGTCTTTGAATTCACATTCACGAAATACCGGATGCTCTCCCGCATCTCGCGATTTCATAGCTTTCAGAAGTGTCTCTTTCGTTATCTCTTTCATAGCATTACACCCCTTCACTCCCGTATTATCTATACAATTTGCTTTTTTTACTGATAGTTTTATTATACCGCAATTCTTAACAAAAGAAATCCCCAAAATACCATATCATCCAGTATTTTGAGGATTTTATTTTCATATTAACAAATGCAATATAATGATTTTTCAGCTGTCCGCAGATTCCTAGTTCAGGAAATCTTCATCATCAAAATAGTTGATTCTCATAGCAGTCTTTACATCTTTCAATGTCTCTGCTGCTTTCGCCTCAGCTACCCTGCTTCCTTCTTTCAGGATTTCGAATACTTCCGGAAGCTTCTGCTCCCATTCTTTTCTTCTTGCACGGATTGGTGCCAGCTCTGCCTGAAGAACCTTGTTCAGGAATTTCTTCACTTTGACATCACCCAGACCTCCACGCTGATAGTGTGCTTTCAGTTCATCCAGATTCTTATATTCCGGCCAGAATTCTTCGAAATATTCATCCTTGCAGAATGCATCCAGATAAATGAATACCGGATTGCCTTCTACCTGTCCAGGATCTTCCACGCGCAGGTGGTTCGGATCTGTGAACATGGACATTACTTTCTTCTTAACAACATCTTCTTCATCAGAAAGATAGATACAGTTTCCAAGTGATTTGCTCATCTTGGCCTTTCCATCGATACCCGGAAGTCTTAAGCATGACTTGTTAGATGGGAGTACGATCTCAGGCTCAGTCAGAGTCTCTCCATATACACTGTTAAACTTGTGAACAATCTCTTTACACTGCTCGATCATAGGCATCTGATCTTCTCCAACCGGAACTGTTGTCGCACGGAATGCCGTGATATCTGCAGCCTGACTGATTGGATAGCAGAAGAAACCAACCGGGATACTTGCCTCAAAGTTTCTCTGCTGGATCTCAGCTTTTACCGTAGGATTTCTCTGTACTCTGGATACGGTTACCAGATTCATATAATAGAATGTTAACTCTGTCAGTTCCGGAACCATGGACTGAATAAAAATGTGACATTTCTCAGGATCGATTCCGCATGCCAGATAATCCAATGCTACGTTCATAATATTCTGACGTACCTTCTCCGGATGTTCGGCATTATCAGTCAATGCCTGCGCATCTGCGATCATAATATAAATCTCGTCATATTCTCCTGAATTCTGTAATTTTACACGTTCTTTCAAAGAACCTACATAATGACCAACGTGAAGACGTCCTGTCGGTCGGTCACCAGTTAAAATAATCTTGCTCATCTTACTTATCTCCTTAGCATATATTTCAATAACCTGTATGGGTATACAAATTCATTGTCTCTAATTATTTTATTATAATTCTTTCCAAAGTGAGCGTCAATACAGAAAAAATGCATCATTTTACCTTTCCTGAATTTTTATCTAAATCCTTTTGGATAAAATGATGCATAACAATTTATAAATTATGCTGCCCCTCTGCTTCCGTTCTTACACGCAGTTTCGAATTCTTTCAATTTTCTTTTTGCCTCATTGCTTAGATTCTTTGGTACATCTATCTGAACAGTCACATACTGATCTCCATATCTTCCTGCATCCTTCATAGACACGATTCCTTTACCTTTTAACCGAATCTTTGTTCCGGACTGTGTTCCCGGATTAATCTTGCACACTACCCTTCCGGTAAGCGTCTGTACAACTGCTTCACCACCTAATACTGCTGTAGTAAACGGAATCATGACAGTTGAATATACATCCATATCTTTTCGTTCAAACCCCGGTCGTTTACCAACTCTCACTTTCAGCAACAGATCTCCTGCCTTGCCTCCTGAAAGTCCAGGCATTCCTTTGCCACGCAGACGGATACTTTTTCCGTCACTGATGCCGGCCGGGATATGCACTTTCAGTGATTTTCCTGCTGCATTACTGCCCTGTGCGTCTGACAGCCGGATGACTTTATCTCCTCCAAATGCAGCCTCGTCAAATGTCACATCTATCTCAGCGGTCACATCGGAACCATCCTGACGGAAATTTCCTCCTCCGCCGAATCCATGATTTCCAAATCCATTTCCGAATCCGCTGCTTTCATAACTTCTTCCGGACGTACGTGTCCTTCCTGATCCACTATTTCCAAATCCGCCAAATCCATGGAACCCGCTTCCGCTGCCTTCCGAGAATCCGCCGCCAAATATATTCTTCAGGATATCGTCCATATCGCCGCCTTCGAAATGATATTCATGGAAGCTTCCATTCGGTCCGGTATAACTGTAAGTACCGCCGCCAGGTCCGTTTCCATAGCCATATGCTCCACTGCCGCCTGCACTGCCATCAAAAGCTGCATGGCCAAACTGATCATATAATTTCTTTTTCTCCGGATCACTCAGCACATTATAGGCTTCTGTCGCTTCCTTGAACTTTTCTTCTGCCTGTGCATTTCCGGCATTGGTATCCGGGTGGTATTTCTTGGCCAGTTTACGATATGCTCTTTTTATTGTACTCTTGTCCGCACTCCTGCTGATTCCAAGAACATCATAATAATCTCTTTTTGCCGCCATAGTTCTCCCTCCCGTCATTTATTCTATATTATTTTCTATTATCTTCATCTATGTGAACAGGATTTCGTGGAATATGTGAGCTTCTTACGTTATCCTGATTATTTTCTCTTTATGATATTGTACCCCACAGGCTTAACACCTGTGGGGTACGTTTACTCTTTTGCCATACAGGCTATACCGTCACTTATCGTTTCCCGCATCTGCCTGTCATTAACCTTCGATTGAAATGTAATGTTTCTTCTCTTCTACCGGTTTTGCTTCTGCTTTCGGAACACTGAAGGAAAGGATTCCACTTTCATATTTCGGATGTACATCCTCTACAGTTACATGTTTTCCTACATAGAAGCTTCTGCTCATGCTGCCTGCATAACGCTCTTTTCTAATGTAGTTACCTTTCTTATCTTCCTCATCTTTGTCCAGTCCTTTGGCTGCACTGACGGTAAGTACGCCGTCTTTCAGTTCCATCTGGATCTCATCTTTCTTAAATCCCGGCAAGTCAATGTCTATCTCATATGCATTCTCTGTCTCTTTTACATCTGTCTTCATTAAGTTCTTTGCGTGTTTTCCATACAGTTCTTTGTCAACATTCGGGAATGTTGGGAATGAAAAATCGTTCATAAAGTCATCAAATAAGTTTTCTCCAAAAATACTAGGCATCATCATAAGTCATATCTCCCTTCATATAAGACAATAGATTTTATTTTAGCACTTTGGAAAATCCAGAGTGTCGATTACATGAACCAATGGATTAGGTCTTTTTCCTTTTCCTTTGTTCTATTTGTAATATAACACTTATAGTTAGCACTGTCAACACCCAGCTGCTAATTTCACAGTTTTTTCACAATTGTGATAAAATCACTGAATCTTCACCTTTCTTCCTGGTATAATAAATGAAATCATCTGGTATCTTTTGATCCTAAGATTGATTTATTAACTTCAGGAGGTTTTGTTATGGAAAGAAAAAAGCGGAAAGCTTTTATCAACACCAGTGATTGCGTTGCCTGCGGCTGTTGTATAAAAGTATGCCCCAGGAACGCTATGGAAATTTGGAAAGGAATAATGGCAAAAGTTGATTTTTCCAAATGCGTAGGATGCGGAAAATGTGCAAAAGAATGTCCTGCTTCTGCAATTGAAATTCAGGAGGTGGTATCATGAAAAAGCATTGGTATGACTATCTTTGGATTGTATCTCTTACCTATCTGATATTAGGATTTTTCAATATTCTCTTTGCCTGGCTTGGTCTGCTATGCTTCTTTATTCCTCTAATTATTTCTATCTCAAAAGGAACAAAGAGTTACTGCAATCGCTACTGTGGAAGAGGACAGCTCTTTGGACTCTTAGGCGGACGCTTCGGACTCTCCCGTAAAAAAGATATTCCCCAATGGATGAAAAGCAAAGCATTCCGATATGGATTTTTAATTTTCTTTTTCATCATGTTTTTTCAAATGCTTTGGAATACTTATCTGGTATTTTCCAACGCACAGAATTTAAAACAAGTTGTAACACTTTTATGGACCTTCAAAGTTCCTTGGCACTGGGCATACCATGGTACGCTTATTCATCCAGGAGTTGCACAGTTTGCCTTCGGTTTTTATAGCGTTATGCTGACTTCTACTATTCTTGGTTTTATTACAATGCTCTTGTTCAAACCTCGAAGCTGGTGCGTCTATTGCCCCATGGGAACCATGACGCAGCTTATATGCAAAGTGAAAAATAAAAAACATTATAAAATTTAATTTAGGGGAAAATACAATGAAAATAAGAAAAATTATTCCTGTTTTAGCTTCCACATTACTACTTCTTGCGGGATGTGGCTCTAAAAATTCAAATGCAGAAAATAACAGTTATCGCCAAATTGATATGGAGGAAGCTGAAAAAATAATGCAAGAAGAAAAAGACTACATTATTTTAGATGTAAGAACTCCTGAAGAATATGAGGAAGGCCATATTCCTCACGCAATCAATATTCCAAACGAAACTATCAGTACAAAAGAGATTTCCGAGCTTCCCAATAAAGAGCAGCTCATTCTGGTTTACTGCCGCAGTGGAAACAGAAGTAAACAGGCTGCCGGAAAACTCAGTAAGCTGGGATATAACAAAATAGAATTGATATTTGGAGTTGTCAGATTAAAGACAGCTCTTTTTTTACTTGTCAAAAAAAGTTAAGTCATATAAATTAAAAAAACGATTGGAATAATCCAACCGTTTTTTCTTGTACCTTCAAAACTACATATATAAAACGAAACCTTCCAACTGCCGTTCAGTGAAGTTTTGGATACTTCTATAATCCGCTTTCTCCACTATTAGGTCAAGCCCTCGACCGATTAGTAGCAGTCAGCTCCATACATTGCTG
>SAMEA3387500__coassemble_717_pt1 | contig 60568 bp, 59 predicted proteins | sample SAMEA3387500__metabat2_high_PE_015 | metagenome-assembled genome bin SAMEA3387500 (sample SAMEA3387500) | Felis catus | biome: Faeces | place: United Kingdom | collected 2012
ATACTGTTTTCTTCAAGGATCGAGAGGCCAACTACGTTAATAAATTAAATCCCAAACAAATTTAATAGCCCACCACCCGGCTAAATGCAACCACGCCGAACAGCATAAACAACACCAGATAAATTCCCAGTAATACTGCAAATATGATCAGCTGTGCTCTGCAGAAGTTTCTCCGGTTAATATTACCGTTACTTTCGAATGCCCATACAAAATACATGACTATTCCAACACACGGGATCAGTAATACGATCAATGTCAGTATCCAGTCTTTTAGATCCATTGGAGAGTTGTCTGACTGCTCATTTCTGTTCCGGCTGTACTGCTGGCTGTAGTCATATTGATTATCCTGATATACGAATTTATTATCCTGTGAATCCTCTGATCCGGTTGCTTCCGGTTCTGGTTCTTCCTTCTCTTCCGGCTCTCCTGCCGGTTCTTCTGTTGATTCACCGTAACTGTAGACCTCGTCAGCGGTTACCTGCTTATTTTCTTCATCCATCTGTCATTTCTCCTTTGCCTTACTTATTTTTGCGTCTATCTTATCATTTCAGGGCTCCGAACGCAACATTCATGAGCAGTCGAAGCAGATTATAGTGGTAATAACTCATTGGCGGCTGGTCCGGAAAATACCGATACATACGCCACACGTAGTAAATCACCATAAGAACCACACACACGACACAGCCTGTCTTAAACCATTTTCCAATCGGCTTCTTACAGATATAGCGCTTCCATGCAAATATCACCACACCTGCTGCGAATGCATAGATAAACGGATGCATCTTCCATGCTCCTTTGAAGTCCAGATGCAAAAGCCGAATTCCTGCTCTTGTAAGTCCGCATGCCGGACAAGGAAATCCCGTGATCCAGACCAAAGGGCAGATACCCGGCAGAAATTGACTTCCAAATACAAAATAGGCGATTATAAATATAACCGCCCATTTTGCCTTCTTTATATCATTTTTTAATAATACAAATCCGTCTTTCAATATCTTTTTCATCCTGTTATGAGATGACTTTCTTCGGACATTTTACTGCACAGGCACCACAGTCTTTACATTTCTCGTAGTCGATGTGTGCGATGTTATTCTCCACTGTAACAGCTTCAAACTTACATGCTTTTTCACACATCTTACATCCGATACATCCGACTGTACATGCCTGCATAACTGCTTTACCTTTGTCCTGTGAATTACATTTTACCAGATGTTTCTGATCATACGGCACGATCTCGATCAGGTGTTTTGGACATACAGCTACACATTTTCCACATGCTTTACATGCTTCTTTATCTACAACTGCTACTCCGTTTACAATGTGGATCGCATCGAACGGACATGCCTGAACACAGCTTCCGTCTCCAAGGCATCCATAAGAACAGGCTTTCGGTCCGCCGTCCTGCATCATGTTGACCATAGTACAGTCGCTCAGTCCGTGATATTCATATTCCTGTTTTGCTTTTTCACAGTCTCCGCCACATTTTACAAATGCAACTTCATGTACCTGTGCACCTGCAGCAACGCCCATGATCTCTCCGACTTTTGCTGCTACCGGAGCGCCTCCGACCGGACATCCGCCGACTTCTGCTTCTCCTTTTACGATCGCTGCTGCAAGTCCGGAACATCCGGCATAACCACAGCCACCGCAGTTATTTCCAGGAAGAACGCCCAGGATGGCTTCTTCTCTTTCATCTACCTCTACCGCAAATTTCTTACCGGCAACACCGAGGAATACACCAATGAATAATCCGGTGCCTCCTACGATAACTGCCGCAAGAATAATACCTGTAACACTCATTGTCTGCCTCCTCCTAAATTAATCCTGAGAATCCACAGAATGCGATCGCCATCAGACAAGCTGTGATCAGTACGATCGGAGTTCCCTGGAAGGACTCTGAAATATCATTGTATTCCATCTTCTCACGGATACCGGCCATGATCACGATCGCGATCAGGAATCCGACAGATGTACCAATACCATTGACAACACCTTCGATGATAGAATATTCTTTCTGAACGTTTGTAAGTGCCACACCAAGTACCGCACAGTTTGTTGTGATCAGTGGAAGATACACACCAAGTGCTTTATACAATGATGGCATACTCTTTTTCAGGAACATTTCTACAAACTGTACTAAAGCTGCGATAAACAGAATGAATACGATTGTCTGCAGATATTCAAACCCCAGCGGAACCAGGATGAATTTGTAAATCAGTCCTGTAAAGAATGATGATAATGTAATAACGAATACAACTGCTCCACCCATACCGGTTGCAGTCTCAACCTTTTTCGAAACACCCAGGAACGGACAGATTCCGAGGAACTGGCTGAGTACAACGTTATTTACGATAGCTGAACCAATTGCAATAATCAATAATTCTTTCATACTATGTACTCCTCCTACTCTTCATTCCCTGTTGGGAATACTTTGCTTCCGCATCCGCCGCATGATGCACAGTCTGTACCACATCCCTGTGGCTCGGCAATCTTCTTGCCTTTCTGTGCTGCGCGTTTCTTAAGCTTGTTCATACCTGCAACTAAGAATGCAAGAACAAGGAAAGCTCCTGCAGGCAGGATGAAGATTGTTACTGGTACATATCCGCCTTTTCCTGCTGCTGCGTCTGCAAGCGGAAGAATCTGAACACCGAAGATTGCTCCGGTTCCGATAAACTCACGCACGATCGCGATACAGGTCAGACCAAATGTAAATCCAAGTCCCATACCAATACCATCAAAGATAGATGGAAGTACCGGGTTCTTGGATGCATAACTTTCTGCACGTCCAAGGATAATACAGTTAACAACGATCAGCGGGATGTAAAGTCCAAGTGAATCATACAGACTTGGAACGAATCCCTCTAAAAGGAACTGTACAATTGTTACGAAAGATGCTACGACTACGATGAATGCCGGCATTCTGACTGAATCCGGAATCACTTTACGTAACATGGAAATCAACATATTTGACAGTACAAGTACGACTGTAGTAGACAGTCCCATACCTAAACCGTTAATTGCGGATGTTGTTACCGCCAGGGTCGGACACATTCCTAACATCAGAACGAAGGTAGGATTTTCTTTGATCAGACCGTTATATACTCTTTCAGTACATTTATTCATGACTAACTACCTCCTGTTTATTTAAATGCATTCTGATAATATCCGAGTGCTGCATTGACAGCTCCTGTTACTGCTCTTGAAGTAATGGTTGCACCACTTAAGGCATCGATCTGTTCTCCGTCTCCACCGTCTTTGGAAACCACGAATTTATCAGCCTGTTTATTCACATACTGGTTATAGAATGAAGGCTCTGTAGCTTTCATACCAAGACCTGCTGTCTCGCTGATAGAAAGAATAGATACACCGTTGATCGTACCGTCTTTCTTAATACCAACTGTAATCTGGATATTGCCGCCGAATCCGTCTTTGTCTGTTGTTGTGATGACATATCCTGCATCACCTGCTGTACAGACTTCGTCGATCGTTGCATTGACACCCATATCTTTTACAGCTTTGTCTGCAGCCTTCTGATCTACATCCTCTGCTTTGAAATCATCCAGTTTTACATCTGAAAATACTGCCTGCCATGCTTCTTTTTTGGCTGTCTCCTGTGCCTGTGCGATCGGAGTCTTGGTAATTTCATATACCGCACCAAGAAGGAATCCTGCAATTACAGTAATCAGTGTAAGGATCAGTGTATTCTTAACAATCTTATTCATTATTTTTCTCCTCCTTTACCAAATGGTTTTGGAAGAGTAACTCTCTCGATCAATGGCACCAGAAGGTTACTGATGATGATCGCATAAGAAACTCCTTCTGCGGAACCGCCAAACAGACGGAACAGACCTGTTAACACACCAAGGATAATACCGTATACAAACTGTCCTTTCGGTGTGATCGGAGATGTTACATAATCGGTTGCCATGAACCATGCACCAAGCATCAGTCCGCCTCCGCAGAGATGTGCTGTGATGTACTGTGGATCAAAGAATCCGACATCAGGATTTGCAATATGTCCGAAGATTCCGACAAAGATCACAAATGTAACAATGTATGTTCCAGGAATTCTGAGATCAATTACTCCCATAAGGATCAGGAAGATTGCTCCGATCACGATTGCGATCACGGATGTCTCACCGATTGTTCCAGGAATTCTACCGATCAGCATATCCATCGTATTCACTGTATTACCTGCTTTTAACTGTGCAAGTGGTGTAGCCCCTGTCACACCGTCATATACAAAGCTTGTCATCTGGCTTGTAAATGAAAGCAGAAGGAAACATCTTGCGCCGAGAGCCGGGTTCATAAAGTTCTGTCCCAGACCTCCGAATAACTGTTTTACGATCAGAATAGCAAATATACTACCGATTGCTCCCATCCACCACGGAGCTGTAGGAGGCATATTCAGTCCGAGTAACAGTCCTGTTACTGCTGCACTCCAGTCATTGATCGTAATCTTCTTGTGCATTAATTTTTCGTATATGTATTCCGTCAATACTGCTACAACCGTTGTTGTAACCAGCATTCCGAATGCCGGCAGTCCAAAGTTCCATACACCAAATGCAGATGCCGGCAAAAGTGCGATGGCCACCAGCATCATAATATTACTGGTAGTCGCTTTGGAACGAATATGTGGTGAAGATGACATTTTCAAATTGTTCTCACTCACTTTTGTTCACCTCTTCTTCTTTCTTGTTTTATTTTTTCTTTCTACGGTTCGCTAAAGCAATCTTTCTCATAGATCCGATTGCCTGTTTCAGCGGCCGTTTTGCCGGACATACGAAACTGCACGAACCACATTCCATACATTCGAGTCCTTCATGTTTTGTAAACTTCTCTTCGTCATGATGTTCTGCATAATCCGCCAGTCTCGATGGAATCAGGCGGCTTGGACAGGCTTCTACACAGCGTCCGCAGTTGATACATGCAGACGGCTCCATCTTAGCCACTTCATCTTTGGTAAATCCAAGAATTGATGAAGATGTCTTTGTTACAGGTACATCTAATGAGAACATGGAGAATCCCATCATCGGACCACCGGAGATGAGTTTCTCAGGCTCTGTTTTAAATCCTCCTGCTGCCTCTACAAGCTCCTGCTGATTGATACCAAATGGTACTCTGAAATTGCCTGGCTCTGCAACAGCGTCCCCACTTACTGTTACAACACGTTCCATTGAAGGCTTTCCTTCTACAACAGCCTGGTATACGCTTACCATTGTTGCCACATTATCTACAACACATCCTGCGTCTGCCGGAAGCATTGCGGAATTAATTGCGCGCCCTGTTGTAGCGTAAATAAGCTGACGCTCACCACCCTGAGGATACTTGGTCTTCAGTGCCAGAACTTCCATACGAGGTTCATCTTTTGTCAGTTCTCTTAATTTTTCGATACAGTCTGGTTTGTTGTCCTCTACACCAAAGATTCCTTTCGCGTTGTCGAACAGACGAAGGATAATCTTCATTCCTCCAACCAGCTTTTCCGGAGTCTCGATCATTGTTCTGTAGTCAGCTGTGATATATGGCTCACATTCCGCACAGTTTGCAATGATGTAATCAATCTTTTCCGGTTCCTTTGGTGAAAGTTTTACTCTCGTAGGGAAACCGGCACCACCCATACCTACTACTCCCGCTGTTCCAATCGCATTCAGGATATCTTCCTTGCTCATGTCTTCTAACGGAGTTACAGCTGGATATTCCACTTCTTTGTACTCGCCATCATTCTCGATCACGATACTGTTCACTCTTCCACCTGTCGGGTTCAGATGCGGTGCAATAGCCTTTACTGTTCCGGATACAGATGCATAGATCGGAGCAGACACAAATCCTCCTGCTTCTGCTATCATCTGGCCTTTTAAAACATGATCGCCAACAGCTACCACAGGATTTGCCGGAGCACCGATATGCTGTGATACAGGATACACCAGATCGCCCTTAGGTTTTACTTCGACAATTGCCTTATCTTTAGCCAGGCTCTTGCCGTCATCCGGGTGGATTCCACCCTTAAATGTTAACAATGCCATCCTTTTTTCCTTCCTTCCTATTTACTCTTTATATAATATACAGGAAAAATAGACAATTTTCTATAGAAAGTGACTAATTCCATTGTATATTTTCATGAACATTTTGTCGCATTTTTAACAAATGCATATACGCACAGAAAACCTGCCATAGGCAGGTTTCCCAAGATAGTACATCATTGAGCCTTTTTACTTATCTCGGCTCATTGTTATCTTTAGCTTCAGAAAGGATAGAGGAAATCACCTCTATCCTTGTATATCTGTCACAATATTATTCAGCGTCTGTCTCTTCAGAAGCTTCTTCCGGCTGTTCTAACGCTTTCATGCTCAGGCTGATCTTCTTCTCAGCTTCGTTCAGGTCTACGACCTGAGCCGTGATCTCCTGTCCTACTGAAAGTACGTCTGACGGTTTGTCAACATGAGCTCTTGAAATCTGTGAAACATGAAGTAATGCATCTACTCCAGGAGCTAATTCAACGAATGCTCCGAAATCTGTCATTCTTGCAACTTTTCCTGTGATTACTGTTCCTACTGCATAATCCTCTGCTGCATTTGCCCATGGATTTGTCTCCGGGAATTTCAGGCTGAGTGCGATCTTTGTATCATGGATATCTTTGATCATTACTTCCACTTTATCTCCTACCTGGAATACTTTCTTAGGATTCTCAACACGTCCCCAAGACATTTCGGAGATATGAAGAAGACCATCTACTCCTCCAAGATCGATGAATGCTCCGAAATCTGTAACGTTCTTTACAGTTCCTTCCATTCTGTCTCCTACACTGATCTTTGCAAACAGTTCTTTCTGTTTTTCAGCACGTTCAGCAACAAGAAGCTGTCTTCTGTCACCGATCACGCGGTTTCTTCTAGGATTGAACTCGCTGATCACGAACTCGATCTCCTGTCCCTGATATTTGCTCAGGTCTTTTTCATATGTGTCAGAAACAAGGCTTGCAGGAATGAATACTCTTGCTTCGTCAATTACTACACTTAATCCACCGCCAAGAATCTGAGTTACAGGAGCTTTTAATACTTCATGATTCTCGAATGCTTCTTTTAATCTTTCATTTCCTTTTTCTGCTGCAAGTCTCTTGTATGTCAGCAGAACCTGTCCTTCTCCGTCATTTACCTTCAGGACTTTTGCGCTCATCTGATCACCAACAGATACAACTGTTGTAAGATCAACATTTGCCTCGTTAGTATATTCGTTTCTTGTAATGATACCGTCTGCTTTGTAGCCTATATTCAAGATGATTTCATCAGGTTTAACGTCGATGACTGTACCATCTACAACCTCTCCATTTCTTATTGTCTTAAAAGACTCTTCTAACATTTGTTCAAAAGTTAATTCTGACATTATTTTGAACCTCCTCAATTATTTTATTGGGCGTGGATGCCCCTGCTGTAATACCTACTGATTCCACGGACCTTAATTGATTAATATCCAAATCGTCAAGTGTCTGTATATAGTACGTATTCAAACATTCCTCTTTGCAGATTTCAAATAGCTTCTGAGTATTCGAACTACGTTTATCACCTATCACAACCATAGCATCTACTCTCGCTGCAATTTGACGGGCTTCAGTCTGCCTTTCTTTCGTCGCATTGCAAATCGTATTTAAAACAACTATATCATACCTCTTTTTTGAAATAATTTCAACTAATTCTTTGAATTTATTGTAGTTAAATGTCGTCTGGGCCACGATACATACTTTCTGTTCTTTTTCAGGCAATTCAAATCTTTCTGCATCTTCCGGAGTCTGTATCACAGTCACCTGTTCTCCTGCCCATCCGCGGATACCTTCTACCTCCGGATGTTCGCTATTTCCGATGATCACAATGTACGATCCTTTGGCACTTTCTTCTGCAACAATCTTATGAATTTTCTTCACAAAAGGACAAGTCGCATCTACACATGTAATCCCGCGTTCATCCATGATATCATAAATGTATTTTGCTACACCATGAGACCGGATCACAACCACATCCGCATCCACTGTTTTCAATTCTTCTTCATCATTCAGGACTTCTACTCCATGGCTTCTCAGATCTTTGATCACTTCTTCATTATGGATGATCGGTCCATAAGTGAATATCTTTTCACTTTGATGTTTTTCTATCTGTTTATACACTGTATCTACTGCACGCTTTACTCCAAAGCAAAATCCTGCTGTTTTTGCCAGTTCAACATTCATATAGTGTAATTCCTTTCTGTACCACAGCTCTTTTTCAAATATATTACCATTATCTTCGTCTGCCGCCTTGTGCCGGATTGTCTATTTGCACAAATCTACGATTGCTTTTACCACTTCTTCGATCGTCATGTGTGAGCTGTCTACCAGCACTGCATCCTCTGCCTGCTTTAACGGTGCGATCTCACGGGTCATATCTCTGTGATCACGTTCTTCGATGTCGTGTGCGATTTCTTCCAGATTGCAGTCCTCGCCTTTTTCCTTAAGTTCGTCATACCGTCTCTTCGCCCTGGTCTCTACACTGGCGGTCAGATAGATCTTTACGTCTGCGCCCGGCAGGACACATGTACCGATATCTCTTCCGTCCATAATTACATCCTGTGTCTTCGCCAGGTTCTGCTGCAGTTCCAGTAACTTCTTACGCACTTCCGGAATTGCAGATGTTACAGATGCCATGTTCCCCACTTCTTCATTTCTCAGACGTGATGAAATATCATTACCATTCAGGTATACATGCTGCACACCATCTTCATAGGCGATTGTTACTTCTGCATCTTTACATGCTTCGATCACTTTATCCGTCTCTCCCGGTTCAATGCCCTTATCCAGGAAATGAATTGCAAGGCCTCTGTACATTGCCCCTGTGTCTACATAAATGTATCCCTTTTCTTTTGCTACAAGTTTTGCGATCGTGCTTTTTCCGGCTCCTGCCGGTCCATCTATTGCTACGTTATATCCCATGATACGTTCTCCTTATTTCTATTTTTATCACTCTATATCTGGATCCCCGTTCCGGCCGCATATGCCGTAGACCACGCGATCTGAAGGTTGAATCCACCTGTTACCGCATCCAGATCCAGTACCTCTCCTGCAAAATGTAATCCCTTCACCAGTTTGGATTCCATCGTTCCAGGATCAACTTCTTTGATTTTAATTCCACCTTTAGTTATGATTGCCTCGTTATAATCTCTTAAATCTGTCAATGTACACGTCAGGCCCTTGATCAGTCTTACAAATCCAAGACGTTCTTCTTTCGTGATCACATTGACCTTCTTCTCGGGATCAATCCCGCTCAGTTCAATCATAACCGGGATCAGTTTCGACGGGAACAGCTTGTGCACCGCGTTCTTAAACTGTCGGTTCTGATTCTCTTCAAATTCCCGGAGCACTCTGTGATCAAGCTGTTCTTCCGAAAGAGCTGGTTTCAGATCAATCTTAAGTGTCAGTTCTTTTGCTTTCAATTTCTTTCCCACATAACTGCTGGCACTTAGGATCAGCGGTCCACTCACACCGTAATGCGTGAATAACATTTCTCCAAAATCATCATACAGCTTTTTCTTGCCGTCAAGAATCGTTACATTAACATTTCGAAGTGAAAGTCCCTGCAATTCAGGCACCCACTCTTCTTTACATTCCATCGGTACCAACGCCGGCATACATTCCGTCACGGTATGACCGAGGCTTTCTGCAAAGCGGAAGCCATCACCGGTGGATCCGGTTGACTGATAAGACAATCCGCCCGTTGCCACGATACATGCATCTGCACAAACCTGCGTCTGGTCTCCCAGTATTACTTTTTCAAAATGCCCGTCTTTTTCCACTATTTTTTTTACTGCCGTGCGCAGATGCACTTCCACGCCCAGACGGTCCATCTCCCGTTCCAGACCACGGATGACATCCGAAGAACGATCCGACACCGGAAACACACGGTCCCCACGTTCAATCTTCACCGGCACATTGATCCGCTCAAAGAAATCGATCACCTGCTGATTCGTGTATCCGTAAAAACTGCTGTATAAGAACTTTGCATTTGTTCTGACTGCCTCAAATAATCCTTCCATATCGCAGGCATTGGTTATATTGCATCTTCCTTTTCCTGTAATATACAATTTTTTTCCAAGCTTTTCATTCTTCTCATATACTACAACCTGATGTCCGCATTCGGCTGCTGCGATAGAAGCGAACATTCCTGCCGCTCCTCCTCCAACGATAACTACTTTACTCATCTTCCATTATCCTTCTCTGGTTTTCCTTTTTCATTTCCGGAAAGTTCAACTCGATCCCCCACCATATTCAGTTCATCCTTACTGTACACCTGATATTCATCCCATATCTGTTCCAGTGTCTCAAGCGTTGTAATAACCTCTTTCTGCTTCTTCATGCAGAGCGCTACGACCAGTGCATTGATCACACTCAAAGGTGCCACCAATGAATCTACAATGGATGCCATATCGCTTCTTGCGATCAGGTTGCAGGAAGAATACAACGTCATCGGAGAATGTACACTGTCTGTCAGTGTGATCACCGTAGCTTTCCGATTGCTTGCAAATTCCAGTGCTTTCAAAGTACGCATGGAATATCTCGGAAAACTGATCCCTATCACCACATCATCTTCACTGACACGGATCAGTTGTTCAAAAATCTCGCTGGAACTGTTCGTATTGACAGCCGTTACATTCTCGCAGATCAGATTCAGATAAAAGCTTAAGAAGCTTGCAAGCGGCGAGCAGCTTCTGATTCCGATCACATAGATCCGTTTTGCTTTTAAGATCGTATCTACCGCCATTTCAAATGCCTCATGGTCAATTGCTTCCATCGTAAGCTTGATTTTCTCAATATCCGAATGCAGAACCGAAGCAAGGATCTCCCCCTGGCTGATCCGCCCATACGTCACTTCCATACGCTGGATGGAATTCAGCTTCATCCGCACCAGTTCTCCCAGAGCCTTCTGGAACTCCGGATACCCGTCATATCCAAGGGCAGTTGCAAATCTCACAACTGTCGATTCACTGACACCAACCTCTTCCCCCATCTTCGCAGCCGTCAAAAAAGCCGCTTTATCATAATCCTCACGGATAAAATCCGCCAGTTTTTTCTGTCCTTTACTGAATTTCTGATATCTTTCATCGATCATCTTCAGCAGTTCATTTTTTACGCTCATGCGATGTACCTCTTTTTCAAACAATGGTTTTATTATATAGCTTTGTGGGGGAATAGTCAATCGGATGTCGGTGTCAGGGTGTGTGGGGACGGGAGATGTGGAGGTTTGGGTGGATGGGCGCTTATGGACGGGAAGAAGATGTAACAAAGAAAGCTTGGGTAAAATCAGGCACCGAATACATTCGGCGAGAAATCTGATGATTTCTCACCTCAGGTATTCTTTCAAGCTGTGCCTGCAGCACAGCTCGAATCCTGATTTTACCCAAACTTTCTTTTAACATCTTCTACTCCCGCCAACGGATGCCCATCCACCCAAACCTCCACATCTCCCTCAGCCATACACTCCAACAACCGGAAGCGGCTTTACTGTTACCACCAAGCTATCGTGGCTCCGCCGGAAAACGTTTTTCAGCTCGCTTTTTCCACTACTTTCTGAGAAGCCACACTCCCCGCTATCCTCGTATATTTTCGCGAACAGTCAAGTGTAGAAGTTCCTGGTTCAATGCATTCGCAGGGTGCTTTGCAAGGAGTTGGTGAAAAAAAGACGATAAAATAAGATTTGGGATGTGCTACAAGCACATCCCAAAAGAATACCTGAGGCGGAAAATCATCAGGATTTTCCGTCCGAATGTATTCGGTTCTTATCTTATCGTCTTTTTTTCGCTTACGCCTTGCAAGCACCCGAAGTCGCATTGAATCAGGAACTTCTACACTTGACGTCCTCTCGAAAACCTATACAGGATAACTACCGTTTTCCGTATCCGCTACTGTCGCATCCACCTTTGTCTGCTGTGCTTCTCTATACTTGAAGAAGTCTACAGCAACCTGTGGGAACAGTGCGTAAGACAGTACATCTTCATCCTGCTGGATCCACTGTTCGCATTCTTTGCGGAGTGTATCTAATTCGTCCGGAATCAGGTCTGCAGGACGGCATGTGATGATCTCAGGATCGTCTCCAAGTACTTTCTTGATTACGTCTGGATTCATCGGTTTTACTGTCTGTCCGTATTTTCCACTTAAGAGGTCTTTTGTCTCTTTTGTAGCAACTTTGTAACGTTCTCCCATCAGTACGTTAAATACAGCCTGTGTACCGACGATCTGTGATGAAGGTGTTACAAGTGGTGGTTCTCCAAGGTCTTTACGTACTCTTGGCACTTCCTCAAGTACATCGTAGAACTTGTCTTCAGCACCCTGCTCTTTTAACTGTGATGTCAGGTTAGAAAGCATTCCGCCTGGCACCTGATACAGAAGAGTCTTGATGTTAACACCAAGGTTCTTTGGATTTAAGAGTCCGCTGTCAAGAGCTTCGTCACGGATTGGACGGAAATAGTCAGCGATCTCTGCCAGAAGTTTCTGGTCTAATCCTGTATCATAAGGTGTTCCCTTGAATGTCTCAACCATAACTTCTGTTGCAGGCTGAGATGTTCCAAGTGCGAATGGTGAGATTGCGGTATCAATGACATCTACACCGGCCTCTACTGCTTTCATGTAAGTCATAGAAGCAACACCTGATGTGTAGTGTGTATGAAGCTGGATTGGAAGATCTACAGCTTCTTTCATTGCTCCGATCAGCTCTGTTGCCTTATACGGTGTCAGAAGACCAGCCATATCTTTGATACAGATAGAGTTTGCACCCATCTCTTCAATCTTCTTGGCAATGTCTACCCAGTAATCCAGTGTATAAGCATCACCTAAAGTGTAAGATAATGCGATCTGAGCTTCTACTTTTTCTTTGTTTGCAGCCTTAACTGCTGTCTTCAGATTACGAAGATCATTTAAGCAGTCAAAGATACGGATGATGTCAATTCCGTTGGCAGCAGATTTCTGTACGAAATATTCTACCACATCATCTGCATATGGACGATATCCTAAGATGTTCTGTCCACGGAACAACATCTGAAGTTTTGTATTCTTGAATCCATCACGGAATTTACGAAGTCTTTCCCATGGATCTTCTTTTAAGAAACGAAGAGATGCATCGAATGTAGCTCCACCCCAGCACTCTACGGAATGATACCCAACCTTGTCCATTTTATCAACGATCGGGAGCATCTGCTCTGTTGTCATACGGGTTGCGATCAGAGACTGATGCGCATCACGCAGGATCGTTTCTGTAATCTCTACAGGTTTTTTTACTATATCTGCCATTTTCTTTCCTCCTAATTATATATCGCTTAAATTCCTACGCCAAAGATTGCCATGAATGTTCCGGCAGCTACGGCTGTACCAATAACACCCGCAACGTTTGGTCCCATAGCATGCATCAGAAGGAAGTTTGTCGGGTCTGCTTCAGCTCCGACCTTCTGTGATACTCTGGCTGCCATTGGAACTGCAGATACACCGGCAGAACCAATCAGTGGATTAACCTTACCATGTGTTGCAACACACATCAGTTTACCGAACAGTACACCTGCTGCTGTACCGAATGCGAATGCAATCAAACCGAGAATTACGATCTTGATCGTATCCATATTAAGGAATGCCTCAGCACTTGTTGTTGCTCCTACGGATGTTCCAAGCAGGATAACTACGATGTACATCATTGCATTGGAAGCTGTCTCTGTTAACTGTCTTACAACTCCAGACTCACGGAACAGGTTACCAAGCATTAACATACCAACCAGTGGTGCTGTTGTAGGAAGAATTACACACACAACGATCGTAACGATGACCGGGAATAAGATCTTCTCAAGCTTAGAAACAGGTCTTAACTGTTCCATCTTAATCTTACGTTCTTTTTCTGTTGTCAGAAGCTTCATGATCGGTGGCTGGATGATCGGCACCAGTGACATATAAGAATATGCCGCTACCGCGATTGGTCCAAGTAAAGCTGTCTGCTGTAACTTACCTGCAAGGAAGATAGAGGTAGGTCCATCAGCTCCACCAATGATTGAGATCGCTGCTGCCGCTTTGTCAGAGAATCCCATAGCCATCGCTCCAAGGTATGCTGCAAAGATACCGAACTGAGCAGAGGCACCAAGAAGGAAACTCTTAGGGTTAGCGATCAGTGGTCCGAAGTCTGTCATCGCTCCTACACCCATGAAGATCAGGGAAGGGAGGATTGACCACTCATCCAGTTTATAGAAGTAGTAAAGCAGTCCGCCTGTTCCATTTGCCGCATCTTCTGCATGAAGCATGATGTCCGGATAAATGTTAACCAGTAACATACCGAATGCGATTGGAACAAGAAGCAGAGGCTCGAATCCGTGTCTGATTGCAAGATAAAGGAAAACACATGCAACCGCGATCATGACTACATTGCCCCATGTAAGACTGAAAAACGCCGTCTGATGCACGAGGTTTCCTAATGTTGTCGTTATATATTCCATTTTTTAACCTCCAGTCGTGTTAGATAAACACCATATAAATGATGTTAGTTCAATGTAGCAAGAACAGCGCCTGAATCAATTGCATCGCCTACTGCTACATCAATGCTTGCAACGGTTCCGTCTTCCGGTGCTACAACTGGAATCTCCATCTTCATAGCCTCGATGATGACAACTGCATCACCTTTCTTTACAGCCTGACCTACATTTGCTTCGATCTTGAATACTTTTCCTGCTGCTCCGGCTTTTACTTCGATGGATCCTGCTCCACCTGCAGGTGCTGCCTTTGGTGCTGCTGGTGCTGCCGCAGGAGCTGCCTTCGGTGCTGCTGCAGGTCTTGCAACCGGTGCTGCACCTGCTCCGTTTTCTTCTACTGTTACATCATATACATTGCCATTCACTGTGATTGTATAATTTTTCATTGAATTCATCCTCCTAATTAATTATGCGTGCCACTTATTTGATGGACGACGCTTGATGCTTCTTACTACGAAGCCGTCTGTGCTTCCACCGGCTTCTGCTTCATAAGCAGCGATCGCTGCGGAAATAACTGCTGCCAGTTCATCATCATTCGATGCTTCTTCTACTACAGGTGCTGCAACTGCTGCCGGAGCCGGAGCTGCTTCCTGTGTGCTTTCTGCTTTTCCTTTGTTCTTGAATTTTGCTTCAAGAGCAGGGATATATTTGAACAGGGAGATCAGAATTGAGATAAAGATCAGGATTACGAATACGGTACCCATTCCAAGGATTGTATTCAGTCCTGCTTTTTCCATGATCTCACCGATGCTGTAATGTGCATCGATCGTTGTACTGTCCAGATAAAGGTCCTCATCAAAAACAAATGTAATGTCTGCATCACGGTCTTTGAATTTTGCACTGGTCGTTACTTTCAGTTCATCAGAGGATGGTTCGAATTTGTAATCACCGTGGCTTACATATTCCCCACACTCTTTTGTTCCCTGCTGCCATGCATCCAGAGCTGCAAGGAAACTATCTTTTGTAAATGGAACACCCGCCTGGTTCAGCTGGGACTCGATCTGAAAATCTGTCATCTTGTTCCACTGTTCGATAGTATCTGCATCTGCACTGTTGCAATACTCGATCAGAAAATCTGTTGCCTGTGTGATCGTTGATTTATCATACTGAAGATTTTCTTTCTTACTTCCGCAAGCGGTAAAGCAGAGCATTGCGACAAGCACACAAAGTAATACACTTATTTTTTTCTTCACTTTGCCTCACCTCTCTAAACCGTACCGTGTTTCTTTGCCGGACGATCCTCTCTTTTTGTGAATAACATCTCAAATGCGCCGATCACATATTTTCTTGTATCTGCTGCTTCGATGATCGTATCCACATATCCTCTTTTCGCTGCTGATAATGGGCTTGACTGCAGATTCTTATATTCTGCTGCTTTCTCTCTGATGGTAGCTGCATCAGCATCCGCATACATGATCTTAGCTGCCTGGTTTGCATCCATCATTCCGATCTCTGCATCCGGCCATGCATATACCATATCTGCTCCGACTGCTTTGCTGTTCATTGTCACATAAGCGCTTCCGAATGCTTTACCGATCACAACATTTACCTTCGGTACTGTTGCATCTGCAAATGCATAAGTAAGTTTTGCTGCTGATTTTGCGATACGTTTCTCATCGTATTTGCTTGCTGTAAATCCGCTTACATTCGTAAGAGTCAGTACAGGGATGTTGAATGCGTCACAGAACTGTACGAATTCTGCAGCCTTTTCAGCTCCGTCAGCAGAAAGTGAGCCGTCAAATTCAGCCTCCACTTCAGCTTCTTCATTATATACTTTCGAACGGTTAGCAACTGCACCAACAGTCATACCATTCAGTTTGATGAATCCAGTCACCATATCTTTTGCATATGCTTTCTTCACTTCGCAGAAGATGTTGTCATCAGAAATCATTGTAAGAGCGATCGCTGTGTCTTCTTTTGCATTCGCAAGGTCTGCACATACACGGTTCAGATCATCGTTACATTCTTCATAAGAAGAATCCTCTTCATTGTTACACGGTAACATACATACAAGAGAACGGATGTCTGCAAGGATATCTTCTTCTGATCCTGTTCCGTCCACAAGACCTGTTGTCTCACTCTGGAATGCTGCAGAAGATGTATCACATTTGGAAATGTCATTTCCAGGAATTGCATTCGGAGTATTGGTAAATAATTTACCATTCTTTGCTTCCATAAATGTAAAATCTGTCAGAGCCGGTACGATAGAAAGTCCACCACCGCATGTTCCGAAGATTGCTGTGATCTGAGGAATCACTCCGGAAGCCATTGACTGCTTCTGATAAAGCTTTCCAAATGCTTCTAATGCATCTGTTGCTTCCTGAAGTCTGAATCCTGCACAGTCAACCAGTCCGATGACCGGTGCTCCCATCTTCATTGCCATATCATAGATATTAGAAATCTTCTTTGCATGCATCTCGCCGATCGCGCCATTTAAAACAGTGGCGTCCTGGCTGTATACGTATACCAGATTTCCATCGATCACTCCATATCCGGTGATCACACCGTCTGCCGGAGTTTCTTTTTCCTGCATGTTAAAATCAGTCGTTCTTGCTGTTACTGCTCCACCGATCTCAACAAAACTGCCTGCATCAAGTAAACTGTTGATTCTCTTACCTGCTGCATTGTCTGCTGCCATGTTGCCCATAGTCTAGCCCTCCATTTTCATTATTTCAAATTGGGTTTTTCTGTTTTTTCCATGTTGAAAAGTAAAACCAAATTTTTTCCAATCATATTATACTGTTTTTGGCACTTTAACGCAATACCTTTACATTGTTTTTTGTTAAATACTTGACGACCCGTATAAATCCAGTATAAATATAAAAAAGCCATGTGTCCCCGTACTTCTTCCGTACGCACATAGCCTTTTCATCTGCAACATTCTGTTCTAAAACTTCTTCACTTTTTTTCTCTTCATATTCCTGCATCTTTCCAGAAGAAATTCTGCCAGTTCGTCCGTATCGTTTCCTTCCAGTGCAGTCTTTGGAAATCCGATCATCGCTCTCGCCGATCCGACCGTCTCGGGATCTGCCTTCACAACTACACCGAATGCCTCTTTCGTCTCCAGAATCTTGGTAACATCTTTGTACGAAAATGATCTTGTCTTTTTCGCAGTTACACTGTCAAAGTGATCATCAAAAAAGTGGATTTCGGAACTCACCGGTCCACCGTTCAATCTGCATCGTCTGTCAAACTGATCTTCTGCATCCCCGACCGCCGTTGTCGATAACACCTTTCTCCAGATTGTTCTGTTCAGTATCACTGCCGCAACAAATGCCAGTGCCCAGATTACAATAAACTTAATGACAAAAAAAGTCATTCCTCCCGGCGTACCGCCTCCCGGGTTTCCATATTTGCACATAAAATAGAACACAAGCGGTCCCATCACCGTCACTATAAACTTAATCGTAATATCACTGCTGTCTACGCGGAAAAGTTCACAGATCTGTTTCAGCGTGTTCTTTGACTCCTTATAAGCCACACGGTAATAATTTGCCATATCATTTTCCCCTTTACAAAATCTGTGTCTTATTATATCCTTATATAGTTGATTATTCAAGAATATCCTTTATATTATTTGTAAACAATCTATAAACTCTTCTATGTGTTCTATCTATATAGTTTCTCTATAAGCGATCCTGTTTATTTTTGATTTCTATTATCGTTTAGTGATTTTTGCTTACATTTTCCGGCTATATATGGTCGTTTTATTACATTTCAACATACATATTCCTAACAAAGCATAAAAAACCTTAACTTTTTCTTAAACAATTAGTTGTACTTTGGTCTAGTTTGTGATAAGATTAACTGCGTTGAGAGTTTTAAGCATGAGAGGTTTTTCCTCGTATTGTTAAAACCAAAGAAAAATTTCATATTGGAGGGTGAATCTCATGGAGAACACTAAGAAAAAATTACCATTTGGTTTCTATGTGTGCTGTCTGACTTTCTCTTTTGAAAGACTTGCATACTATGCAGCTAAATGGGGGCTTTCGATTTTCATCGTAGCCACTGCAGCAAACGGTGGTCTTGGACTTGACAAATCCGTAGGTGCTGCAATGAGTTCTAACCTGGTAGCTTTCACATATATCACACCTATTATCGGTGGATATATCGCTGACCGTTGGATTAGTCCTCGTATCCTGGTACCTGTTGGTGAGATCCTCATGGGTCTTGGTTATCTGTGTGCATGGAAAGCAACAGACGCTAATGGTATCGCAATGATGTGGGCAATGATCGTTCTCGTATCTATCGGTACTGGTTTCTTCAAAGGAAACGTATCTGGTATCAACGGACGTCTCTTCCCATTAGCTGATCAGGACGAACTGGACACTGTATTCAACTTACAGTACATGTTCGTTAACATCGGTTCTTTCTGCGGAACTACTTTCCTTTCACTGGTTGGTACAAACGCCGGATACCGTACAATGTTCCTGATTTGCGGAATCTTCATGTTCATCGACTGTGTATGGTGGTTCATCGGAATGAAATCATTCGGCGAAGCCGGAAAGAAACCATTCCTTGTTGATAACCGTACAGAGAACGTAGAGAAAGCTGACAAAGAGAAAGATAACGCACCTCTTACTAAGCTTGAGAGAAACCGTGTTATCGCTATCCTGATCGTAACAGTATTCTCTGGTATCTTCTGGCTGATCTGGTACATGGTTTACATGCCTGTTTACTATGAATTCGGTCCGGTATCCCAGGGAGGATCTGGATGGGCTAACTGGAACATCGGTTCCTTCGAAATGCCTACAGCTTGGTTCGATTCAATGAACGGACTTCTTTGCATCATCCTTTGCCCTGTATTTGCAGGAATCTGGGCTAAGATGAGACAGCGTCCACAGGGTGACTGGGGTATGTTCACAAAGACAGCTCTCGGAATTATCATCCTTGGTCTTTCTCCAGCAATCATGGTACTTGCAGCTGTTATTTCCGGACAGGGAACAAAAGATCCAGCTGGTATCTGGGTAATCATCCTGGTTGCAGTATTTATGTCAGTCGGAGAAATTATCTTCTCACCACTTGGAAACGCTTTCATCAGCAAATATGCTCCAAAGAAACTTCTTGGAACAATGCTTGGTGTATGGCCACTGATCATCTTCTTCTCTGGTAAAGCTTACGGACCACTTTATAACTGGCTCGGAAACTTTGACTTCGTTAAAGCATATGGTGTTGTTACAATCATCATCATTGGCTGCGGAGTTATCATGTTAGCATTTACTAAGAAGTTCGACCAGATGGTTGAAGGTAAATAATTCGTGAATTAAATACCGTACATAAAAATAAGACTTGCTTATGCAAGTCTTATTTTTTACGATACTTTTTATTCCCTGTACTGTAGCTTCTTTTAATCTGATTATTATTTTTCTTCGTCTTCTTTGTGCTTTCTTTCTTATTTGCCTTCGCACTGAATGAATCTCCGGATCCACGTGGTGTAATATTCTTCTTTGTTCCAATCTCTTTCTGGTCTTCGAACGCAGGCTTCAGAAGTAATTCCGCACCAATTACAAAGCAGGCAACTTCTACTGCCAGCTGGATCATCTCCCCATTCTTTCCGAGTCCTTCAAAGAAAGGATCCAGAACTCTTGCCCCGGAAAGGATCACCAGTGTCAGTCCGGCATAAGTAAACAATGAATAGAACATCATCGTCTTCCCCCTGCCTTCATTCTGCTGCATGAAGTAGTATCCTGCGATAAAAATCACACCGCCAAGGATCATCAATATGTACTTTAACATTTCTATCTCTTCCTCCCAATCATGTTTTCTGTAAAGTCTATTATTTATTATACATGAAATCCATCTCGATTCCTATCTTTTTATATGTATATTTTTATTTTTCCGTTTACGCACTTTTAAAAGGGATCCACCTTCCGGCACATCCCTCACAACTTTTCATTACTTATTCTATTTCTGATTTCTAAACTGCATCGGAGTCATATCATAAGCTTTCTTGAACAGTCTGTTAAAATGTTCCACATTCTGATATCCTACTGACATTGCAATATTCTCAACCGTCATATTGCTGCTCTTGAGCAGTGCTTTCGCTTTCTTCATGCGGATCTTCTTCACCAGATCCCCAAATGTCATTCCGGATTTTTCCTTAATATATTTTGACAGATAAGGTTTGGACAGGAAGAATTTTTCTGCCAGGTCATCTAATGTAATGTCAATATAATTCGCCTGTACATAATTCATGATCTCGATCATTCTTGCATCCGTACATGCATCAGCACTCCCGAGTTCTTCAATCTTATTTACCGCAACGATCAAGGCTTCAATGGAAGCTCTGATAATATCCGGATCGATTCCTACACCCCAGAATGTCTTTCCATTACAGATAATTCCCACATAAGCCACAGCTTTAGAAGAAGATCCCTTTGTAAGCGAATGCTCCTCATAGAAGGATAATTCATAACTGATGTTAAAATACTGCTTGATCGCATTGCTTACTGCGTCCAGACGTCCATTTCCGTTCGAAGTGATCACTTTGCTTTCTCCTGCATGATTGATCGTCACTTCCGCAGTGATTCCATCTACCTGTTTAAAATGGCACTCGTCGATGTAGAAGATGGATTTTGTATTAATATAATGATCTGAGAAGATCTGGTATACCCAATCCGGTGTCAGCTCCTTGTGTGCCTTATCCGATACATCTTTTACCATATATCCTACTTCTTCACGCATTGCCTTTGGAAGATTGATTCCGTGGCTGTGCATTAAGATGTAATTTACGCCGCCCTTACCGGACTGGCTGTTGATACGGATAACGTCTGAATCGTATTCTCTTCCGACATCCTTCGGATCGATCGGCAGATATGGAACCGTCCATTTGTCACATTTCTTCTCATCTCTCCATGCCATACCTTTTGCGATTGCATCCTGATGAGATCCCGAAAATGCCGTAAACACCAGATCTCCGGAATATGGCTGACGGTCGTATACCTGCATTCTTGTCAGGCGTTCATAAGTCTCACGGATCTTTTTCATATTCGAGAAATCAAGTCCCGGATCTACACCCTGGGAATACATATTCATGCCAAGTGTAATAATATCAACGTTACCGGTACGTTCTCCGTTTCCGAACAGTGTGCCTTCGATACGGTCGGCACCTGCAAGGATACCAAGCTCCGCTGTCGCCACACCGCATCCTCTGTCGTTGTGCGGGTGCAGGGAAAGTACTACATTCTCTCTGTGTTTCAGATGCTTATGTACATACTCTAACTGGCAAGCAAATGTATGCGGCATTGCGTTTTCTACAGTTGTAGGAATATTGATGATTGCTTTATTATCAGCTGTCGGCTGCCATACATCCAGAACAGCGTTACAAACTTCTACGGCATAGTCCACTTCTGTTCCGTGGAAACTTTCCGGACTGTATTCAAATGTGAAGTTACCATCTGTCTCATTAGCCAGTTTCAGAAGTAATTTTGCCCCGTCGATCGCAAGTTGTTTTACCTGTTCTTTATCTTTTCTGAACACCTGCTCTCTCTGTGCAACAGAGGTAGAATTGTATAAATGGATCACTGCGTGAGGTGCTCCTTTTACAGCTTCAAATGTTCTCTTGATGATGTGTTCTCTTGCCTGTGTCAGGACCTGAACGGTTACATCATCCGGAATCATATCTTTCTCAATCAAAGTTCTCATGAACTGATACTCTGTCTCGGAAGCAGCCGGGAATCCAACCTCAATCTCCTTAAATCCGATATCAACCAGCATCTGGAAGAACTCCAGCTTTTCATCCAGACTCATTGGTTCGATCAATGCCTGGTTACCATCTCTTAAATCTACACTACACCATTTCGGCGGCTGTTCTACCGAATCTTTTTTTGCCCAGTCATATGTGACCTCAGGCGGCATAAAATAACTTTTCTCATATTTCTGATAATTCTTCATAATTAAAAGCCTCTCCTTTTACCCAATATTTCAAATCTTATCATCTTGCAATAATAATTATCAATTTTGTTGTTCATTTTTAATACTTTTATATCCTAACATATCCCTACGCAAAAGGGAAGTGATAAATTTAATCACTTCCCTTGATGTTTTTTAATATGTTCGATTTTTCAGATTATTTCGATTAATTCTGTTCCAGAGAACGTTTCTTGGTGATTGTAACCTTCTCATCATAGCAGGCAAATATCTCATCCACCCTGTCTTTCTTAAGTTTTGGTGTAAGTACACTCACTACCGGCACTACGATCAGTCCTGCTACCATCGCAATTGCTCCTGCATTAATCGGAGATGCAATAAAGTGGAAGAAGAGGTTCAAAACCGTAATTCCAACACCTGCCGCAAAACTTGCCCAGACCGCGGCTCTTGTCACACCTTTCCAGTACAATCCATACATGAACGGTGCAAGGAATGCTCCGGCCAGTGCACCCCAGGAAATTCCCATAAGCTGTGCAATGAATGTAGGTGGATCCATTGCAATCACTACTGATAATACAATGAAGAATACTACCATCACCTGCATGGTTCGTACCTGTTTCTTCTCACTCATATCTTTCATCACATTGTCTTTTAAGAAATCCAAAGTCAATGTCGAGCTGGATGTCAGTACCAGCGAAGCCAGGGTTGACATGGAAGCCGATAATACCAGCACTACTACGATACCGATCAGGATATCCGGAAGTGTTGATAACATATGTGGAATGATTCCGTCGAAGATCATATTGCCCACCTCATCATGTAATTCCGGTGCATCAAACAATCTTCCGAATCCTCCGAGGAAGTAACATCCTCCGGAGATCACGATCGCAAACAACGTAGAGATCACAGTTCCTGTATTAATTGATTTTTCATCTTTAATCGCATAGAACTTACCAACCATCTGTGGAAGTCCCCATGTTCCAAGAGAAGTTAAGATAACAACCCCCAGAAGATTTAACGGATCCGGCCCAAAGAATGAAGTAAACGCGCCCGGCTGTCCCATTGTCACCGGCACATCACTTGGAATCTCTGCCATTGTCTTAATTGCCTGAATAAATCCGCCCTGACCATTTAATACCGCCAGGATAACTGCCACGATACCACCCAGCATGATAATCCCCTGAATGAAGTCATTGATCGCCGTAGCCATGTATCCGCCAAGAATAACATAAATTCCCGTAAACACTGCCATTCCGATCACACAATATTTATAAGGAATATTAAATGCCATTCCGAATAACCTTGACAATCCGTTATATACAGAAGCCGTATACGGAACCAGGAATATAAATACGATTGCAGAAGCTGTAATCTTAAGCGCCTTGCTTTCGTATCTCTCACCAAAGAAATCCGGCATCGTCTTAGAATTCAAATGCTGTGTCATAACCTTGGTACGTCTTCCGAGTACAACCCATGCCAGCAAACTTCCGATAATCGCATTCCCAAGACCGATCCATGTAGATGCGAGACCATATTTCCATCCAAACTGTCCTGCATATCCTACGAATACAACTGCGGAGAAATATGACGTTCCATACGCAAATGCCGTAAGCCATGGGCCTACCGATCTTCCTCCCAATACATAGCCGTCTACACTTGTCGCATGCTTTCTTGCATAGATGCCGACCGATACCATAATCACAAAAAATATCACCAGCATCAATAATTTCATTGCCATAACTTTTCTCCTCTACTTTCCTCATTTCTTTTTACTTGTTTTCGCTAATTCGCTTTAAAGCGTTGCGCTTTAAAGCATTAAAGTTTACGGTGTTAGAATAACACAGATGATACGGTATGTCAATCTTATTTTGCAGAAATATAAAAGGCAAAAAAACAGCTGCGGTTCCTTTTTTTGCGGAATGCGCAGCTGCTCTTTAGCTTCTATTTCATCTTCTCCACTCTGTCCTGAATGGTCTTGTTAAAGTTCTCTACCTTTCTTTCATATGTAGAATTCATAAATTCAGACTTCAGCATGAAATCTGCTGTTGCAAGATTGTTAGCTGTAGGAATATCGTAAAGTACGGCAATACGGGATAATGCTCTTACATCCGGATCGTGCGGCTGTGCCTCTAACGGATCCCACAGGAAGATCATAAAGTCGATCTGTCCTTCTACGATCTTCGCTCCGACCTGCTGATCTCCTCCGAGCGGGCCGCTGTTATATCCCTTTACCGGAAGCCCGGTCTTCTCTGCGATCAGACGTGCGGTTGTACCTGTACCGCATAAGAAATGACCTTTTAAGATCTCCTTATTCTTGTCACACCATTCGATCAGTTCTTTTTTCTTACCATCATGGGCAACGAGTGCGATATGCTTTGCTTTTCCAATTTCAAATGTTACAAAATTATCGTTTAACATCTGTTGAATTCTCCTTCCGTTTTAACTCTCTTCGTTATCTTTATATATCAAACTTATATTTATAATAAAATGTATTTTATTATCTGTCAACTTTAAACTGGAAATTAAATTGTATTTTAGTTACAACAATTTGCCCATCACTTTCAGAACGTCTCAACGATTTCCTGCATCTGATCAAACTGTTCTTCCATCTCTTTTACAAGCCTGAACTGTGTTCTTGCCCGAACAAGATTGTGTTCTGGATAAGTTGTTTTGAAATATACATCGCCCTGGAGGAAGTCAGCAAGAAAACGCATACCGCATTCCAGCGTCATAAGTCTCGCTCCCCACGGAAGACTGGCGTTCTCCGCCGGTGTCAGTACATCCTTCGCCATCTCCAGATACCCTTTCACGTAGATGCGGTAAAGCTCTATATCAAAGTGCACCTTGTTCAGATCCTTCTCATCTTCTTCCGCTGTCGATGCCCCGAACCGGATGGAATCACCAAAGTCATTTGCCGCAAGTCCCGGCATGATTGTGTCCAGATCAATGATGCACAGTCCCTCTCCTGTATTCTTATCAAACAAAATATTATTCAGCTTGGTATCGTTGTGCGTCACACGGAGCGGAAGTATTCCTTCCTCAAGCTGCTTCATAAGGACACCGCAGTCATCCTCGCGTGTCAGTACAAACTCTATTTCTTCACGACAAAGTCTTGCCCTGTTCTTCACATCTTTCCGCAGTGCGTCTTTGAAATCATGGAAACGCTTCACCGTATCGTGGAACTTCGGAATCGTCTCATAGAGACTCTCGGCCGGATAATCCCCCAGCTGCTTCAGAAAATGGCCAAAGCTGAGTGCCGACTGATAGAACTGTTCCGGTCTCTCCACCATCTGATAGCACACAGAATCCGGTACATAATGCAGGCAGCGCCATGGCTGTCCGTCCGCATCTTCAAAATAGTTCTCTCCTGATTTTGTCTTAATATAAGACAATGCCTCTCTGTCCAGATCTCCGCCTGCCTCACGGATCATACTGCGCAGATACTCCGTAACGCCGAATATATTCGCCATTACCTGATCCGGGTTCTTGAATACATTAATATTGATGCGCTGCAAAACATAGAGCGGCGTATCCTTTCCATCTGCGCCCGGCATATAGACTGCATAAGTCTCATTGATGTGGCCTTCTCCGAACGGCTTCACATAACTGCACTGCTGCCCGAAACCAAATGCGTACACGGCATCTTCCAGGCTCCGGCTGTCCACACCCTCGATCTTCCTTCTGGTTGAGAAGATCACTTCTCCTGCCTCCACTTTACATCCGCTCTCGATCGTACAGTCTGACTTTACAACACTTCCCAGTCCGACATGCGCTCCGGCACATACTACCGAATTGTGATCTACGATCGCCCCGCTGTTCACCAGCACCGCACGTCCGATCCGGGTATTGGTATTTACCACCGCTCTCTGCATCACAAAGCAGCCCGGCTCCAGCACCGCACTCGGACTTACAACTGCAGACGGATGCACGATTGCCGGTACCTCATACCCCTCTTCCAGCAATTTATCCGTCCAGTACAGACGCATCTTGTTATTTCCAAATGCTGCTACTGCCACCGAATACTCCTTATGCCTGATCTCATAATCACAGCACATTCCGATGACCGCTTCATCCTTCACCGCATCATCCAAAAATACAACCTTTTCATACCCCAGTGCCTGCGCAGTCTCCGCTACCATCCGGCCGAATCCGCCTGCACCGAGAATCAGCAAACTTTTCATTACGTATTTCCCCCAATTGTTTTTTTATTGATCAGTTATACTATATCATATCATAGAAGTGGACCCGGAGATAGTTATTTTCACAAAAAGCTTCGGAGAATCACAGGTAACAGGATTCTCCGAAGCTTCTTTGTATTTATATTGGAAAGGGGTTCCCTTTTAGGGACATATTTTAAAGATAGTTCAATCTTTCAAGAGTATTCAATACCATATGGCGTCCGGCATCCATTCCGTCAATGATACGTCTCGCACGTACAGAATCACCAATGTTGAGGACTTCCACATCTTCACCTGTAAAAGCTTCCTGAATGTCATTCCAAATCGGGGCATTCGCTCTCATTCCGAGACATACGAAACCATAGTCAAACGGAAGTTCTTCTTCTTTTCCATCGTATTTTACGAGGAAGGAATGTGCATTTACTTTCTGCAGGGCTGTATTCGTCATCTGTCTTACATGATGTTTTTCCATGCATTCTTTCATACTTGATGTAGAAGATGCATCCAGTCCGTTTCCGATAACCGGCATCATTTCGATGATGGTTGTCTCTGCACCGCGTGGGGCAAAGAATTCAACAACATCAAGTCCTACCGCACCACCTCCGACAACAACAACCTTCTTGCCTGTCATGTCTTCCGGATAGTTCTTAACATCTGCGATCATATCTTTGATAGAATACACGCTGGCATCTTTCTTGCCAAGATTGTCATGCAGTCCTTCGATCGGTGGAAGGAGCGGTACCGAACCAGTTGAATTTACAACAAGATCCGGGTTGTATTTTTTAATCTCAGCGACCGTTGCATCTACTCCTGTTTTGATTGTCAGATTCGGAAGTTTTGATGCACGGTATTTCAGATAAGTCGGGAAATCCGCAAGTCTCTTCTTCGCAGGAATCTTAGAGATCTCTACCGACAGACCGCCTGCTTCTTTCTCTTTCTCCAGTAACGTAACTTTACATCCAACTTCGGCAGCTGTACATGCAGCTTCCAGTCCGGCAGTTCCGGCACCTACAACTACGACGTTACATGGTTTATTTACTTTCTGTTTTTTATAAGCTTCTCCGTTGATCAGATCCGGGTTGACCGTACAGCGAAGCGGTTTGTTACCGCCGATACGGTTGCCGACACATCCGACGTTGCAAGAGATACATTTACGGATATCACATACATCCCCGTACTGTGCTTTATTACACCAGTCAGGATCGGCGATCAGTCCACGTCCCATACCGATCAGATCAGCATCACCTCTGGCAAGGATGTCATCGGCGATCTTAGGATCACGGATATTTCCGATCGCGATCGTCGGCTTTCCGAATCTATCACGAACCGCCTTCGCCATGTATGAACGCCATCCATCTTCCAGATAGTTCGCATCGATCTGATACTGGATAGAAGCATTTAATCCGGCTGAAGTATCGTAGATATCTACTTCATCGTTCAGGTATTCCAGATATTCCAGGCAATCTTCTACCGTATTACCACCTTCGACAAGCTCGTCTACACTAAGACGCAGAGAGATCGGAACTCTAGGTCCGACAGCCTTACGGACTTCATCAATGACCATACGGCAGAAACGGGCTCGGTTCTCAGCAGATCCGCCAAATTCATCTGTACGGTCATTTGTAGTAGGCGATAAGAACTGGCTGATCAGATAAGAGTGTCCGGCATGGATCTCTACAACATCAAATCCGGCATTGACCGCTCTCTTTGCAGCGGTTCCATAATCTTTTGCAATGCTTGCGATCTCCTCTTTCGAAAGTCCGCGCGGAATCTCTCCACCGGCTTTTGACGGAAAACGTGACGCAGATACCGGCTGCATACCGATTCTGGAACTCATCGCAGACGCACCTGCATGATTGATCTGAATCCCCATCAGCGCCCCCTGTCTGTGACAGGCTTCCGTTAATGTAAAAAGGCGTGGAATGTAACAGTCTTTGTCAAGACGCAGCTGTGTCGTTCCGTTTGATCCTTCCGGATATTTTACACAGACATTTTCAACCATGATAAGCCCTGTGCCGCCACGTGCACGCAGCTCATAATATTTGATATGTTCGTCGCTCAGTTCCCCATCATGTCCGGCGAAATCACTTCCCATAGGCATCATTACAACACGGTTTTTGAGTGTCATACCCCTGATCGTAAGAGGGCTGAATACGTGTGGAAAATTGTTTTTCATAGTTTACTAACCTCCATAAAAATATGATTGTATTTGTTTGCATTTCTTTATAATTTGATTATATGATTTTGTTAAATAAAAGACAAATTAGTATTTTTATGAAAGTTGATAGATTTTGTCTATGAATTTTAATCATAAAAAATGGCCGCTGCGCCAGCAGATTATTCACTACCGGTACAGCGGCCATTTTTCTTAACTTTTTTATTTTTTCTGATTTTTTTCAGGTATTAATTTCCCGGCGATCAGACACAGGATGATCGTGATCACCATATCCGGCAATGTATTCCCTACCGGCATATCTACATTCATAAGAATTCTGTACACGACGAATCCAATCACCCAGATGATCATGTTCGGCATATGCACTGCCTGACTGCTTTTATCTTGTTTTAACAGGAAAAAGTCAGCAATCTGAATAGCGATCATCGGTGCAAATACAGAACCGATCAGATACAGGAAATCCGTTATATTATCCATCGGATATACAATTGCTGCGGCCGTTCCAATCACTGTCACAACAATAGCAACATGCTTTCCGTTCCATCTGCTTACAACCGTCTCGCTGGAGATTCCAGCAGAGTATGCATCCAGGAAAGTGGTTGTAACTGTTGAAAATACAATGATCAGAAGTCCCAGGATGCCAAGACCTGCCTTTAACATGATCTGTGCAATGTCATACTCTCCGGTAATGATAGCAGCTCCCATTCCGATCACATACATCCAGCAGCTTACGATTCCATATGTAACCGCACTGACTGCAGTTGCTCTCACCGGCTCCTTCGCCTCTCTTGTGTAATCACTGATCAGTGGCAGCCACGATAATGGCATCGCAACCGCAAGCTCTACTGCTGCTCCAAATGTCATACTGTCGTCAGACGGTGTTCCCACCCCGCTTCCCGTAAATATCACCTTGCACAGAATCAGTGTCAGGATAAATAATGCTGCCATCGCAACGGTATTGATCTTGCCCAGATTCGTAATTCCGATCACAATCCACAGAATGATCAGTGCTCCGATCACCAGACACCAGATCCATCTGCCGGTATGCATCACACCGTCTGCTGCCAGTGCCCCGTCATAGATCATGATCGCAGTCCAGCCGACAAGCTGCAACACATTCAGGACCGCAAAAAGGATACTTCCCTTCTGTCCAAAACTCATCTTTACAGTCTCCATTGCACTCTTTCTGACTTTACCGCCGATCACTCCTGCCAGGAACAGCATCAGACAGCCAATGATATGTCCTACTATGATTGCCGCCAGTCCTTTTCCCATGCCAAGCGGGGCCAGATATGTTCCGGTCAGAATCTCTGCAATCGAAACCCCTGCGCCGAACCAGATCAGACCGTTTTCAAATAAGTCGGTACGCTTCTCTTCCATAATGTTTATTCCTCCTCGTCTTCCTTTGTAGTCTTATATAATAGTCTTTTTCAAAGCCTGTTCCAGCAGCTGCATCTCATCATCACTTAGTTTCCACTCAAATACCTTGCAGTTCTCCTCAATTTTATCACGGCTCTGCGCTCCTATAATACAAGAAGAAATAAAAGGTCTCTGCAAGGTCCAGTTCAATGCAATCTGCGACAATGGAACATTTCGTTCCTCACTGATCTGATCCATTGTTCTTAAAAGAAGCATTACTTTTGAAAACAACGGTTCTTTAAAATATGGGTAAAACCGGTTTCGGTTATCATCCACACCATATTCTTTGAGTTCTCTGTATTTTCCGGTTAAAATGCCTCCTCCAAGCGTTCCATAAGTCATAACTCCCATTTCCTGAGCACAGGCCCACCGGATCAACTGCTCCCATTTCCGATCTAGCATAGAATACTGTGGCTGATATGCTTCTATAGCACAATATTTTTCTGCTTCTTCCATCTGTTCTTTTGTAAAATTCGATACTCCGATATGCAGAATCTTTCCTTGCTTTTTCAATGTATTAAGCGCATCCATTGTCTCTTCCATCGGAACATTCGGATCCGGCCAGTGGACCAGATATACATCAATATAATCTGTCTTCAGATTACGGAGTGATTCTTCGCATTCCCGCATGATCTTATCTGCCGACCCGCAGCGTACATATTTTCCATTAATAAATTCATTTCCACACTTGGTAGCCAGGATCACTTCTTTCCTGACGCCAAGTTTGTGCACAACTTCTCCGATATACTGTTCTGCCCTGCCTCCGTTATAGGCGGGTGCCGTATCAATAAAATTGATTCCACAATCTACTGCTGCCTTGATCGCATCCATCCGGCTTTCGTCGGAATAAGAATCCCATCCGGCACCTCCGATTCCCCATGTACCAAGACACATCCTGGATACACGAAGCTGTGTCTTTCCAAATTCTGTATATTCCATTTTCTTCATCTCCGTTTCATTTTTCGCTCATTTTGTCAATCTATCATTTTTATATTTAGAATAATGATATCAGAAAACTTTTTATGACTCAAGAGCTGAATGCTTTCTTCCAAGCTTGCCCGTTCCCGTCTCCAACGACTGTCAATACCGCAGCGGAATCTCCGACTTTCTCACATGCACTTCCAGATCTCTGCTTCCAAAATAATGCCGCAATCCCTTAACCGCCAGATCACTTGTATTCTTCGTCCCAACGCAAACAGATTTTAAACAACTTATATCTCCAAGCTTCATTCTTATAAACGGAATAAATACTTCATCTTTTATCCGATATTCCACCGGAATGCTATTTTCCGGCACTTGATGTTCTCTTTTATGTACACAGAGGAACACCATGCGATATTCCTGTTCCTGTGCAAAACATTCCTTTTTGAAGAACATATTATACAACAGGCAGATCACCGAGATATGATCCACAAACAATCTGACATCAACTTCTTCTGCGCTATCCAGGTCGTCCCAGTCATGAATGCTTTTGTAATCTTCTCCATCTGATAACAGAAGCCGCTCTATGGTATCTTCCAGTAATTCAATCTGTTCATCATGATCATATATCACTTTTCCGTCAAATAACGTGCAGTCATTCCCGCAATGTTCCTGAAATGTTTCCTTCAATTTTCCATATTCGAATTCCATGCAATATCCCATGAAATCCGAATACTCCGACCACATCAACAGGCTGTCACCACTTGTACAAAAGGAAATAACATAGCTGCCTTCTGCCGATCCGGATACAGTGTCTTCTTGCTCTTCTCTATAATATTTTCGCATTTGTTCCATCAACAGATCTTTCGCATACAAAAGTCTTCTTGGATTTCTCATATGCTTTTCCAGTATTTCCATGCAAATATCTGTTCCTATCGTAAATTCCGTGCTGTCATTCAAGAAACGACTCTCTGTTATCCAGAATTCACCATCGGTTATGCCTTTTACCCCTGCTGCCGAATTGCTTTGAATAACGGCATACATGCTTCGTAGTCTTCTCTGGAACCACCAACAAGAATGGATAAGGTTCCCGCTTTTGCCCCGGTATCTCCGCCTGTTACCGGTGCATCCAGTACATGGAAGCCTCTCTTGGTTCCCTCTTCTGCGATCTTCTGATCCAGCATCGGACTTGTGGTCGTCATATCGATCAGGTATGCACCTTCTTTTGCACTGTCCAGGATATTTCCTTTGTCGAAGTATACTTCTTCTACGTCAACAGGGAATCCTACGATCGTGATAACCGCATCGCAGTCTTTCACACAGTCTGCGATCGTCTCGTGGAAAACGGCTCCCTCACTGATCACATCTTCTACTTTGGATCTGGTTCTTGCATAAATGTGTAATTCAAATCCTGCTTTCATGAGGTTGCGGACCATGGATTTTCCCATGATGCCAACGCCGATGAATCCTATTTTTTTCATATGATTGTTCCTCCGCGTGTTTGTTAATGTTTCATTACCTTGCACCGTTTTTTACTCTTCTACCTTCTCCACAACTTCGCCCTGCTTCTTATAGATGCTGTTGCCCGGTACGAATCCTCTGACGCTTGACAGTGGATAGATATTGCTGTGGCTTCCGATTACGGTTCCCGGATTCAGGACGCTTCCGCATCCAACCTCCACTTCGTCTCCAAGCATAGCACCGAATTTCTTCAGTCCCGTCTCAATATTTTCATCTCCGGCTTTTACTACGACCAGTTTCTTGTCGGATTTTACATTGGATGTGATAGATCCGGCTCCCATGTGGGATTTGTAGCCGAGGATAGAATCTCCGACGTAGTTATAATGCGGAACCTGTACTTTATTGAACAGGATAACATTCTTTAATTCTGTAGAGTTACCTACCACTGCACCTTCACCTACGATCGCATTTCCGCGGATGAATGCACACTGACGTACTTCCGCGTTCTTTCCGATGATCGCAGGTCCATGAATGTATGCTGTCTGGAAGACTGTTGCGGATTTGGCGATCCACACATCTTCACCTACCTGATCGTATTCGTCTGCCGGAAGTGTCTTTCCGAGTTCTTTAATGAAGTCACTGATCTTTGGAAGGACTTCCCATGGGTAAGTGACACCTTCGAAGATATCCTTTGCGATGGTTTCGTCCATGTGGTTGTAGAGGTTTTTGATGGTTAATTGTTCTAACATGTTGGTTCTCCTTTTTTATTTTTTAGTTTTTCCGGTCTTTCCCGCCGGCTTCTTATAAAACTGCGCTGCCTTATCATAACACGCCCGCATCTGATACTGATTATTCAGTCCCTTCACCGCCAGTGTCCTTCTTGATACGAAGTCGTCCAACTTCTTCATATATTCATCGGAAGTGATATCCCCTTCCGCTACATAAGTCAGCCCTTTTTCCCAGCTTGCCGTAAGCTCCGGGTTCAGAAGCGGCCGGATGGAATGGTCTACGACATCGTAGATCATCTCGCCCAGCATGGTCGGTGTTACGATCTGTGTCTTCTTATTCAGCGCAAGATATTTATTATTGAATAATTTCTTCAGGATCTCTCCTCTGGTCGCACTGGTCCCGATTCCGCTTCCTTTGATCTGGGCACGGAGTTCTTCATCTTCAATCAGCTGTCCTGCATTTTCCATTGCAAGGATCAGCGAACCGGAGTTGTAACGCTTCGGCGGTGAAGTCTTGCCTTCTTTGATATCTAAGGACTGCACCGGTAGTGTCATGCCTTTTTTCAGGCTCTGGATTTTTGTGAAAAATGCTGCGTCTGTATCCTCTTCGTCGCTTTTCTTTCCAGGCACACCGGCTACTTTCAGATATCCTTCTTCTGCCAGCACTTTAAAGCTCGAGAAAAATGACTCTTCTTTCATCTTCGTCACGATTGCCACTTTCTGATACACGGCCGGCGGATAAAAGATGCTTAAGAAACGTCTCACAATCACATCATACACCTTCTGTGACAGATTCGGAAGTCCTTTTAAGGCTCCCATGCCCTGCCCGGTCGGAATGATCGCATAGTGATCTGTGATCTGTTTGTCATTGACGTATCTGGTCTTCTCCAGTCCTTTGTGGCTTCCGAATCCTACGATATCCTGAAGGTACGGTTTCGCCGGTTCGTACTGCATCAGACCATTCAGATTCTTGTGGATCTCCTTTGCCACTGCCGTTGACAGAACTCTGGCATCGGTTCTCGGATAGGTTACAAGCTTCTTTTCATATAATTCCTGAATAATCCGGAGCGTCTCATCCGGACTGATCTTGAAACGTTTGGAACATTCATTCTGAATCTCCGCCAGGTTGAATAACAGCGGCGGATTCTTCTTTTCTTTTTTCTTTTCGATTGAAACAATCTGGCAGGTCAGCGGGGAATTTCCAACCGGCTGGTCTGTGCTTAAATACCGGATCAATTCTTCTGCCTTTTCTTTTTCCTTAAATCCATTTTCCTTATAGAGATCAAAAGATTCGAACCACTTTGAACCTTTGACCGCTCTCCATTCTCCCTCGAACGTCGAACCTTTCTCTCCAATTGTACTTAACACTCTGTAGAACGGCGTCTCTACGAACTCGCGGATCTCCCGCTCTCTTCGCACGACCATGCCAAGGACACAGGTCATCACACGTCCGACCGATACGACAGAATATTTCGTATTCAGATAATTGGATATACTGTTGCCGTATTTTAAAGTCAGAAGTCTGGAAAAATTGATTCCCATCAGGTAATCTTCTTTGGCTCTTAAGTATGCGGAAGCTGCCAGATTGTCGTATTCTTTTAAATCTTTTGCTTCTTTGATTCCACGCAGGATCTCTTCTTCGGTCTGTGAGTCGATCCACACACGTCTCCGGTTCTTTCCCTTCACGCCTGCCTGCTGTTCTACCAGACGGTAAATGTATTCTCCCTCGCGCCCCGAGTCGGTGCAGACATAAATGGTATCTACATCTTCACGGTTTAAAAGTCCCGACACGATCCTAAACTGCTTCGCCACCGCAGGAATGACTTCGTATTTGAACTCCTGTGGGATAAAAGGCAGAGTCTCGAGACTCCACCTTTTTAATGCCGGATCATATTCTTCGGGATAACTCATCGTGACCAGATGTCCGACACACCAGGTTACGATCGTCTCCTCCGATTCCAGATATCCGTCTTTTCGTTTTGTATTGATATGCAATGCCTTGGCAAACTCCTGCGCAACGCTGGGTTTTTCGGCAATGTATAATGATTTCCCCATGAAATTATGTTACTCCTTTGTCTGTGTATACGAGTGACAGCTTTTCTACTTAGTTATCCGGACACTTCCCACTGTCTGTCTCTGGTATATTTACTTATGCAGCATATGCAAAATTTTCCTGACCAGATTCGTTGCAAATCCACCTGATTTCTTTTGAGCCTTCGCCTGCTCTTTCTTCTGCACCTCTTCCGCTGCCTTTAACGCTTCTTCCATAAAGACTGCCTGCGAATCAATCATTTTCCCGGAAGACTCATCTTTTATCTTACGTTTTGTATAAGTGCCATCCTTCTGCATCACCCTGGCTTTGACATTATCGCTTAACATGACTTTCAGATCATGATTGATCTGCCGTCTGATCTGTTCGTCTAATACCGGGCACGCAACTTCCACTCGTTTTTCTGTATTTCTTGTCATCATGTCAGCGGAACCGATATAGATCTTCTGTTCTTTTCCGGTTCCGAAACTGAAGATACGCGGGTGCTCCAGATATCGGCCAACCACGCTCATCACTCTGACATTTTCTGTATATTCTGGTACTCCCGGTAGTATACAGCAGATTCCGCGAACAATCAAGTCTACCCGGACTCCTGCACATGACGCTTCGGATACCTTCCGTATGAAATCTACATCCGTTACAGAATTCATTTTCATCACGATGCGTCCGTCTTTCCCTTTCTGAATCTCTTCGTCCATCATCTGCAGGATACTGCTCTTTAAGCTGACCGGTGACACGATCAGATATTGATAATTGCCCTGAAGATTTCCGATGGACATATTCTTGAAAAATTCTGCTGCATCCTGTCCAATCCGCGGATCGGCTGTCATCAGGGACAGGTCGGTGTACATGGCAGCCGTCTTTTCGTTATAATTACCGGTTCCCACCTGGGTAATGTACTGGATCTCATTCCGATTCCTGTACGTAATCAGGCAGATCTTGGAATGTACCTTATATCCGTCAAATCCATAGATAACACGACAGCCCGCCTCTTCCAGTCGTTCCGACCAGTCGATGTTATTCTGTTCATCGAATCTGGCACGCAGCTCGATCAGCACCGTGACTTCTTTGCCATTTTCCGCGGCCGCACAGAGATATTCCACCAGCCTCGCCTTCTTCGCCAGACGGTAGATTGTGATCTTGATCGTCATGACATTCGGATCGGCAGATGCATCTTTGATCAGCTTCAGGAACGGATCCATGCTTTCGTATGGATAGAATAACAGGATATCCTGTTTCTTCACCTGCTTTAACATACTTCCTTCCTGTACGTGTGCAGATTTCTGCGGGGAAAATGGTTCATAGACCAGTGACCGTTTCATGGATTCCGGAAGATTTCCTGCGATGGAGAACATGTAATCCAATTTCATCGGCATTTTTGTCCTGAAGATCTGTGCCGGTGTGATCTTGAATTTTTCACAGAAATATTCCTGCATCTTTGCTGATAATTTCTCTGCTGTCTCTAATCTTACGACTGCCATCCGGCGGCGTTTATGTAACGTGTTCTGCATGAGTTTGCGGAAATCATCGGTCACTTCCAGTGCCTCATCATTCGGAGATACATCTGCATTTCTTGTCACGCAAATATAGTTCGGATCGGATACTTCGTACTGGTCAAATACCAGATGCAGGTATTCCATGATTACCTTTTCCATGCGGATATAGCGGATGTCGTGTCCCGGGAGCATCAGGATATCGGATACATACGTCGGCACCGGAACGATGCCGAGCATTTGTTCTTTTTTGTTCAGACTTGCTGTTACATAAATATCTTTGTTCAGCAGATGCGGAAATGGATGACTGCTGTCAACAATCTGCGGCGACAGTACCGGAAGGATCTGCTCTTTGAAATATTTCTTCACATACTTTTTCTCATCCGCTTCCAGTTCTTTAAAATCCAGTCCGCAGACTCCGTATGGAGACAATTCTTTCTTGATCTCTGTATAGGTCTTATCCCGTTCTTTGTATAGCGGCGCAACCGCTTCATAGATCGCATCCAGCTGCTCCTGCGGTGTCATTCCCGAACGGCTGTCCCTGTGTTTTTCATCTGTCTGCACCATATCATAGAGACTTCCGACACGGATCATAAAGAATTCATCCAGATTACTCGTGAAAATGGCTACAAATTTCATACGTTCCAGTAATGGCACACTCTTATCTCTTGCTTCTTCCAATACCCGCTGGTCAAATCTCAGCCAGGAAAGTTCTCTGTTTTGTGTGTAGTTTAATAGTTCTCTGTCCATAGGGTCTGCCTCCGTTTCATATCAATCTGGTATAAAAGCATAGATTTCCGAAATGCTGTAAGACTTAAGATAGTGATATCACCGTAGACTTTTTTTGAAAATATGCTTTGGATTATTTTAACATGGAAGTATATATGAATGCAATTGAAAAGTCCGGTTGCGTGCATATGGAATCAGCACGCAACCGGACTTTCTTACTTTTCTTCCGGCCGGATATCAGCCGCTTCATGGATTAAATAGCAATTACATTTATTTCGCCTGGATATATCCCTTAGCAGTAAGTGCTTCAGCACAAAGCACAGCTCCGCCTGCTGCACCACGGACAGTATTGTGTGACAGTCCGATGAATTTGTAGTCATACATGCTGTCTTCTCTCAGACGTCCGATAGATACACCCATTCCGTTTTCGTAGTTAACATCTGCTTTTACCTGTGGTCTGTCGTCTTCTGACAGGTACTGGATGAACTGCTTTGGAGCGCTTGGAAGTTCTGCTTCCTGCGGGAATCCCTTGAAGCTTTCCAGTTTCTCGATCAGCTGTTCTTTGGTTGGCTTCTTCTCGAAGTTGATGAATACAGCTGCTGTATGTCCATTCAGTACAGGTACTCTTAAGCACTGGCATGTGATCTTTGGCTCTTCTGCAAGTTTAATTTCACCATTTTCCAGTGTTCCGAGTACACGCAGAGGTTCTTTCTCACTCTTTTCTTCTTCTCCGCCGATGTACGGGATGATGTTCTCGATCATTTCCGGCCAGTCTTTGAATGTCTTACCTGCTCCGGAGATTGCCTGATATGTTGTAACAACAACTTCTTTTGGTCCGAATTCTTTCCATGCTGCAAGTGCAGGTGTGTAACTCTGGATTGAGCAGTTTGGTTTTACTGCGATGAATCCGCGTGTTGTTCCGAGACGCTCTTTCTGAGTCTTGATCAGGTCGAAGTGCGCTGCGTTGATCTCAGGTACTACCATCGGTACATCTTTTGTCCAGCGGTGTGCGCTGTTGTTTGATACAACCGGTGTCTCTGTCTTTGCATATGCTTCTTCGATTGCTTTGATCTCGTCTTTTGTCATATCTACGGCACTGAATACGAAATCTACGGTAGAAGCTACTTCTTCTACTTCATTTACATTCTTTACGATCAGTTTCTTAACGCCTTCCGGCATTGGTGTATCCATTTTCCAACGTCCGCCGACTGCCTCTTCGTATGTCTTTCCTGCGGAACGCGGGCTTGCTGCTACTGTTACTACTTCGAACCAAGGGTGATTTTCAAGCAATGAGATAAAACGCTGTCCAACCATTCCTGTTGCTCCTAAAATACCTACTCTTAATTTCTTCTCCATCTTCTTTTCTCTCCCTTTCTTTTGTTCTTATTCAGCCATGTATTTCTTATAAGCTGCGATCGACTTCTCCATCGCATCCTTTCCCGGTGCTCCGATCGTGATACGCTTATTCACACATGTCTTAAGATCAATTGCTTCATATATGTCTTCTTCGAACACCGGTGAGATCTTCTTGTACTCTTCCAGAGGAAGTGCATCTAACGGAATCTTCTTCTCGATACAGGTCAGCACCAGTTTTCCTACGATGCCGTGTGCATCTCTGAATGGCACGCCGTGATTTACCAGATAATCTGCTGCATCTGTTGCGTTGGTGAATCCGTGTTTTGCACTTTCTTCCATACGGTCTTTGTTGAACTGCATGGTCTTTAACATACCGGCAAATAATGTGATGCATCCTTTTGCGGTATCCATGGCATCGAATGCCCATTCTTTATCTTCCTGCATGTCTTTATTGTATGCAAGAGGAATTCCCTTCATCGTAGTAAGGAGTGCATTTAATGCGCCGTATACCCGTCCGGTTTTTCCTCTTACCAGCTCTGCGATATCCGGATTCTTCTTCTGCGGCATGATACTGCTTCCTGTACTGTACGCATCATCAATCTCTACGAACTGGTATTCATTCGAATTCCAGATGATGACCTCTTCACAGAATCTGCTTAAGTGCATCATCATAATGCTCAGTGCAGATAACAGTTCCAACAGATAATCTCTGTCTGATACACCGTCCATGCTGTTCAGTGTCGGTCCGTCGAATCCAAGTAATTCTGCTGTATATTCACGATCCAGTGGATATGTCGTTCCAGCAAGTGCTCCGGAGCCAAGCGGACATGTATTCATTCGTTTGCTAATATCCTTCAGTCTCTCATGATCTCTTCGGAACATTTCAAAATATGCCCCCATATGATGAGCCAGTGTGATCGGCTGTGCTTTCTGAAGATGTGTGAATCCTGGCATATATGTCTCGACATTCTCCTCCATTACATGAAGGATTACTTCCAGAAGTTCTTTTACCTGAGCATCAATCTCCTGAATCTCATCTCTGGTAAAAAGTTTCATATCTAATGCAACCTGGTCATTTCTGCTTCGTCCGGTATGGAGTTTCTTTCCCGGATCTCCGATGCGGTCGATCAATGTTGCTTCCACAAAACTGTGAATGTCTTCATATTTGTCTGATATCTCTAATTTACCGGATTCTACATCTTTCAGAATGCCATTTAATCCGTCTGTGATCTGTTCTTTTTCTTCTTCCGTTAAGATTCCCTGCTTTGCAAGCATAGCTACATGTGCAAGACTTCCTCTGATGTCCTGCTTATAGAATCTTTTATCAAATGTAATGGAAGCATTAAAATTATATACTAGCTGGTCTGTCTCTTTTGTGAAACGACCTCCCCATAACTGTGCCATATGGATTCTTCCTTTCATTTTTAAGTTTACTGTTTTCGATTTTAACACATTTCCGCATAAAAGCAAATATTATTACAGGAATTTACATATTTATTCATCACAAAATGCAGTTACTTACATGAATCCATGCAATTTCTTCTTACTTTTTATGCATTTTTATTACTATGCTTTTGCCCGTTGCTCTTCCAGACGCTGCCGCATCGAGAATTCACATCCGCAGTAATCCTGCCTGTACAGGCCATACTGTGCGGATAACTCTACAGATCTTTTATATCCGTTCTTTTTCTTGAAATCGGATGTAAGATATGATACGCCATACTCTTTTGCAAGTTTTAATCCGATCTCATTCAATTTGGCTGCATTTTTCAAAGGACTGATGCTGAGTGTCGTCGTAAAGTAATCATACCCGCCTTCTTTTGCAATCTCGGCGGTCTCTCTTAATCGAAGTTCATAACATTTAAAACAGCGCACGCCGCCTTCTTTCACTTTTTCCAGTCCCTTTGCCATCTCATAAAACTTTTCTTTATCATAGCCGCCTGCAATAAACTGTACCGGATATTTTGTATCCATCTCTCCAATCAGTGTCTGCTGTTCAATGATACGTTTGCTGTATTCACTCTCCGGATAAATATTCGGATTATAGTAAAGTACTGTGATCTTAAAATAACTGCTCAGATACTCCAGTACATAACTGCTGCACGGAGCACAACAGCTGTGAAGGAGAAGGGTTGGTACCTTTTCTTCTTTTTGCAGATGATTGATCAGTTTATCCAGTTCTTTCTGGTAATTTATCTTTATTAACATCTAATTATCCTCTCTTCTCTACATATCAGCATTTTACCACACCCGTCTTTTTTATTCACCTATTTTCTGTTCCGGTCATATCATATTATATACTTCACATCCAGGAGGTTCCTATGGAACAGATTTTGAACCTACAGCATATTTCTTATACGTATCATACTTTAGAAGGGGAAACCCCGGCCCTGTCTGATATCTCATTTTCTTTGAGCAAAGGGGAATTTGCCGCCATCGTGGGACCTTCCGGCTGTGGAAAATCCACGTTGCTTTCTCTGATCTGCGGTCTTTTGCCTTGCAGTGACGGACAGATCACAATCAATGGCAGACACCTGAAAGAGAGTACAACTAATGTAGGATATATGCTGCAACACGATGAATTGTTTGAATGGCGCACGATCTATAACAATGTGATCCTTGGGCTGGAAATCCAGCATGCTCTGACGGCCCGGACGAAAAAGCGGGCACATGAACTTCTTAACATCTATGGTCTGAGTGATTTTGAGAATTCCAGGCCTTCGGAATTATCCGGAGGAATGCGCCAGCGTGCTGCCCTGATCCGTACATTAGTTCTGGAACCGGAACTATTACTTCTGGATGAACCTTTTTCCGCCCTTGATTACCAGACTCGGTTACAGGTTGGCGATGATATCGGACAGATCATCCGAAATGAGAAGAAATCCGCGCTTCTTGTAACACACGATCTTTCGGAAGCCATTTCTCTTGCCGACAGGGTAATTGTTCTTTCCCGTCGTCCGGCAGCCATCATTCAGACTATTCCGCTTATCTTTCATCTGGAAGAAGATACTCCTATGAACAGACGAAATGCACCAGAATTCAAATCTTATTTTAATCTGATATGGAAGGAGCTAAATCAGGATGAAAAATCTTCATAAAAGCCCAGGTACCGGTGCTCCGGCGGCATTTTCCACCGGACACCGGCACTATCTCAGACATTATCATTTTCACAGACTGCTGGTTATATTCTTCCGGATCTTCCTTTTAACGGGATTTTTATTCCTTTGGGAATTTTGTGCGTTACACCAGATCATAGATTCTTTCATCTTCAGCAGTCCCTCCAAGATCATGAATGCTTTACTCTTAATGATTTCGGATCATAGTATTTTTCTACATCTCGGCGTCACCTTATACGAAACTTTCGTCAGTTTCTTTCTTGTTATTTTCGTCAGTATATTATTTGCAATTCTTCTGTGGTACAGTAATAACCTTTCGGAAATCCTGGAACCTTACCTTGTCGTATTAAACAGCCTTCCGAAATCTGCACTGGCCCCTCTTCTTATTGTCTGGCTTGGCGCTACAAAAACCACGATCATTGTAACCGGAATGTCCGTCGCTATCTTCGGCAGTATACTCAATCTGTATACCAGTTTCCGCTCTACAGATCCCGGAAAGATTAAGTTAATCTATACCCTCAGAGGGAACCATCTGCATGTACTGACCAAAGTAATCCTTCCTTATTCTATTCCGGCTATTATCAGTAACATGAAAGTTAATATCGGATTATGCCTGGTCGGCGTCATCATCGGTGAATTTCTGGCCGCCAAAGAAGGCCTTGGATATCTTATTATCTACTCAAGCCAGGTCTTCAAAATGGATTGGCTTCTTATGAGCATATGTATTCTCTGCGTCTTCGCGATATTTTTGTACGCTCTGATTGATTTCGGAGAAAAACTTTATTTTAAACATTTTTAAACCTCCGCATCAGATTCCCTGCCAAAACCATAAGATCAACTGATCTCCTGCAAATAAGGTCATCATAATTCCCAGCACCAAAAACGGTCCAAATGCAAATTCATCCTTTCTGGTCAGCTTTCCACATTTCAGCATAATAAGGCAATATCCTCCTGCAAGCATAACCGCACATGCCATCGAACAAATGATTTTCTCCTTTCCAAGCAGAAATCCGGAAACTGCCATGAATTTGATATCGCCTCCTCCAAATGCCCCGGGAATCAGAATGGATAAGACCAGCATCGGTCCTGCCACAGCTGCTGCCCCGGGGATCCGGTTGTATAAATCACTGTTCCCTGTCAGTACCATATCTGCTGCTGCGATCAGCAATATATAAATATGATATCTGCCGGGGATCTTACGGGTACTGTGATCCGTTAATGCCACCCGGCATAAGATTCCGAGATAACATAACAACCGTATCCCGTTCAAAGATATTGCAGTGGATTTCGTATAGTTAAGAAAGCCATCTGCTATTGTTCTTACTTCTACCATCTCCTGATTCATTTACTGTTATTCTTTTCGGGCCATTTTTTGTATCAATAACATTTCCCGCAAGGTTTAAGGCCCTGTGCCTCTGCTTCTTCCTTTGTCTCTTTCTTTGCCGTATCCGGATTCATATTACCGCAGTGGTTCGTTTTATGGTATTTTGAACCGGTTGCCGATACCCATACCTGGTCTTCGGTTACTTTCTGCGTTGTCTGTTTCGTTACCGTCTGTTCCGTCACAGTCCCCTTATCTGATTCATCTCCCGGTGTATAATCATTACACGGTGCCGCACTCCAATTCAGATTTTTACCGTCACTTGTTACTGTGACCATTCCCTGTTTGTCGGTTCTGTACACCTGGATTTCCATACTCTGAAGTTTATCCATCGTATCTTTGTCCGGGTGTCCGTATTTATTATCTTTTCCACAGCTGATCACCGCATATTCCGGTACGGTTTTCTGAAGGAAATCCCAGGATGTTGCCGTTGCTGATCCATGGTGTCCGGGTACCAGTACATCACAGTTTAAATCTATACCGGAATTGCACATCGCCTTTTCGCTTTCATGCTCTGCATCTCCCGTAAAGATAAAACTGTTCTCTTTATTTGTAAGTTTTATTGCAACGGAATTATTGTTACTTTCCTTAGCTTCTATCGTCTCCGGTGCAAGTATTTGAAACGAAGCACTTCCAAGCCTGTAAGATTTTCCTACCGGCGGATGCTTCATTTTCAATCCGTCTTCTTTCACAGCTTTTACAAACGACCGGTATAACTTACTGGTATGTACATAATTACTGGATATAACATTTTTCACCTTAAAGCTCTTCAGACATCCGATCAGACCCGCCATATGATCTGCATCATAATGGCTGCTGATCAGATAATCAATCTTCGTAACGCCCTGTTCTTTCAAATAAGCTACAACAAATCTTGAAGTCTTTCGATCTCCTCCATCATAGATCAGATTTTTCCCATCCGACTGAACCAGAATAGATAATCCCTGTCCTACATCAAGGAAATGCACTTTCACTGTCCCTGATGGAACAGTTGAGTTATTTTCCGCAGCCTGCGTCCGTACACTCACAGACACCCCTGTCATTGCCAGTGCCATAAAGATCGAAAGCAGTGCCGATAACAGTCTTTGCCTCCATATTTTTTTCATTTTTCTTCTCCCCTTTCACACCCACAATTCTATTATACACGAAAAAAAGAATCCCTACATCAAGGATTCTTCTTTATATCTCATTCTGTATATAAGCTGGAAATCGGACTTGAACCGACGACCCCTTCATTACGAGTGAAGTGCTCTACCAACTGAGCTATTCCAGCATGCTCTTATAACAGGCACGAATATAATTATACCGTATTTTCACATATTTGCAAGTACTTTTTTAATTATTATACGTTCTTTTCCGAAAAAGATTTTAACAGATTCTCATATGCAAACCAGAAATTCTGCCACGACCGCTTAGGATTCTCTCTTCCATGCACGTCACGGCAGATCTGCCTGGCCTTACATATTTTCATCCAGCTATTTATCCTCTTTCATGTGCACCGTCACTTGTGGATATGGAATCTCAATTCCATTCTCATCCAGTTCCACTTTAATTTCTTCCAGCAGTCTCCATCTGGTCGCCCAGTACTCTTCGTTCTTCACCCAGGCACGGATACCGAGCACGACTGCACTGTCTGCAAGATCATTTACAAAGACATTCATCTGTTCTTCTTTTAGAATACTTGCATCTTCCGACAACAGCTTTTCGATCACTGATTTTGCCTTTTTGATATCGGCATTATAAGAAATGCCTATCCGCAGATCCAGTTGTCTTTCGTCTTTTGCCGTTGCATTGGTGATACTGTTATTCGTCAGCATTCCATTCGGGATTACGATGGTCTTATTGTCAATCGTACTTAATTTTGTATAAAAGATCTGAATTTCTTTTACTGTTCCTTCTTTTCCATTCGTATCTTCAACAATATAATCCCCTACCACAAATGGCTTTAACAGAAGGATCAGCACGCCTCCCGCAAAATTGGAAAGACTTCCCTGTAACGCAAGACCGATAGCCACACCACTGGATGCCAGTAACGCCGCCACCGATGTAGTATCAAATCCAAGACTGGAGATCAGGCAAAAGATCAGAAGCCCGTACAATCCATATTTCAAAAGTGAGTCTACAAACTGTTCAACTCCTTTATCTGCTTCCGAACGTTCAAATGAACGCCTCACAATCTTCCTGATCCATTTTATCACCAGTCTTCCGATAAAGAAAGCAACCAGTGCCGCCAGCACTTCCAGTCCAAATGTAATCAGTCCCGGAATACTGTCCTGCAGATATTGGGTAATCTGATTTACCTGTTTTACCGCCTGCTGGGTAGCTTCGGTCACTTCCTGAGTCGTATCTGCGATCGTTGTTGTATCTGTCATATCGTTTGCTCCTCTTATTTCAGTGCCAGAAATGCACTTAGATTTCCTCTTTTATTTCCCGTTGTGCGATGTGAAAACAGAATATCCGGGTTACAGTGTGTACACACATTTGTCACAGCAATATGCTTCTTCAAAATTCCAGCTTCCTCGAATACCAATTCATTTGCTTTCCACAGGTTCAACTGATATTTACCGTTTTCTTTCTGATAGAATAATTCTGGCCAGTATTTTTCTTCAAAGCTTTTCTGAAATTTTACAATTACATCTTCACTTACCTCGTAACAGTCCTGACATATAGACGGACCAATGGCCGCAAGTATGTCTTTAGGATCCGAACCATATGTTTTTTGCATCAGTTCCACTGTTACTTTTCCGATCTTTCCAACCGTTCCTCTCCAGCCCGAATGCGACAGTCCGATCGCTTTTTTCACAGGATCTACAAAATACAGTGGTACGCAATCCGCATAAAATGTCACCAGACAGATTCCCGGTACATTTGTGATCATTCCGTCCGTTTTCATAAAACGTCTTCCCTTGTCCTCTGCTCTTACTACCGCCACATTTGTTGTATGTGTCTGGTTGGTAAACGTCATATCTTCCGGCTTTACTCCGATGGCTCTTGCAATCCTTCTCTGGTTTTCCTCAACATCTTCCGGATCATCGCCTCTTGTTGTGCTGATGTTCATAGTTGCCCAGCATCCCTTGCTGACACCTCCGAGTTTTGTAGAAAATCCATGATGCACGATTCCCGTTTCTTCTAACATTGGATAACTCAGAAACGGAACCCCATCTACTGTTTTTTCATCAAATATATGTTCCTGATTTTTATACTGTAATCCAAGACTCATTCTCTTCTCCTATATTTCCACATAATCAAATGCATTCTGATATAAAATAATCCTGTCATCTTCTATACTTACTACATCAAACCTGCACGGGATTTCATCTATTCCATTCACCGTCATATAATAAAGTGCACTTTTTGAGATAACTCTCTGTTTGGCATAATCTACCGCCTCTGCCGGAGTTCCTTTCCGGTCATCTGCCCGGTACTTCACCTCGCAAAACACCAGATAATCGCCATCTCTGGCTATTATATCGATTTCTCCGAGTCTGCACCGATAATTATATTCCAGAATTTCATATCCTTTTTCTGTCAGATATACTCCTGCCATTCTTTCATAATAACTTCCGGTTTCACGGTTATTTCGTCTTTGTCCTCTTTTCGACCCTGCCATTCTTTCATTCCTTTACACTGCTGATTCCATGCCTGGATACCGATTTTCCGCACTGTCTGCATCTTTATATATATTTCTTTATAAAAGTCCTTCTGTGTATCGGAGATGGTCCCAGTTCTTTCAGCCCCTCAATATGCTTCTTCGTTCCATACCCTTTATTACTTGCGAAATCATACCCCGGAAGTACTTTATCATACTCCACCATCAGCCGGTCTCTTGTTACTTTTGCAATGATACTTGCCGCCGCAATAGACACGCTCTTGGCATCACCTTTAATGATCGGCACCTGTGGGATCTCTACCTCCGGTATTGTTACTGCATCATTCAACAAAAGATCCGGCTGCACCTTTAGATTGCCGATTGCCATACGCATCGCCTCATAAGTAGCCTGCAAAATATTGATCTCATCAATTCTTGCCGGACTTACAACACCGATTCCCGTTGCAACAGCACGTTCCATAATCTCATCGTACAATGCCTCTCTTTTTTTCTCTGAAAGTTTCTTTGAATCATTCAGATACAAAATCGGGTCATCCTTTGGCAAGATAACCGCACCTGCCACCACCGGACCTGCAAATGGCCCACGGCCTACTTCATCAATACCGCAAATATACTGGCAGTCACTGTGTTCTTTTTCATAAACACTCATTGCTTCTGTTCTTTCCAGTTCTTTTTTCAGTTTTTCCTGTTGCCTTTTTAGTTTTTCTTCTTCTCGTTTATTCATGACGGATCACTCCTATATTGTCAAATGGATAAATTCTTACCCATGCCCTGCCAATCAGATCTTCTTTTGTCAGTACGCCTACACTTGGATCCCTGCTGTCCATACTATGGTTACGATTATCTCCCATAACAAAATACTCATTTTCTTTTAATGTAATCGGATCTGTGGCAGTCTGTGGATCTTTGATCAATTCATTTCCATAGATATCGCTCAAAAGCCTCTCTCCGTCAATGTATACATATCCGTCTTTTATCTGCACAGTCTCTCCCGGCATTCCGATGATACGTTTGATATAATATGTATTTTCTTCGTATTTGTACGGAAATACAATAATGTCATAACGTTTCGGATCACGGAAACGGTAACTGATCTTATCCACGATCAGATTATCCCCGTTTTGCAACGTTGTCTCCATGGAAGATCCACTTACTCTTGTTCTCTGCCCTACAAATGTTATGATAAAATACGTTAACCCTATGATCAGCAGAATATAGACAATCCATCCTCCAAGCTCTCTCAAAATGCTTTCTTCTGCATCTTCTCTTGAACGTCTAGCCATGTTCTTTTGTTGTTTCCCTTCTATACTTTCTGCCTCTGTTTTTAATATGCATCCGGGTACTCCAGTGTCAGTTTGCCCAAACGTCCGTTGCGGAAGTCATCCATCAGAAGAACCGAAGCTTTTTCTGTATCCAGTTCATTTCCACGAACCAGACAATGTCTGCTCTCTGCAATTTTTTCCAGCATTCCGTATGGATCCGTGTCTTCTTCTACATTATATTTATTCTCAAGTACTCCCGGATAATTTTCATTCATAAACTTTACAAGTTCTGCCGCAAGTTCTTCTGTCTGAAGGATCTCATCTTTGATTGATCCGATAAATGCCAGTTTCAGGCCTACTGCCTGATCTTCAAATCTTGGCCACAGGATTCCCGGTGTATCCAGAAGCTCCACATTTTTATTCAGTCTGATCCACTGCTTTCCTTTTGTCACTCCCGGTTTGTTACCGGTTTTTGCACATGCCTTTCCCGCAAGTGCATTGATAAATGTTGATTTTCCTACATTCGGAATTCCCACTACCATAGCTCTGACCGGACGATTCAAAATCCCACGCTTTCTGTCTCTTTCAATCTTTTCTTTACATGCTTCCTGGATCACACCATTGATAGATTTGATCCCGCCGCCTTTCTTGGAATTTACCTTCACAACAGAGAATCCTTTTTCACGAAAATATTCTGACCAGGCATCATTCCACTTATCTTCTGCCAGATCTGACTTATTTAAAAGGATCAGTCTTGCTTTATTCTTTCCCAGTTCATCAATATCCGGATTTCTGCTGCTGATCGGAACTCTGGCATCAACCAGTTCAATAACCAGATCTATTAATTTGATATTTTCCTGCATCATGCGTTTTGCTTTCGTCATGTGCCCAGGATACCATTGAAAATGCATATATTATTTCTCCTTATCTTCTATTTCACAAATCCCCAGTCTTTTTTCGGGGATGCCACAAACCATGCCTTTCCATATATATAAGAACGTTTTACTTTTCCTATATCGGCACTACGGCTGTCCTCACTGTTTTTTCTGTTATCTCCCAGAACAAAATATTCATCACCGCCAAGTTTCAACTTCTCACCGGCAATTCCAGCTGTATCTATTTTTGTCGTTTTATAATCTTCTTCCAGTTTTTTACCGTTAATATAGACCTGATTCTCCACAATCTGTACCGTCTCGCCCGGAAGTCCGACAATCCTTTTGGTATAATAATGCGAATTCTCATTGCCTTTCGGTTTGAACACGATAACATCTCCCCTTTTCGGTGAAGAAGCATTGTACACAATCCGGTTTACCAGTACTACATCTGCATTCTTAAGCACCGGACTCATGGAATCTCCTACCGTACTGACCCGTTGTCCCCAGTACCACACAGCAACAAATGCCACCAGACAGGTGACCACGATCTTAAAAATCCAGGTAAATGTAGAAGCGATCATTTCAAGATTAAGATGTATCTTTTTCTTTGCTTTTGGAAGATTTCCAAAGCCTTTTTTCTTTGCTTTGCGTCTGCGATAACCAGTTTTCCGGGATCTTCTTCTTTTTTCAAAATCCAGATTACTTCTGCGTCTCATAAAATCCCCTTATACTGAAAACTTGCCACTGGCAACTTTTCTTACATACTTTGATATATCAGAAAAAGGACAATTACATTATGTAGTTGTCCTTTTTCTCATTTTGTTACATTTTCGATTATTTTACTAATTCTTTAACTTTAGCTTTCTTACCAACGCGGTCTCTTAAGTAGTTCAGTTTTGCTCTTCTTACTTTACCTCTTCTTACTACTTCGATCTTCTCAACGTTTGGTGAGTGTACCGGCCAAGTCTTCTCAACACCGATTCCGTTAGAAAACTTTCTAACTGTAAATGTTTCTCTTGCTCCGCCACCCTGTCTCTTCAGGACTGTTCCTTCGAAAATCTGTACTCTTTCACGGTTTCCTTCTTTGATCTTTCCGTAAACTTTAACAGTATCTCCTACGTGAAATTCTGGTGCTACTTCTTTTAACTGAGCAGCTTCAATGTTCTTAATAATATCGTTCATTATGTGTGACCTCCTTGTTTACTTGGATGTTCTTAATACATTCGTACCAGAGGACCATCTATTTCTTCACAACATGCTACATTTTATCATACCCTGCAACAAATTACAAGGATTTTTTTACTTCTTTTTGCACTTCTTCGGCCAGTTTTTTTTCTTTTTCTGTAAGTTCGGCTTTTTCAAGCAGATCCGGCCGGTTCTTTGCAGTGCGGATCACAGACTGTTCACGTCTCCATTTTTCAATATTGGCATGATGCCCGGACATCAGTATCTCCGGCACTTTTCTGTCATGCCATACTTCCGGTCTGGAATATTGCGGATATTCCAGCAGATTATCCTGAAAGCTCTCGAACTCGGAGGACACATCATTATGAAGTACCCCCGGAACCAGCCGGGATATCGCATCGATCATGATCATTGCCGGAAGCTCGCCTCCTGTCAGGACATAATCTCCGATAGATACATAATCTGTAACGATCTCTTCCAACACACGTTCATCAATGCCTTCGTAATGACCGCACAAAAATACCAGATCTTCTTCCTGTGCAAATTCCTCTGCCATGGACTGGTTGAATGTCTTTCCCTGCGGAGACAGATAGATGACTCTGGTACGCTTCTGCTCTCCTGACATCTCTTTCTTCTCACCAGATGCCAGCTTTTCTTCTGTGACTTTTGCCTTTCTTTCCGTAATCTGCCTTGCCAGTGCATCATAGCACTGATACACCGGTTCTGCCTGCATCAGCATACCTGCACCTCCGCCATACGGATAATCATCCACGCTGTGATGCTTGTTAAATGCATAATCTCTGATATTTAATGCCTCTATAGACAGAAGCCCTTTATTTACCGCACGTCCGATGATGCTGGTATTCAATCCATCCATAACCATCTCCGGAAATAACGTCATAATATAAAAATTCATAGATTATCCTCTTTCTAGATCAGACCATCCATCAGATGGATCTTCATCTTCTGATTTTCTATATCAACATCCAGGATACATTCGCGGATCGCCGGAACCAATACCTCGCCGTGTTCATCTGTATCGATCACATAGACATCATTTGCACCGGTCTCCATAACATCTTTTAATGTTCCGAACGGTTTATCATCCTCTGTTACGACCTCGATTCCGATCATATCGGCGATAAAGTATTCATCCGCTTCCAGTTCCACCGCATCTTTACGCTCTACAAGAAGTGGACATCTTTTATAACGCTCAATATCATTAATATTATCAATTCCCTTGAACTTCAGGATTACAAACTGTTTAAAGAATTTGACACCCTGGACTTCCAGAGATTTTTTCTCTCTTCCGGTGTCTAACAGTACATGTTTTAACGATTTAAAACGATTCGGGTCATCTGTGGTCGGAAATACTTTAACTTCCCCACGCACTCCGTGTGTCGAAGTAATGACACCTACCTGTAATAATTCTTCCATAAATACTCCTTTTTCACTTTCTGCGTTTCCGACGCTCCAGCGGCTTCTTTTGTACATATGATTCTGCCATATAAGATAAGCGGGACAGACCACAAGCGGGCCTGTCCCGGGACAAAATGGGAATCCCCATTAGTTATTTAGTCCATGATATCTACGATAACTTTCTTATCTTCCTTTGCTGCTGCGGCTTTCACGACTGAACGGATTGCCTTTGCAATGCGGCCCTGTTTTCCGATTACTTTACCCATATCAGATTCAGCAACTCGTACTTCCAGAACTGTCGTCTTCTTCTCTTCGCGTTCATTTACAACAACGCTTTCTGGATCGTCGACTAATGCTTTCGCAATTACTTCAACTAATTCCTTCATAAATGCACACCTCCAGTGGCATAATTATTTTTCGATGCCTGCTGCCTTTAAGATCTTTGCAACTGCTTCTGTAGGCTGAGCTCCGTTAGCAAGCCATTTCTTAGCTGCTTCTTCGTCAACTTTGATTGCACTTGGATCACAGTTCGGATCGTATGTTCCGATCTCGTCGATGAATCTTCCGTCTCTTGGTGATCTAGAATCTGCTACGATGATTCTATAGAAAGGAGCCTTCTTCTGTCCCATTCTTCTTAATCTCATTTTTACTGCCATGTTAGTTTACCTCCGTAAAATTATAATATTTTCATAGTTTATTTTTATCTATATAACGCGGAATTCGCGGTATATCATGTTTAGAACGGAAATCCGAATTTCTTCTTCTTTCCCGGCTTACCAAATTGTTTCATCAGTTTTTTCATCTCGTTGAACTGCTTGATCATACGGTTCACTTCGCTGATGTCCACCCCTGCACCTTTGGCAATTCTGTGCTTTCTGGATGGAGAAAGGATATCCGGATTGGCTCTTTCCGCCGGTGTCATGGAATGAATGATCGCTTCCATTCTTCCCATCTTCCTCTCGGCTTCTGCCGTCTGCTCGTCGTCTAATCCCTTCATCTTACCGCCCATGCCTCCAAGGCCCGGCAGCATGTTCATAATATTTCCAAGACCACCCATGTTCTTCATCTGCTTGATACTTTCCAGATAATCGTCAAAATCAAACTGGTTCTTCTTAAGCTTCTGGGTCATCTCTCTGGCTTTTTCTTCATCGATCTCGGCTTCCGCCTTTTCGATAAGCGACAGGACATCTCCCATTCCCAGGATTCTCGATGCCATACGATCCGGATAGAACTGTTCCAGATCTGAAAGCTTCTCTCCCATACCTACATACAGGATCGGCTTCCCGGTAACTGCCTTTACGGACAGCGCCGCACCACCTCTTGTGTCACCGTCTAATTTCGTAACGATCACACCATCGATGCCAACCTTTTCATTGAACTCTTTTGCCACATTTACGGCATCCTGTCCGGTCATTGCATCAATGACGAGTATGGTCTGATGTACTTCTACTTCTTCTTTGATCTCTTCAAGCTCAGCCATCATGTCTTCATCAATATGAAGTCGTCCGGCTGTATCGAGGATCACGAGGTCGTTGCCATTCTTCTGCGCATGTTCGATCGCTGCCTTGGCGATGTTCGCCGGCTTGTGGTTTTCTCCCATGGAGAAGACTTCCACACCCTGCTTCTCACCGTTGACCTGTAACTGCTTGATCGCAGCCGGTCTGTAGACATCACATGCGACCAGCAGCGGTTTCTTGCCCTTTAACTTGAACTTTCCGGCAAGCTTTGCTGTCGTGGTTGTCTTACCTGCTCCCTGAAGACCTGCCATCATGATAACTGTGATGGCTTTTCCAGGCTGAAGCTTAATCTCTGTGGTCTCAGATCCCATCAGATTGATCAGTTCTTCATTTACAATCTTGATCACCATCTGCCCCGGGTTCAGACCGTTCATGACATCCTGACCGATCGCGCGTTCCTGTACGCTCTTAATGAAGTCTTTTACCACTTTAAAGTTAACATCCGCCGCAAGTAATGCACGTTTGATCTCTTTTAAAGCTTCTTTGACATCATCCTCTGTCAGACGTCCTTTGCTTCTCAGGTTTTTAAATACATTTTGAAGTTTCTCTGTCAAACTGTCAAATGCCATGCTATAACTCCTCTATAATTTCATCGGATATCTTCCGGATGTCTGCAACTAACTTTTCCGCATTCTCCTTTTCATATCCGTCCAGCAATTCATCAATCTGCTTTACTTTTTCTCTGATCGACACGAACTTCTCTACCAGATGAAGTTTCTCTTCGTAGCCTTTCAGTGTCTGGGAACATCTCTTTACCAGATCATGTACGCCCTGTCTGCTGATTCCCTCTTCTCTTGCGATCTCGCCAAGTGATAGATCCTCAAGGACAAACTGTTCATACACTTCTTTCTGATGATCGGTAAGTAGTTCTCCATAAAAATCATATAATAATGCCTGTTCTAATATTTCATTCATGTCTTTCACCTGTGATATCATATAACACTTCCGTGCAGGTGTCAAGTATTTTTTCTTTACACCTTAATTTTTTCAAAATAAAATTGATTTCCCCGCAACTTTGTCGTAATATATCTGATGGAAGATATTGCCGTCTGCAGTATCTTCTAATCAGGTCCATATATTATAAGGGGAGAATATAATGGCAAAAAAGAATTATTACAAGATACTTGGTGTGTCACGAACAGCTTCTCCTGAAGAGATTTCTGCTGCCAAGAACAGACTTGCAAAAAAATATCATCCCGATGCCAACATGAAGGATGGTATCGATACAACTAAGAAAATGCAGCGTATTCTGGAAGCTTACCGCATACTTTCCGACCCAAAGAAGCGTGCTTCCTATGACCGCAAAGTATTCGGAAAGCCATCGTCAGACTCTGACCGGAATTTCGATCTGTTCAACCTGCATAATAATATAGAAGAAACAGATCCGGTCATCGGTACACCATTCGTGAATTACTGGCGGGCGGCAGACTCCTTATACGATATCACTTTAGAAAGCGAACAACTTTTCAAAGATAAGAATAAAGAAAATACACGATCGGCCCGCTTGTCAGACCTGGCAGCCCAGGCACTTAGCTATGCCGTAACCCTGCGCGAAGCCGAGATTCCTGAAAAGTACTGGCTGCCCGCGATCATGGACTGGCTGCTTTTCACCTGGTACAAGAACAGAAATCTTCCGGTATCTTATTTATTGAAACTTTACGATGAATATTCAAAAAAAGAACTCAACGGATTCAAACGTGTAAAAATCCAAAAAGAGCAGCTTCATTTCCAGCATTCTTTAAAACGGCTGGTTAATTACGGATAATTTTCATCTCACACATTTACACCATCTGCATATTATGTACTGTAAACATCATTATTGGAGGATTCAATATGAGAGATTTAGGTACAGCAAACTGTGGATGTGGCTGCGAAGGACGCGACAGATTCGGCGGAGACTGTGGATGTGGTGGATGTAACGGCGGATGCGGATGCGGCAACAACGGATGTGGCTTCGGCAATAACAGCTGCCTGTGGATCATCCTTCTTCTCTGTTGCTGCGGCGGTTTCGGCAACGGCTGTGGATGCGGCAATGGTTGCGGATGTGGCAACGACAGCTGCCTGTGGATCATCCTTCTTCTCTGCTGCTGTGGTGGTTTCGGCAACGGATGCGGATGCGGCAATGGCTGTGGATGCGGATGCTAGACAACATAATATTTCCTGCATAGGACTTAAGAGACGGAGTCATTTTTCCGTCTCTTTTTTCATATATATTTATAACGCTGATCCAGGGAGGAGTCACTATGGTCGGAAAACCTTCAAAACCAATGACACCATTTGATAAATCTGTCACACCCTCCTATTTATATAAATTGAAGCTGTTTCTTTCTTTTCTGCCTCCTTCCACTCAGCGCTTCCTTGCCGTCTATATCAAATTTTCCGAATTCCGGTATACGATGGATTATTTCCGCGGACTGCCGTTTCATGCATTTTCTTTTCAATCTATCGGTGAACTCGCACCCTATATGGATGAAAACGAACGGAATATGATGGACCAGATGACTTCTATGCTACAGATAATGGAAATGATGGTGATGGCACAGACCGATTCTACGTCCGGAGGTTCCGATTCTTGCGGTCCTGCAGGACCTGTTGATCTTATGAAGACAATGATGTCCGGCGAAGATATGGAAATGTTCCAAAATTACATGGACCTGTTCGACCAGGAACTTTCCTCGCCTGGAACCTCTGCCATGAAAGGAGACTCTTCACATGAATGGAACAACAAATCATACAGCGAATGAAAACACTTCCGAAAACAATTTCTCAAACAGTTGGATGGATCATCCGGCCATGAAGGGAATGGACCCGGTCAAACTGGAGTTGATCCGGCTTGCAGCCAAACAGACCGCCGGCAAAAGCGGGAGATCTCTGGCTCCCGTTATGATGGCGCTCATCACCAGTGCGAACAAGAAAGGAATCCAGTTCACTCCACAGGAAATGTCTCTCATCCTCGACATTCTGAAAGAAGGACGTTCCAGAGAAGAACAAAATCAGATCGACCAGATGGTGCAGATGGTCCGTACACACATGAAAAACAATACTTAATTCCTTTTCGTTCTCAGATATGCGCAAAGAAGAAGGACAGTTTAAAGCCCTTCTTCTTTGCGCATCATACGGAGTTCTCTTCTCTTTTCTCCCTTTTTCCATTCTTCTTTTTCTTCTTCCGTCTCAAGTTCCAGTCTTGGCACTCTGACCGGTTTGTCATTCTTATCCAATGCTACCATTGTAAAATACGCATGATTGATCGGTGTACGCTCCCCACTTAACGCTTCTACATACGTATCCACCTTTACTTCCATGGATGTATTACCGACATAGGTTACCTTTCCTATGATCACAACTGTATCTTTGACATATGCACCACGCAGGAAACTTAAGCTGTCTACAGATGCCGTAATTACATTTCTTCTTGTGTGACGTTTTGCCACCATACCCGCCACTTCATCGATCCACTGCATAAGTGCTCCTCCGAACAAACGGTCTGACGCATTCAAATGTTGCGGCCTTACCATATGGACTGTCTCCACGATTGAATCCGATACCTTTCTGCTTTCTATTTCCACAAAAAACACCTCTCTTTTTCTTTTTAAGCTCTTTTATTATAGCACCGGATTTGTTATACTTAAACTAATTTCAATGTAAGTATTCTGAAATTCATGTATTTAGTTATATACAACATCAATTATTAGACAGGCTGCATTTCGCAGCAGAATGGAGTTTTCATGAGAAATATAAAATTAACGATCGAATACGACGGAAGCCGTTACCAGGGATGGACCAGACTGGGAAAAGATGAATCCGGCAATACCATCTCTAATAAAATTACTGAAGTTTTAAAAAAAATGACTGAAGAAGATGACCTGGAGCTTTTCTGTGGATGCCGCACAGAAGTCGGTGTACATGCCTATGCACAGATTGCCAATTTCAAGACTTCTTCTTCCACAACGACACAGAACATCAAACATTACCTGAACCGTTACCTTCCGATGGATATCGCAATCATCGATGTAAAAGAGGTTCCAGAACGTTTTCACGCACAGCTGAACGCCACATCCAAGACCTATGTATACCGTATGACGATCGACGATGTACCGAGCGTCTTTGACCGCAAATACACTTACCATTGCTACCGTATCCCGGACAAACGTTTGATGCAGCAGGCCGCCGAGAAACTCACAGGACGTCATGATTTCCGCAACTTCTCCAGTGCAAAGAAAACGAAATCTACGGTCCGTGAGATCTTTGATATTGATATCTATGGTGACATTGAAGAAATGCAGATCCTGATCCATGCGGATGATTTTCTTCATAATATGGCACGTATCATTGTCGGAACGCTAATGGATATCGGACTTGGCAACCGATCTGTGCAGGATATTGATGATATCTTTGCGGGAATTCTCGAAGCAAGTGCGCCTTGTGACCCGAAGGGATTGTATTTACAGGAGATTACCTATTAAATTTAATTACTATTGAATGCATGAAGCGGTCGTTACCCGGACCTCCATAAAACTTAGGAACTCTTTCCTGTTCAGATTCCGTCGGCGGGAAAATCTAAAGGGACAAAATTCTGCTAAAAGCAGGCTTTCAAAATTTGAAACTCGGCATACGCCTCAAACAGTCAAATTTTGAAAACCTAACGCAGAATTTTGTCCCTTAAGATTTTCCAACACCTTCTCCATATTCACTGGAAAGAGTTCCTAAGTTTTATTCCGTGGGTATCGCATGCTGTAATGATTCAACAGCGGAGCCGTAACCGTTGTTGAATTTTCAGTAGCATTGGCCAATCACGACATGAGAAAGACTTGGCGTTCTCATGGACCGAGAGGCCACGATACTGCATTAAACAGGATTATACAACAATAATCCGCACCCGTCTCGCCTTCAGCACTTCTACTTCCTCCGGCAGAAATTCACGATCCGTAACCACTCCAGTATAGTCTTCTAACTGATTGATCCAGGTCATGGATTGTTTTCCGAATTTTGACTGGTCTACTGCCAGATAGGATCTTGCGCACTGCTTCGGAACCTGGCGTTTCAGCCACATCTTTTCATGTGTCGGTGTTGTTACCTGGAATTCTTCGTTGATGGAAGCTGCTCCAAAGAATCCTACATCAAACCGGAAATCCTTCAGCATCTCTGTCGCATATCTGCCAAACAGACTTCCCGTCTCTTTCTGTACCATACCGCCACATATGTATACTTTCGCATCACTGTTTTTTAATACCTGTGCAATCTCCAGATCATTTGTCACAATGATAATATCTGGGATGTCCCGGATTAATTTTGCGATCTCGCAGGTTGTCGTCCCCGCATCCAGAAATACTGAATCTTGCGGATGTACAAATTCTACACATTTTCTTGCAATTGCTTCTTTACTGTTCTTATTACTGGTCTGCTTTGTCTCATAAGCAACCTCTTGTTTCGCGACCGCACCTCCATGACATCGTTCGATCATATTACCGCTTTCCAACTTCATCAGATCTCTCCGAATTGTCATGGAACTTACATTCAATTCTTTAGCCAGCTCATCTACCTGCACACTTCCATTCTCTTTGATCAATTCAACGATCATTGCCTGTCTTTCTGCCGCAAGCATATTATCTCCTCCCACATTACGCCAGATCTGCGATCTGCAGTCTTTTCATTTTTTACTTTATAAATAAATTTATAGAAATTATACAAATTCTGTCTCTATTGTCAGTGATATCTCATATTCCGGATACTGTTTCTTCATATAGTCTGTAAATGATTTTCGCAGTCCCTCCCAGTCTCTGAGCGCATAGTCCACAATAAAATCACAATAAAGAGTATTGGTTTCTTTGCTCAGATATAACGCATGAAAGCTCTTCACGTGCTCATTTACACGTACAAATTTTCCAATGTATCGACGGATGTCAACGACACTTGAAGTATCCTCATCGACTGCATAGATTCCGAATACCATCGTCACATGATATTCTTCCATGATCCGAAGCTGCAGTCTGTGAATCTCTTCATATACCTCTCCAATGCTTCTTTTATGATCAATTTCGATATTCACCGAGCCCGAATAGCGATCCGGTCCATAATCGTGCAACATCATATCTATCGCACTGATCACCCCGTCTGTTGCACGGATTTCTTTATATAACTGTCTTGCAAGTTCTTCTTTTCCTGAACGGCCGATCAGATCCGACACCGTATTCTTAAGCGCTTCTACCCCACTCTTTATAACTACAAAGGAAAATACAATACCCGCATATGCATCCAGTGAAAATCCTGTAAATAAAAATATTACAGATGACAAAATCGTAAGTCCCGAGAAAAACGAATCATTCCTTCCGTCTTCTCCCACTGCCAGAAGTACTTCCGATTCCACTGATTTTCCTATCTTTATTGTATACATTCCAAGACAGAACTTCGTCACAGCTGTTCCCGCCACGATCAGAACCATCAGCATACCGACCTTCATATCCGATGGATGTAAAATTCCATCTATCGACTCTTTCAACATACTGATCCCCGCATACAAAATCAGAATACCGATCACCATGCCGGTCAGATACTCAATCCTTCCATATCCAAATGGGTGCTTTTCATCCGGATGTTTCCCGGAAAGCTTTGTTCCTACATATGTCAGAAACGAAGATCCTGCATCCGTTGCATTATTGATTCCTTCCGACACGATTGCTATTGACGATGCCAGCGTTCCGATCACAATTTTCACTGCCGCGATCAGTAAATTAACTAAGATTCCTATCAAAGACGTTCTTATTATCCGTTCCTGACGGCTTGATTCCTTCATAATACACCTGTTCCTTCTTTCTTTTTCCTGTGTTTATGATAACATGTCGTTATTTCATTTACAAGATATTGCAGGTGCAGGGCACTCTGCCAAAGCTGTCACTTGCCAAAACATACAAAAGAAACGGCTGTAAGAGCCGACACGCATTCATTAACCTCCCAATGAAGCATATCCGTTCTTCCAGCCGTCTCAGGCTTTTCTTATTATACGATTCGTCTCAGATTACATAAATATATTAAGTATCAACACTTCAACCACACCGACAGCCCATGCTACCGTTGATGTTACAGACCAGATCGTTAACTGATCTTTCGCCTCGCTGACACCTAAGGTTCTGTTTACTACCCAGAAATAACTGTCGTTGAAGTATCCGAAGAATAAAGATCCTACGCAGCATGCCACTGCTCCAAGGATCGGGCTTACGCCTGATGCTGCGATGATCGGTGCTGTGATACTTGCTGCTGTCGTCATTGCTACAGTTCCTGATCCCTGAATGAATCTCATTGCTGTCGCGATCAGAAG
>SAMEA3387500__coassemble_726_pt1 | contig 58751 bp, 57 predicted proteins | sample SAMEA3387500__metabat2_high_PE_015 | metagenome-assembled genome bin SAMEA3387500 (sample SAMEA3387500) | Felis catus | biome: Faeces | place: United Kingdom | collected 2012
CGTTGGTAATTCTTAAGGGGTAAAATTCTGCGTTAGGTTTTCAAAATTTGACTGTTTGAGGCGTATGCCGAGTTTCAAATTTTGAAAGCCTGCTTTTAGCAGAATTTTGCCCCTTTAGAATTGACCCGCCGATGGAACCTGAGCAGGAACGCCTTTCCAAGCTTTATTCCGGTTCGGGTATCCACAGCCTTCCTGAATTAAATCCCAATTTTATGCACCTTCTCATCATCCGTAATAAATATCGCCTCCACTCCATCCATACTCTGGATCAGTTCCATTCCTTTCTCGTATCCCAGTAGAAAGCAGGTTGTGCTGAGTGCATCTGCTTTTGTAGAAGAGTCTGTGATGATCGATACACTGTAAAAATTGTTCTCGCACGGATATCCGGTTCGTGGATCCAGGATGTGATGATATAGTTTTCCGTTTTTCTTAAAATACCGTTCATAGATTCCGGAAGTTACAACTGTCTGGTCTTTTAACTGTACAGAGGTGATAGCTTCACCGGATTCATCGAAAGGTTTCTGGATTCCGATGTTGTATTTGCTTCCGTCGGGTTTGGTGCCGATGACATCAACGTTTCCTCCAAGATTGATGATCGCATGTTTTATCCCTTGCTTTTTGAGATATGTTTTCACCTGGTCGGCAATGTATCCTTTGGCGATGGCTCCCAGATCGATGCCGGCTTCGGGATCTTCCAGTGTAACGGTGTTATCCTGAATGTCGACCTTTGTGTAATCAACGTGGCTTACGGCCTGGGCAATGGCATCGGAAGATGGAACCGTTGGTTTATCTGCCTTGAAATCCCAGAGAGCCGATACCGGTTCAATGGTGAGATCAAAGGCACCGCCGGAAAGTTCGCTGTAATGGATACCCTCCTGAATAAGATTGGCCGTTTCGGAAGAGACAGTGAAGGGCTGACCGTTTGCGTGGTTTAATTTATAAAGTTCACTGTCTGTATTGGTGGTGGAGAACATTGTGTCATATTTTTCGCAAAGTTTCTTCAGACCATCCAGAATACTTTCATCTGCAGGATCAAGGATCTGGATCTTGATGACAGTGTCAAAGAGCATGTCGGTATAAGTAAGATCCTGATCGGTCTGTGTACTGCTTTTTGCGCCGGAGCATCCGGTCAAGAGAAGAGCAGAGGCAGTGAGAACCGCACTGAGTTTTTTTATGATATTATTTTTTTTACATTTCATAATACTAATAACCTCGTAGTTGATGATTTTCTATCATGTATTTACATAACTTGTAGTATAACATGAAAAAAAACAGATGCAAACCAAACATATTTTCTTTTTTGTTGAATGGGACAATTTCTTGTGATAGAATAGTACCGTTAGTAGACAAGGAGAGAACGTATGAATTGGAAGAAAAAAGATGCGGTTCTTATATTGACAGTTCTTTTGATTGCCGGTGCAGCTTTCGGTGTACATGAATTTGCCGGCGGGGATGGAGCTGATACCGTGACTGTGAAGGTGGATGGTAAGGTGACAGGAACCTATCCGCTCGCAAAGGATCAGAAGATTAGGATCAATGGCGGTACGAATATACTTACGATAAAGAACGGAAAAGCGAAGATGACAGATGCAGACTGTCCGGATCAGTTGTGTGTACATCAGAAAGCAGCTTCAAAGAATCATGAGAGCATTATCTGTCTGCCGAATAAAGTAGTGGTTGAGGTAGACGGAAGTGAAGAAAGTGAATTCGATGCAGTGGCAAATTAGGAGGGACATTGTGAAGAATAGAGTGGCATATTTTGGAGTGTTTACGGCACTGGCGCTGATATTCAGCTATGTGGAGACGCTGATCCCTATCAATTTCGGAATCCCGGGAGTGAAGCTCGGGCTTGCGAATCTGGTGATCGTGATCGCGTTATATAATATGAAGCTGACGGAGGTATATCTGTTGTCTGTGGTCAGAGTACTACTGTCAGGATTCATATTTGGAAATTATTTCAGTATCATTTACAGCCTGGCCGGTGGATTGTTAAGTCTGACGGTAATGGCACTCTTGAAGAAGAGCAAAGGATTCAGTGTGATGGGAATCAGTGTGGCGGGCGGAGTGTTCCACAATGTGGGACAGCTGATCGTTGCAATGCTTGTGGTGGAGACATTCAGTGTCGGTTATTATTTCCCGGTGCTTCTGGTCGCAGGACTAATTACCGGACTGGTGATCGGGATCGTGTCGGCGGAAATGTTGAAGAGAATTAAGAATATACAGTTTTGATGGAGGAACTATGATTACATATATACGTGGAATTCTGGAAGGAATGGAAGAAGACAAAGTCATTGTAGATGTCGGCGGTGTCGGATATGGAATCTACATGGCAGGGACCGCAATGGGCAGGCTTCCGGCTCTTGGAAAAGAAGTAAAGATCCACACACATCTGCATGTTAAGGAAGATCTGATGCAGTTGTATGGCTTCCTTACCAGGGATGAACTCCGTGTGTTCCGGCTTCTGATCGGTGTCAGCGGGATCGGACCGAAAGGCGGTCTTGGGATTCTTTCGGCACTCGGACCCGATGATCTGAGATTTGCGGTTGCGTCGAATGATGTAAAGGCAATACAGGCGGCACCGGGAATCGGTAAAAAGACGGCGGGGAAGCTGATTCTGGAACTAAAAGACAAGTTGAAGCTGGAGGATGCGCTTGAGAATGCCGCGAATGCAGTGCAGAACACGGCAGATACATCTGCAGGCATGGCAAATGAGATGACAGGAGAAGCGGTACAGGCACTGGTTGCACTCGGGTATGGCAATACCGAGGCATTAAAAGCAGTCAGACAGGTAGAGATTACGGAAGAAATGAGTGTGGAAGATGTTCTCCGTCAGTCTCTGAAATATATGTTGTAGAAGGTAAGGCAGACAGATGAGCAGAAGAATTATGACGACTGAGAATCTGGAAGAAGATGTCAGGATCGAGAATCATTTAAGACCTCAGCTTCTGGAAGATTACATTGGTCAGGCAAAAGCAAAAGAAATGCTGAAGATTTATATTGAAGCGGCAAAGGCGAGGGGCGAGGCACTGGATCATCTTTTGTTCTATGGACCTCCGGGACTTGGAAAGACGACACTTGCGGGAATCATTGCCAATGAGATGAATGTAAATATGAAGATCACATCAGGACCGGCGATCGAAAAGCCGGGAGAGATGGCGGCAATCCTGAATAACCTGCAGGAAGGGGATGTCCTTTTTGTAGATGAGATCCACCGCCTGAACCGTCAGGTGGAGGAAGTGCTGTATCCGGCAATGGAAGACTATGCGATCGATATTATGATCGGAAAGGGCGCTTCGGCAAGATCGATCCGTCTGGATCTCCCGAAATTCACCCTGGTAGGGGCAACGACAAGGGCGGGTATGCTGACAGCGCCTTTGCGGGACCGCTTCGGTGTGGTGACCAGGATGGAATATTATACGGTCGAAGAACTGAAGATGATCATTTTACGTTCGGCAAAGGTTCTGGAAGTCGGGATTGATGAAAATGGTGCATATGCGATGGCGAGACGTTCGCGGGGGACTCCGAGACTTGCCAATCGTCTGTTGAAGCGTGTCCGGGATTTTGCCCAGGTGAAATATAACGGCTACATCACAGAAGAAGTGGCGGATTATGCACTGGATCTTCTGGATGTGGATAAGGAAGGTCTGGATCAGACGGACAGAGGGATCCTTCTGGCTATGATCGGGAAATTCGGCGGCGGCCCGGTCGGATTGGAGACGCTTGCGGCATCGATCGGAGAAGATCCGGGTACGATTGAGGATGTATATGAGCCATATCTGTTGAAGAATGGGTTTATTCAGAGAACTCCAAGAGGAAGAGTCGTGACGGATGCGGCATATGCCCATCTGGGAATTTGTAAGGAAAATGAATAAAATAGTTGGTTTTTCTTACAGATTAGTTTATAATAGTTATCAGAAATTATGAAAGTTCGAGGAGGCTTCTTATGGCATCATCAAAAAACTATACAGAAGTATTAATAGGAGGAAAGGTTTTTACTTTAAGTGGATTTGAAAGTGAAGACTATTTACAGAAAGTTTCTACATATCTGAACCATAAGCTGGACGAATGCAGCAATAGTGAGGGATATCGCAAGCAGAGCGCAGAGACCAGAAGTATTCTGCTGGCGCTGAACATTGCGGATGATTACTTTAAGGCGAAGAAGCAGGGCGGTACACTGGAAAGTGATATCGAGGCAAAAGATAAAGAGATGTATGACTTAAAGCATGAACTGATATCCGTTCAGATCAAGCTGGAGAATGCAGAGAAAGCGATGGACAAGCTGAAGGAAGAGAATAAGGAACTTCAGATGAAGATCGTACAGCTGGAAACAGAGATTAAGAATAATAAGTAAGAATTAGGCTGTCGTATGACAGCCTTTTTTACAAGTTTGGAATAAAAAGAAAGAGTTGAAAAAGACAGGATAGGATACTATGAACAGAGATGTAGAGATATTAGCTCCGGCAGGGTCGATGGAGTGTCTGCGGGCAGCGGTGGCCGCAGGTGCGGATGCAATATACCTTGGCGGTACAAAATTTGGGGCGAGAGCATATGCACAGAATCTTTCGGAAGAAGATCTGGTGCAGGCAATTGAATATGTGCATATTCATGGAAGAAAGATTTATATGACGGTGAATACACTCCTGAAAGACAGGGAACTGAATGAACTGTATGCGTACCTGCTTCCTTATTACAAGGCAGGACTGGATGGAGTGATTGTACAGGATATCGGTGCGGTTAAGTTTATAGGAGAATATTTTCCTGAAATGCCGGTGCATGCCAGTACACAGATGACGATCACCAATACACTTGGAGCAGACTTCTTGAAAAGATACGGAATTACGAGAGTTGTACCGGCAAGAGAACTTTCTTTAAAGGAAATCCGTGATATGAAGAAACAGACAGGACTGGAGATGGAATGTTTTGTACACGGAGCCCTTTGCTATTGTTATTCCGGACAGTGTCTGCTAAGCAGCATGATTGGTGGACGAAGTGGCAACAGGGGACAGTGTGCGCAGCCATGTCGTCTGCCTTATCAGACAGAAGGAAAGAAACCGGCGGATCTTATGAGTCTGAAAGACTTGTGCACAATTGACATTTTACCGGAACTGATCGATGCCGGGATTGATTCGTTTAAAATAGAAGGAAGAATGAAGCAGCCGGAATATGTATATACGGTTGTAAAAATGTATCGTAAATATGCAGATCAGTATCTGAAACTTCAGAAAGAAGGCAAAGGAAAATCCTCGTATCATGTATCAGAGGCAGACAAAAGAGAGTTACTTGCAACTTATCAGAGACGTGGTTATTGTGAAGGCTACTATTATCAGCATAACGGCAAGGACATGGTATCTTTGAAGCGTCCAAAGAATGGAAGAGATGGAAGTGCAGAGGAAAAGCCATGGCAGGATATAAAAGTACAAGAAAAAATTAATGGTATTTTAACACTTTCTGTCGGAAACCGTGCTAAACTAACAGTATCATGCGGTGATGTTACTGTAGAATGTATCGGACAGGAAGTGCAGGCGGCACAGAAGCAACCGTTAGATCCGGCAAGAATCGAAAAGCAGATGCGCAAAACCGGTAATACAGAGTTTACATTTGATAATCTGGAGATTCTGATTGAAGGAAATGTATTCCTCCCGATGCAGGCATTGAATGAACTGCGAAGAGAAGGTATTGAAGAACTGACGGAGCAGATACAGATGCAGTATAGACGGGAAGAAGCCGGTTGTGGAATGAAAACAGCAACAGCGGGATTCGATAGCGATGCGGATGGTGTAACAGAAACAGCAGGCAAAAAAGAATGCTGTATATCTGCAAGTGTACAGAACAAAGCTCAGCTTGATACAGCGGTAAACAGCAAAATCCGGTACATCTATCTGGAGGAGGATGTAGAATTTGAACGGGAAGACGGTGTACAGTATTTCCTTGCCATGCCATATATTTTCAGAGAGAATACGATCAAAAGATATGAAAAAATGTATACAGAGATCGAGAAAAAATATGATGGTATTCTGATCCGGAACTGGGAAAGCTATGCGTGGCTGAAACGGCATGAATATCAGAAAGAAATCCGCAGTGATTATAACCTTTATATATTTAATCGGAAGACAAAAGAGGAATTGAGACGATTGGGAATTGCCCGGGGAACGGCATCAGTGGAATTGAATGACCGTGAACTGGCAAGAATTGGAATAGAGGAGCAGGTGTTTATCGCATATGGTTATCAGCCGGTGATGATCAGTGCAGGGTGTATCCAGAAGACCAGTGCTTCCTGTGATGGAAAAGGCGGTGTACTTTCGATTTCGGATCGTTATCAGAAGAAGTTTGCAGTCAGACGATATTGCAGAGACTGCTATAATGTGATGTATAATTCGGCTCCGCTGTTCCTAGCCGATAAGGCAGAAGAGGTACATGCATTGGCACCCGCAGAATTACGTCTGGACTTTACGACAGAAAGCAGCGGACAGGTGAAAGAGATCTGTCATGCATATACGCTCGCATTCGAAAAAGGGTGTAAGACAGAACCTCCGATGCAGGACTATACAAGAGGACATTTTAAAAGAGGAGTAAAGTAGGTGAAGAGTTGGTAAATATAATTGTACAGTTATCAAAATATCTGATGATTCTGATGATCACAGTGTATACATATCTGTGCTTCAGCATTTTCGGGTATTATGATCCGGATAAAAAGAAACGGTGTCTCAGAAAGCAGAATATGTTGATGTTCGTGATGCATCTGACAGCATTTCTCGTGATGTATCTGGAAAAAAAGGACACAAAGATTCTGGCGTTATATCTGATGCAGGTAACGCTTCTTGGAGGAACCATCCTGTTATATAGTTTTATTTATCCAAAAGTATCGCGTCTGGTTGTAAATAATATGTGCATGCTTTTGAGTATTGGATTTATCATGATCACCAGATTAAATTATGATAAAGCGGCGAAGCAGTATCTGATCGCAGCAGCGGGAATTGTGCTTTGTCTTGTAATTCCGATCATCATCCGGAAGGTCCGCTTCTTATCAGAATGGAGAATCCTTTATGGAATTGCCGGAATTGTATCGCTGGCGGTGGTTGTGGTTGTCGGAAGAGTATCCTATGGTGCGATGCTTGGTTTTACGGTTGCGGGAATCAATATTCAGCCGTCGGAGCTGGTGAAGATCGTATTTGTGTTCTTTGTAGCATCCAGTTTTAAGCGTTCGACGGAATTTAAAGATCTCGTAGTGACGACGGTCGTAGCTGCTTTTCACGTGCTGATCCTGGTGGTATCGAAAGACCTTGGTGCGGCACTGATCATATTTGTGGTATATCTGGTTATGTTGTATGTGGCAACCCATCAACCACTGTATATTCTTGCCGGACTTGGCGCAGGAAGCTTAGGAGCAGTTGCGGCATATCATTTGTTTACGCACGTTAAGACGCGTGTCAATGTGTGGAGAGATCCATTCGGAACTTATGATAATGGCGGCTATCAGGTGGCACAGTCATTATTTGCCATTGGAACCGGTGGATGGTTTGGTGCGGGACTCTATCAGGGACAGCCGGATACGATTCCGGTATCTGCAGAAGACTTTATCTTTTCTGCGATTTCGGAAGAGATGGGACTGATCTATGCAATGTGCCTGATTCTGATCTGTGTAAGCTGCTATGTAATGTTTTTAAATATTGCAATGCAGCTGCATAATCTGTTTTATAAGATGGTAGCACTGGGACTTGGTACCTGTTACATATTCCAGGTGTTCTTGACAATCGGAGGGGCAACGAAGTTCATTCCGTCAACAGGTGTAACACTTCCGCTTGTAAGTTATGGTGGAAGTTCGCTGATCAGTACACTGATCATGTTTGCAATTATCCAGGGACTGTATATTTTAAGAGAAGACGAGGAAGAGGATATTGAGAGAAGGAAGAAAGAACGGTTACGAGCAAAGAGAAGCCGACAGGAGAATGCGGCAAGATATCGAGAGACAGAATATGACCCGCAAAGAGCGAAAAGAAGCCAAAAAGCGCGAAAAGAAGCGGCTCAAGGCAAAGCGCGCAAGAAACAAAGAATTCGCTAGAGTTACTTATGTGTTTGTGGGACTGTTTCTGGTGCTGCTTGGATATATCGGATATTTTCAGGTGAAAAAGAGTCAGGATATCATACGCAGTCCATATAATGCGAGACAGAATTCCAATGCAAAGCGCGTGACCAGAGGAACGATCGTAGACAAGAATGGAAATGTGCTTGCGAAGACAGATACGGCTGCAGATGGAAGTGAGACAAGAGAGTATCCATACGGAAACGCATTTGCACATGTAGTTGGTTACAATGTGCAGGGAAAATCAGGAATCGAATCGTTGGAAAATTATGATCTTCTGACATCGGATGAGAATTTTCTGATTAAGCTTAAGAATGAATTCCAGGATAAAAAGAATATGGGAAACACGGTTGTGACTACATTGGATGCGGATCTTCAGGAAGCAGCATATCAGGCACTGGGAGATAAAAAAGGTGCGGTCGTAGCTATGGAACCAAAGACAGGAAAGATCCTTGCCATGGTATCCAAGCCGGATTTCGATCCGAATACAGTGGAAGAGAACTGGAACAGCTTAAGTTCAGATACGAACAGTGTGCTGCTGAATCGCGCGACGCAGGGACAGTATGCACCGGGATCAACATTTAAAGTTGTAACACTTCTGGAATTTATGCGGGAGAATCCGGATTACAGCTCTTATTCTTATAACTGTACGGGTTCGATCGAGAACAGCGGAATTAAGATTCATTGTTATAATGGACATGTTCACGGACAGGTAAATCTGCAGGACAGTCTGGCATATTCGTGTAATACATCATTTTCTAATATTGGTCTTTCGTTAGACCCGTCGAAGTTTAAAAAGACGGCAGAGGAAGTTCTGTTTGATTCTAAACTGCCTTCGGATCTTCCATACAGTAAGAGCAGCTTCACACTGGATGGTTCAGCCGGGAATGGCACGAAGATGATGACGGCAATGGGACAGGGAGAGACGCAAGTGAGTCCGTATCATATGGCGTTGATTACATCTGCAATCGCAAATGGTGGAAAGCTGATGAAACCGTATCTGGTTGACAAGGTAACGAATGCATCGGGTGCAGTTATGAAAGAGACGGATCAGGAAGAGTATAAGCAGCTTATGACCGAAGAAGAAGCGTCTCAGATCAAAGAGTATATGAAGAGTGTAGTAGATTACGGTACGGCATCTGTATTAAGTGGACAGAGTTATACGGCGGCAGGAAAGACAGGTACCGCAGAATACAGTTCGGATAAAGAAAAAGATCACTCCTGGTTCATTGGAATGTCGAATGTAGAAGATCCGGAACTGGTTGTCAGCGTGATTATTGAATCTTCGGATGGAACTGCTAAAGCGGTAAATGTTGCAAAAGAGATTTTTGATTCGTATTATCGTTAGAGTTAGGATCTGGTATCGGTCAGATATCATGAGAGATATAGTTAAAAAGAAATGTATAGAAGGACGGAAAATATGCGATACTATAAGCATCTGTACCTGACAGAAGGGCTGGAAAAGAAAAAAGAAAAAATCATCCGTAAGCTGGAAATCGGTAAACTGCAGCCAGGTGTGCATGTGATCACACTGGCAGTCGGCGAGAGAAACCAACTCGAGATCTATCCGACGATTCAGTTTAAGCAGCCTGCATTCCCGGAGCAGGAACTATTCGTGGTGGGGATCACGAAAGGATATGATGAAGCGGTGGAACTGGTAGAACAGATTGTACAGGAAGTATATGACCAGACAGGTACATGCGATATACGGTCTTATATATTAGAAAAAGAGCAGGGAAGATAAGATGGTGTTACATATTCTTTTGATCATTTTAAAAATAATAGGGATCATAATTGCGGTGCTTCTCGGACTGATACTTTTACTTCTGGTGATTCTTTTGTGTGTTCCGGTCAGATACCGCATGGAGGCGTCGATGCCCGGCGAGATAAAAGAAAGTACCGTACGCGGGCGCGTGACGTGGCTTTTGCACCTGATACGGATAGATGCATCCTTTGAAGAACAGGAACTAAAATGGCGTGTAAGAATTGCATGGAAATCTTTTGGAAGTGAACCTAAAAAGGAGGTAACTCATGGAGAAGAAAATACAGATCGGGAAGAGACTCGGAAAGAACAGAGAGTGGAAAGCAGTCGCGGACTACCGAAAGTGGAAAAAGAGTCTGCAGAAGAAAAAACAATTGTGGAAAGCGGCCAGGCAGCTTCGAAGGATATGGAAGAAAGGTCCGGAAAAAAGACTGAAAAAAGCCCAGAAAGCATTTTACAAAAAACTCATGAGAGACCTGAAAAAGTTCAACCGGAAAAAAACAGTGAAAAACCGGAGAAGACGGATAAGATAGAAAAAAAGGAAGAAAAAACCGGAAGATTTGAGAAGATCAAATGTACAATTGTAAAGTTCTGTGATAAGATAAAGCATACAATCGGACATGCGGAAGAAAAGCTGGAGAGTTTGTCGGAAAAGAAAGATAAAATCATAAAAGAACTGGAAGATCCGGTACATCAGAAAGCTTTTTCAAAGGCCAAAAAAGAAACAGGGAAATTGCTGAAACGCTGGAAACCAAAAGTGATAAAAGGTACCGTTCGTTTTGGATTCGAGGATCCATGCCATACAGGGCAGGCGCTTGCAGCTTTCAGTATAATCTACCCATTTATCGGAGAATTTTTATCGATAGAACCGAATTTTGAAAGAAGGATCCTGAAAGGGGATGTAAAGGTCCGCGGAGGATTCCGCATGGTGCCTCTGGTTTGTTTCCTGTGGAATCTGGTGTGGTGCAGGGAAATCCGAAAGACTTACCATGATATCCGGGAGTTTCAATTATAATCCGATGATAGATCAGACGAATATAAACAGAACAAGTATAGATTAGACAGTGCAAGTCGATAGTACGAGGAGGAAAAAAGATGGCTGAAAATAATTTTAAGGGAACCGTAGAGGCGCTGTTCCATGGGATGGACGCAGTTGTGTCATCCAAGACGGTAGTAGGAGATGCAATCCATATCGGAGATACGATCATCTTACCGCTGGTGGATGTGTCATTTGCGGTAGGTGCGGGCGCGTTCAATGCAGATAAGAAAGAAAAAGGTGCCGGAGGTATCGGTGGAAAGATGACACCAAGTGCAGTGCTGGTGATTCAGAATGGTCACACCAAGCTTGTGAATATCAAGAATCAGGATACGGTCACTAAGCTTTTGGATATGGTTCCGGATGTGATGGATCGTTTCACATCCAGAAAAGAAGACAATGTTACAGAAGACGATGTGAATAAGATCCTGGACGAAGCAGAAAAATAACCGGAATTTTTTGAAGCAGCATACATATAATGTACAAAAAGCAGGTGTGTGTCTGTGAAGAGAATCGTAGGATTTGCGTTGTTCTGGGTGGCAGCAGGAATGGTTTTGGCTCTGGTCTTACCGGGCTTATTCTGCCAGATCCTGTGTATTATTCTGTGTATTGCGGTGGGATATTGCCTGTTTTGCTGCTAAAAATAAAATGTAAACAAAAAAATATTAAATAACTCTTGCAATTCTTGCAACAGTCTGCTAGAATAACTATTGTTGCGAGTTCGGACAAAGAACTTATTATGAGCGTTAGGAGGTGCAGTCATGGCAAAATGTGCTATTTGTGAAAAGGGTGCTCACTTTGGAAACAATGTCAGCCACTCTCATAGAAAATCACCAAAGATGTGGAAATCAAATGTAAAATCTGTTCGCGTGAAAACAGAAAACGGAGCTACAAAGAAGATGTATGTTTGTACTTCTTGTTTGAAATCAGGAAAAGTTGAGCGTGCATAAGATGTATTGAAACTCAGATTTCGCTGTGTGGAATCTGAGTTTTTTTGCGCAACAAGAACTATTGTAATTGAAGATAGAACAGGGTATAATAAAATATATTGTGTTTTGATTTTGATAGATAATGAAAGAAGTGGAGGTTTTGGCTATGAAAGGATGTATGAGTACAGATTTAGGAATTATTACGATCGATCCTGAAGTAATTGCAAAATATGCAGGAACAGTAGCTGTAGAATGCTTTGGTATAGTAGGAATGGCAGCTGTGAATATGAAAGATGGACTGGTTCATCTGTTAAAGAAGGAAAGCCTGACAAGAGGAATCCATGTAAATATAAGTGATGATAACCATATCAGTATTGACTTCCACATTATTGTGGCATACGGCGTAAGTATTTCCGCTGTAACAGACAATCTGATCAGTGATGTAAAATACAGAGTGGAAGAATTCTCCGGTATGCAGGTAGATAAGATCAACGTCTATATTGAAGGCGTCAGAGTCATTGATTAGTTTGTGGATTTAAGGAGGAACGTAAGAAGTGGCTACGAAAACGATTAATGTGGACGTACTTGCAAAGATGTTTCTTGCAGGTGCTCAGAACATTGAAGCGAAAAAAGATTATATTAACGAATTAAATGTATTCCCGGTACCGGATGGTGATACGGGAACCAATATGTCTATGACGATTATGTCAGCGGCAAAAGAAGTAACAGCATTAAACAAACCGGCTATGAAAGATCTTGCAAAGGCGATTTCTTCAGGATCTCTGCGTGGTGCAAGAGGTAACTCCGGGGTTATCCTTTCACAGCTTTTAAGAGGATTTACAAAAGCAATCAAAGAAGAAAAAGAGATTGATGTACTTGCACTTGCAGCAGCATGCCAGAGAGCAAGAGATACAGCTTACAAGGCCGTTATGAAGCCGAAAGAGGGAACAATTCTTACTGTTGCCAGTGGAATTGCGACAAAGGCAGCAGAGATGGCAGAAGAAACAGATGATCTGGAAGTGTTTATCCCGGCTGTTATTGAGCATGCACAGGATGTATTGAACCAGACACCGGAGATGCTTCCGGTATTAAAAGAAGCAGGTGTAGTAGATTCCGGTGGACAGGGACTTCTGGAAGTGATCAAAGGAGCATATGATGCATTCCTTGGTAAAGAGATTGATTACAGTGTAATTGAACCAAGCACAGGTGTAACGGTAAATAAAGGAAATGCAGAAGATACCGCAGATATCAAATTCGGTTATTGTACAGAATTTATCATTCTGACAGAGAAAGAATTTACGGAAGACGATGAGCGTGAATTCAAGAAATTCTTAAGTTCTATCGGAGATTCTATCGTATGTGTTGCAGATGATGATGTGGTCAAGATTCATGTACACACGAATGATCCGGGACTTGCGATCCAGAAGGCACTTACTTATGGACAGCTTTCCAAGATGAAGATTGATAATATGCGTGAAGAACATCAGGAGAAGCTGATCCGTGATGCAGAGAAACTTGCCGAACAGCAGGCAAATGAAGAAGCAGCACACGAAGAAAAGAAGCCTGCAGAGCCGAGAAAGGCGATGGGATTTATCGCAGTTTCTATCGGAGCAGGTATGAATGAGATATTCAAAGAACTGGGAGCAGATTATATCATCGAAGGTGGACAGACCATGAACCCTAGTACAGAGGACATGTTAAATGCCATCGATCGGGTAAATGCTGACACTGTATTTATTCTCCCGAATAATAAGAATATTGTACTGGCAGCGAACCAGGCAAAATCACTGGTAGAAGAAAAAGAGATTATTGTAATCCCTACAAAGACAGTTCCACAGGGAATTACAGCAATCATTAATTTCATGCCGGACGCAGATGCCAAGACAAATGAAGAGGCAATGCTGGAAGAGATCAAGAATGTAAAGACCGGACAGGTAACATACGCAGTCAGAGATACACACATTGATGATAAAGAGATCCATGAAGGAGATATCATGGGTATCGGTGACAGCGGAATTCTTGCAGTTGGAAAAGATCTGGAAGAGACTACAAAAGAATTGATCGCTAATCTGGTAGATGAAGATTCAGAACTGATCAGTATCTATTATGGTGAAGAAGTATCAGAAGAAGATGCTGAGAAATTTACAGAAGAGATCACAGAACTGTATCCGGATGTAGATGTGGATATTCAGTTTGGCGGACAGCCGATCTATTATTATGTTCTTGCTGTAGAGTAAGCAAGGTGCAGAATTATAAATGAACAAAATCTGTTCAGTTTTACAATTGGAACAGATATGTATAGAACCGAATTTATATACCGGAAGTGACAATGCTTTAGGTGTATGGGTTCGGTTCTCTGCATACATGAACCGGAAATGATTTTGTAATGTGAGATTGTAGTTATAAGATAGGAGAAGTAAGAAGGGTATGATAGAAAAGACAGACATCGGAGATTTAAAAGGAATCGGAGAGAAGACGAAGAAGCTTTTTGAAAAGATTAATGTTCATACAGTAGGCGACCTGATCCGCTATTATCCGCATGGATACGATGTATATGAGGAAGCAGTACCCATCAGTGAGCTGGAGGAGGATAAAATTCAGACAGTTACCGGTGCAATCTATGGACGTGTACAGGTATCCGGAAGCAGCCGGATGCAGGTAACGACACTTCATGTAAAAGATCTTACCGGAACGTTAAAAGTAATCTGGTTCCGTATGCCCTTCCTTAGAAATACGTTATCCGGCGGAGGCGTGATCACACTGCGTGGAAGAGTCGTCCGTAAGAAAACAGGCGATCTGGTCATGGAACATCCGGAGATGTTCTATCCTTCTGCAAAATACGAAGAGAAGCTGCATACATTACAGCCTGTATATGGTCTGACGGCCGGATTATCCAACAACATGGTTATGAAGGCCATGAAGCAGGCACTGGATGGTCTGGATCTTACAAGAGAGATCCTGCCGGATTCACTGCGTTTGAAATATGGTCTGGCAGAATACAATTATGCGGTGAGAGGAATACATTTTCCTGAAGATAAGGAAGTCTTTTATCATGCAAGAGAGCGCCTGGTATTCGAAGAATTTCTGGAATTCATTTTGTCGATCCGAAGACTAAAGGAGAAAAATGAACTTCTGGACAATAATTATCCGATGCAGTCCCGGCCGGAGGTACAGAAATTTCTGGAAAATCTTCCTTTTGAACTGACCGGTGCACAGCAAAAAGTCTGGAAAGAGATTGAGAAAGATCTTGGTTCGGACAAGACAATGTCAAGACTGGTACAGGGGGATGTCGGTTCCGGTAAGACGATCGTTGCGGTACTTGCGCTGATGAATGCGGCATTCAATGGTTATCAGGGGGCAATGATGGCACCGACAGAGGTGCTTGCAAGGCAGCATTATGAGAATATAACGAAGATGTTCGAAGATTATGATATCCCGATCAAGGTTGAACTGCTTACGGGTTCTATGACAGCGAAAGAAAAACGGCGTGCATATGACCGGATTGAATGCGGACTGGCGAAAATTATTATCGGAACGCATGCATTGATCCAGGGGGCTGTAAGCTATGATAACCTCGGGCTTGTCATAACTGATGAACAACACAGATTTGGAGTAAAACAGCGGGAAACATTTGCATTAAAGGGTGGAGAACCTCACGTATTGGTTATGAGTGCGACGCCGATCCCAAGAACGCTTGCGATTATTTTATATGGTGATCTGGATATATCAGTGATTGACGAACTTCCGGCGAACCGTCTTCCGATTAAAAACTGTGTGGTAGATACCGGATATCGCAATAAAGCCTATAATTTCATGAAAAAACAGATCGCAGAAGGACGCCAGTGCTATGTGGTCTGTCCGATGGTAGAAGAAAGCGAGACAATGGAAGCTGAAAATGTAACGGATTATACAGTAGCACTTCAAGAAGAGATGGGTGATCAGATCCAGGTGGCCTGTCTGCATGGAAAGATGAAGCAGGCACAGAAAGACGATATTATGGACCGGTTCGGAAGAAATGAGATTCAGATTCTGGTGTCTACTACAGTTATCGAAGTTGGAATCGACGTGCCAAATGCAACCGTCATGATGATCGAAAATGCCGAACGATTCGGTCTGGCGCAGCTTCATCAGTTAAGGGGACGTGTGGGACGTGGAAAATATCAGTCTTACTGTATCTTCATGAGTGCCTCAAAATCAAAGGAAACGAAAGAACGGCTGGATATTCTAAATCACTCAAATGATGGATTCAAGATTGCAAGCGAGGATTTAAGACTACGTGGTCCCGGAGACCTTTTTGGCATCCGCCAGAGCGGACTTATGAATTTTAGGCTTGGAGATATCTATCAGGATGCGAAGATCCTTCAAATGGCAAATGAGGCCGCAGATCAGCTTACGGAAGAAGATGAAGAATGGATCAGAAAACTGCCGAATTATGAGAATGCGGCAGGAGTTGTGATATAACATAACGGGGGAAATCACTGCAGATGGATCCGGCGGATATAACAAAGAAGCCGCAATGTGCAGACTCTGTGAATATAACAAAAAATAATCAACACATGACAACTTTGTAATAATAGAAATCATGTGTTGATTTTTTGCAATTTTTCAGTCTGCGTTTTTAGCTTTTGCGGGCGGTGTCAGACTATTTGCCTGCCATCTGTTTTTCCTGCTGTTCAATCATTTTCTTAACCATATAACCGCCGACAGATCCGTTCTGTCTTGATGTCAGGTCTCCGTTGTAGCCGTCTGATAACGGAACTCCAAGTTCGCTTGCTACCTCATACTTGAATTTGTCTAATGCACCCTTTGCCTCAGGTACGGCTGCTTTGTTTGATGAACGATTTGCCATTTTTATACTCCTCCTTCTGGTAACTTTGTAACTTTTTCCTTGTTGTTACATCCATAGTATGTGGAGAAATATAATTAATACACTAGAAGAGTTTTCATAATCTGGAAGAAATTTCAGATTCAAAAATTTTATACACAGGTTATTCGTCCCAGCCTTCGTAGAAACGGATGTTCATGGAGATATTGCGGACGATCTCACCGTCTTTTACTTCGATATCTTCAATATCAGATACGTATGGGATCATCGGTTCATCTTCGGAAAGTTCCAGTGTGATCCAGTCACGTGCCGCTTCATTGGCACTTTCAATGGCTTCATCCAGAGTCTCACCTTCTCCATAACAACATTCCAGATCCGGGAAATATCCTTTATAATGTCCTTCCTCAGTTTTGTGAAATACTGCAGGGTATATAAATTTCATAATTTGTCATCCTTTCAAAAAGTGTTCCTGTCTATTATATGATTTTTGGTGATGGAAAACAATAGAGTTATGGAATAATATACAATTTCTCCGAGTAAGATAATAATAATCGAAAAAATGTCAGCGAGGAATCAAAAAAGATGCGGCATAGACGATGTATCAGCGCAATACTAATGTCTTTTGTACTCTTTTTACAACCTGCATATGCAGTTCCGTCGGAAGAGAATCAACCGGAAAATTCACAAGAAAATAATACAGAGAATGAGAAAAGACAACAAGAGCAGATCAGTGCACCGTCGGCAATCCTGATGGAAGCATCAACAGGACAGATCATATATGAAAAAAATCCGGATGAGAAATTACCGCCTGCAAGTGTAACAAAAGTTATGACATTGTTGTTAATATTCGATGCACTGGACAGTGGGCAGATCAAGCTGGGGGATGAAGTGACAACATCTGAATATGCAGCATCCATGGGTGGCTCACAGGTATTTCTGGAGCCTGGGGAGACACAGACGGTAGATACACTGATCAAATGCATCTCTGTGGCAAGTGCGAATGATGCATGTGTGACGATGGCCGAATACATCTGCGGAAACGAAGAAGAATTTGTTACAAAGATGAACAAACGGGCAAAGGATCTTGGCATGAAGAATACACATTTTGTAAATTGCAACGGTCTGGATGCAGACGGTCATCTGACAACGGCAAGAGATATTGCATTGATGTCAAAAGAACTGATCACTACATATCCTCAAATCTTTGATTACTGTAACATCTGGATGGAGAATATCATACATAAAACCCAAAAGGGCGAATCAGAATTCGGACTTACGAATACAAACAAACTGATCCGTCAGTATGAGTATGCAACCGGGTTAAAGACTGGCTCTACCAGTAAAGCCAAATTCTGTGTATCCGCAACCGGAAGAAAAGATGATATTGATCTGATCGCCGTGATCATGGCAGCAGATGACAGCAAAGCCAGAGTCAGAGACGCGATTACTTTATTGAATTATGGTTTCGGCAAATGTCAGAAATACACAGAAAAGAAACAAAAGAAGATATCACCGGTTGAAGTCAGGGGTGGCAGAGAAAAACAGGTAAAGGTACGCCAGCAAGGTGCATTCACCTATGTAGACACCACAGGTGCAGATTTGACCAAGATAGAAAATAAAACCAGAAAAGATAAGAATGTAAAAGCACCATTAAAAAAAGGTGAAAAAGTGGGTGAAACAATGTATTACCTGAACGGTAAAAGAATCGGATCAATAGACATCATCACGACAGAAGAAATCGAGAAACAAAATTATAGAAGCGCATTAGAGAATGTGCTGGAAGAGTATGTACTTTAAAAGCAGTATATGCTCGAAATAGGTTGTTGTTGGAAAATCTTAAGGGACACAATTCTGCGTTAGAGGTTCGAAATTTGACTGTTTGAGGCGTATGCCGAGTTTCAGATTTCGGAACTCTGTTTTTAGCAGAATTTTGTCCCTTTAGATTTTCCTGCCGACGGAATCTGAACAGGAATGGCTTGCTAAGTTTTGTGGAGGTCCGGGAGTCCGGTTCCCAAGATTAAATAGCCCGAGTATACTCCTTCAACCACTCACGTTCCTCATCATTAAGATGCGGAGCAACAATCTCATAAACTTTCTTATGATACTCGTTTAACTGCTCGCGTTCCTGATCTGTCAGCATCTCTGGAATGATTGCATCCAGATCGATCGGAACATATGTGATAGGCTCGAAGTATAAGAACTGTCCGTATTCATTCTTAGGACCTTTTCTTACCAGAAGTTCATTTTCAGTACGGACTCCGTGGCTGCCTTCGATATAGATACCAGGTTCGTCTGTGATGACAAGTCCGGCCATCAGAGGAGCCTGCTCTTTTTCACGGATTGCGCAGCGGAATCCGCAGGAAGCTTCGTGGATGTTCATCAGATATCCGACATCATGTCCGGTACCGTGGTTAAAGTTGATGCCACGTCTCCATGCCGGCATTCTGGCCAGAACATCCAGGTTGTATCCGGTAGTTCCTTCAAGGAACACGGCATGTGCAAGATTGAAGTTACACTGTAATACAGTTGTGAAATCTTCTTTCATCTGCTGTGTGAGTTCACCAAATGCAAAAGTACGGCTGATATCGGTAGAACCTTCTAAGTATCCTCCGCCTGTATCGGTCAGGAATAATCCGTTCTGTGTCAGAGGAACATCTGTCTCCGGAGTCGGTTCATAGTGAACGATCGCAGCATGCTCAGCGGAAGCGCAGATTGGTTCAAAGCTCTGCCATAAGTAACCTTCCTGTTCTTTACGCAATGTTTCCAGTTTGGCAGCAGCACTGAGCTCTGTGATCTCGATCTTGCCGATATTTGTCTTCAGCCAGTACATCCATTTTGTCATGGCTACGGCATCTTTTTTATGAGCGTTGATGATGTTTCTAATCTCGACATCATTTTTCTTTGCCTTCATTGCAATCGTCGGGTTCACCTGCTGAACAACCTTTGTGCCGCCAGGAATGTTGTTGAACAGTGCATAGTTCAGACGGTTCGGGTCTACCAGAACCGTAGATGCGGTGTCTAAGTTCTTGATGTCCTCATAGATTGCATTATACGGATGGATGGTGATGTTGTTCTTTGCAAGATCAGCTTTCATATCGTCATTTAATTTGCGTTCATCGATGTAAAGCTTCATTTCGTCCATTGTGATGACTGCATAAGAAAGTAATAATGGGAAGAAATCTACATCATCTCCACGTAAATTCGTGATCCAGCATACATCGTCAAGTGCAGCGATAACATGTACATCGGCACCTGCCTTTTTCATAGCCTCACGGACACGTGCAAGTTTGCTCTCTGTACTTTCACCTGTGTATTCTTCGCCGAGTGCGAAAGCCGGCTTTTCAGAAAGCGCAGGACGGTCTGCCCATACTTCTCCGACAAGATCTTCGGAATAGTTGATCTTGGCATCTTTAGAAGCAACGGCTTCTTCCAGTGCAGCTCCCTCTTCGATGGCAACGACACGTCCGTCGAATCCGAGTGTACCACCTTCAGGTAATGCAGAAGCAATAAATTCTTCTACTGTAGGAACGCCAGGCTCGCCCATCTTATAGAGCTTTACGCCTGTTCCGGCTAACTGCTGGTCAGCCTGAAGAAAATATCTTCCGTCAGTCCAGAGGCCTGCTTCATCCTTTGTGAAGACAGCAGTTCCGGCAGAACCTGTAAATCCTGTGATATATTCTCTTACTTTAAAATGATCGCCGACATATTCACTCTGATGAAAATCATCGGTAGGAACCATGTAGACGTCATATCCTCGTTCTTCCATTAATGCGCGAAGAGCGGAGATTCGTTCTGGTATATTCATAACAAAAACCTCCTTATAATGAATTGAATAACCTACAAGAATGAATTTTAGCACAATTAATTGAAAATGAACAGAAAGAATTATATAATAAACCCGGATGTAAAGGAGAAGTAGAAATTGATAAAAATAATTCTGATAATTGTGGCAGTTTTTATAGTGTACTGCCTGATAGAAATGATAAGAGAACTGCGGGATTTCCGCGTGACGAAGTATCGGATCTGCTCACAGAAATTAAATGGAATCAAAAGGGAAAAAAAGATTATATTCTTAAGCGATCTACACAACCGGATGTATGGAGAAGAGAATGAACGCCTGCTGGAAAGTATTCGGAATCAGCATCCGGATCTGATTCTGATCGGCGGTGATATGCTGGTCAGAAAGGATGGAAATTCTTATGATAAGACGGTTCATTTTCTTGCAAAACTGCCGGGAATCTGCCCGGTTTATTGTGCAAATGGTAATCATGAACAGAAATTAAAAGAACTGCCGGATAAGTATGAACAATCTTATGAAGAGTACAAGAAAGCACTGACGGCATCTGGAATCCACATGTTAGAGAATGCATCAGAGACAGTAAAATTGGACGAAGTGCCTGTGAAACTTTCTGGCCTGGAGATCCCGCTTGGAGCGTATGCAAGATTTGGAAAGAAAGAACTTTCGTTAAAAGAAATCACAGACCGTATCGGAGAACACGGGGATGATTATCAGATCCTGCTTGCACATCATCCGGGATATATGAAAGAATATCTGGCATATGGGGCAGATCTGATCCTGGGCGGGCATTATCACGGCTGTGTGGTACAACTCCCGTGGATCGGTGGAGTCATTTCGACGAATTTTACACTGTTTCCAAAGTATTCCGGGGGAATTTACCCGGAAGGAGAACAGACAGCAGTTGTAAGCCGCGGACTTGGGACGCATTCGGTGCCGTTAAGACTGTGGAACTGGCCGGAGCTTATTGTTCTGGAATTATCCGGAAATGAAAGATAAAGACTTGAGTAATTTCCAAATGTCCTGTATAATAATTAAGTTATGATAATGGAGGATATGTATGGGGATTCCGGTAAAATTACAGGTATTTGAAGGTCCGTTAGACCTGCTGTTACATTTGATCGAAAAAAATAAAATAGACATTTACGACATTCCGATCGTCGAGATCACGAATCAATATATGGAATATATTAAAGCCATGCAGAAAGAAGATCTGAATATTATGAGTGAATTTCTTGTGATGGCAGCGACACTTCTGGATATCAAATGCAGAATGCTCCTTCCAAAAGAAGTGAATGAAGAAGGAGAAGAAGAGGATCCGAGACAGGAACTGGTAGAACAATTGCTGGAATACAAGATGTACAAATTCATGTCATATGAACTAAAAGACCGTGAACTGGACGGTGACCGGGTTATGTATAAGTCGGCGACGATTCCGGATGAGGTAAAAGGATATGTACCGCCGGTGAACTTGGATGAACTTCTGGGAGATCTGACACTGGTGCAGCTTAACCGTATTTTCAAAGAAGTAATGAAAAGACAGGAAAGTAAGGTTGATCCGGTACGAAGTAAATTTGGAAAAATTGAGAAAGAAGAAGTAACACTTCCGAACAAGCTTGATTATGTGACGGAATATGCCAGGTCGCACAGGAAATTTGGATTCCGGGCGTTATTAAAAAAGCAAAGCTCCAAGGTACAGGTGGTTGTTACGTTTCTTGCAATCTTACAGTTGATGAAGGAAGGCGTGATCTTTATAGAGCAGGATCAGCCATTTGATGAGATTATGATTACATCAAAAGTTGAAGAAGTATAAGGAAGATAACATGGCAAAGTTAAAAATAAAACAGATGGAAGGGATCATCGAGGCGATTCTTTTTACAATGGGGGATTCTGTAGAGATCGGAAAGATCGCAAGAGCGCTGGAACAGGATGAAGAAACTACGCGTAAAGTAATACATAAAATGATGGATAAATATGTGGCGGAAGACAGAGGCGTCCGCATCATAGAATTGGACGGTGCGTATCAGATGTGTACGAAGACGGAGATGTATGAATATTTGATCCGTGTGGCATCGCAGCCGAAGAAGCATGTCCTTACGGATGTTTTACTTGAGACACTATCGATCATTGCCTATAAGCAGCCAGTTACAAAGCTTGAGATTGAAAAGATACGTGGTGTGAAGTCAGATCATGCGGTAAATAAACTGGTAGAATATAATCTTGTATCAGAAAGAGGACGAATGGATGCTCCGGGAAAACCAATTCTTTTTGGAACAACGGAAGAATTTCTGCGAAGGTTCAGTATTCATTCATTGGATGACCTTCCAAGTCCGAATCCGGAACAGGTAGAGACGTTTAAAGAAGAAGCAGAAGAAGAAGTACAGTTAAAATTGGATATATAAATAATAGAAAGAAAAATCATTTCATGTGTCAGAAACAGGTGGAGTGATTTTTTCGCGTTACCGGGCATATATTTTCACAACGGAGTATGCGCCGGGGTGGAAGGATATGAAAAGACGACCACATAAAGTGATATCAGTCCTTTTGTTAGCAGCATTAATTGCCGGCATGGGTATGGCATGCCGCGAGAGAAGCCTGGAAATAAGAAATAAAAGATGGGAAGAGAATGCAGAAACTGTAACACAAAATTCCGGCCGGATATTTGGAGATGAACCGGAAAACCTTTATGCAAGATCGGCAGTGCTGATAGATGCGGACAGCGGTCGTGTATTGTTTGAAAAAGAAGCAGATGTAATTCGGCCAATGGCAAGCACAACAAAGATTATGACGTGTATCATCGCGCTGGAGTATCTGAAAGAACATCCGGACCAGACGGTAGAGGTATCGGATCAGGCTGTGTCACAGCCGAAGGTGCATCTGGGAATGCAGAGAGGAGAAGCATTCTATCTAAAAGATCTGCTGTATTCTCTGATGTTGGAATCGCACAATGACAGTGCGGTAGCAGTGGCCGAAGGAGTTGCTGGAAGTGTCGAAAAATTTGCAGAGAAAATGAATGCAAAAGCGGCAGAGATCGGTTGCAAGGACACGCATTTTATTACACCGAACGGGCTGGATGCTAAAAATGCAGGGGGTGTACATTCTACGACGGCCAAAGATCTGGCGAAGATCATGCGTTATTGCATCATGATATCCACGGAAAAAGAGACATTTCTCGAAGTTACCAGGGCAAAGGAATATCAGTTCCAGGATACAGAAAAGAAACGGTCATTTTCCTGTCATAATCATAATGCATTTCTGGATATGATGGACGGGGCATTAAGTGGCAAGACAGGATTTACGGCAGATGCAGGATACTGTTATGTGGGAAGCCTGAGGCGGGAGAAACGTACATTTATTGTAGCGCTTCTTGCATGTGGATGGCCGAATAATAAAGGATATAAATGGAAGGATACCAGGAAGTTGATGGAGTATGGGCTGGAGCATTATCAATATCGGGAAATAGATAAAAAAATGCAGATACCGGAAATAAAAGTTGCCGGTGGCGTGGATGATAAAAAGCCGTATCAGTATTGCCTGAACGTTCCTGTGAAAATTGAGAGACCGGCGGAAGAAAACTCCAAAATCCTTATAAGAGACGGGGAAGAATTACGGGCAAAGCTGGAACTTGCAAAATACTGGAATGCACCGCTGAAAAAAGGTGAAAAGGTTGGAATGCTGACATATTATCTGGAAAGTCAAAAAATAGCAGAATACCCGTTAAGTATAAAGAAGACAGTAAAGAAAAGAACGGTTTGGTGGTGCATATGCTGGGTTGTAAAAAACGCAAGACTTTAAAAATGAAAAGACGGAAGAAAACGGGGGATTATCTTGACGCCGGAAAGTTTTATGTGATATGTTAAATATATCTGGATCACAGGTGGTTGTATTCTTTTACATTTCTGTAAAATACTCCGAGATATACAAAAGAAAAGTAATGAGGGAAAATTAAATATTGACATTCGGGATGAAGTATAATACTATATTAACCAGAGAACGAACACTCGTTCGATGAACGGAAAAGGAGAATTATAATGGCAAATGAAGATAAGAAGCGTGCATTAGATGCGGCAATTGCAAAATTAGAGAAGGATTTTGGTAAAGGAACAGTTATGCGTCTGGGAGATCCGGCAGCACAGGTGGCAGTTGAGACGATTCCGACAGGATCATTAAGCCTGGACCTTGCACTGGGGCTCGGCGGAGTTCCAAAGGGGCGTATCGTAGAGATCTACGGACCAGAGTCAAGTGGTAAGACAACAGTCGCATTACATATGATCGCAGAAGTGCAGAAGAGAGGCGGTATTGCAGGATTTATTGATGCGGAGCACGCGCTGGATCCTGTGTATGCGAAGAATATTGGAGTAGATATTGATGAGCTGTATATTTCACAGCCGGACAGTGGAGATCAGGCTCTGGAGATTACAGAGACAATGGTAAGATCCGGAGCGATGGATATCATCGTAGTGGATTCGGTTGCTGCGCTGGTACCAAAGCAGGAGATTGAAGGAGATATGGGAGACAGCCATGTCGGACTTCAGGCAAGACTGATGTCCCAGGCACTCCGTAAGCTGACACCGGTAATCAGCAAGTCCAACTGTGTGGTCATCTTTATCAACCAGCTGCGTGAGAAAGTAGGTGTGATGTTCGGTAATCCGGAGACAACAACCGGTGGACGCGCGCTGAAGTTCTACTCATCTGTACGTATGGATGTCAGAAGAATTGAGACTCTGAAACAGAGCGGTGAGATGGTTGGTAACAGAACACGTGTAAAGATTGTGAAGAATAAGATTGCACCTCCGTTTAAAGAGGCGGAATTCGATATTATGTTCGGTAAAGGAATTTCCAAAGAAGGAGATATCCTTGATCTTGCAGTGAAGTGTGATCTGGTCAGCAAGAGTGGTGCCTGGTTCGCATACAATGGAGACAAGATTGGACAGGGAAGAGAGAATGCGAAGACATATCTTTCTGAACATCCGGAGATCATGGAAGAACTGGAGCAGAAGATCCGTGCACACTATCACATTGGAGCGGAAGGTGACGTGGAAGAGAACGAAGAAGCTGCAACTGCAGAAGGAATTACAAAAGAGGAAGAATAATCTATGATGACGGTTACGAAGATCGAACCGCTGTCAAAGACGAGATATAAAGTATATTTAGACGGACAGTTTGCTTTTACATTGTATAAAGGCGAACTGTCCCGTTATCATATAGCGGAAGAATCTGTGATCGAAGACGATATCTATGACAGTCTTCAGCAGATTATTACCAAAAGGGCGAAGCTCCGGGCAATGCATCTGCTTTCTGATATGGGAAGAACGGAATCGCAGCTTCGGACTAAATTGAAACAGGGCGGTTATGCGGAAGATGCAGTTGAGGCGGCAATCCGGTATGTGAAGTCATTTGGTTATATTAATGATGTGGAATATGCGAGAAGTTTTATTGACAGCAGGAAGGAACGGAAAAGCAAAAAAGAACTCTATGCGGCACTTGTGCAAAAAGGCGTTTCATCAGAAATTGTAGAACAGGTATTTGAAGAAGCGGACTACGGGGAGGAAGATTCCAGACAGGCGATCGAAGCGCTGATGCGGAAACAAAATTATAACCCGGAAACAGCGGATGCGAAGGAAAAGCAGAAAATGATGGGCTATCTGATGCGTAAAGGATTCAGTTATCAGGATGTCCGCAATGTGTTACAAGTTTGCGAGTGAAAGCTTGACATATTTGTGTAAAAAGTATAAAATTGAACTGTTGTAATAATCGTACAATGAAAATTAAATAAGGAGGTGCTCCTGTGCCGATAGGAATAGTGATTGCTGTAGCAGTCGTACTTATCGTTGTGGCCGCTGTGATCAGTCATTTTTTGACAGTCTCAAACCTGAAGAACAATGCAGAATCCAAGATTGGTAATGCAGAGGCAAGGGCAAGAGAAATCATTGATGATGCAGTAAAGACAGCGGAGGCCAAGAAGAAGGAGTCTCTTTTAGAAATCAAGGAAGAGTCTATCAAGAATAAGAACGAACTTGAAAAAGAGACAAAGGAACGCAGATCGGAATTGCAGCGTTACGAGAAGCGTATACTTTCCAAAGAGGAAACTCTTGATAAAAAATCAGAGGCCATTGAAAGACGAGAAGCAGGATTTACAGCGAAGGAAGAAGAGCTGAGACAGCGTGAAGCGAAAGTAGAAGAGCTGAGTCAGCAGCGTGTACAGGAACTAGAAAGAATCTCAGGACTTACCTCCGAACAGGCAAAAGAATATTTGTTAAAAACTGTTGAAGAAGATGTAAAACATGACACTGCAAAGATGATCAAGGAATTAGAAGCGCAGGCAAAGGAAGAGGCAGATAAGAAGGCGAAAGAGTACGTCGTAACTGCAATCCAGAGATGTGCGGCAGATCATGTTGCGGAAACTACAATTTCGGTTGTACAGCTTCCAAGTGATGAAATGAAAGGAAGAATTATCGGACGTGAAGGACGTAATATCCGTACTTTAGAGACACTGACGGGTGTGGAACTCATTATTGATGATACACCGGAAGCAGTTGTCCTTTCCGGATTTGATCCGATAAGACGAGAAGTGGCAAGAATCGCGCTGGAGAAGCTGATTGTTGACGGACGTATCCATCCGGCAAGAATTGAGGAGATGGTAGAAAAGGCGCAGAAAGAAGTTGACACGATGATTCGTGAAGAGGGTGAAGCAGCGGCACTGGAAGTCGGTGTGCATGGAATTCATCCGGAACTGATTAAACTTCTCGGACGTATGAAGTTCAGAACAAGCTATGGACAGAATGCACTGAAGCATTCGATTGAAGTGGCACAGTTATCCGGACTTCTTGCGGGAGAGATCGGATTAGATGTCAGACTTGCAAAACGTGCAGGACTTCTTCATGATATCGGTAAATCGATCGATCATGATGTAGAAGGATCACATATTCAGATTGGTGTGGATCTTTGTAGAAAATACAAAGAATCTCCTACAGTTATCAATGCTGTAGAGGCACATCATGGAGATGTAGAACCGGAAACTCTGATTGCGTGTGTGGTACAGGCTGCAGACACGATTTCGGCAGCAAGGCCGGGCGCAAGACGAGAAACATTAGAGACATACACAAACAGGTTAAAACAATTAGAAGATATCACCAACCAGTTCAAGGGTGTTGATAAATCTTTTGCAATTCAAGCAGGTAGAGAGATTCGTGTTATGGTAGTTCCAGAACAAGTATCTGATGCAGATATGGTATTACTGGCCAGAGATATTGCGAAACAGATTGAATTTGAATTAGAATATCCAGGACAGATTAAAGTTAATGTAATTCGTGAATCACGAGTTACAGACTATGCCAAGTAGAAGATAAATGAAATGACAGGAACCGGTTGATTTTTGGTCAACCGGTTCTTACTTTGTGTACAAAAGTATGTATGAGAAACAGCCGGTTACCAAAACATCCGAAAGATGCTGCCACGGGCAAGTTCTACAGGTGGCAGATCCTGTAGAGTGGCTGGAGTTAAAAAAGATACTTTTGAAAGAATAGCAGGAGGAAGTAAGAATGAGTGAAGATGTAATACGTACAGGAAGAGATCTGGCGTATCAGGGAACGGTTTTAAAAGTATACAAGGATCATATGAAATTTTCAAATGGAAATACAGAAGAATGGGACTTTATTCATCATGACGGCGCTGCTGCAGTTATCCCGGTTATGGAGGATGGAAAGATCTTGATGGTAAAACAGTACCGAAATGCGTTGGAACGAGACACATTGGAAATTCCGGCTGGAAAACTGGATGATCCGAATGAAGAGGGGATTGTATGCGCAGCGAGAGAGCTAAAAGAAGAAACGGGATACAGTTCTGAAAATCTGGAATGGATACTTACAATTCGGACAACGGTTGCATTTTGCGATGAAAGAATCGAAGTTTTTGTCGCAAGAAATCTGATACCGGGAGAGCAAAGCCTTGATGAAGATGAATTTGTGGATGTAAAAGCTTATGAATTGGATGAGTTGAAACAGATGATTTTTGAAGGAAAGATACAGGATTCAAAAACTATGGCAGCAATCCTTGCATATGAATCAAAGTATCTGCACGGATAAAATCATATCCACCCAAAGAGCACATATAATAAGATATCTGAATCTGAAAAAAGGAGAATGATATGTGAAGATACAGACAAAACAAAAATATGTGCTTCTGGCTGGAATGACAGGATTTGTACTGGGAATATGCAGTGCGAATCTCTGGATGAAGGAGTATATACTCGACATTGGAATTTTTAATCAGTTTTTTCTGGAACAATATAACCGGTTAGAGATCGTATATGAGGAGTATTTCTGGTACCTGATAAAAAACAGAGGGGTATTTCTACTGATTCTTACGGCGGCAGCTGGAACAAGGTATAGAAAAAGTGCGGTGATATTAACAGTAATATGGCTGGGTTTTTGCGTTGGAATGGTGATCTGTACGGCCATTGCCAGACTTGGAATTAAAGGGATTGTCCTTTGTGTGATTGCTGTTATGCCACAGGGCGTATTCTATATTTTGTCCGGGATACTATTGTTTGAATATATGCTGGAATATCCTGTGGTCAGGTGGAATTCCGGAAAAACTATAAAACTGATAATGCTGGTGCTGTTGGGAATGATAACAGAATGTTATGTGAATCCTGTCATTATCAGAATGTTTCTGAAAACATTGTAGGTGATCTACAGGACCTGCCACTGAAAGCTCCTTACGAACGCATGGCGATAAAGATCGACACATAGTATGAAATGTTTCAAACATACTGTGTGTCGATCTTTTTATGAAAAATTCTTTATGTAGATTATGAGACGAAGTATACAGCACAAAAACAAAAAGATCTGGCTGATCAGCAGACCTGTAAGATATCCGTTTATGCCCCATATAGGTATAAAAAGACATACACCTGCAATCCGTATGCAAAGACTTAAAAAGTTGATAATAAAAGAAAAAGTAGTTTTTCCCAAACCATTGATCATGCCAAGAAGAACCGTGTTAGTGTATAAAAACGGACAAATCCAGGAAAGCGTGAGAATAAAACTACCCGCAAGCGGACTTTTGAACAGAAAGATTCCAATCCATTTCCCGGATATTAGCAGGAAAATACAACAGAAACATCCAAGAAATATGCAGGAACAAGCGATTTTTGAAATGATAGCCTGAAGTCTGCGCTTCTCTTTCATTTCCTGAATTTCGGCCACTGTAGGAAGAAGCATGGAGGATACAGCGTTGGTAATAGCAGAAGGAAACAGAATACAAGGAAGTGCCATACCGGTCAGAACTCCATATACCTGCAAAGACAGAGAAGAAGACATTCCGGAATACTGAAGAAAAACGGGGATGGATACGGCTTCTATACTTTGCAGAATGTTCAATAATACCCGGCTGGCAGTAAGAGGAAAGGCGTGTCTGAAAAGCCTGGAAAGATGGATGCAGAAAGTACTTGCAGAAAGCAAATTCTGCACTTGTTTCGAAGCTGTGTGGTGTATAGAGTACAGGCAATAGCAAGATGCAAAGATCTCCCCCATAGCAAGACCAACAACGGCAAAAGAGATGGAAAGATCCAGCTGATGGCTGGTGCGGTAATAACAGAAAAGAAACACGAATAAAATACGGAATGTCTGTTCAAAAAGTTGGGAAACAGCAGGGATTTTTGTCTGCTTTAAGCCAAGCGAATAGCCGCAGATGCAGCTGTGGATTGAAGCAAAAGGAAACGTATAGGACAATAAAATCAGCAGTTCTTCGCATCTGGAATCATGGAGAAAAGAGATGGCGGTCATATGTGCATTGTGCTGTAAAAAAATGGTCAGAATACAGGAAAGAACAAATGTAAATATCAGGCTGGTTTTTAATAATTCTTTTGCTTTTTCCGGATGGCCTGCAGCATTTTCCTGTGCAACGCAGCGGGAAAGAGCAAGTTCGGTTCCGGCACAGGAAAAAGAGATGCCAAGGGCATATACAGGAAATACAAGTTGATAAAGGCCTACATTTTCTTCGCCAAAGGTATGACCCAAAAAAATGCGATAGAAAAATCCCATAAAACGGGTGACAAAACTTGTAATGGTCAAAATAGCTGTTCCACGGATGAGAGCGCGCTTTCCGGACATAATCGGCTCCTTTATATATGAGAATTGTATCTTTATAAGTTATTCAAGAATAGTGCTTGACAGAACTAAAAAGCAGTGATATTCTACAGGAGTAAAAATCCTAGTAAAATACTGGGGATTAAAAAGAGGTGATAAGATGAAACTTTCCACGAAAGGTAGATATGGACTGCGTGCCATGATAGATCTTGCCAGATACAGTGAGAAAGAACCGGTGTCGATCGGCAGCGTGGCCGCAAGACAGGAAATTTCAGAACGCTATCTGGAACAGCTTGTTGCACTTCTGAAAAAGGCAGGGCTGGTGAAAAGTATTCGTGGAGCCTCTGGCGGATATGTACTGGCGAAAAAACCGTCGGAAATCTCTGTCGGAGATATCTTAAGAGCACTGGAGGGAAGTCTGGAGCCGGTCAAATGTGCGGCATTTGATACTACAACAGGAGAAGGCTGCATGGCATCGGACGGATGCGTGACAAAGTATGTATGGCAGAAGATTAATGACAGTATTAATGATACGGTGAATCAGATCATGCTGGATGAGCTGATACAGGAGAGTAAAAGCATTAATCCGGACGGAGAATGTGAAAATCCAAAGTGCAGCCAGTAATCGGCAGACAAAAATTCTGATAAACAAAAACATTACAGAATATACAAAGAAAATGGAGGAGATAAAATGAGTAAATTATTATATCTTGATAATGCAGCAACAACAAAGACAGCACCGGAAGTTGTAGAAGCAATGCTTCCGTATTTTACAGAAAAATTCGGAAATCCATCCAGTGTTTACAGCTTTGCCGCTGCAAACAAAGAAGTGATCAACCAGCAGAGAGATGCAATCGCTGAAATGATCGGTGCAAAATCAAATGAGATCTATTTTACAGGCGGTGGATCTGAATCTGATAACTGGGCTTTAAAATGTACAGCCGAGGCTTATGCGAACAAAGGTAACCATATCATTACAACAAAGATCGAGCATCATGCGATTCTTCATACAGCAGAGTATCTTGAAAAAAGAGGATTTGAGGTAACATACCTTGATGTAGATGAAGACGGAAAAGTAAAACTGGATGACTTAAAGGCAGCGATCCGTCCGACAACTATCCTGATCTCTGTTATGTTTGCAAATAACGAGATCGGTACCATCCAGCCAATCAAGGAAATCGGTGAGATCGCTCATGAACATGGCATTCTGTTCCATACCGATGCAGTACAGGCTTTCGGACAGCTTCCGATCAATGTAGACGAATGCCATATTGATATGTTAAGCGCCAGCGGACACAAGTTCAACGGACCAAAGGGAATCGGAATCATGTACATCCGTACGGGCGTAAAGATCCGTTCGTTTATCCATGGTGGAGCACAGGAGAGAAAGCGTCGTGCAGGTACAGAGAATGTTCCTGGAATCGTAGGAATCGGAACAGCAGCAAAACGTGCAGCAGCCAACATGGAAGAAAGAACAGCAAAAGAAAGAGAAGTCAGAGACTATCTGATCGACAGAGTGCTGAATGAAATTCCATACTGTCGTCTGAACGGACACAGAACAGACCGTCTTCCAAATAATGCAAACTTCAGCTTCCAGTTCGTAGAAGGTGAGTCGCTTCTGATCAAACTTGACATGAAAGGAATCTGTGGATCAAGCGGATCTGCATGCACATCCGGATCATTAGACCCATCACACGTTCTGCTTGCCATCGGTCTGCCTCATGAGATCGCTCACGGATCATTAAGACTGACATTGAACGAAGAAATTGAAAAAGAAGATATCGATTATGTTGTAGACAATCTGAAAGAGATCGTTGCGCACTTAAGAGAAATGTCTCCTCTGTATGAAGACTTCATTAAAAAACAGGGCGAGAAATAATTCAGATTGTGTACAGAACACATTCGGACAAAACAGTCAAAACATTTAGATAAAAAGACAAAAGGAGTAATTTAGATATGTATTCAGAAAAAGTAATGGATCATTTTGAACATCCAAGAAATGTAGGAGAAATTGAAAATGCCAGTGGCGTTGGAACCGTAGGAAATGCAAAATGTGGAGATATCATGAGAATTTACCTTGATATCGACGACAATCAGATCATCCGTGATGTAAAATTTAAAACATTCGGATGTGGTGCCGCAGTTGCAACAAGCAGTATGGCAACAGAGATGGTAAAAGGAAAGACAATCCAGGAAGCTATGGAAGTTACGAATAAAGCAGTTATGGAAGCTCTGGATGGACTTCCGCCGGTAAAAGTGCACTGCTCACTGCTTGCAGAGGAAGCAATCCACGCAGCTTTATGGGATTATGCAGAAAAGCATGATATCAAGATTGAAGGACTCAAGAAACCGAAGTCTGATATTCACGAAGGTGAAGAGGCGGAAGAGGAAGAATATTAAGCCGGAGAACTTTATATGGAAAAGAAAAAAGTTGTAGTCGGGATGTCCGGAGGGGTTGACTCCTCCGTGGCAGCCTGGCTTTTAAAAAATCAGGGATATGATGTAATAGGAGTCACGATGCAGATCTGGCAGGATGAAGAAGAAGCCGCGATGGAAGAACATGGCGGCTGTTGTGGACTCAGTGCAGTGGATGATGCCAGAAGAGTGGCAGCAGCGCTGGATATTCCGTATTATGTCATGAATTTTAAAAAAGAATTTAAAGAAAATGTCATTGATTATTTTATCGATGATTATCTGCATGGCAGAACGCCGAACCCGTGTATCGCCTGTAACCGATATGTGAAATGGGAATCATTGTTAAAGCGAAGCCTTGATATTGGTGCGGAGTATATAGCAACGGGACATTATGCCAGGGTAGAGAAGCTGTCGAATGGAAGATATGCAATCCGTAATTCTGCGACTGCGGCAAAAGATCAGACATATGCACTTTATAACCTTACACAGGATCAGCTTTCGAAGACACTGATGCCGGTTGGAGAATATACAAAAGATCAGATCCGTGCAATGGCAGATGAAATAGGCCTTCTTGTTGCACATAAGCCGGATAGTCAGGATATCTGCTTTGTGTCAGATGGAGATTATGCGTCTTATATCGAAGAAAATTCAGATGCAAAGATTACGCCGGGCAATTTCGTGCTTTCGGATGGAACGGTTGTCGGAAAACATAAAGGAATCATTCATTATACGGTGGGACAGAGAAAAGGTCTGGGACTGTCTCTCGGACATCCGGTGTTCGTATTGGAGATCCGCCCGGAAACCAATGAAGTTGTAGTGGGATCAAATGAGGAATCTATGTCCCGTTATGTGCGCGCAGATCAGGTGAATTTCATGACGGTAGAAGATCTGACAGAGCCGAAAAGAGTGTGGGCGAAGATTCGTTATAATCACAGAGGTGCATGGTGTACCGTTGAAAAGACGGGAGAAGATGAGATCCTCTGTACATTTGAAGAGCCGCAGAGAGCGATCACACCGGGACAGGCTGTCGTATTATATGACGGAGAATACGTACTTGGCGGCGGAACGATCATTGTGGATAAGTAGGAAACATAAAGAATATTGATAAAATACAAAATAAAGAGGAATAAGTTATGATACAGGCGGATATGCATATGCACACATGGTTTTCAACGGATTCCGAAGCCTGTCCACGCGATATGGCGGATGAGGCAGTCAGAAAAGGGTTGAAAACCATTTGCTTTACGGATCATTTTGACAAGGATGATCTGGAATGGGGAGAAGAAGGTATCTTTGATGTGAATGCTTATTTTGTGGAAATGCAGAAACTTCAGGAAAAATATGCAGGAAAACTGAATATCAGGATTGGAATAGAACTGGGACTTAGGACATATCTGAAAGATTATTATGAAGAACTGACGAAGAAATATCCGTTTGATTTCGTGATTGGATCGGTTCACAATGTTCCGTATAAGAAAGATGCGGAAGGGAACATATTATATACTGATCCTGCGGCAGAAAAGCTTTTTACAGACCGTACTGACAAAGAGGCGTACCGTCTGATGATGGAGACAACGCTGGAAAATGTGAGAACTTCGGACTGCTTTCAGACACTTGGTCATCTGGATTATGTTGTAAGATATGGAAAATCAAGGGAAAAAGAATATTCGTATACAGATTATGCGGATATTATAGACGAGATTTTGAAACTATTGATTGAGAAGGAAAAGGGTCTGGAAGTGAATTCGGCCGGATTGAAGTATGGCCTTCCGTTCGCACATCCACATCCGGATGTATTGAAGCGTTATCGTGAGCTTGGCGGTGAGATCATTACGATTGGAGCCGATGCACATAAACCGGAGCATATTGCGTATGATTTTGCAAAGGCAGAAGAAATTTTGAAGTCCTGCGGCTTTAAATATTATACAGAATTTTTTGAACAAAAGCCTGTTTTTAAGCAACTTATATAAAAATAGGAAAACCTCTTGAAATTTTGTATCAGATAAAGTACAATTATTAGCAGTTGAGAGGTCTTGATAGAGCTTCTAAAGGGCTTGAGAAAGATTTCACAATGTAGACTGCATAAGTAGTTAATAAACAAACTTTAGGAGGAATTAATCATGGCAGTAAAAGTAGCGATTAATGGATTTGGACGTATTGGACGTCTTGCATTCAGACAGATGTTCGGAGCAGAAGGATATGAAGTTGTAGCAATCAACGACTTAACATCTCCTAAGATGCTTGCACACCTGTTAAAATATGATTCTTCACAGGGAAAATACGCTTTAGCTGATACTGTAAAAGCAACAGATGATTCTATCATCGTTGATGGAAAAGAAATCAAAATCTATGCTAAAGCTAACGCTGAAGAACTTCCTTGGGGAGAGATTGGTGTAGACGTAGTTCTGGAGTGTACAGGATTCTATACATCTAAAGAAAAAGCATCTGCTCATATCAAAGCAGGAGCAAGAAAAGTTGTTATTTCCGCACCAGCTGGAAACGACCTGCCAACTATCGTATATAACGTAAACCACGAAACACTGAAACCAGAAGATACAGTAATTTCTGCAGCTTCTTGTACAACAAACTGCCTGGCTCCAATGGCAAAAGCTCTTAACGATCTTGCACCAATCGAGTCTGGTATCATGTGCACAATTCACGCTTACACAGGAGATCAGATGACTCTTGACGGACCACAGAGAAAAGGTGACCTCAGAAGATCTCGTGCAGCTGCAGTTAACATCGTACCTAACAGCACAGGTGCTGCAAAAGCAATCGGACTTGTTATCCCAGAACTGAACGGAAAGTTAATCGGATCTGCTCAGCGTGTACCAACACCTACAGGATCTACAACAATCCTTACAGCAGTTGTAAAAGGACATGTAACAGTTGATGAAATCAACGCAGCTATGAAAGCAGCTTCTACAGAGTCCTTCGGATACAACACAGATGAAATCGTATCTAGCGATATCGTTGGAATGAGATATGGTTCATTATTCGATGCTACTCAGACAATGGTACTTCCACTGGAAAACGGAACTACAGAAGTTCAGGTTGTTTCTTGGTATGACAATGAGAACTCATACACAAGCCAGATGGTAAGAACAATCAAATACTTCTCTGAATTAGCATAATTTAGAGCATGAATTAAGACTCACAAAGGGTCCGGTCTTATTGGGCCGGACCCTTTTTGCAGTTATAAAATATATAACCAGGAGGCAGTACTATGCTTAATAAAAAATCTGTAGACGACATTAACGTAAAAGGAAAAAAAGTACTTGTAAGATGTGACTTCAACGTTCCACTTATCGATGGAAAGATTACAGACGAGAATCGTCTTGTTGCAGCACTTCCTACAATCAAAAAATTAATCGCTGATGGCGGAAAGGTTATCCTTTGCTCTCATCTTGGAAAGCCAAAGGGACAGCCGGTTCCAGAATTATCTCTTGCTCCTGTAGCAGTTCGCCTTTCAGAACTCCTTGGACAGGAAGTAAAATTTGCAGCTGATCCGGAAGTTGTTGGACCAAATGCGAAAGCAGCAGTAGCTGAGATGAAAGATGGAGATGTTATCCTCCTTGAAAACACACGTTACAGAGCAGAAGAGACAAAGAATGAAGATGCATTCAGTAAAGATCTCGCTTCTCTTTGCGACGTATTTGTTAACGATGCATTCGGAACAGCACACCGTGCACATTGCTCTAACGTAGGAGTTACAAAATACGTAGATACAGCAGTTGTTGGATACCTTATGCAGAAAGAAATTGATTTCCTTGGAAATGCAGTCAACAATCCGGAAAGACCATTCGTAGCAATCCTTGGCGGAGCAAAAGTTTCAAGCAAGATTTCTGTAATTGAGAACCTTCTTGACAAAGTAGATACTCTGATCATCGGTGGAGGAATGGCATATACATTCGCAAAAGCACAGGGCGGAACAGTCGGAAAATCCCTTCTGGAAGAAGATTACTGCCAGTATGCACTTGACATGATCGAAAAAGCAAAAGCCAAAGGTGTAAAACTTCTTCTTCCTGTAGATAACGTTGTCGGAGATGATTTCTCTAATGATGCAAATACTCAGGTAGTAAAAACTGGAGAGATCCCGGAAGGATGGGAAGGACTCGACATCGGACCAGAGACAGCTAAGATCTTCAGCGATGCAGTAAAAGATGCTAAGACAGTTGTATGGAACGGACCAATGGGATGCTTCGAGATGCCTAAATTTGCAAAAGGAACAGAAACGGTTGCAAAAGCACTTGCAGACACAGACGCTGTAACAATCATCGGCGGAGGAGATTCTGCAGCAGCAGTTAACCAGCTGGGATATGGAGATAAGATGACACACATTTCAACAGGTGGTGGAGCTTCTCTTGAATTCCTTGAAGGAAAAGAACTCCCGGGTGTAGCAGCAGCTAACGATAAATAGAATAAGGAGATTTGGAAAGATGGCAAGAAAGAAAATCGTAGCCGGAAACTGGAAAATGAACAAAACTCCAAGTGAAGCAGTAGCTTTAGTTGAAGAATTAAAACCATTAGTAGCTAATGAAGATGTAGACGTAGTATTCTGCGTACCTGCAATCGACATTATCCCTGTAGCAGAGGCTGTAAAGGAAACCAATATCCAGGTTGGTGCTGAGAATATGTATTTTGAAGAAAGCGGAGCGTATACAGGAGAAATCTCTCCGGCTATGCTTACAGATGCAGGAGTAAAATACGTTGTTCTTGGACACTCTGAAAGAAGAGAATACTTTGCAGAGACAAACGAGACAGTAAATAAGAAAATGCTGAAAGCTTTCGAGCATGGTATTACACCAATCATGTGCTGTGGAGAGACTCTGGAGCAGAGAGAACAGGGTGTAACAATGGACTTCATCCGTCAGCAGGTTAAAGTTGGATTCCAGAATGTAACAGCTGATCAGGCTAAGACAGCAGTGATCGCTTACGAGCCAATCTGGGCTATCGGAACAGGTAAGACAGCTACTACAGAGCAGGCTGAAGAAGTTTGCGCTGGTATTCGTGCATGCATCGCTGAAGTATATGATGAAGCTACAGCAGAAGCTATCCGTATCCAGTACGGCGGATCTGTAAACGCTGGAAATGCAGCAGAGTTATTCGCTCAGGCTGATATCGACGGCGGACTTGTAGGTGGAGCATCTCTGAAAGCTGATTTCGGAAAGATCGTAAACTACAAATAAGATTTAGAAAATCAGCCGCAGGAGGCTTTCGTTTGACTGCTTCCTGCGGTTTTATGCTGTAAAAGTGATATTTAAGACGAAAGGTGATATTAAAAATGAGTAAGAAACCAACAGTACTTATGATCTTAGACGGTTATGGACTGAATGAAAAGACAGAAGGTAATGCAATTGCTATGGCAAAAACACCTGTTATGGATAAACTGATGTCAGAATATCCATGTGTAAAAGGAAATGCCAGCGGACTTGCAGTAGGACTTCCGGACGGACAGATGGGTAACTCAGAAGTTGGCCATATGAATATGGGTGCCGGACGTATCATTTATCAGGAACTGACAAAGATTACAAAGGCAATTGAAGATGGTGTATTCTTCGAGAATAAAGCACTTCTGGCTGCATGTGAGAATGCCAAGAAGAATGATTCTGCACTGCACCTGATGGGGCTGGTATCTGACGGTGGTGTTCACAGCCACATCGGACATATTTTCGGCCTTCTGGAACTGGCTAAGAGACAGGGACTTGAGAAAGTATACGTACACTGCTTCCTTGACGGTCGTGATACACCACCGGCTTCAGGAAAAGAGTATGTAGAGCAGTTAGAAGCTAAGATGAAAGAAATCGGCGTAGGAGAGGTTGCAAGTGTTTCCGGACGTTATTATGCAATGGACCGTGATAACCGCTGGGATCGTGTAGAAAAGGCTTACAAGGCACTTTCAGCAGGCGAAGGCGAGACAGCTGCTTCTGCTACAGAGGGAATCCAGGCTTCTTATGATGCAGATGTAACGGATGAGTTCGTTGTACCATTTGTAGTAACAAAGGATGGCGCACCGGTTGCAACGATCAAAGAAAATGATTCCGTAGTATTCTTCAACTTCCGCCCGGACAGAGCAAGAGAGCTCACAAGAACATTCTGTGACGACAGCTTTGACGGATTTGACAGAGGAGACAGAATCAAGACAACATTTGTATGCTTTACAGAATACGACGCTACAATCGAAAATAAACAGGTCGCATTTGTGAAAGAAGAAATCACTAATACATTTGGTGAGTTCCTTGCTAAGAACGGCAAGAAACAGGCACGTATCGCTGAGACAGAGAAGTATGCTCACGTAACATTCTTCTTCAATGGCGGCGTAGAGGAACCAAATGAAGGAGAAGATAGAATTCTTGTAAAATCTCCAAAGGTTGCTACTTATGATTTGAAGCCAGAGATGAGTGCATATGAAGTATGTGACAAGCTCGTTGCAGCGATCAAGTCTGATAAGTATGATGTTATCGTAATTAACTTTGCCAACCCTGACATGGTAGGTCATACTGGTGTGATCGAGGCTGCTGTAAAAGCCATTGAAGCAGTTGACGAGTGTGTAGGAAAGGCTTACGAAGCATTAAAAGAAGCTGACGGACAGATGTTCATCTGTGCAGATCACGGTAATGCAGAGTACATGATCGATGAAGAGACAAAAGAGCCATTTACAGCACATACAACCAATCCTGTACCATTCATCCTTGTAAATGCAGATCCTGCATACAAGTTGAAAGAAGACGGATGCCTGGCAGATATTGCTCCTACACTGATCGAACTGATGGGTATGGAACAGCCGGCTGAGATGACTGGAACATCACTTCTTGTGAAATAATACAAACATATTCAACGTATGTTATATGCTATAATGAACAGATTGTGGAAAATGTAAAAGCGTATTTTCTACAATCTGTTCTGTATTTATCAGTATAATTATAAAAGGAATATCATGAGGAGAAAGACATGAAGATTGTTATTGTAGAAGATGATCCGGGTATCCGAAAGGAATTAAAACAGCTCCTGGAAAATGCTTTTTATGAAGCAGAGATAATCGAAGAATTTAAAGGTACGGCAGAGCAGATATGCAGCATGATACCGGCACCGGATCTGGTACTCCTAGATTGGAATCTTCCGGGGGAAAGCGGCTTTGACATCTGTACGAAGCTGAAAGAACATTCAGATATTCCAATCATATTTCTGACCAGCCGGACAGATTCCATGGATGAACTGACCGGAATCTTGAAAGGGGCAGATGATTATATCACAAAACCGTTCAATCCACCGATTCTGCTGGCAAGAATAGGCGTAGTACTAAAAAGAACTACCGATAAAAATGCAGAGAAATCAAGGGGTAATGCGTTGAACATGGAATATAAAGGTGTAATCCTAAATGTTGTGGGAGGCTGCATAGAGCATGAAGGAAAAAAGACAGATCTTACGAAAAATGAGTTGAAGATTCTGCATCTTCTATATCAGAAAAAGGGTGAGATTGTTCCGAGACTGGATATGATCGAATACCTGTGGGACAATGAAGTCTTCATAGATGACAATACATTAAGTGTGAATGTTACAAGACTCAGAGGAAAACTGGCTGACATCGGAGTGACGGATTTCATTGAGACAAAACGGGGAATGGAGTACCGCATATGAGATTTTCGGAATTTATAAAAGATAAGATTCTGATATGTCTGCTGCACCTCCTGTGTATGATATTACTGATGGGGTTCTTCTATATTACAGGGTATAACAGAAACGCAGCTGCACTGATTTTCATTTTCTGGTGGATCATCCTTGGGATATGGATTGTGACAGGATATTATCGCAGGAAGAAATATTTTGACAGGGCAGAACATATTCTGGAAAATGTAGATCAGAGATATCTGCTTGGAGAATTGCTGCCAGCTTCACCATATCTGGAAGATCGGATCTACCGGGGGCAGAATCTGTTCCTGCTGCGTCAGTTTGCATCTAAATTGAAAACGATGCGGTTTACCATGGGAACACTTACGGTGCTTTTTATGGTCGCATTTCTGGGGTGCTCGGTTGCATTAATGTTTACGGACTGGCAGAATCAGGTTTTAGAGATGAAATTTCCATTTGATGTACAGGTGAACAGTCAGAATCCGGAATATGATTTTGCAAAGGAATTGGATATTGTCGGAGAAGAAGCAGGTGTAAAGGATTCGTGCGTGTACCGTATTTATGAAAATCATACGAACACAATGAATACATGGCTGTATACGCATCTGCGGTATTTTGGAGATGAGTACCGCAGAGAAGAGGGAACACCGGATGAGAAAAAGATACGTAAAGGTTCCGATGATGATGCATATTGCAGATATGATACATATATGGGGCTGAGTGATTACAATCATCTGAGAAAAATGCTGGGATATTCCACGGAAACGCTTGAAAAAAATGAATATATCCTTCAGATGAAGCAAAGAGTGTATAAGGAAATCGGAGATTTTACGGATGACGGGAAGCTTCAGGACCTTGGAGAGACACTGACCTGCAGGAAGATCTGCACCGAATCATTTTCGCAGGACGGACATAACGGCGGCGATTATATCATCGTTGTGCCGGATGAACGGATACAGCAGATGACACCGTACTATTCGGAACTTGCGGTAAGTGTGAAGAAAAAAGTACCGGATAACCTGCAGAATAAGCTGGATAATCTGTCAGATAAACATGATTATGCCGGTCATACATACATGGAAGAAGACGATGATAATGTATGTTATGGTACGGATACCATTGTCACATATGCTGCGGTGAATCTTGTGCGGGAAAATGCATCGGCTGAGGTCAGATATATGATGAGTTGTATCACATTCCCATGTATGTATATCGGGCTGGTATTTTTGTGTATTGCATTGACGGTGTTATCGGTACAACAGCTGAGCGATTCGGCAAAATATAGGTTCCGCTACCAGGTGATTTCGAAAATCGGCCTTGGAAGACGCGAGATCCAACAGACCGTATTCCGTCAGCTGTTCGGGTATTATCTGTGTCCGGCAATCCTTTCGGCAGTGATCAGCGGAATCATAGCGGTGTATATGGGTGCCGGATTTAACTTCTATACAGGAGTCAGTACACCGGTGTTACAGTATTTTGCAATTTCATTCGCCCTGTTCTTTGGCGTATATGTAGTTTATTTTGGAGCGACCTATGTCGGATTTATCAGAAATATCGAAGAATGAAAATGGAGAGGGAAGTATGAGTAGAAATGCAATAAAATATCTGGCAATGGCAGCTATGTTCTGTAATCATTTTGCCTATATATTTTTAAAAGAAGGCAGTACAGGGCAGGAAGTTATGGTTGATATCGGGTATTTTACAGCCATTACCATGTGCTATTTTCTTGTGGAAGGATATCATTACACAAGATCAGTAAAGAACTATGCATTGCGGCTGCTTGTATTTGGGATCCTTTCACAGATCCCCTTCATGCTGGCATTGAAACAGACGAACCTGAACATGATGTTCAGCCTTCTTCTATGTCTGGGAGTGGTGTGGGTTGCAGATCATGTAAAACATAAAGGGGAGAAAATGCTATGGCTGTGCGTGCTGGTAATCTGTTCGCTCTGGACGGACTGGGCACTTCTGGCACCGGTATTTACGATGCTGTTTGCAAATGCATATGGGGACAGGAAAAAAGTATCACTGGCATATGGAAAAGCAGTGGGACTCTTCTTTCTGTTGAATGTGTTGTCATACAGGGCGGACTACGGGCTGGAGAGTGCGCTCATACATTCTGCATGCGCCTGTATCGGGCCGGCAGCATCGGGAGTGGTTATACAGTGTATGTATAACAAAGCAGACAAAACGGCACACGGCTGGGAAAAATGGTTTTTCTACGGATTTTATCCGGTGCATCTTCTGCTTCTCTGGATGATACAGTTTGCAAAAGTATAGATGGAACGGTTATAATAATACCGGGGTGTGACGGATGCGGAAAAAACGCAGAAGGACGGCTCCGGTATTTTTTTGAAGCAGGCAGGTAGAGAATATGGAAAAAGAAAAGCTTGATAAAATGTATGATATCTGTTTCTTTGATCTGGATGGCACGATCATCGATTCTTCACCGGGAATTACGAATTCGGTGATGTATGCGCTGGAGAAATTCGAAATTGAAGAGACCGAACGGGAAAAATTATATAAATTCATCGGTCCGCCGCTTACCGATTCGTTCGCCAGATTCTATGGATTTGACGACGAGAAAAGCTGGAAGGCGGTGGAGTATTACAGGGAATATTATCAGGATACGGGGATTTTTGAGTGTTCGGTGTATCCCGGATTTGAAAAATCATTAAAGGCATTGAAGGCAGCAGGGAAAAGACTTTTTGTTGCGACGTCCAAACCGGAAGTATATGTGAGAAGGATCATTGAACATTTTGACCTGGATCAATATTTTGAATATGTGGCAGGTATGGAACTGGACGGAGGCAGAGGCAGTAAGGCAGAGGTGATCGGATATCTGATCGATACCTGCCGGATGCAGGATAAGAAGAGGATACTGATGATCGGTGACCGTGAACATGATGTGCTTGGGGCAAAGCAGGAAGGGCTTGACTGTATGGGGGTATTATACGGATTCGGCAACCGTGAAGAACTGGAAAAAGCAGGCGCAGTATACGTTGCCGGGACGCCGGAAGACATTGCCGGGATCATCCTGAAATAATGCGGTAATCCTGCATTTTGTGAAAAATGTAAAAATATGGGTGCCAATACTTGACAAAAGAAGAAGTAGTTGTTATTATAAAAAAACAGAACGCACTCTGTTTTTTATAAATGATAGAAAAGAGGTGCAATATGCAAAGAGTATTTTCATTATTGGTAGACAATAATCCCGGTGTATTAAGCCGTGTATCCGGACTGTTCAGCAGACGAGGATACAGTATCGACAGTATAACTGCCGGAGTTACGGCAGATCCGAGATTTACCAGAATTACCATTGTGGCCAGCGGAGATGAGCTGATCTTATCGCAAATCGAAAAGCAGGTCAGAAAGCTGGAAGATGTCATTGAGATCAAAGTACTTCATCCGGAAGATTCGGTATATCGCGAACTGATCATGGTGAAGGTTCGGGCGAATAAGACGGAGAGAACGGAGATCATATCTGTGGCGGATATATTCCGCGCGAAGATTGTTGATGTAGAGAAGGATTCCCTGATGGTGGAACTGACAGGAAATGGTTCAAAAGTAGATGCGTTTCTGGAACTTCTGGAAGGTTACGAGATTCTTGAACTTGCAAGAACAGGTATTACCGGATTACAGAGAGGAATCAAGGATGTAACAGTCATTGATCAGGAAGGAAACATCAACACATTATAATTGATATATTATAATGGACAAACAGTAACACATTTTAATCAAACATTAAACAGAGACGAGCCCGGTGGAAGGGCGACCCCTTGTTTAAGAAAATAAAAAATCATTTATTTTTTAGGAGGTATGCTATAATGGCAGCAAGAATTTTTTATCAGGAAGATTGTAATTTATCAGTATTAGAGGGACAGAAGATCGCTATCATCGGTTATGGTAGCCAGGGACATGCACATGCTCTGAACTTAAAAGAGTCCGGATGCGATGTTATCGTTGGTCTTTATGAAGGAAGTAAATCATGGGCAAAAGCTGAAGCTCAGGGATTCAAAGTATTCACAGCAGCTGAAGCAGCAAAACAGGCTGACATCATCATGATCCTGATCAACGATGAGTTACAGGCAGATATGTACAAGAAAGATATCGAACCAAACCTTGAAGAAGGTAACATGTTAATGTTCGCTCATGGTTTCAACATTCACTTTGGATGCATCAACCCACCAAAGAATGTAGATGTAACAATGATCGCTCCTAAGGCACCGGGACACACAGTAAGAAGTGAGTATCAGGCTGGAAAAGGAACACCTTGCCTTATCGCTGTAGAGCAGGATGCTACAGGAAAAGCTTGGGATCGTGCACTTGCATATGGTCTTGCAATCGGTGGAGCAAGAGCTGGTCTTCTTGAGACAACATTCAGAACAGAGACAGAGACAGACCTCTTCGGTGAGCAGGCAGTACTTTGCGGTGGTGTTTGTGCACTTATGCAGGCTGGTTTCGAGACACTTTGCGAAGCTGGATATGATCCAAGAAACGCTTACTTCGAGTGTATCCATGAGATGAAACTGATCGTAGACCTGATCTATCAGTCAGGATTCGCTGGAATGAGATACTCTATCTCTAACACAGCTGAATATGGTGACTATGTAACAGGACCTAAGATCGTTACAGCTGAGACAAAGAAAGCTATGAAACAGATTCTGACAGACATCCAGGACGGAACATTTGCAAAAGACTTCTTATTAGACATGTCTCCGGCAGGACGTCAGGTACACTTCAAAGCTATGAGAAAACTTGCTTCAGAACATCCATCAGAGAAAGTCGGAGCAGAGATCAGAAAGCTCTACAGCTGGAATGGAGAAGACAAACTGATCAACAACTAATCATCAGATTTGTTAGAATAAGAATACATACGAAAAGGGTACGGCGGTTGCTGTATCCTTTTTCTAGTTAATTCACTAAGCTGGTTATCCGGAGCGAACTGTTTGAGCCCCGTAGGGGTGAGTTTGAGCGGAGTGGCTTTTGCCCTTAGGGAAGGCGGACTGCCTTAGAACTTCTGCATCGTGACATCCAGCAACAAACAGAATACCAAGTCTTTCTCGTGGACTGAGAGGCCGCGATGATTAATTAAATAGAAAAAAACCCAGATCATTGACGGGATGATCCGGGTTCTAAAAATTTTGCAACTCGAGTTTAATCTCTATTATTAAGCAATTCCGTTAACAGCTTTTGTCAGACGGGAAATCTTTCTAGAGCATGTGTTTTTGTGGTAAACACCCTTGCTTCCAGCTTTGTTGATTTCAACGATTGCAACTTTTAATGCGTCTGCAGCAGCAGCGGCATCTTTGTTAGCTACAGCTGTTTCAACTTTCTTTACGCAAGTTTTTACTTTAGACTTGATTGCTTTGTTTCTAGCAGCTTTTGTTTCGTTTACTAAAATTCTTTTCTTTGCAGATTTGATATTAGCCAATTTGTCCACCTCCGATATCAATGTATTTCGATTTTTTTAATTCGATTTCCAGTTCGTTAGAGCCGGACACGGACGATCTAACGAAACATACGAATTTATTTTAGGGCATGAATTGGAATCTGTCAATACATATTTCTGAAAATATTGGAAAAACTAGCATTAATTTGAGAAAGGATGGATAAAAATGATGGTGGAGAAGTATAAGATACGGACGGATCTTGCGATGGAACAGAAAGAACGGTTTGAATCGGATCATGTGGAGGTATCAGGTGTCGTTCTGGAAGAGGAGTATGATGAAGAAAAGGAGATTAAGATCACAACGGTCAGGATTGAAACGGAAAATGGGGCGAAGTCGATGGGAAAACCTGTGGGAACATATCTGACACTGGAAGCGCCGAATATGGCAGCTGCAGATGAAGGGTATCACAGGGAAATATCGGAGACATTGGCAGATTTTTTGGAAAAATATATGAAAGATACGGAAGAAAATCAGGAAAAAGGATATTCGGTACTTGTTGTAGGCCTTGGCAATCGTGAAGTGACACCGGATGCACTGGGACCGTATGTGGTGGATCAGCTGAATGTTACCAGACATATTGTGCAGGAATATGGAAGGTATGCAGTGGGAAAAGGCGGAAGCAGGATTGTAAGTGCGATCGTTCCGGGAGTGATGGCACAGACCGGGATGGAGTCTGCAGAAATTATACGGGGAATAGTAAATGAGACAACCCCTGATCTGATTATGGTAATTGATGCACTGGCAGCAAGAAGTACCAAAAGACTGAACCGGACAATACAGATTTCTGATGCGGGAATTTATCCGGGAGCAGGGGTTGGAAATCACCGAAGTGAGATTACAAAAGATACGATGGGAATTCCGGTCATTGCAATCGGAGTGCCGACAGTTGTGGATGCGGCAACCATTGTGAATGATACAATGGAGAACTTTATTACGGCACTGGAAACATCAGAAACATTAAAAGGGGTGGGAGTGGTATTGCAGGGATATAATTCCGCAGAGAAATATGAACTGGTAAAGGAATTGATTGCTCCGCATCTGAATGGTATGTTTGTGACACCAAAAGATATTGATGATACAGTAAGACGAATCAGTTATACAATTTCAGAAGCAATGAATATGCTTTTTGCGGGGAAAGAAAAAATAATGCAGTCATAACATTTACAATATTGCCATAATTATAGTAAGAACTAAGATATCGTAAAAATCAGTAAACGGCAGAGGTGTTAAAAATGTGAAAAAGAAAGACAGGCAGAGAATGTTGGAAAAATATATGAAGTGTGCAGCCTGGGGCAGTGCTGGAATACTTCTGACCTGTTTCATAAGAGGTCATGTAATAAAAGAAAATGGAACAGTACGAGAACTGAAAATATCATTCCTGGAAAAAGAAAAAGAGGTCATTGCAGATTGTGCTGTCGGAAATATAATGACGACACTGACTTATACATCGGAAAAAGACCATGTCGGAGGTCCTGCAGAGGACGTGACACAGACAGTGATGAAATTGTTCCCGATTGGAACCTATCTGTCAGCGGAAAAAGAGGATACTATCGCCGAAGATTCCCAGACCTATGCCATGATATTAGAAAAGCAGGCGAATGATGAAAATGCCGTGGATGAAAATGGAAAGCTCATTACGCAGGGGCAAAGTGTCACGCAGCAGGAGATGGTGAAGATACCGGAAGCTAAAGTAGACATATCCATGGATAAATTAAGAGATTACGAATATCTGATGAGCCATTTTTACACAGTGGACAGCAGTACGATGGCGGATGCAAATCTGATCAATGCAGACCGGCTGCTTGGAAAGAATATGAAGCTGAATTCCAATTCTAATGAAGAGGCAGCCGGACCGAAGGTGCTGATCTATCATACACATTCCCAGGAGCAGTTTAAAGATTCTGTTCCGGGGGATGCGAATACATCGATTGTAGGTATGGGAACGTATCTGACAGATCTTTTGAATCAAAAGTATGGAATCGAGACGTATCATCACACAGGTGTTTATGATCTGGTAAATGGCAAACTGGACCGCAGCAAAGCATATCAGCTTGCGGAACCGGATGTGCAGAAGATATTAAAAGATAATCCAAGTATAGAAGTGGTGATCGACCTCCACCGGGACGGTGTGGCGGAAGGGACACATCTTGTGACAGAGGTGGATGGCAGACAGACGGCGCAGATCATGTTCTTCAACGGACTCAGCAGAACGCGGGCAAATGGAAATATCAGTTATCTTCCGAATCCATATCTGGAAGACAATCTGGCATTTTCCCTTCAGATGGAGATTGCAGCAGCCAAATATTATCCGGGATTTGCCAGACACATTTTCCTTCGAGCATACCGCTATAACATGCATTTCAAACCGAAGACACTTCTGGTCGAGGCAGGAGCGCAGACGAATACAGTAGAAGAGATGCGAAATGCCATGGAACTTCTTGCAGAGCTTCTGCATCAGGTGCTGTCTTGATTCGAAAATATTTTTATGATAAGATATCCAAAGTATGGAAAAATCTGTATGATACTTGTGGAAGGTATCAGATGTGATGTTTTTCAATGTCTGTCATACAGATGGAAACGGAGAAAGGATATAGAAAGAATGGCGAAAAAGAATACATATGATGCGGGAAGTATCGCGATCCTGGAGGGACTGGAAGCGGTAAGAAAAAGACCCGGAATGTATATAGGAAGTGTTTCAACCAAAGGTCTGAACCATCTGATCTATGAAATCGTGGATAATGCGGTGGATGAGCATCTTGCCGGATATTGCAGCGAGATCCATGTGACACTGGAAAAAGACGGTTCGGCAACGATCGCAGATAACGGACGTGGTGTACCGGTAGACCTTCATGCAACAGGAGTATCGGCAGCTCGTGTGGTATACACGACACTTCATGCGGGCGGAAAATTCGACGATTCGGCATACAAGACCAGCGGAGGTTTGCATGGTGTCGGTTCTTCTGTTGTAAATGCGCTGTCTACCTATATGGATGTGCAGATCAGCAGGGACGGATATATCCACCATGACCGGTATGAACAGGGAAAACCGGTGATCGAATTGGAAGACGGATTACTGCCGACGATCGGAAAGACAAGAAAGACTGGAACGAAAGTGAATTTCCTTCCGGATGATACGATATTTGAAAAGACAAAGTTCAAAGCAGAAGAGGTAAAGAGCCGTCTTCATGAGACTGCTTATCTGAATCCGGATCTGAAGATCATATTTGAAGATAAAAGGGGAGCAGAACCGGAACAGATCATTTATCATGAGCCGGACGGAATCCTTGGATTCATCCGTGAACTGAATCATAAAAAAGAAGTCGTACATGATCCGGTGTATTTCAAAGGGGAAGCAGAAGGCATCGAAGTAGAAGTGGCCTTCCAGTACGTCAACGAGTTCCATGAAAATGTACTTGGCTTCTGTAACAATATCTACAATGCAGAAGGAGGAACGCATCTGACCGGATTCAAGACGACATTTACAACGGCGATCAACCAGTATGCAAGAGAACTTGGTATTCTGAAAGAAAAGGATGCAAACTTTACCGGAGCCGATATCCGTAACGGTATGACGGCAATCGTATCGATCAAGCACCCGGATCCGAGATTTGAAGGTCAGACGAAGACCAAGCTTGACAATCCGGACGCGGCAAAGGCCTGCAGTAAGGTCACGAACGATGAGATCATCCGTTTCTTTGACCGTAATCTGGAGACGCTTAAGAAAGTCATTGGCTGTGCGGAGAAGGCGGCAAAGATCCGTAAGACGGAAGAGCGTGCGAAGACGAATCTTCTGACCAAGCAGAAATATTCCTTTGACAGTAACGGAAAGCTTGCGAACTGCGAAAGCCGTGATGCATCAAAATGTGAGATCTTCATCGTAGAGGGAGACTCTGCCGGGGGGTCTGCGAAGACAGCCAGAGACCGTATGTTCCAGGCAATCCTTCCAATCCGTGGTAAGATCCTGAACGTGGAAAAAGCAAGTATCGATAAAGTGCTGGCGAATGCAGAGATCAAGACGATGATCAATGCATTTGGCTGCGGATTTTCCGAAGGATATGGAAATGACTTTGATATCAGCAAGCTGCGGTATGACAAGATCATCATCATGGCCGATGCCGACGTGGACGGTGCCCATATCTCGACACTGCTTTTGACGTTGTTCTACCGCTTTATGCCGGAACTGATTTTCGAAGGACATGTCTATATTGCGATGCCGCCTCTTTATAAGGCGATGCCGAAGAAAGGCGAGGAAGAATATCTGTATGATGATAAAGCACTGGAAAAATACAGAAAGACGCATGACGGTCCATTTACCTTACAGAGATACAAAGGTCTGGGAGAGATGGATGCAGAACAGTTGTGGGAGACAACCCTCAACCCGGAAACCAGACTTCTGAAACTGGTAGAGATTGAAGACGCAAGAATGGCATCCAGCGTAACCGAGATGCTGATGGGATCAGAAGTACCGCCAAGACGTTCATTTATTTATGAAAATGCGACAGAAGCGGAACTTGATATATAGAGATATATAGGATAGGAGAAATACAATGCAGGATTCACAGATCATCAGAACCGAATATTCGGACGTGATGAAAAAATCATATATCGATTATGCAATGAGCGTAATCATTGCCAGAGCCCTGCCGGATGTAAGAGACGGACTGAAACCAGTACAGAGACGTACACTTTACGATATGCACGAATTGGGGATCCGGTATGACAAACCGTACCGTAAATGTGCGCGTATCGTCGGAGATACCATGGGTAAATATCACCCGCACGGAGACAGTTCCATCTATGACGCACTGGTGGTCATGGCACAGGAATTTAAAAAAGGAATGATCCTTGTAGACGGACACGGTAACTTCGGTTCGATCGAAGGAGACGGTGCAGCCGCAATGCGTTATACTGAGGCGAGACTTGCGAAGATCACACAGGAAGCGTATCTGGCTGATCTGGACAAGGATATTGTAGACTTCATGCCGAACTTTGACGAGACGGAGAAGGAACCGGTCGTACTTCCGGTGCGTATCCCGAACCTTCTGGTGAACGGTGCGGAAGGTATCGCGGTCGGTATGGCAACCAGTATCCCGACACACAATCTGGGAGAGGTTGTAGATGGTGTCAAAGCTTATATGAAAAATGAGGAGATCACGACCAGACAGCTGATGAAATATATCAAAGGGCCGGATTTCCCGACAGGTGGAATCGTGGTTAACAAAGACGACCTGCCGGAGATCTACGAGACAGGAACCGGAAAGATCAAGATCCGTGGAAAAGTTGAAGTAGAAGATATGAAGGGCGGAAAGAAACGTCTGGTCATCACAGAGATTCCTTATACCATGATCGGTGCGGGAATCGGGAAATTCTTAAATGATGTCTGCAATCTGGTAGAGACCAAGAAGACAACAGACATCGTGGATATTTCCAATCAGTCGTCCAAAGAAGGAATCCGTATCGTCATTGACCTGAAGAAAGGTGCGGACGTAGAGAATCTGACCAATATGCTCTATAAGAAGACCCGACTGGAAGATACCTTTGGAGTTAATATGCTGGCAGTTGCGGACGGAAGACCGGAGACCATGGGCCTGAAGCGTATCATCGAGGCACATGTAGACTTCCAGTTCGATATGGCGACGAGAAAATATAAGACATTACTTAAGAAAGAGCAGGATAAAAAAGAGATCCAGGAAGGTCTGATCAAAGCCTGTGACGTGATCGATCTGGTCATCGAGATCTTAAGAGGAAGCCAGAATGTAAAAGACGCAAAGGCATGTCTGATGAACGGGGAGACAGAGAACATTAAGTTCAAGTCCTCCATTTCCAAAAAGATGGCGGGAATGTTAAGATTTACAGAGCGTCAGGCAACAGCGATCCTGGAGATGCGTCTGTACAAGCTGATCGGTCTGGAAATCGAAGCACTTCAGAAAGAACATGAAGAGACGCTGGCTAAGATTGAAAAATATGAAGATATCCTGAATAATTACGATTCGATGGCAGCAGTTATCATGGAAGATCTGGACCGTATCAAGAAGGAATTCGCAAGAAAGAGACGTACGGTTGTAGAGAATGCAGAAGAAGCTGTATTTGAAGAGAAGAAAGTCGAAGAACAGGAAATTGTGTTCTTAATGGACCGTTTCGGATATGCGAAGACGGTAGATGTAAGTACTTATGAGCGTAATAAAGAAGCGGCAGATAATGAGAATAAATACATCCTGCACTGCATGAATACCGGCAAGATCTGCATTTTCACAAAAGATGGAAAGATGCATCAGGTGAAAGTGATGGATATCCCATATGGAAAATTCCGTGACAAGGGACAGCCGATCGACAATATCAGTAATTATGACAGCACGCAGGAAGAGATCGTGTACATCTGCGACTCCGAACAGATGCGGTATGCGAAGCTTTTATTTGCCACAAAGCAGGGGATGATCAAGAAGGTCGAAGGAACGGAATTCCAGGTAACAAAGCGTACCATTACAGCAACTAAGCTTCAGCCGGAAGATGAGGTCGTGAAGATCCAGGTTGTGACGGAGAACCAGCATATCGTACTGCAGACAACGGACGGATTCTTCTTACGCTTCCCGGCAGCAGAAGTGACGGAGAAGAAGAAAGGTGCGATCGGAGTGCGCGGCATCCGTCTGAAGAAAGACGATGCACTGACAGATGTGTATCTGTTTGAAGAAGGAACCGAGTGTAAGATTTCATACCATGAAAAAGAAGTTACCCTGAACCGCCTGAAACTTGCAAAACGAGACGGAACAGGAACCAAATACAGAGGGTAAACGATATGATACAGAACATAGAACCACATGTATATAGAAATGAATATGTACCGGAGTCGCCAAAGGAAGACAGCGTGATCTTATATTATGAAGGAAGAAAGATCCTGGTGAAGATTGAGGATCAGGAGATCTCGTTCCTTACATTTAAAGAGGCGGCAGTTTACAATCCGGATGTATATGAAGAGTATACGTATCTCTTTTCAATTGACGGACAGGGATATTATCTGGCAGAAGGAATTGATCCGGAGAATTTCCCAGGATTCGAACTGAAGGACAATCAGTATTTCCGCGAGGCAAGACCGAAATACAGACAGTTTGCGGCAGTGACGGGATGGCAGCTTTACCGCTGGTATCAGTCGCGGAAGTTCTGCGGTCACTGCGGACAGCCGATGGTGCATGACGACACAGAGCGTATGATGCGCTGCCCGGACTGCGGTATGATGGAATTCCCGAAGATCTGTCCGGCGGTGATCATAGCTGTCACACATGGGGATAAGATTCTGATGTCAAAGTATGCGGGAAGAGAATACAAAAAGTATGCACTGCTTGCAGGATTTAATGAAACAGGCGAATCCATTGAAGAGACGGTAAGGCGTGAGGTCATGGAAGAGGTTGGACTGAAGGTGAAGAACCTGCGGTATTATAAGAGCCAGCCGTGGTCATTTACCGATACGCTGCTGATGGGATTCTTCTGTGAACTGGACGGGGAGGACGGTATCACACTGGATACCGATGAACTTGCCATGGCGGAGTGGTTTGAACGGGATAAGATGCCGGTAGAGGCAGAAGACTTAAGCCTGACAAACGAGATGATGATGGCGTTCAAACACGGAAAAGTGTAAAAAATACGCAAAATCCCTTGATTTTACAAAAGAACAGTGCTATAGTTAATTCAGTTACATAAATCAATCGGCAGAAGAGTGGACATATTGTTCACTCTTCTTTGTTGCATATCAAAGTATGCGCAGATAAGAGAGTGCCGACTGATATAGAAACATAGATAAGTAAGGTCTGCATAAGGAGGATTTTAGATTGTCAAAAAGAGAAATGTATGAACAGAAAACAGAAGAGATCCTGCTTCCAATCGTGGAAGAGTATGGATTTGAACTGGTGGATGTCGAATATGTAAAAGAAGGAAGTAACTGGTACCTTCGTGCATATATTGATAAACCGGGTGGAATCGGAGTGAATGACTGTGAGGTTGTAAGCCGCAGACTTTCCGATATTCTGGACGAGAAAGATTATATCGAAGATTCGTATATTCTGGAAGTCAGCTCACCGGGACTTGGCAGACCACTGAAGAAGGAAAAGGACTTCAAGAGAAGCCTTGGAGAAGAAGTTGAGATCAGAACCTACCGTATGATCGACAGAAAGAAGGAATTCACCGGAATCTTAAAGGATTACGATGAGACAACGGTTACGATCGAGATGGAAGATGAGATTGAGAAAACATTTGAAAAAAGCGAGATCGCACTGATCCGATTAGCATTTGATTTTTAAACGGCATGGATAAGTAAGGAGGAACAGACCATGAATACAGAATTATTAGAAGCGTTAAATATACTGGAGAAAGAGAAAGATATCAGTAAAGAGACACTGTTAGACGCCATTGAAAATTCACTGATGAATGCCTGTAAGAACCATTTCGGTAAGACAGACAACATCAAACTGATCATGAACAAGGAGACATGTGAGTATCAGTTATACGCTGAGAAAACGGTTGTAGAAGAAGTGGAAGACAAACTGGAGCAGATCAGTCTGGAAGATGCAAAAGAGATCGACAGCAAGTTCGAGCTTGGTGATATCGTGCATATTCCGATCGAGTCCAAATCATTCGGACGTATTGCAACACAGAATGCAAAGAACCTGATCTTACAGAAGATCCGTGAAGAAGAGCGTAAGGTTGTATACGATCAGTATTTTGAAAAAGAAAAAGATATCGTGACAGGTATCGTACAGCGTTATGTTGGAAAGAATGTCAGCATCAACCTTGGTAAAGCAGATGCTATGCTGACAGAGAATGAGCAGGTAAAAGGTGAGGTCTTCAAACCGACAGAACGTATCAAATTATATATCGTAGAAGTAAAGAATACGACAAAGGGACCTAAGATCCTGGTATCCCGTACACATCCGGAACTTGTAAAACGTCTGTTTGAATCAGAAGTTACAGAAGTAAAGGACGGTATCGTAGAGATCAAGAGTATCGCAAGAGAAGCAGGAAGCAGAACAAAGATCGCTGTATGGTCTAACGATCCTGATGTAGATCCGGTCGGTGCATGCGTTGGTATGAACGGAGCCAGAGTCAATGCGATCGTCAATGAACTGCGCGGCGAGAAGATCGATATCATCAACTGGAGTGACAATCCGGCAATCCTGATCGAGAATGCATTAAGCCCTGCAAAGGTTATTTCTGTAATGGCTGATCCGGATGAAAAGACAGCAAGCGTTATCGTTCCGGATTATCAGTTATCACTGGCTATCGGTAAAGAAGGTCAGAATGCAAGACTGGCAGCAAGACTGACAGGATATAAGATCGACATCAAGAATGAGACACAGGCAATCGAATCCGGTGAACTTCCGGAGAACTACATGGAATTAAGCGAAGGCGTATACGAAGAAGAGTACGATGACGATGCAGAAGAATTCGATGTAAAGAACACAGCAGATGCTGAATATGATGATGACGACGCAGAGATCACATTCGATGAAGTAGAGGATACAGAGGAATAGGTGATAATTCGTGGGAGCAAATAAAAAAGTTCCTATGCGTAAATGCGTAGGATGTCAGGAAATGAAGAGTAAAAAAGAGATGATTCGTGTCATCCGCACATCGGAGGGAGAATTTCTACTGGATGCAACAGGAAGAAAGAACGGACGCGGTGCTTATCTCTGCCCGAACAGTGACTGCCTTGCAAAAGCAGTGAAGAATAAGGGCCTGGAGAGATCCTTTAAGCAGGCTATCCCGAAAGAAGTGTATGAAGCACTGGAAAAGGAGATGGAAGTACTTGAGTCAGAATAAAGCATTATCTATGATCGGTCTTGCCACGAAAGCCGGCAAGGTTGCAAGCGGGGAGTTCTGTACGGAGAAAGAAGTAAAATCCAGAAGGGCATATCTTGTGATCGTTGCAGACGATGCATCCGATAATACCAAGAAGAAATTTCAGAACATGTGTGACTTTTATCAGGTCCCGATCTATTTTTACAAAGATAAAGATACATTGGGGCATGCAATGGGAAAAGAGTTCCGTGCATCTTTGGTTATCCTGGATGAGGGATTTGCAAAAGGAATCCGGAAGCATATAGACACAGAGAATCAGACAATTGCATAGAGGAGGCAGATTATATGTCAAATAATAAAGATATAGAAACAAATACAAACGAAAATACACAAAAATCAGAAACACCAAAGAAAAAGAATATTGTGCATGTAATACGTCCGCAGAATGCACAGAACGGTGGTAACAAAGGAAGAAGATCCGGAGGAAATCGTCAGAATTCCGGACAGGGAAAACCGATGCAGGTAAATAACGGCCGTCCGGCAAGACGTTCTGACCGTTCTGCAGCACAGAATGCGTCTGCAGAAGAAGCACAGGCTCCAAAGAGGACAGAGAAGCTGGCAGCAGAAAGAACACAGAACAGACGTCCGGAAAGAAGTGAAAGACCGGAGAGATCTGAAAGAAATGAAAGATCTGATAGAAACGACAGATCCGATAATAGAAATAACCGTGGTGGTGAAAGACGTGGCGGAAGAGACGGACGTAACGGTGACCGCCAGGAAGGAAGAGGCGGACAGAGATTCCAGAGAGGAGACCGCCCGCAGAACGGACGTTCCGACAGAAACCAGGGAGACCGTGATAACAGACGAGACAATAACCGTGGCGATGACAGACAGGGACGTAAATTCGGAGACAGAAATGACAACAGAAGAAATGACAGAAAGAACAACCCAAGCATTCCGGCTCCTGCAATCGAAGGACAGAAACCACAGAGAAAGAATGCCAAGGGAAAAGACGATCACAAGAAGAAAGATTATCGTCGTGATGATGAAGAAAGAATGCCAAAGGGCAAGAAGAAAAACGAGCCAAAACAGCAGCTTCAGAAACCACAGCAGAAAGAGCAGAAGGTAGAGGAAGAGATCAAACAGATCACAATCCCAGAGGTTCTGACAATCAAAGAACTGGCTGATAAGATGAAGATTGTTCCGTCTGTAATTATCAAAAAGCTCTTTATGCAGGGAAAAGTTGCTACGGTGAACCAGGAGATCGATTATGAGACAGCAGAAGAGATCGCGCTGGAATTCGACGTTCTCTGCGAGAAAGAAGAAGTTGTAGACGTGATCGAAGAGCTTCTAAAAGAAGAAGAAGAAGACGAAAAGAAGATGAAGAAACGTCCGCCTGTAGTCTGCGTTATGGGTCACGTTGACCACGGTAAAACTTCCCTTCTGGATGCAATCCGTCATACAAATGTCATCGACCGTGAGGCCGGCGGTATCACACAGCACATCGGTGCTTATGTTGTAGAGATCAACGGAGAGAAGATCACATTCCTGGATACTCCGGGACATGAGGCGTTCACAGCAATGCGTATGCGTGGAGCAAGCTCTACAGATATCGCAGTTCTCGTAGTAGCAGCAGACGATGGTGTTATGCCGCAGACAGTAGAAGCGATTAACCATGCAAAAGCTGCAGGTGTAGAGATCATCGTAGCTGTCAACAAGATGGATAAACCAAGTGCCAACATTGACCGTGTAAAACAGGAACTGACAGAATACGAACTGATTCCGGAAGACTGGGGTGGAAGCACAATCTTCGTTCCGGTATCTGCCAAGACAGGAGAAGGTCTGGAAGATCTGATGGAAATGATCGCTTTAACAGCAGAAGTAATGGAATTAAAAGCCAATCCAAACCGCCGTGCAAGAGGTCTTGTACTGGAAGCAAAACTGGATAAGGGAAGAGGTTCCGTTGCAAATATCCTGGTTCAGAAGGGAACACTCCGTGTCGGAGATCCAATCGCAGCAGGTTCTGCATTTGGTAAAGTAAGAGCCATGATGGATGACAAGGGAAGAAGAGTCAAAGAAGCAGGTCCGTCTACACCGGTAGAGATCCTTGGACTTAACGATGTACCGAATGCCGGAGAAGTTATCGTCGGATGTGGAAATGAAAAAGAAGCAAGAAACTTTGCAGAGACATTCATTTCACAGAGCAAGGTAAAACTTCTGGAAGAGACAAAATCTAAACTTTCTCTGGATGACCTGTTTACACAGATTCAGGAAGGCAACTTAAAAGAACTTGGTATCGTAGTAAAGGCAGATGTACAGGGATCTGTAGAAGCAATCAAACAGAGTTTACTGAAGCTGTCTAATGATGAAGTAGTCGTTAAGATTATTCACGGCGGCGTTGGTGCAATCAATGAATCTGACGTAAGTCTGGCTTCTGCATCAAATGCGATCATCATCGGATTCAACGTTCGTCCGGATGCAACAGCAAAAGAAACAGCAGACCGTGAAGGTGTAGATATCCGTCTGTACCGTGTCATCTACAATGCAATCGAAGATGTAGAAGCAGCTATGAAGGGTATGCTGGATCCTGTATTTGAGGAGAAGGTACTCGGACACGCAGAAGTACGTCAGACATTCAAGGCTTCCGGAGTCGGAACAATTGCAGGATCTTATGTTCTGGATGGTGTATTTGAAAGAGACTGCTCTGTCCGCCTGACACGTGACGGTATTGTAATATTTGAAGGACCTCTGGCATCTCTGAAGAGATTCAAAGATGATGTAAAAGAAGTAAAAGCAGGTTACGAATGTGGATTCGTATTTGCAAACTTCAATGACATCAAAGAAGGAGACCTCGTAGAGGCATTCAAGATGGTAGAGATTCCACGCTAGGAGTTGATAAGTTTGAAACAATGAAGTAGCGAGTAGAGAATACATTTGAGCATCACAAAT
>SAMEA3387500__coassemble_777_pt1 | contig 45821 bp, 38 predicted proteins | sample SAMEA3387500__metabat2_high_PE_015 | metagenome-assembled genome bin SAMEA3387500 (sample SAMEA3387500) | Felis catus | biome: Faeces | place: United Kingdom | collected 2012
GAATATTACGACAAAAAAGCAGGAATATGGTGTATTACAGGCTGTGGGCATGACAAATAAACAATTAAATTTATGCCTGCAGTTACAGGGACTGATTTTTACGGTTGGCACCATATGCGTAGCTTTGATTATTGGTTTGCCGCTCGGCTATGCACTTTTTTCCTATGCAAAGCATAATGGAATATTTGGAATGAATGTCTATCATGTTCCAATCGTACCAATTTTTATTATGATTTTTTTGGTCGGTCTGTTGCAGATTGTACTTTCCTGCGTTTTAAGCAGTAATCTGAAAAAGGAAACGCTGGTTGAAAGAATAAGGTATCAGGGATAGCAAGTAACCAAGCTGTCACTCGGGCAATGAGTGACAGCTTGGTTTGCGAGTATACGTCAAAAGATTCTGTGCCCCTTTGACATTATCATAATTCTAAAAAATCTTCTGCATCTCCCAACCGCTTTCAAAAATACACATTTTTTTATTTCTTGAAAGTGGAAACTATGTAAAGGCAATCCGATTCTTTACTTAATTTCAGGAAAAAGAAAAAATATCAAAAAATTGATGATTAATGGTGAGCTTGTGATAGAATGAAAAAAAGAGAAAAGCATAAAGGATGTAGTTGGAGAGAATATTTGTTATGATTAGAAAGTTGCTGAACGGAGATGTAGATAGAGTTGCTGATATATGGTTAAAGACAAATCTGAAAGCACATTATTTTATTTCCAATCGATACTGGACAAGTAATTATGAATTAGTGAAAGGAATGGTGTCACAATCCGAAGTCTATGTGTTTGAAGCGGATGAAATGATACAAGGATTTGTAGGACTAAATGATGAATATATCGAAGGTATTTTTGTCTCTGAAGAAATGCAGTCATGTGGCATAGGTAAGCTTTTATTGGATTATATTAAGGATAAAAAAGTTAGATTACAATTAAATGTATACCAGAAGAATACCAGAGCAATTTCTTTTTACCAAAGAGAAGGGTTCATTATTCAATGCGAAGGTTTGGATGAAGCTACTGGTGAAAAAGAGTACACCATGCTATGGAAACAAAAATAAAAATCGGAATTTAACTATATAAAAAAGATGAAACGAAGGAGGCGGATTACTTAGAAAAGGCATGGACAGTACACGAATCCAAATGCCTTTTATGAGCGACAGGAACAGAAAAATGGAAAATAACGAACAGGATTTTATAAATATTATCAATGCGACAGAAAATAATTTAAAACACGTTTCTTTAAAAATTCCCAAGAAACAAATCACAGTTTTTACCGGAGTATCCGGTTCGGGAAAGTCTTCTCTTTGTCTGGATACGATTGCGGCAGAATCGAGAAGGGAACTGAATGTAACATTTCCAAGTTTTGTGCAGCAGTTTTTGCCCAAATATGGCCGCCCGAAAGTAGACTGCATGGAAAATCTTCCGGTCACGATCGTAATCGATCAGAAAAAACCGGCTGCTAATTCGAGGTCTACGGTTGGTACTTACACCGATATTTATGCGTTGCTACGCCTGCTTTTTTCTCGTGTCGGAAAACCTTTTGTCGGATATTCGGATAGTTTTTCCTTCAATCATCCAAGCGGAAAATGTGAGCGCTGCGAAGGTCTTGGAGTTGTGACAGAATTAAATATACACAAGCTTGTAGATTTTGATAAATGTTTAAACGATGAAGGGGTTATTAAATGGCCCGCGTTTACAACCGGAGCCTGGAGATGGAAACGATATGCTTACAGCGGTCTGTTTGATCTGAATAAGAAGATTAAAGATTATTCAAAAGAAGAGATGGATCTGTTCCTTTTTTCTCCGCAGATCCGTCTTAAAAATCCACCGGATAACTGGCCGAAATCTGCGAAATATGAAGGAATTTATCCGCGCATGTACCGCAGTATCATCACATCCAAAGAAGGGCAGTTTCATAAGAAAGAACTGGATCGGATTGTCAGCACATTTACATGTCCGGTCTGCCATGGAGCCAGACTGAATGCAAAGATCCGCAGCTGCCTGATCAATGGCAAGAATATCTGTGAAGTTTCCGATATGCCGATTCCTGAGGCAGCAGAATTTATCCGTCAGATTGAAGATCCGCTGGCACGTGACATAAAAACGGAGATCTTAAAACGGATGAATGCGCTTACTGAGATTGGTCTGGGTTATCTTTCGCTCAGCCGGGGAACGGATACACTTTCCGGCGGCGAGGCACAGCGGATTAAAATTGCCAGATATATCAATTCGCCGCTTACAGATATGATGTATGTACTGGATGAGCCAAGTGTAGGACTGCACTCAAGAGATATCCAGAAGCTGAAAAATTCTCTGATCAAATTAAAAGAACATGGAAATACAGTTCTGATCGTGGAACATCACCGGGAAATTATTGCATTGGCGGATCATATTGTGGATATGGGACCGGAAGCCGGTATAAACGGTGGACAGATTATGCACCAGGGCAGTTACGAAGGACTTTTAAAGGCTGATACGGTGACAGGGCGTATGCTGCGGACAAAAACGCCGGTAAAAATGGAATATAGAAAGCCGACAGGCTGGTATCAGCTCGAGCATGCCAATCTTCATAATCTAAAGAATGTAAATGTGAAACTTCCACTTGGCGTTATGACAGTCATTGCCGGCGTGGCCGGTTCCGGAAAAAGTTCGCTGATGGAATATTTTACCAGCCAGTATCCGGGAGAGGTTATTTCAATCAGACAGAAAGATATAGGGATCAATTTAAGATCGACCCCGGCTACATATCTGGACATTGCAGATAAGATCAGGGCTCTGTTTGCTAAGGAAAATCATATTGCACGGTCATATTTCAGCTTTAATTCCAAAGGGGCATGTCCTGTATGCCAGGGAAAAGGGGTTATTATATCGGATATGGCCTATATGGATTCTATTGAGACGGTTTGTGAGGTATGTCATGGAACCAGGTATTCGGAAGAAGTGCTGAAGTATCAGTATAAGGGAAAAAACATTGCTGAAGTTATGAATATGACTGTACGTCAGGCAATTCGGTTTTTTGAAAACACTGATTTCGTCAATAAACTCGATATGCTGGAGCAGGTTGGACTGGGATATCTGCATCTGAATCAGTCTATGACGACACTTTCGGGTGGAGAACTGCAGCGTGTAAAGCTGGCGGACAAGCTTGAAGAGCGCGGACAGATCTTCATTCTGGATGAACCGACAGACGGACTGCATCTGGATGACATCAGACGGCTGATGAAACTTTTCAACAAGATAACGGACCAGGGCAATACGCTGTTTATTATCGAACATAGTCTTGACGTTATGAAGGATGCGGACTATATTGTTGAACTTGGACCAGAAGGAGGTCAGGCTGGCGGCGAGATTCTCTTTACAGGGACGCCGAAAGAAATGTTAGAATCTTCCGGTAGTGTGACTCGTGAGTATTTATCGGATTGAGGAAGCAACTTATGTCAAATACGAATCCATTCTGGAAAATCACATCAAACCCATGCTGGGCAGCTGCTGTATCGGAGCACTCAGTACGGCGATGATCGAGGAATTTTCCACATTCTGTTAAAGCAGAGCGATAGCAACCGTATTCGGAAAATCAGCGCGTCAGAAGCCGCAAGAAAGATATAAGCACTTTATATACAGCGGAGTGGGGATACGGCAAACCTGCGATATCGCACTCTGGGCACAGAGGTATGCAGGGCAGATTCGCTGGGAGCGTTTGTTGGAAGAATGCCGCCGGGTTCATAAGGAGTGGAACATCTGGTCATAGCTGAGAATGAATCCGGGACACCAATTGCTTTTATGGGAACGGAGAATGCCTGTCTGGAAATGCTCTTTCTTGCACCGGAAGAAAGCTGATGCAATATGGCATCGAAAAATACGGAATTCAGGAAGTAACGGTCAATGAACAGAATCCACAGGCTGTTGGATTCTATGAACATTTGGGATTTCAGACATATAAGAGAACGGAGTGTGATGAGGAAGGTAATCCGTATCCACTTTTATATATGAAACGTAATATATGTTAGATCTATAAAGTGGAAAAATCATCTAGTATATGTTAATATAGTATCTAAGATAGGTTGAAACACATTTACAAATGAAAAGAGGCATGAAAAAGATGACAAAGGAAGAATGGTATCAGCAATTATTTTCCCGTCTGGAACAGTCCAAATTCAGAAGCAGTTTTCATCTGAAAGAAAAGGACAAGGCATATATACGTGAAAAGGGTATGGATACCATCCGGCGTCACGCCGAAGATTTTATTGCAAAGAGAGAAGCACCTGCAGTGATCCCCAATGACGGAAAGCAGACGCCGATGCGGGGACACCCGGTATTCATAGCACAACATGCAACCGCGACATGCTGCAGGGGATGCATATATAAATGGCATAAGATGCGTCCGGGCAAAGAGTTAAGTAAGGTGCAGCAGGAATATCTGGTGGATGTCATCATGACGTGGATCGAGGGTGAGATGAAGCGATGAAACAAGATGATATGGAAAAAGAAAAGAAAAAATGTTCTGGAACATATCTGGAGGACAGCCATCCGGATATCTATCCGGAGAGCGTAAAAGAAGAAAGCGGTTATTATGTGGCAACAAAGAAGAAACAAGGCGAATATACAATAGAGGATTATCGGAAACTTCCGGAAGATGAAAGAGCCGAACTGATCGATGGAACGATATATGACATGGCAGCACCGCTTAGTGTACATCAGCTGCTGGCATCCAAGATATATAGTTCGCTTGCCGGATACATTGAAAAGAACCAAGGCGCTTGTATTCCAATGTTTGCGCCGGTGGATGTACAACTGGATCAGGACGATAAAACGATGGTACAGCCGGATCTTATGATCGTCTGTGACAGAAAAAAGCTTACCAGACAGGGGGTTTTTGGTGCGCCGGATTTTATTATTGAGATCCTGTCTGAAAGTACAAGGAAGAAGGACAGTTATCTGAAGCTTATGAAGTATCAGAAAGCGGGGGTAAGAGAATACTGGCTGGTGGATCCGGATAAGAAAAAAGTGATTGTGTATGATCTGGAGAAAGTCGAGATACCAGTGATATATGGATTTACAGATCAGGTACCTGTGCGGATATTCGATGGAAAATGTGTGGTCGATTTTTCACTGATCTATGAAAATATCAAATTTATATATGAACAATCATGACAATTGCTTTTCGTACGAACAAAAATAAACTACAATGAGCATATGAAAAGAAAAACGGATAAACAGGAGCAAAAAAGTATGGAACTTCGGGTGTTGAAATACTTTCTGATGGCAGCGCGTGAAGAGAATATTACAAGAACAGCAAAGCTTCTTCATATTACACAGCCGACACTGTCAAGACAGCTGATGCATCCTGATCTGGCGCAAAAACGAAGCACTGTCAGAGACCGTAAAAAAATTCCTGGATGTATTCTCCGAAAAAAGAACATGATTTAAAAATCACAAAAAACTACGCAACCTCGTAGGAAAAATATAATAGGATGCAGGTGACTTTGAACGAAGTGAACGGAACCAGCATCCTATTATATTTTTCCTACGGTGTTACATAGCTTTTAAGGCACACAATTTTTGAATCTAAACAATACTCATAAACCACTCCACCGTAGCCGGATCGTAATGTGAGAAGAACAGACTCTTTCCGCCATCCAGAGCTTCCAGTGTCTTCATATCTTCCTCAGAAAGTGTAAAATCAAATACATTAAAATTCTCTTCCATACGTTCTTTATGAACGGACTTTGGAATTACAACAACGCCACTCTGGATCAGGAAGCGAAGAGCAACCTGTGCAGGTGTCTTTTGTTTTACCACGAATTTTGCAACGGATGTGAACCATCTTCTGAAGGGAAGAAAGGTCATTCCGCTGACGGATCCGGAGGCGGATGTGACGTATCATCTGATCTGCCGGAAAGAGAAGGAGGAACTTGTGAAGAATTATAAATAGACAGAGCGGAGACTGGTGAGAATGTGTTATACTGGTCGGGAATGAAAATAAATAAAAATACACAAGAGATACATGGGAGAAAGATATGAGTGAGAAATCAATGAGCAAAGATACAAGAAAGAATGTGATACTGCTGCATATTGCGGTTATGTGTTTTAGCTGCTCCGGCGTGATCGGTCAGTATGTACAGGTTCCGGCGGTACAGGTGGCAATGGGAAGAGTCATCTGTTCGTCGTTACTTTTACTGGCAATATCGCTGGTGTGTAAAGACAAGCTGACACTGGATTCGAAGAAAGATTACGGACTTATGATTTTGACAGGTGTTGTGATGGCAATCCACTGGTCTAGTTTCTTTCAATCGATCCAGACATCGTCCGTGGCAATCGGGACCATTACATTTTCAACTTTCCCACTGTTTCTGACATTTCTGGAACCTTTATTATTCCATGAGAAGATATGCGGTAAGAATATTTTGAATGCTTTGATCCTTTTGATGGGAGTATTGATCACGATTCCGGAATTTTCAGTGGAGAATAAAGTGACGATTGGAATTCTCTCTGGAATGCTGGCAAGTTTTACTTATGCAGTAATGACGTTATCAAACCGGTATTTTTCCAGCAGATACAAAGGACGTACCATCTGTCTGTATGAACAGGGAACAGCAGCAATTGCATTGCTTCCGGCGTTGGTACTGGTGAAAGCAGAATGGCGTCCGGTGGATTTCGCAGGTGTTGCAACAATTGGTTTTTTGTGTACGGCGATTGCCTATTCTTTATATGTAACGGCGCAGAAAGGTGTAAAAGCGCAGACTGCGGGAATCATTTCCGGTATGGAGACGGTATACGGGATCGTATTTGCACTGATCTTCTTAAGAGAAATTCCTACGGTCAGAGAACTGGTCGGAGGTGCAGTGATACTTGGAATCGCATTTTATTCGTCCTTGCATAGCGAAGATTAATCATAAGAAATTTTTAAGAATTGTATCGGGAAATATTTAAATCATGAACGATATAGTAAGCATGCAAAGAAAAAGAGGGGAGAGACGAAAGAAATGGAGGCAGAAAAAATATTAGTAGTAGATGATAACAAAGAAATCGTCTACTCCATCAGTGAACTGTTAAAGTATGAAGGGTATGAGACTTTGAAAGCATATGACGGTATGGAAGCACTGGATATTATGGAGCGGGAGAATGTAGACCTGATCCTTCTGGATGTGATGATGCCAAGACTCAACGGTCTGTCGGCACTGATGAAGCTGCGTGAGAAAAGCAGGATTCCGGTAATCATCCTGTCGGCCAAGACGGAAGAAAGTGATAAGGTGTCGGGACTTACGCTCGGAGCAGATGACTATATTGAGAAGCCGTATAATCCTGCGGAGCTGATCGCCAGAGTGAAAGCGCATTTACGCAGATACCGCGCATGGAGCGGTGGAGAAACGGAGAAAAAGAAAGATCCGGATCAGATCGTGAACGGCGGTCTGGTGCTGGATAAAAAGCAGAGAGTCATCTTTGTTGAGGGAGAAGAAGTACATCTGACGGCAACAGAGTATAAGATCCTGGAGCTTTTGATGACACATCCCGGGCAGGTATTTCCGGCAGAACAGATCTATGAAAATGTCTGGCAGGAAACAGCAGATTATACAGTAGAGAATACGGTGATGGTACATATCCGTCATATCAGGGAAAAAGTGGAGATTGATGCGAAGAAGCCAAGATATGTAAAGGTGGTGTGGGGAATTGGATACAAGATGGAAAAATATGGTGAAAGCAATTAAAAAGTTTGTAAAAGAATATTATGATTGCATATTGGGATTACTGCTGTTTATAATCGGAAGCTTCCTGTTCTTTGTTGTATTAGTGAACAGGTATTATTTCAGTACATGGGGAGTATGGAGAATCTGCCTGATCGGCAATATCCTGGTGCAGCCGGGAATCTGCCTGCTTGTACGCAGGTATATGAAACTGAGATACCGGAACTGGAGTCAGAAAGGGATTGCTGAGACATATCTGCAGGATACGGAGGATAGTATTTATTATCAGACATGGAAGGCGAAAGAAAAAAAGTCGGAAAAAAGATTCCGAAGTGTACTGGTGGCAGAACTGGCAGCAGCTGTTGCATATCTTTTCTCTATCAGTGCCACCAGCGGCTGGGGATGGAATTATGCAGCCGGATATATGATGGTAGCAACGGTGTTTATAGAATATATCTGCTGCCGGGAAGTGATTCAGAGATACTGGAGAAGTGAACTGGACCAGATTATGGAACGCACTGAGAGCTTCTTTCAGAAACGTCTGGAGCAGGCGTTGGAGATTGAACGGAAGAGTCTGGAAAAGGTATCGAGAAGTGACCAGTTAAGAGTAGATTTGATCACGAATGTATCGCATGATCTGAAGACGCCGCTGACTTCCATCGTCGGATATCTGGAACTGATCAAAAAAGAAGAATTAAGTGATGTAGTGAGGGACTATGTAGACGTGATATCGGCAAGAGCAGGAAAGCTTGGGGAGATGATCAACAGCCTGTTCTCGCTGGCAAAAGCGAGCAGTGGGAATGTAGAACTTCACAAAGAAACTTTTGAGCTTAACCGTCTGATGGAACAAATATTTGCAGATATGGATGACCGGATAAAAGAAAGCGGACTGAAATTTGTAACTCAGTTTACCGAAGAAGACACGGCAATTTATTCTGATAATTCTTATTTTTACAGGATCTGTCAGAATCTGATCGAAAATGCGCTGAAGTATTCGGCGAAAGGAACCAGGGTATTTGTCAAGACGTATAAAAAGGAAGCGGGAACAGATCAGAAAATAGTATTGGAGATTACGAATACATCCGGCTATGAGATGGATTTTGAAAAAGAAGATATCATCGAACGGTTTTCAAGAGGCGATAAGGCAAGAACCAGTGAGGGGAACGGACTGGGACTTGCAATCGTAAGTACCTATGCGAAAGCACTGGGAGGAGAATTTGATATTAAGATCGACTGTGATCAGTTCAAAGCGATTGTTTCGATATAAGAAAATGTAATAAGAAAAAGAATCAGGATAGGTTCAGATAAGTTGAGAATGAAAAGGATGACATAAGTAGAGAGTCATCCTTTTTTTAATACCAAATATGCAAAAATATAAAGATAAATTAGGAAAAATCTGATGAAAATTCCGGATGAAGACATTCTAAAAAAGGATTTCGTTGACAAATAAATAAGTTTAAACTAACATTGGTTATAGGAAGATAACTGAAGGGAGGAGAATTATGTTTCTGGAAATAAGAGGAATTAAAAAGTCATTCGGGACAGGCGACAGCCGTGTGAACGTGTTGAAAGGTCTGGATCTGGATATTGAAAAAGGAGAATTTTGTGTCTTGCTTGGACCATCCGGTTCGGGGAAATCAACACTTCTGAATATCATAGGGGGAATTGATGGTGCTGATGAGGGCAGTATCACGATTGAAGGAGAACGTCTGGAGGATATGACAGAGAAGAAACTTTCACTGTATAGAAGAAAGCATCTGGGATATATTTTTCAGATGTATAACCTGATACCGAATCTGACGGTACGGGAGAATATTGAAGTAGGGGCATATTTGAGTGATCATCCGTTAGATGTGGATGAATTGTTACATACGCTTGGTCTTTATGAACATCAGAAAAAACTGCCGAATCAGTTATCAGGAGGACAGCAGCAGAGAACTGCGATCGGACGTGCAATTGTCAAGAATCCGGATATCCTGTTGTGCGATGAGCCGACCGGCGCGCTGGATTATCATACGTCCAAGGAAATCCTGAAACTGATCGAGACGGTAAATCAGAGATATGGCAATACGATTATCATGGTTACACATAATGATGCGATCAAAGACATGGCCGACCGGGTAGTAAAGTTAAGAGACGGAATGATTCGGAAGAATTACAGAAATGAAGTAAAGATTCCGGCGATCAATCTGGAATGGTAAGGAGGACATAACAGATGAAAAGTCCTTTAAGAAAAAGATTGCCGAGAGAATTAAAAAGTGAATTTGGAAAGTATTTAGTTGTCTTTATCATGATGGCAATAACGATTGGTTTCGTATCAGGATTCCTGGTAGCTGATGGAAGTATGCTCCGGGCATATGATGACAGCTTTCAAAAATACAATATCGAAGACGGATATTTCCAGACGAAGAAGAAGCTGACTCCGGCACAGAAAGAAGATATTGAAAAATCGGATGTAAAGGTATATGAGAATTTTTATATAGAGCAAAAGCTTACGAACGGAAGTACCATACGATTTTTCAAGAACCGGAAAGAGGTAGATAAGGTCTGCCTGATGAAGGGGAAGATGCCGAAAAAGTCCGGTGAGATCGCTGTGGACCGTATGTATGCAGATAATAATGAGCTGAAAGTCGGGGATACGGTGAAAAGTCGAAAGAAGACATTCCGGATTACAGGTCTTGTGGCACTTTCCGATTACAGTGCATTATTTCAAAATAATAATGATACGATGTTTGATGCTGTAAAGTTCGGAGTGGCAATTGTTACAGACAAAGATTTTGAAGCATTGAATCAGGTAAAGGTACAGTATAATTATGCCTGGATCTATGATAAAAAACCTGCAACAGAGAAAAAAGAAAAGAAGATGGCCGAAGACCTGATGGAAGACATGGCAGATGTCGTGACGATAGAAAGTTTTGTACCACAATACCAGAATCAGTCGATCCATTTTACAGGGGATGATATGGGAAGCGACCGTGCGATGATCGTTATGCTGCTTTATATTGTAATGGCGATTCTTGCATTTGTATTCGGTATTACGATCAGCAATACGATCAGGAAAGAAGCGGGCGTGATCGGAACACTGCGTGCATCTGGGTATACAAGGCGCGAATTGATCTTACATTATATGGCACTTCCGGTTGTGATCACACTGATCGGGGCACTGGTCGGAAATATTCTCGGATATACAGTATTAAAGCAGGTATGTGCGGGGATGTACTATGGAAGTTACAGCCTTCCGACATATGTAACGGTCTGGAATGCAGAAGCATTTTGGATGACGACGGTTGTGCCGGTTATTATCATGCTGGTGATCAACTATGGAATTTTACATTACAAATTAAGACTGTCGCCGCTTAAGTTCATAAGAAGAGATCTTTCTTCCAGAAAACAAAAAAGGGCAGTTCATTTAAGTACAAAACTCGGTATCTTCCGCAGATTCCGTCTGAGAGTTGTTTTTCAGAATATCAGTAATTATTTGGTGCTGTTTGTAGGAATTATATTTGCAAATCTGCTGTTATTCTTCGGATTGCTGCTCCCGTCGGTACTGAACCATTATCAGGAAGAAATACAGGAAAATATGCTGGCAAAGTACCAGTATATGCTGGAGGTTCCGACGGATGCAATCGGTAGAAGTAAACTGGAAAGTTTACTATCGCTGATGCAGTATTCGAACGGCACGAAGACGGATAACAAGACAGCAGAAAAATTCAGTGCATACGCATTAAATACAATTCCGGGAGAGGCCAAGAGCGAAGAGGTAGTATTGTACGGAGTAGAACCGGACAGTAAGTATATTAAGGCAGATCTGGGAGATGGCGTATATATATCGACGGCATATGCAGATAAGTATCAAGTAGAACCGGGAGATAAGATTACATTAAAAGAAAAATACGAACGCAAACGCTACACATTCAAAGTAAAAGGAGTCTATGATTACAGCGGGGCAATCAGTGTATTTATGAGCCGTGACAAATTAAACGAGACATTTGATCTTGGAAGTGATTATTATGCGGGATATTTTGCAAATACAAAGATTAAAGACATTGATGAGAAATACATAGGGTCTGTAGTTGATCTGGAAGCACTGACGAAGGTATCAAGACAGCTGGATGTATCCATGGGAAATATGATGGGACTGGTCAATGGATTTGCGATCATGATCTATATGATTGTCATTTATCTGTTGTCAAAGATCATTATCGAGAAAAATGCGCAGTCCATTTCCATGACGAAGATCCTTGGATATACCAACGGAGAGATCAGCAGGTTGTATATTATGTCAACCATGGTTGTGGTTGTAATAGAACTGCTCTTAAGTCTTCCGATTGAAAAGACAGTGATGAATGTGATCTTCCGTGCGATGATGATGTCAAGTATGACAGGCTGGATCACACTGTGGATCGATCCGAAAATATATGTGGAAATGTTCCTGATCGGATTTGTTACTTATGGGGGAGTAGCGCTTCTTGAATATCGGAAGATCAGAAAGGTTCCGATGGATGAAGCGTTAAAGAATGTGGAATAATCAAAAGAACGCATAGAAACGTATGACAGAAGTAATTGAATATAAAAAGAGGAGGAGAGAGAAGAGAAAAGTAGTTGCCCTAATGCTTTCTGGAATGATGATATCAGAGCTTCACTAGAATAAAAGAAGGGCAGAAAGGTGAAGTGAAGTTCATTATTGAGAAGAAAGGAATAAAATAGTTGTGAAAATACACAAAAAGGAAATGGTAAATTTATTGGTTATGACGAAAAATAAAAAGAATATAGACAAAGACAGGTATTATTGGTAATATAATAGCAAGTTTGTTATTACGTAATGGTAAGCAAGACTGTTTATGGTGCAAGAGATCAAGAGATTTTGTATTATGGGCAGTTTTTTTTTTATTATATTGTATCAATGGTTGTTAAGATTGAATTAGAGGTGAGAATGGCTGTGAAAATAGTCAGAGTTCTGAATACGAATGCAGTTGTCAGTAGTGATCAGGAGGGAAGAGAACTGATCATAACAGGAGCAGGAATCGGGTTCAAGAAAAAGAAGGGTGAAAATCTGGATGAAGCACTGGCGGATAAAACTTATTATCTGGAGAGTGTCGATGACAGCAGGAGACTGCAGGAAGTAGTAAAAGAAATATCAGAAGAATATTTGGAGATTGTAAGCCGTATCGTAAAGACAGCGAGGGAGGAAGGATTGAAAGTCAGGGATTCCCTGTATGTGACACTTACAGATCATATCAATTCCGCAGTTGACAGATATCGTGAAAATATAGCATTAAAAAATATGATGAAACTTGAGATCCGTAAATTTTATCCAAAAGAATATGAAATCGGATTAAGGGCAGTACAATGGATACAGGAACAAAATGATGAGAATCTAGGGGAAGACGAAGCTGCATTTATAGCGATGCACATCGTTTCGGCCGAACTTGGCAGCGGAAGTAATGTAGATGTTAATAAGATTACGAAATTGATTAATGCAGTTCTTCAGATTGTCAGAATCCATTTTAAGATAGAATTTAACGAGAAATCGATATCGTATGAACGGTTTCTAACTCATTTGAAATTTTTTGCGACCAGAGTATTTGATAATACCATTTATCAAGACAGCATGCAGGAAATATACAAAGTATTGATAGAAGAGAATGAATATGCTTATTCAGGAGTCAGAAAAATTGTGGAATATATTGAAAAACAGTATTCCTACAAATTGACAATAGATGAAAGATTATATTTGTTAATACACATTAAAAGAATATTAGATGAACAATCAGAATAGATTGCAGGTTTGTTATTATTCAGTTAAGCAAGACCTGACTTAAAAGAAAGCAGCGGTCCCGGGAATCGTATGCTCTTTTAAGTCGGGTCTTTGTTATATATATGAAAAAATAAAAAAGAAAATTGAGGTAAATGAAAATGGATTACGAAAGTGTAGCAAAAAAAATCCTCCAAAGAGTCGGGGGAAAGGAAAATGTAATCAGCCTGGTACATTGTATGACGAGATTGCGTTTTACATTAAAAGATGAATCAATTGTAGACGATGAAGCAGTGAAAAAGACCAAAGGCGTTATGGGAATCATGAAAAAAGCCGGTCAGTATCAGATTATCATCGGTAATGATGTGGCAAATGTCTATGCAGAGCTTAATAAGCTTGGAAATTTTTCAAACGAAGTACCGAAAAAAGCACCACAGAATAAGGAAAAACAGAATGTATTTTCTATGCTGATGGATACAATCTCCGGTATCATGGCACCAGTTATTCCGGCAATCATCGGAGCTGCAATGATCAAAGTACTTCTTACATTACTTCCAATGATCGGTGTTCTGAGTACAAAAGGTGATACTTATAATCTGTTAAGTGTTATGGGTGACGGCGCATTTTTCTTTATGCCGGTATTGATTGCGATATCTGCATCTAAAAAATTTGGAACGAATATGTATTATGCGGCAAGTATAGCGTTGATTATGTTGCATCCAAATTTTATTTCATTCATGAATAGTGCAAATGATGCAAAAGAAACTGTAAAATTTCTTAAATTTATTCCGGTAACATATGCATCTTATGCTTATTCTGTTATTCCGATTATTCTGGCAGTATGGTCGCTGAAATATGTCGAGCGTCTGGTAGATAAGATTACACCGGTAGTAACCAAGAACTTCTTAAAACCGATGTTGGTAGTGTTGATCGAAGCACCTATTGCATTGATTATTCTTGGACCTTTAGGTGCAATCTGTGGTAACGTATTATCAACAGTTGTTTATACAATTCATGATAAACTTGGATTTATTGCGATCGGTCTTGTGGCGGGTGTATATCCTTTCGTTGTTATGGCAGGTATGCATCATGCATTTACACCAATCAAACTGGGAATGATTGCTTCCACAGGATTTGAAAACTTTATCTGTATCGGAGAACTTTGCTCTAACATGGCACAGGGTGCTGCATCGCTTGCAGTAGCAGTAAAGAGTAAGAACAAAGATTTTAAACAGATTGCCGGATCTTCTGCATTTTCGGCATTATTTGCAGGAATTACAGAGCCAGCTCTGTATGGTGTAACATTACGTTTGAAACGTCCGATGTTAGGAGCATGTATCGGTGCTGCTGCGGGTGGATTATTTGGTGGATTTTTCCAGATGAAATGTTTTGGTATTGCGACACCTGCGATCGTAACAATCGTTCAGTATGTAGAAAAAGGGAAACCGCAGAGTCTGTTATTTGCAGCACTTACGATTCTCCTTACAATAGTGGTTGCATTCATTGCGACAATGATCATTGGATTTGAAGATGTAGTAGATGATGATGATGAATTAGACATGCTGGAAACAGAAAGCAAAGAAGAAGTAAAAGTAATGGAGAATGCGATTGATATTGCAAGTCCGGCAGAAGGAAAAGCAATTTCACTGTCAGAAGTTGCAGATGCAACATTTGCACAGGAAATTCTTGGAAAAGGTGCGGCAATTGTTCCGGAAAATGGAGTGATCTATGCACCATTTGATGGAAAAGTAGATGTGATGTTTGAAACGGGACATGCAGTAGGTCTTGTAGGAGAGAATGGGGTAGAACTTCTGGTACATATCGGAATCGATACCGTAAATCTGGAAGGAAAATATTTCTCACCGAAGAAAGCAGCAGGAGATGTTGTGAAAAAGGGTGATGTGTTGATCGAATTTGATATTGAAAAAATAAAAGAGGCTGGATATGATGTAACAACGCCGGTGATCGTTTCAAACACAGATCAGTATGCAATAGTTGAAAAAACAGCAACAGGAGAAGTAACAAAAGAAAGTAACCTTATCAAAGTTCAGTAAAGGAAAGGAATATGGATATGGAAGAAATGAAAGTGACAAGATTTCCAAAAGACTTTCTATGGGGAAGCGCTTCAGCGGCTTATCAGATTGAAGGTGGATGGAAAGAAGATGGAAAAGGTGTGACAAACTGGGATACATTTGTACGTATCCCAGGGAAAACATATAAAGCAACGACCGGTGATGTAGCGGTAGATCATTATCACCACTATAAAGAGGATATTGCATTAATGGCAGAGATGGGATTAAAAACATATCGGTTTTCTATCTCCTGGGCCCGTATTTATCCGGAAGGAAGAGGTACGGTCAATGAAAAAGGACTTGCATTTTATCAGGATATTATTGATGAATGCTTGAAATATGGAATTGAGCCGATGGTGACAATTTTCCACTGGGATCTTCCGCAGGCACTGGTGGATCTGTATGGTGGATGGGAAAGCCCGGAAATCATTCAGGATTATGTGACTTATGCAAAGACTCTTTTCGAAAACTTTGGCGATAAAGTGAAATACTGGATTACATTAAACGAACAGAATATATTTACTTCTCTTGGTTGGTTGACAGCACAGCATCCGCCTGGAAAATTTGATGACCAGAAGACTTTTTATCAGGTTAATCATTATGCTTTTATGGCACATGCCAGGGCAGTACTTGCTTATCGTGAAATGGGTGGAAAAGGAGAGATTGGTGCAAGCTTTGCGTATGTACCATCCTATGCGTTGGACTGCAAACCGGTAAATGCAATGGCAAAACGTGATTATGATGAATTGAAAAATTTCTGGTGGATGGATATATATGCATATGGGCGTTATCCAAAAGCTGCGATGGCTTATCTGAAGAAAAAAGGTTATGCTCCGGAAATTTTAGATGAAGATATGGAGATATTGAAAAAAGCTGCTGGAGAGATTACATTCATGGGTGTAAATTATTATCAGAGTTGTGTGTGTGAGTATAATCCAATGGATGGAGTTACGCCGTATGGTACGATGAATACAACAGGTGTAAAGGGATCTGCCCAAGAACTGGGAATGCAGGGAATATATAAGAATCCAGTAAATCCATATCTTATGACAACAGATTGGGATTGGACGATAGATCCGATGGGGCTTCGCTTTTGCTGCCGTGAAATTACAAGCCGTTATGGTCTGCCAATTGTGATTTCTGAAAATGGATTGGGAGCATTTGATAAAAAGACAGAAGATGATCAGATTCATGATGAATATAGAATCCATTATCTGGAAGAACATTTGAAAGAACTGGGAAAAGCAATTGAAGAAGGCTGTGAAGTTCTGGCATACTGTACATGGTCATTCACAGATCTTTTAAGCTGGTTAAATGGTTATCAGAAACGTTATGGTTTCGTATATGTAGACCGTGAAGAGGAAGAAGGCGGTACATTAAACCGCTATAAAAAAGATAGCTTTTACTGGTATCAGAGTGTTATCAAATCTGATGGGGAGAATTTGTATAAATAGGTATAAATGAAAAAGATTATTGTGATACAGAAATGAAATTCTGGCACAATAATCTTTTTTGTTTACAAATTCGGGAATATACGACCATGCATGCGCTGGTCATGGAATACATCGAAGGACCTGCAATTCTTCTGGTTACATACAAAGGTTCGATCGGTGACAGCCGTCATGATGCATTAAATAGAAAATCATGTGTAAAGAATAAATACAACAACTGTCTTGTCACATGTAAATAACAGTGGTATAATGTGAAAAGTTTAAGCGGTCAGAAGAATATATGTGGAGGGACTGTCCGTAAACGGAAAGCAGTATAGAAAAGAGGATGTTGTATTATGAAACTGAATGCAGATACAGTAATCGTAGGAAGCGGAGTCGCAGGACTTTTCAGCGCGTTGAATTTACCAAGAGAACAGGATATTATATTAATTACCAAGTCAGATCTGGAAAGCAGTGATTCGTTCCTTGCACAGGGGGGAATCTGTGTATTAAGAGACGAAAGCGACTACGACAGTTATTTTGAAGACACGATGAAAGCCGGTCATTATGAGAACCGGAAAGAATCTGTAGATATCATGATCCGTAATTCCAGAGATATCATCAATGATCTGGTAAAGTATGGCGTAGAGTTTGAAAAGAAGGACGGCGAATTTGCCTATACAAGAGAGGGAGCGCACTCCAGACCGAGAATCCTGTTCCATGAAGATGTGACAGGAAAAGAAATCACCAGTAAGCTGCTTGCACAGGTGAAGAAGCTTGAAAATGTCAAAATGTATGAATATACAGAGATGACAGATGTGATCATCGAAGATGATAAATGTGTAGGAATCAAGGCAAAGAATGAAAAGGGAACGTATGAAATTTATGCAGAAAATACGATCCTTGCAAGTGGCGGTATCGGCGGGACTTATCAGCATTCCACGAATTTTCCACATCTGACAGGGGATGCGATTGAGATTGCAAAGAAGCATAGAATCCGTCTGGAACATCTGGACTATGTACAGATCCATCCGACAACTTTATATTCCAAGAAACCGGGAAGACGTTTCCTGATCTCAGAATCGGTACGTGGTGAAGGAGCGGTCCTTTATAATAAGAACAAAGAACGTTTTGTAGACGAACTGCTTCCAAGAGATGTTGTGACAAAAGCAATCAGAGAAGAGATGGAAAAAGAAGGAACTGATCATGTATGGCTTTCTATGGAACATATACCAAAAGAAACGATTTTAAAGCATTTCCCAAATATCTATGAACATTGTCTGGAAGAAGGATATGACGTAACGAAAGAATGCATCCCGGTTGTACCGGCACAGCATTATTTTATGGGTGGAATCTGGGTAGATTCAGACAGCAGGACTTCTATGGAACACCTGTATGCAGTCGGGGAGACAAGCTGTAATGGTGTACATGGTGCTAACCGTCTGGCAAGTAACTCACTTCTGGAAAGTTTGGTATTTGCAAAGCGCGCAGCAACAAAGATTACAAAAGAAGAAACACAGGAAAAAATATCTGAACGTAAAGCGGTATAAGATGTTATAATAAATGCAGTATGCGGATGTATAGATAAAAATTGCTAGCTGTCAAAAAATGAATAGAAAAATAAACAGGAAAAGGACAGAAACAGACGAACAGGAAGAATGATAAAGGAGACAAGCATAATATGAATAACATAACAATGACTTTACAGGTAGACCACCTGATCATGGAAGCATTAAGAGAAGATATTTCAAGTGAGGACGTGACCACCAATGCGGTCATGCACGAAGCTGTAACCGGAGAAGTAGATCTGATCTGTAAACAGGATGGTGTGATCGCAGGACTTCAGATATTTCAGAGAGTCTTCGAATTATTAGATAAAGATACAAAAGTAGAATTTTTCTGCAAAGATGGCGATGAAGTAAAGAATGGACAGTTAATGGGGAAAGTAACCGGAGATATCCGTGTACTCCTTTCCGGAGAAAGAGTTGCGCTGAATTATCTGCAGAGAATGAGTGGAATCGCAAGTTATACACATTCCGTAGCATCGCTTCTGGAGGGAAGTAAGACAAAACTTCTGGATACCAGAAAGACGACTCCGAATATGAGAATTTTTGAAAAATATGCAGTCAGAGTGGGTGGCGGATACAATCACCGTTATAATCTGTCTGATGGAGTGTTGCTGAAAGACAATCACATCGGTGCAGCAGGAAGCGTGACAAAAGCTGTTCAGATGGCAAAAGAATATGCACCATTTGTACGTAAGATCGAGGTAGAAGTTGAAAATCTGGATATGGTGAAAGAAGCGGTAGAAGCAGGGGCAGACATTATCATGCTCGATAATATGTCCACGGAAGAGATGCAGGAAGCAATCCGCATCATTGACGGACGTGCCGAGACCGAGTGTTCCGGTAATGTAACGAAAGAGAATATCAGCAGACTGACTTCTCTCGGCGTAGATTATATTTCCAGCGGAGCACTGACACATTCCGCACCGATTTTAGATATTTCCTTAAAGCACCTTCATGCGGTATAATAGATGTGATTACCGTGTGTGGAGAAAAATACATGGATAAATAGATCATTTGAAAAAATAACATGGGAGGTGGCAACAGGAAATGCATGGATCTGAAAGAAGAGAACAGATAATCAGACAGATTCAGGAAAGCAAAGCTCCGGTATCCGGAACAAAGCTTGCTTCCCTTTATAGTGTCAGCCGTCAGGTGATCGTGCAGGATATCGCACTGATCCGCGCAGCAGGATATGAGATCATATCTACAAACCGCGGCTATATATTGAACCAGCCAAAGACGGTGTGTCGGATATTTAAAGTACAGCACACAGATGAACGGCTGGAAGAAGAGCTGAATACGATCGTTGACCTGGGAGGATGTGTAGACAATGTCATGATCCATCACAGAGTCTATGGAAAGATGGAGGCGGAACTGGCCTTAAGTTCCCGGAGAAAGGTCGGCGCATTTATGGAAGATATCCGAAGTGGCAAGTCCAGTCCGCTTAAGAACATCACATCCAACTATCATTATCATAAGGTCAGTGCCGACAGCGAAGAGACGCTGGATCTGATTGAGCAGGAACTGAGGGAAAAAGGATTTCTGGTAGAGGAAAGGCGGCAGGCAGTATAAATATTTCTTGCATTTTTCAGAAAGATTGTATACGATAAAGTATAAAGTGAAATGTGAGGAATGAGATGGCGGGAATAAAAAAAGGTGCAGAGCTAAGACAGAAAATTATTGATGCAGCATGGGAACTGTTTTACGAAAATGGTTATGAGAATACGACAGTAAATGATATCATCCGGAAAGTGGGAACTTCAAAAGGTGGATTTTATTATTATTTTAAGGCGAAAGAAGATTTGTTGAATTCCTTGTACTCCGTTTTCGACCGGGAATATGAAAAATTTTATGAAAATATGGACCAAAATCAGGACAGCCTGATGAAGCTGAAACAGCTCAGTCAATATGTGTCTTATTTTATTGAAGGAAATGTATCAGCAGAACTTCTGGCTGCACTTTACCAGTCACAATTGGCAAAAAAAAGTCAGGATAATTTTTTGAATCCGGACAGGTATTATATCAATCTTGTCAAAAAGATCATATCCGAGGGTCAGAAAAAAGGGGAAATCCGGACAGATATATCTGTAGAGGAGCTGGCGCATGATGTGCTGGTTCTGGAAAGAGGGATTATTATGGACTGGTGTGTCCAGAATGGTTCATTTTCGTTAGGATATTACGGAAGCCGCAGTTTTGACCTGTATATTGAATTTATGAGAGTAGGTTAAATAATAAAAGAAAAAAGATTACAGCAATGTATTTTGCTGTAGTCTTTTTTATACCCAAGGATGCAATAGAAGCTGTTTGAGAAAAGTAATCCGTATTTTATAAAAAACAGACTGAGGTATGTATCTGTAAGTGCGGATGAAAGACGGGAAAAGAAAGAAAATAAATGTAAAAACATACAATAAATAAGAAATGTATAGGTAAAATAGAAAAGAAGTCAGATAAATTGATTGACAATGACAGGGAGAATTGTTAATATTATAACTAACAACAGACCACGGTTTCTAAAAGAATGGAGGAGAAATATGGTATATACAGAGATATGTAACGCTGTGTGGATGTATCTGTGGGTAGGAGCCTTGTTACTGGCAGTAATTTTACAATGTCTGGTATTTATGAAAAAAGCCTGGAAACACGCTCTGGAATTAGGACTTCGGCCGGAACAGATAAAAAAGGGCTTAACAACAGGAATCACGATCAGCATTATGCCGACTTTGCCGGTATTGTTAGTTTTACTTTCACTTATGCCTTTGCTGGGCGTTCCGCTTCCGTGGTTGAGATTATCAATCATAGGATCTGCATATTACGAAACCTATGCAGCGACCACAGCATTGGAGTGTGTGGGAGAAACAATGAAATTAAATGAATACAGTGCCGTAGGATGGGTAGCTGCAGCGTGGGTTATGACGATTGGAGGAAGCGCCTGTGTATTATGGTCATCCCTTGCAATCAAACCGATTTCCATGTTGTATGAAAAGGCCGAAAAGATTGATATGAAATTAGTACTTTCAATTGGAGCAGGATGTCTTGCCGGAGTTATGGCATATGTATCGGTATCTTATGGATTTAGTGCAATGTCAACAAAAGGCGTTGTGTTCTGTATCAGTTTCGCCGTTGGTGCATTGCTAGTGTGGATACATAACAAAAGACCGAATGCCAAATGGTTGTCGGATTATCTGATGACGATCAGTATGCTGGTTGCGATGGCGGCAGCCTGTATCATCTTTTAATGAAAGAGAAAGGATGTGGAAAACATGACAGATAATGGATATCACAGGTGGATACACCGGTTTGGAATTTCATCGAGCTTGCTTTTGTTTGTGGCGATGACTGCATTTCCGGTGGCAATTAGTTTTGTATATGGAATATGGCCGGATTTTAAAGCGTTATGGCCTGGATTTGTTGCAGTGATTTTATTTATGGCACCATATTGGCCGGCCGAAACGATCGGATATATGTCGGTAATGGGACCGGGAGCGTTATATATGTCCTACATTACCGGAAATGTTACAAATCTCAGAATGCCGGCAACGATTGGAACGATTAATTCACTGGGAATTAAACCGAATACTGAGGAATGTCATACAATGGCAATCATTGCATGTGGAGCATCTGTAATTACAACCGTTGTGATCGTAGCGTTGGGTGTCGTGATTGCAACTCCGCTTGCACCGGTTTTGGAATCTCCGGTGATCAAGCCTGCATTTGATTATGTTGTACCGGCGTTGTTCGGAGGTCTGGTTGCGCAGACAGTTCTGAAAGGGAAAAAACAGTTTTTGTATTTTCTGGTACCATTGGCGATTTGTCTGTTTTTCTGTTATTTTACCGCAGTAAACAGTGCATATTATATGCTGATTGCGATTGCAGTATCGGTAATCATCTATGTGATGGATTATAAAAAAGAGAAACAAAAAGAAGTAAAATAGTGTTCATGGAAAGGAGCAGCGTATGAGTAAGTATACATATATTATTTGTGGGAAACTTTATAATGGTATAGATGCGGAATTCAAAGAAGGATATAAGATACTTGTCAAAGACAATAAGATAGAGGCTGTTGGCAGAGAAATTCCACAGCCGGAAACAGCAGAAGTGGTGGATCTTTCGGATGCAACCGTTACGCCGGGAATGATAGATGCGCATATGCATATGGATTATATAGACTGGCACACAATAAGAGAAGAAGTATATACTACTTCAGAAGAAGCAAAAACGATCGCGATCATCAGAACTGCACAGAAAACACTTTCCAGAGGATTTACAACAGTCAGACATCCGGGAGGAATTACTTCGAATGGTTTTGGAGTTCTGGATGTAAAAAGAGCAATAGAAAAAGGGTATATCACAGGATCGAGAATTGTGGCAGCACCTAGATTTCTGTGTGCGGCAGGAAGCCATGGTGATCTGTCGCAGGGATTTGCAAGAAATCCGGAATTATCTAATATAGCGCAGAACCTGAGATTGAGTCTCGGAACCGGAAAAGATTTCTTTGTAAATGCGGTCAGAGAAGAGATAAAATATGGTGCGGATTTTATTAAGATCATGGCAACGGGAGGCTTCTTTACGCCATATGATAATCCGTCACAACAGCAGATGAATGATGAAGAGCTGAAAGCAATCATGGATACTGCCCATGAATGGGGAAAGACTGTTACAGCACATGTATATAGTGTAGATCATATGCAGAAACTGATAAAATTCGGAATTGACGGAATGGAACATTGTTCACTTATGGATGAAGAAACGGCACAGATGATCATAGATAATGATGTATATGTTGTTCCTACATTCTGTCCGTACGAAGAAGCGGTACATTATGATCCGGTTATGATACAGACCAAGCAGGAAGAATATAGAATTAAACTGGAATATTATAAAGACGCATTGCAGGCAGGTCGTGAAGTGATCAAAAATTGCAAGTGTAAGTTAGGATACGGCACGGACATGGTTGCAACACATCAGAATTATGAAAGTGGATATGAATTTAAAGCGTGGATGGAGAGCGGCATGGGCACTTTCCGTACCTTACATGCGGCAACAAAGGTTAATTCAGAGATACTTCAGCTGGAAGATAAGATCGGTACACTGGAACCGGGAAAATATGCAGATATTGCAGCATGGAAAAGAGACCTGATGACAGATCCGTATGCATTATTAGACTGTGCATTTGTTATGAAAGAGGGAGTAATCTATCCAACAGAAAAATGCGAGGAATTAACTGATTAATCATTAAAAACATATGGTATTTTCTGACGAATCAATGTATAATGATAGACAAAGAAATCGTGATACTTTCATTCGAAGGAGGGATACCTATGACGACACATAAGATCATAACAATAGGCAGACAGTTTGGAAGCGGCGGCCATGAGATTGGCAACCTTCTTGCAACAAGACTGGATATTCCGTTATATGACAACAATCTGGTCAGAATGGCAGCAGAGAAGATGGATATCAGAGAAGAGACTGCAAAGGCGATTGATGAGACGTCTCTTAACAGTTTTGTATCCAGTTATCTGATCACGCCGATGGGATATTCTTCCTATATTAATTCGGAAGAATACGTACAGCCGTTGTCTGAACAGATGTATGAATTACAGACGGAAATTATCAAAAAGCTTGCAGATCGCGGATCATGTGTAATCGTCGGCAGATGTGCGGACTATATTTTGAAGGATAATCCGAACTGCATCAATGTATTTATCTGTGCCGACAGAGCTGACCGTATTAAGCGTATTGCAGAAAGATACGATGTGTCCGAGAAGAAAGCTCTCGACCGCATTAAACGGATGGACAGAGAACGGAAATATTATTATGAAACTCATACGGGGCAGGAATGGGGAAGTATCAGTTCTCACGAAATATTATTGAATGCAAGCCTTCTTGGAATCGAAGGAACGGTAGATATATTGGAAGGAATTTACAAAAGATAAGATCACTGACAATGAAATGAATAATTGATAAAACAGAAATGAGCAGTATACGCTGCTCATTTCTTGTGTATCGTCATGCGTTCGGAAGGGGCTGCCGGTGAAAGGTCCGGCAGATCGCCATATGTTCAATCAGGATTCGAATCCCAGTACGGTTTCACTGTTCTGAATATCTGAGTATAACTTCAAATGCATGCCTTCCGTATGGCATACTTTTACAATGTCTTCATACTCTTTATAATCCGGCAGTATTTCCGTGAGAATGTTAGGCATATCGTGAAAAACAGTACGATTAAAAATCCGTGTCTTTGGAGTGTCAAATAACGCGGTGTAAAAAATCTCTGCCTCTACTAGGTCCTGGAACATATGGCTTCCGTAAGAAAGCTCCGGCATGTATCCAACTTCACTGTCCGACATTTCGCAGATTGCACAGAAGTGATTGATCGCGGCAAAGCTTACAGGAACCCCAAGTTCCGGTGAGGAAGTTCCGATACGTCCAGGTACGAACAAAAGCAGGTTCTGATTGCTTTTGCGGAAATGATGATTGATGTCTCCGATAATATGGGCGATATCAGGTTTCCGTTTATACGGGAATTCATAATAAGCCTGGGAATCGACGAAGACTACATAGTCAATATCTTCTGCCCGGGACCCGCCCATGGAAGAACCGGTAACGGAGAACACTGTTTTATCTTCCGGGAGCGAAGGAACGGTTACGGCATCTCTTCTTGTGCCGACCTGAAGCGGTCTGCACTGTAACAGGTTAAATACAAATTCACCGGTATCAGTTCCATTGATGGTGAATTCGATGTCGACAGGATATTGGTAAGCCTGCTGCAATGTATGAAGAAGAGATTTCATACAGCCGGTAAATTCTGTATTCCGGACAAGTCCTTCGCAGTTGGCAAAGAGAATCTCACGCCGCTGTCCGCGCTCACGGAACGTCCGCTCGGCATCGCTGTCGTGTTCCAGTACCAGTTTTTTATACCAGGAATCCATATATGGTGTGACGTCTTTGAGTGGTCTGGATGACAGAGATTTTGTTGTATAATCCATAAGATCTACGTAACGCTGTGAATACTGATGTTTTGCCCAGCTTTCGGTAAGGGTGGAACGTTCCGGGGCAGAGAGATTCACAATACGTGGATAATCTCCTTCTGTACGGTCAACAGCTCTTGTGCCAAGTCCCATTACCAGGCGTAGCATACCGTCGGAAGCATCGATAGAATCATCCCATTTATAAGCACTGTAAGAGTAGCCGACACCTGCAGCATTTGGCATGAGAAAATCTTCGTACATAGATCCGGATACACGCTGGATCAGAAGCGCCATCTGTTCATCTTTGAATCCAAGTCCGCGCTGCCTGCGGTATTCCAGAGCGGAAGTATTCATAGTGCTGGCATATACGGTGCGGACCGCATTTTCCAGTTCCGTAAGCCGCTCGTCCATGGTACCGGTGTTGATGCAGAAGACGGATTCGTATTTTCCGGCAAATGCATTACCGAACGCATCTTCCTGAAGACTGCTGGAACGGACGATGATCGGACGCTGTCCAAAGTATTCCAGCATACGGATGAATTGAAGCCGTATGGCTTCCGGGAAAGAACCGGAAAGAAAGGCCTGTTCCAGCTGCGGAGCTAGTTTGAAGTATCCCTGTTTTGTCTTCTGATGGATATGAAGACGCCAGAATTTGTTATGTACAATATAAGTATAGAATACATCGGAACCAAGATAATAGGAATCGTGCGGTTCCATATGGGCAAATGCTTCGGGGTTATCTTTTTGAATGATCTTTCTTGCGAGAAGCATACCGCATGCCTTGCCGCCGATACAGCCGGTGCCGATCATGCGTTTATATACAAGAAAATAATCATCCGGTTCAAAATAGGTCTTTAAAAGCGAAAGGATTTTCTCATCGTTTGACATCATAGTATGGGAAATGATATCTTCGACCGCCGGGGTAAAGATACCTTCTCTGCGGTAAGTGCGCCGGGTATCCGTGATGAAGCGTTCCCAGCTGTCCAGGTTCTGGTTCTCAGAAGTGTTGGTAAGTGTATCCACCAATGTATAAAAACGACTAATCTCATATCCTCCTTTCAATGGAAGAAATGAACCATTTTCTTCCATATATTTATGCGGAAGAAACATATTCGGAGAATAGCGGTTCCAGACTTTTAAAGGATTGATATAGAGGCTTTCACTATCGGTGTATACATCCAGAAGTAACTGTGTAGTTTCCTGAATACGGGCAACGGCGTCGAAAGAATGCTGCCCGCGCAGAAGTGGAAAATATGCAACTGTATTTAACTCAAACAGATAAGGGCAGGTAACTTTAAAGAAATTCCCCATCATAAGATCGGTAGCCCATGCAGCCTGCAGGTCGGAAAGGCAGTCAAATACATAGAAGGCGTCACGTCCTTCTGCTTTGATCCGGCGCCGGACATTCATTGTAAAAGCTTCGAATCCTTCCGAAGGATCGAATTCATAGACACGAATTCCGTTACCGGCCTGAAGAAGAGCAGGGTGTCCGGAAAAATGCATGTATAAAAGTTCCTTTCCTTCTTCATGAAGCTGGTTACAGAGTGGAGTTACAAAGTGCATATAGTCATCCATGCTGGATACCTGCCAGACGACATTATCGCCCATACGGATGGAATCAAGCATAGAGTCAAGACCCGGAAGACCGGACCGGATTCGTTCAAAAGTACTCATATGATCACGTCCCTTCTGTGAAAATAGTCTATATATAATGTATTATACAGAAAAAAGACTGAAAATTACAGAATAACTGAGAAAAAATATGTAATGCCGAATGGCATGTTTTGCTTGAAAAATACGGACATACAAACTAGAATAAAAATGTTATGAAAAAATAGATAAAGGAGAGATAGAAATTATGGAAATGCTGATTGATGTATTTACTGATGCAGCGATTGACTGTATTAAGATGCTCCCGTTTCTGTTTCTGGCCTTTCTGCTGATAGAGGCACTGGAACACTATTCCAGTGATTTTACAAAAAAGCTTATGATAAAAGTAGATAAGGCCGGACCGGTAGTAGGAGCAGTAGTAGGATGTGTTCCACAGTGTGGATTTTCAGTTATGGCAGCCAATCTATATTCTGGAGGGATTATTACGATCGGAACATTGATTGCTGTATTTCTGGCAACATCGGACGAAGCAATTCTTATTATTATGGGAAATCCGGAGCATGCCGGCAAGATTGGTATATTGCTTCTGGCGAAAGTGATCATTGCGATCGTTGCAGGATACCTGGTGGATATTTTCTTTAAAAAGGAAATTGCAGTTCCACATCATGAAGGAGAACTCTGTCATGACTGTGGATGTCACAATCATTCATCCGGAATTGTAAAGCCGGCACTTCGTCATACCGGAAAGATATTCTTATATTTATTTGTATTTACATTTATTTTAAATCTGTGTATTGAAGTACTGGGAATTGACAGGATTTCTGCTATGATGCTGGGGGATACAGTATTCCAGCCGGTGATCGCAGCATTGATCGGATTGCTCCCTAACTGTGCGGCATCTGTGATTCTGACACAGCTATATTTAAGTGGAGCAATTTCATTTGCATCGGTTATTGCGGGATTGTGTACAGGGGCCGGAATTGGTCTGGTCGTTTTGTTTAAGGTAAATCCGGATAAGAAAGAAAACGTAAAGATTATTGCAGTATTATATGGAATTGCTGTGGCAGCAGGGCTGATTTTAGAGATGTTTGGTGTGTAATGTGCATGTAATATGGCGTGGAATTGCATTTTTGGAAGAATGTGTTATAATATTGACAACTAGGTAATAAGGCTTAGAGAGATTTAGGAGGAAATAAAATGGCTACAAAAAAAGTAACAACAGCAACCACAAAAGATGTAACTGCTAAAGTAACTGCACCAGAAACTAAGACATCAGAAAAAGCAGAGACAGTAAAGAAAGCAGAGACAGTGAAGGTAGTGGCAGCAGCAGAGCCGAAGAAGATAGAGAAGGAGACTGAGAAGAAAGTCGCAGCTCCAAAGGCAGAGCCAGTAAACTCAATTGTAAAAGAAGAAAAAGCTAAGCCGGAAGAAAAAAAGGCTGAGAAGAAAGCAGAAGAGAAGAAAACCGAGCCTAAGGCAGCAGAAAAGAAAACAGCAGAGAAAAAAGTAACTGCCAAAAAAGCAGAAGAAAAAGCACCTGCTAAAAAGACGACAGCTAAGAAGACAACGACAAAGAAAACAACAGCTAAGAAATCTACAGCAAAGAAAGAGATTAAAGTAAGTGCTTTTGTTGAATACTATGGAAAACAGGTGGAAGAAAAAGAAATCATTGCAAGAGTAAAAAAAGCATGGACATCTTCTGGAAACAAAATCGGAGATATCAAGACAATGGATTTATACATAAAGCCAGAAGAGTCAGCTGTTTATTATGTAATTAACGGAACATCAACGGGAGCAGTAGCATTCTAAGGGCAGATATGGAACCAGAGGCTGTGAATCTTCGGAAACACGGCCTTTTATACTTTTGAGAATGCAAAACCGGCAGCGGTGGTTATGTATAATGAGGGGTATAAGAGAAAGGAGTATGGATATGGAGAACGTAACATCAGTTTTGAAATCGGCAGACGGACCCACGAGTATCTTTGTTGCAGGAAAGACGCCGGAAATTATGGGGGCTTTGATCGCAACAGTTGTGGTAGGAGTAATCATAGCTTTGTTTGGACTGAAAATTGTAAGGGTGTTATCGGCACTTGTAGGACTGGCTGTGGGAGCAGTTATTGGAGCAACGGTAGGAGTGATTGCCGGCTTTGATATGACAAAAATGCTTGTGGCGGTTGCAGTGTGTGCGGTAATATTATGCGTTATGTGTGCGGTACTTCGCAAATTTGGAATCTTTATTATGACATTTTTCGGATCCTTCGGCACATTTGTTACGCTGCTTGAAACAAAGTCAGTGATAGTACTTGCTATTTGTGCGGTTATCGCTCTGATCGTTGCGATACTTACGGTAATTTTTGCTGAGTTTTTTGTTATATTTGTGACTGGCATCATGGGCGGTGTAGAGGCTGGAATGGCATTACCGTTTGTGTGTGGAATGACGAAGATTGGCTGGATCGGATATGTGATGAGTGCAGCAATTGCAGTGATCGGAATTGTAGTTCAGACGATGATGCAGTCCAGAAAGATTGGAAAGAAAGAAAAGATATTCTCAAAGAAGATCAAAGAACAGGTATCTATGGAGTCTGAGGTTGAAAAAGCAAGAATGCTTTTAGATGATGGAGAGCCGGAAGAAAGTATGGAAGCAGCCGGGGATAAAGAAAAAACGGATAATGCTGAAGATACAGATAAGGAAGAGACTGTGACAGAAATATTTGATCTGGATGATACGAAGCCAGATGAAGATAATCTGGACGACGATGAAGATGTTGTGACAGTTGAAAAAACGGATGAGCCGGAAGACGGATTTCTGGATGAAGATGATGTGGAGATTTTTGAAACAGATGATTCAGATGTTGTAGCTTTTCATTCTGACGATATTGATTAATGAAGAAAATCCGACACAGACAGTAATTTCTATATACGAATGTGATAAGAAAAACACCTGGTGCAGAAAATTAAAAACTGCATCAGGTATTTTTTATACCGAAATATGCAATAGAAACTGTTACCTACAGGCAGGATGTATTATTTTGACAGATTAGATTAAGAAAGATATAAGAAAGCCGGGAAGCAGTTTCGTTGTAATTTAAGAGGGATGTGATATAATACTATTAAGAATAAAGTTAAGGAGGCTTACTTATGAAGATAGATATGCATTGCCATGTGCGGGAAGGCTCAGTGGACAGCCGGGTAAGCTTGGATGAATACATCACAACCTTGAAAGAAAAAGGATTTGACGGAATGCTGATCACGGATCATGACACTTATCATGGCTATCGTCACTGGAAATATCACATGAAAGGAAAGGTACATGAAGACTTCGTAGTTCTGAAGGGAATCGAATACGATACACTGGATGCAGGTCATATTATCTGTATCATGCCGGAAGGTGTTAAGATGCGTCTCCTGGAAGTGAAGGGACTTCCGGTGTCTGTGCTGATCGACTTTGTGCACAGACATGGTGGAATCTTAGGACCTGCACATCCATGCGGAGAAAAGTACCTGAGCTTTACGAATACCAGCAGATTCTATAAGTCACCGGAACTGATCAAGCGATTTGACTTTATAGAGGCTTTTAATGCATGTGAATCTGCAGAATCGAACGAAGGTGCAAGAAAGCTTGCGGAAAAATATAAAAAGCCGGGAATAGGGGGAAGCGATGCACACAGACCGGACTGCATCGGGACAGGCTATACGATTCTTCCGGAAAGAGTTACCTGTGAGACAGAACTGATCGCATTGATACGGAGTAAAGCTGCGATTGAAGCAGGCGGAGTACTCTATGGAAAGACGGCAAAAGACAAGATGGGACCGGCCCATAAAATTCTGACATATTCTTTCTGGTTCTACAACAAAGGTGGTGCGCTCCTTAAGAAACACAAAAGAACCCTGAAGGGAAAAATTGAAAATCCGGCTACTCCGATCGATCCGATTGAGATCCCATACCTGCATAATATCAAGAAACAGAAGTGAAAAATTATGCACTAAAATTTATAATTTCTTGCATGCCCTTTTTTACTGTGCTAAAATACAGTATAAAACTATGAGAGATCAAGGAGGTACAGGTTCGTTATGGGAATGACGATGACACAGAAGATACTGGCAGCTCATGCAGGTCTTGACAGCGTGACAGCCGGTCAGTTAATAGAAGCAAAGTTAGATGTAGTCATGGCAAATGACATCACAGGTCCTATGGCTCTGCCAATCTTCAGACAGATGGCAGACAAAGTATTTGACAAAGACAAGGTGGTACTGGTACCAGACCACTTTACACCGAATAAAGATATCAAATCAGCAGAGAACTCAAAATCGATCCGTGAATTTGCAAAGAATCAGGGACTTAGCTGGTATTTTGAACAGGGAAAATCAGGAGTAGAACATGCAATCCTTCCGGAGGCCGGAGTTGTTGCAGCAGGGGAATGTATCATTGGCGCAGATTCCCATACCTGTACATATGGTGCGCTGGGTGCATTCTCAACAGGTGTCGGAACAACCGATATTGCAACAGGTATGGCAATGGGAGAACTGTGGTTCAAAGTTCCGAGTGCGATCAAGTTCGTACTGACAGGAAAGCCTGGCAAATATGTAAGCGGTAAAGATATCATCATCCATATCATCGGTAAGATCGGTGTGGACGGAGCTCTTTACAAATCCATGGAATTTACCGGAGACGGAATCAAGAATCTTTCTATGGCAGACAGATTCACAATGGCAAATATGGCAATCGAAGCCGGAGCCAAGAACGGAATATTCCCGGTAGATGAAAAGACAGAAGAATACTTAAAAGAACATACAAAGAAAGAATATAAAGTGTACGAAGCAGATGAGGACGCAGAATATGAAAGTGTTGTAGAGATCGATCTTTCCGAAGTCCGTCCAACAGTAGCATTCCCGCATCTTCCGGGCAATGCGAAGACGATTGACGAGATCGAAGCAATGGAACCAATCAAGATCGATCAGGTCGTGATCGGATCCTGTACAAACGGAAGAATGGAAGATATGAGAAAAGCAGCTGCCATTCTTCAGGGACATACTGTTCATCCGGATGTACGTGTTATGGTCGTTCCGGCAACACAGAAGATCTACAAACAGTGTATCAGAGAAGGCCTTCTGGAAATCTTCGTAGACGCAGGATGTGCAGTCAACACACCAAGCTGTGGACCTTGTATGGGTGGACATATGGGTGTTATGGCAGCAGGAGAAAAATGTGTATCTACAACAAACCGTAATTTCGTAGGAAGAATGGGGCATGTAGATTCCCTGATTTATCTGGCATCACCGGAAGTAGCAGCAGCAAGTGCGATCGCAGGATATATCGCTAACCCAGAGAAAGTAGGTGACAAATAATGAAAGCTTTAGGACATGTTTTTAAATACGGAGATAACGTAGATACAGACGTAATCATTCCTGCAAGATATCTGAATTCCTTCGATGCACAGGAACTTGCAAGCCATGCAATGGCAGATATCGACCCAGAATTTGTAAATAAAGTACAGCCTGGAGATATTATTGTTGCCAACAAGAACTTTGGATGCGGTTCTTCAAGGGAACATGCGCCATTATGTCTTAAGACAGCAGGTGTCAGTTGCGTTATCGCAGAGACGTTTGCAAGAATCTTCTATCGTAATGCGATCAATATCGGACTTCCGATCATTGAGTGTCCGGAAGCGGCAAAAGCAATCGAAGCAGGTGATGAAGTAGAGATCGACTTTGACAGCGGTAAGATTTACGACAGAACAAAAGGTACGGAATTCCAGGGACAGCCTTTCCCTGAATTCATGCAGAAACTGATCGCTGCAGGTGGACTTGTAAAATATACAAACAGCAAGAGAAAGTAATCATATAAGGAGAGCATTGGCATGGGTTTATATTACAAAAGTACAAGAAATTCGAATCTGAAAGTAACAGCATCTGAAGCAATTTTGAAGGGACTTGCCCCGGACGGAGGACTTTTTGTACCATCAGAACTTCCGAAACTGGATGTATCAATGTCGGATCTGAAAGGAAAGACATATCAGGAGATCGCATATCTCGTAATGAAACAGTTCCTGACAGATTTTACGGAAGAAGAACTGAAAAGCTGTATCGATAAAGCTTATGACAGCAAATTTGACACAGAAGAGATCGCACCGCTTGTAAAAGTAGATGATACTTATTATATGGAATTATTCCATGGTGCAACGATCGCGTTCAAAGATATGGCGTTATCTATTCTGCCACATCTGATGACGACTTCAGCAAAGAAGAATGATGTAAAGAATGAAATCGTAATCCTGACTGCCACATCCGGAGATACAGGAAAAGCTGCACTTGCCGGATTTGCAGATGTGGAAGGAACAAGGATCATCGTATTCTATCCTAAGAACGGAGTCAGCAAAGTGCAGGAACTTCAGATGGTGACACAGAGAGGCGAAAATGTAAATGTAGTAGCGATCCATGGCAATTTCGATAATGCCCAGAGTGGTGTAAAAGCCATGTTCGAGGATAAAGAACTTGCAGAAGAACTTGCGAAGAAAGGCTATCAGTTCTCATCAGCCAACTCGATCAATATCGGACGTCTGGTTCCGCAGGTGGTATATTATGTCAATGCATATGCCAAACTTCTGGAAAATGAAGAGATTGAAGACGGTGAGAAGATCAATGTAGTAGTTCCGACCGGTAATTTTGGTAATATCCTGGCTGCATACTATGCAAAACAGATGGGAGTCCCAATCGATAAACTGGTATGTGCATCGAATGACAATAAAGTGTTATTTGACTTCTTCCAGACAGGTGATTATGACAGAAACCGTGAGTTTATCCTCACAACATCACCATCTATGGATATCCTGATTTCAAGCAACCTGGAACGTCTGCTTTATCGGATCAGCGGAGATGATGACCAGAAGACAAAAGATATGATGGAAGCATTAAAATCCACAGGAAAATATACAATTACAGAAGATATGAAGGCACGTCTTGATGATTTCGCAGCTGGATATGCGACAGAAGAAGAGTGTGCGCAGAATATCAAGAAAGTATATGATAAGACAGGGTATGTGATGGATACACATACAAGTGTAGCATCTTATGTGTGTGAATGTTATCAGAAGAACAGTGGAGACAATAAGAAATGCGTGATTGCATCAACAGCAAGTCCATATAAATTCGTGAAGAGTGTCATGAGTGCAATTGATCCGAAGTATGCAGATCAGGATGAGTTCAGTCTTCTGAAGGTTCTGGAAGAAACATCAGGACGTGAGATGCCGCAGGCGATCAAGGATATCCTGAATGCAAATATTCTGCATGATCTGGAATGTGATGCTGATAAGATGAAAGATACAGTGAAGAATATTCTGGAAGTATAGAACGTTTACAAAATGATAAATATATTTTCTGTATTGATAAAAATACGCAAAATGCAAGATTCCATGTGAAATCTTGCATTTTTCGCTTTTAAAACAAAAAATAGAATAAAAAATAAAAGTTTTAGAGAAAGAACTTGCAAAAACACATTGTGAAAAGATTGTTAAAGTATTGACTTTTGCGTAGAAAAATGCAATAATAAAACAAATGCTGTTGTGGAAGAATATAACAAGACTAGAATTTATAAATATACAGCAGCAAATAAAAGAAAAGAGGTTAAATGAAGATGGCTAAAATCGATTTAAGCAAGTATGGCATTTCAGGAACGACAGAAATCGTACACAATCCTTCTTATGAATTATTATTTGAGGAAGAGACAAAACCAGAACTCGAAGGTTTTGAAAAAGGACAGGAAAGTGAACTTGGTGCAGTCAATGTAAAGACAGGTATCTACACTGGACGTTCTCCAAAAGATAAGTTCATCGTAGTTGATGAGAATTCAAAAGATACTGTATGGTGGACATCTGATGAATATAAGAATGATAACCATCCTGCAACACAGGAAGCTTGGAAAGCAGTAAAAGATATTGCGATCAAAGAACTTTCTGACAAAAAACTTTATGTTGTAGATGCATTCTGCGGAGCAAACAAAGATACACGTATGGCAATCCGTTTCATCGTAGAAGTTGCATGGCAGGCTCATTTCGTAACAAATATGTTCATCAAACCTTCAGAAGAAGAGCTTGAAAACTTTGAGCCAGACTTCGTAGTATACAATGCTTCTAAAGCAAAAGTTGAAAATTACAAAGAATTAGGACTGAACTCAGAGACAGCAGTAATGTTCAACATCACAAGCAAAGAGCAGGTTATCGTGAATACATGGTACGGCGGAGAGATGAAGAAAGGTATGTTCTCTATGATGAACTACTTCCTCCCACTTAAGGGAATGGCTTCTATGCACTGCTCAGCTAACACAGACCTGAACGGAGAGAATACAGCAATCTTCTTCGGACTTTCAGGAACAGGAAAGACAACACTTTCTACAGATCCTAAGCGTCTCCTGATCGGTGATGATGAGCACGGATGGGATGACAACGGAGTATTCAACTTTGAAGGTGGATGCTACGCTAAGGTTATCAACCTTGACAAAGAATCTGAGCCAGATATCTACAACGCAATCAAACGTAACGCTCTTCTTGAGAACGTAACACTTGATGAGAATGGAAAGATTGATTTTGCAGATAAGAGTGTAACAGAGAATACACGTGTATCTTACCCAATCAATCATATTGAAAATATTGTACGTCCGGTATCTTCAGCACCTGCAGCTAAGAATGTAATCTTCCTTTCTGCTGATGCATTCGGAGTACTTCCTCCGGTATCTGTACTGACACCAGAACAGACACAGTACTACTTCCTGTCAGGATTTACAGCAAAACTTGCTGGTACAGAGCGTGGAATCACAGAACCTACACCAACATTCTCAGCTTGCTTCGGACAGGCATTCCTGGAACTGCATCCTACAAAATATGCAGAGGAACTTGTTAAGAAGATGGAGAAGAGCGGTGCAAAAGCTTATCTTGTTAACACAGGATGGAACGGAACAGGAAAACGTATCTCTATCAAAGATACTCGTGGAATCATCGATGCTATCCTGAACGGAGATATCAAGAATGCTCCAACAAAGACAATCCCATACTTCAACTTTGAAGTACCTACAGAACTTACAGGTGTTGATACAGGAATCCTTGATCCTCGTGACACATATGCAGATGCATCTGAGTGGGAAGAAAAGGCAAAAGATCTTGCTGCAAGATTCATCAAGAACTTTGCTAAATATGAAGGAAATGAAGCAGGTAAAGCTTTAGTTTCAGCAGGACCACAGTTATAAGATCCACTAATGAATCTGATTAAAATCGGATAATGTTATAGGGTTGTAAAATCCATGTAAATGGGTTATAATAAGTGCAGTGGAAACCTGGAATGTTCGACACTCCTGTAGTTTTGAACCTACAATACTTTAAACGGGAGTCTTACATCTCTGTAATATGTCAGGCCATCGATTTTGCAGTGGAAGGCAGAAAAGCAGATGCGGATACCCACCTAGCTGGGTGCTAGGAGTCAGAATACAGGAACCGGCATTTTGGGGAATATACAAAAGATAAAAGACAGTCGTTTTTACGGCTGTCTTTTTTCGGGTATAAAGGGCGGGAAGAAAGGAAAGAAAATTGCGGAGACGGAATAAAAAGCATTACAGTATCTATATAGCATGGATTTTACTGTTATTGTGTGTGATCGGAGGCTTGAAAGCAGGCATAGAAGAAAGTGCTGTGGGAAAAGAGCAAACGCATTCTGAAATATCTATTCAGAGCAGATGGGAAGAATTACTGAAATCTGTATCTGAAAAGAAAAATGATAAAAAGAAAGACCAGAAAAAATCAGAGAGTACGGAGGCAGCACAGAAAAATATCAGGATATTGCTCATGACCGATGGATATAAACAGATTGTACATAAAGAATTAAAGGTTAGTGCAACGGGAGGTCTTATAATAGAAAAAACTGGTACCAGGGAAGAGACTGCAGAAAATGAGAAAATAACGATCACAAAGGAAGATTTCGGATTTCAGAATGGAAAAATCAGAGTAACAGCAAAAGATGGGGGAGAGATGGTTGTCAGCAGCATCAGGAGAGGCTATGGAAATCCTTCTTATGCCGGAATACTGGATCTTTATGCAACATCAGAAGGAATAGTAATTATCAATGAACTTCCGGTGGAAAGTTATCTATGCAAAGTTGTTCCCAGTGAAATGCCGGCATCCTATCAGAAAGAAGCCTTAAAGGCACAGGCAGTCTGCGCAAGAAATTACGCGGAACGCCAGATGGAAGACTATGCTTATCCGGAATATCAGGCGCATGTCAATGACAGCACAGATTATCAGGTATATAATAATTCGGCACAGCAGGATGCATCCACAGAAGCGGTAAGGGAAACTGCCAGCGAGGTGTTAAAATATAAAGGTAATATTGTAACAACGTATTATTATTCAACATCTTGCGGAAAGACAACAACCATGAAAGCCTGGGGAACGAGTGAAAATGAAAGTAATGGATATCTTCAGTCGGTAGAAGTAAAAGATAAGAATGGAGATTATGAAAAATCACTTCCATGGTACCGGTGGGAAGCTGATATAGATCAGGATATATTGAGTACACTTTTGGCGGAGAATGTAAAAAAGAATATCGGGATGGTACAGTCATTAGAAGTAACGAAAACAGGACCGGGAGGTGTCGCGCTGCAGATAAAAGCTGTCGGTGATAAGGGAAGTATTACAGTTGATACAGAGAATAAGATACGAAAGGCGCTGGGGGGAAATGGATATGAAATAAAGAAACAGGATGGTACGGTTGCCCAAAGTGGTACGCTGCTTCCAAGCGCATTTTTTAAAGTGAAAAAGGCTGGTAATATATTCAAAATCATAGGCGGCGGATACGGTCATGGCATTGGTATGAGCCAGAATGGAGCAAATGAAATGGCGAAAAAAGGGAAGAATTATCAGGAAATATTACAAATGTTCTATCCAGGAACAACAATTGAAAAATAAGTATAATCAATGGAAGAATAGTTGAGGAAAACACACCTGGAAACGGAATGATTTCTAATAGACAAACGAAAGAAAATCGGGTAGAATATAGAGACGAATATTTTGGGAGAAAAAGATGAAAAAAGTTAAGTTTCTATATGATAAAGTAATGGAAATAACCGGACAAGTCGGGAAAGATCATGTAGGTGCCTATGCTGCACAGGCAGCGTATTTCTTCATGCTCAGTCTGATTCCGATCATATTACTGTTGATCACACTGGTACAGTATACGCCGGTTACGAAGGCAGACGTTATGACGGCTGTCCTTCAGGTGTTTCCAAAATCAGTAGACAGCCTGATCACATCCATTGTGAATCAGGTATATAATCAGTCCGGCGGTATCATTTCACTGACCATTATCGTTGCACTCTGGTCAGCCGGGAAAGGTGTACTGGCACTGACGACAGGTCTGAATTGCGTTTACGACTGTAAGGAGACACGTAATTATATTATTTTAAGAATACGCGCAACGTTTTATACAGTTGCGTTTATTATTGTAATTATCTTTCTGCTGGTGTTATCAGTATTTGGTAATACATTGAATCTGTTTGTAACGGAACATTATCCGCTTATGGAACGCTTTGTGGATCAGATTATGCAGATACGTGGAATCATTACACCGGTATTACTGTTTGTGTTTACAATGATGATCTATAAATTTTTGCCGAACCACATTGTACAGTTGAAAGTTCAGTTGATGGGTGCGGCATTTTCAGCAGTCGGATGGATGATCGTATCATGGATCTTCTCGGTCTATCTGGATATTTTTAAGGGATTTTCATCTATGTATGGAAGTTTGACGACAATTGTACTGATTATGCTGTGGCTGTACTTCTGTATGTATATTTTGCTGTTTGGCGGGGAAGTGAATGTGATCCTGCAGGATATGGAGCAGGAGTAGAATTTCTGACTTGACAACTTCTGTTCATGTGATACAATAATTAAGTATTATGAGATAAAGGCAATGACCGTGTAAGTAGTGAGCCATTTTCCGCTAGAGAGAGGGAATCGACAGGCTGAAAGTTCCCTTGGGTTCAGATGGTGAATGAATTTCCCGCGCGAGCTGTGTTCTTGAAATAAAAGTAGAGAATGCCGTATGATGCACGTTACGCAGTAATGAGTGTCCGCAAAAATATTTTGCGGGAATCAGGGTGGTACCACGGGTTATATGTCTCGTCCCTTTTGGGGCGGGGCTTTTTTTATGCCAAAGCATGCAAGAGAAGCTGCCAGTGGCAGGTTCTCTTGCATACCCAAAAGCATACGCTGACATAAAGATATGCGAAGAAAGGAAGAAAATGATGAAAGAAAAACTGCAGAACATCAAAGAGGAAGCATTGAAAGCAATTGAAGCTGCCGATATGCCTGAAAAACTGAATGATGTGCGTGTAAAGTTCCTTGGTAAAAAAGGTGAACTTACCGCTGTATTAAAAGGTATGAAAGACGTTGCACCGGAGGACAGACCGAAGGTTGGACAGATGGTAAATGAGACAAGAGCAGCGATCGAAGCTGTTCTGGAAGAAAATAAAGAAAAGATGGAAAAAGCAATCCGTGCAGAAAAGCTGAAAAAAGAAGTGATCGATGTAACACTTCCGGCTAAGAAAAACTGCGTCGGACACCGTCATCCGAATACAATCGCACTGGAAGAAGTAGAGCGTGTATTTACAGGTATGGGATACGAAGTCGTAGAAGGACCTGAGATCGAGTATGATGAGTACAACTTCCGTAAACTGAACATCCCGGACGGACATCCGGCAAAGGATGAGCAGGACACATTCTATATTAATAAAGACATCGTGCTCAGGACACAGACATCTCCTGTACAGGCACGTATTATGGAGCAGGGCAAGCTTCCAATCTGTATCCTGTCACCGGGACGTGTATTCCGTTCAGACGAAGTAGATGCAACACATTCACCTTCTTTCCATCAGATCGAAGGACTGATCATCGACAAGAATATTTCATTTGCTGACTTAAAGGGAACACTGGAAGTATTTGCAAAAGAATTATTCGGAGAAGACACAAAGACAAAATTCAGACCACATCATTTCCCATTCACAGAGCCAAGTGCCGAGATGGATGTAAGCTGCTTCAAATGCGGTGGAAAAGGATGCCGTTTCTGTAAAGGATCCGGATGGATCGAGATCCTCGGATGTGGTATGGTACATCCACACGTACTGGAAATGTGCGGAATTGATCCGGAAGAATATACAGGATTCGCATTCGGTGTAGGACTGGAACGTATCGCACTTCTGAAGTACGAGATCGATGATATGAGACTGTTATACGAAAATGATATCAGATTCTTAAAACAGTTCTAGCGATTACAAGTAATAATACGAAAAGGAGATTTATAAATGAATACTTCATTATCATGGATAAAAGCGTATGTTCCGGATCTTGATGTAACAGCTCAGGAATATACAGATGCAATGACTTTGTCTGGTACAAAAGTCGAAGGTTTTGAAAAATTAGATGCGGATCTTGATAAGATCGTGATCGGACAGATCGACAAGATTGAGAAACATCCGGACGCAGATAAGCTGATCATCTGTCAGGTAAATATCGGAACAGAGACGATTCAGATCGTAACAGGTGCTCCGAATGTGAAAGAAGGAGACAAAGTACCGGTTGTATTAGCAGGCGGACGTGTGGCAGGCGGACATGAACCTGGACAGCGCGTAGAAGGCGGGATCAAGATTAAAAAAGGAAAGCTCCGCGGCGTAGAAAGCGATGGTATGATGTGTTCCATCGAAGAACTTGGTTCAAACAGAGAGATGTATCCGGAAGCTCCGGAATACGGAATCTATATCTTCGACGATGATGCCGTTGTAGGCGAGAGTGCGATCAAATCACTTGGCCTCGATGATGTCGTTGTAGAATATGAGATCACATCTAACCGTGTAGATTGCTTCAGTGTTGTAGGTATTGCAAGAGAGGCAGCAGCTACATTTAATAAAGCGTTCTATCCACCTGTTGTCACACCAACAGGAAATGATGAGAATGCAGCAGATTATATCAAAGTAACCGTTAAGAATCCGGAACTTTGCCCAAGATATTGTGCAAGAATCGTAAAGAACATTAAGATCGGACCATCTCCAAAATGGATGCAGAGACGTCTGGCTTCTGTAGGAATCCGCCCGATCAACAACCTGGTTGATATTACAAACTATGTAATGGAAGAATACGGACAGCCAATGCATGCATATGACCTTGATACGATCGAAGGAAAAGAAATTGTAGTGCGTACTGCAGAAAAAGGTGAGAAATTCACAACTCTTGACGGACAGGAAAGAGAGATGGATGAATCTGTACTGATGATCTGTGACGGTAAGAAATCCATCGGTATCGCAGGTATCATGGGTGGAGAAAACTCTATGATCACAGACGATGTTCAGACAATGTTATTCGAAGCAGCTTGCTTTGATGGAACCAACATCCGTAAATCAAGCAAGAAGATCGGACTTCGTACCGATGCATCCGGTAAATTTGAGAAGGGTCTGGATCCAAATAATGCAGAGGCAGCCATTGACCGTGCATGCCAGCTGATCGAAGAGATGGGAGCCGGTGAAGTTGTCGGAGGAATGGTTGATGTATACAGCAAGAAGAAAGAGCCTGTAAGAGTACCATTTGATGCGGAAAAGATCAACAAGCTGCTTGGAACAGACATTTCTAAAGAAGAAATGATCGGATACTTCAAGAAGATCGATCTGGAATTCGATGAAGAGACAAGCGAAGTCATCGCACCTACTTTCCGTCATGACTTATTCCGCATCGCCGACCTTGCGGAAGAGGTTGCAAGATTCTACGGATATGATAACATTCCGACCACACTTCCAAGTGGAGAAGCTACAACAGGAAAATTATCATTCAAGTTAAGAGTAGAGCAGGTTGCACGTGATATCGCTGAGTTCTGCGGATTCAGCCAGGGAATGACATATTCATTCGAAAGCCCGAAGGTATTTGACAAGCTTCTGATTCCGGAAGATTCTGATCTTCGTAAGGCTATTCCGATCATGAACCCACTGGGAGAAGATTATAGTATCATGCGTACATCTTCTTTGAATGGTATGCTGACATCACTTGCAACAAACTATAACAGAAGAAATAAAGACGTAAAATTATACGAACTGGCTAACATTTATCTTCCAAAGGCACTTCCACTTACAGAACTGCCGGATGAAAGAGTACAGTTCACACTTGGTATGTATGGCGAAGGCGACTTCTTCACTATGAAGGGTGTCGTAGAAGAGTTCTTCGATAAAGTAGGACTTCATAAGAAAGAAAAATACGATCCGAATGCAGGAAAATCATTCCTTCACCCGGGACGTCAGGCAAACATCATTTATGATGGTGTAGTAGTCGGATATCTTGGAGAAGTACATCCGGAAGTTGCAGATAACTATGGAATCGGAACAAGAGCCTACATTGCAGTAATCGATATGCCAGAGATCGTAGCAAGAGCAACATTTGATCGTAAATATACAGGAATTGCAAAATTCCCTGCAGTGACACGTGACATCAGTATGGTAATGCCAAAAGAGATTCTGGTAGGACAGATTGAAGATGTGATCGAAAGCAAGGGCGGTGAATATCTGGAAAGCTATTCACTGTTCGATATTTACGAAGGTGCTCAGATTAAAACAGGATTCAAATCTGTTGCATATTCTATCGTATTCCGTGCAAAGGATAAGACTCTGGAAGATGCAGATGTATCTGCAGCTATGGACCGTATCTTAAAGGCACTCGAGGGTATGGGAATCGAACTTCGTAAATAAAAAAACATTCATTCATATCAGATAAAAGCTTGGTAAAAAGAGCAAGAGGATTACGTATGAAGAAAAAACAGATCATAGGTCTGGTAGTAGCGGCAGCACTGTTCGTTGGAGTCAGTGCTGCCAGCGTATTTACCAATACAATTTCAAAAAATCTGCTTCAGAGCAGTGCAGATGATATAATTAATCTCGGAGGTTCGTATCAGTTTAATCCACCGTCTGAAGATTATATTGCAATCGTAAGAGTAGAAGGTACGATCCAGGAACAGAGTGGAAGCAGTATACTAGAGGCATCCAGCGGATATCAGCATGATTCAACGATGAATTATATCGATGAATTGATGGATGATTCTAACAATAAAGGAATTCTTCTGTATGTAGATTCTCCGGGAGGAACTGTCTATGAATCCGAAGAACTGTATCAGAAACTGAAAGAATATAAAGAGACAACAAAACGTCCGATCTGGGATTATATGGCACATTATGCGGCATCCGGTGGATATATGGTGTCTATGGCATCGGATAAAATCTATGCAAATTCGAATACAACGACCGGTTCCATCGGTGTGATCATGTCAGGATATGATATGTCCGGGCTGTATAAAAAGCTTGGAATCCGTTATGTAAGTATCACGAGCGGAAAGAATAAGGACAGCAGCAAATTTACGGACGAGCAGATTGCTATTTATCAGGATCAGATCAATGAAGCTTATGAGGAATTCGTGAATATCGTGGCAGATGGCCGTGATATGTCAGTGGAGGATGTAAAGAAACTGGCAGACGGAAGAACTTATACTGCAAAGCAGGCGAAGAACAACGGTCTGATCGATGAGATCAGTCTGTATCCGGATATGAAAGATGCGATGAGCAAAAAACTTGGAACATCTACATTTTATGAGATGGAATCAGATGAAGGACTTTTGCAGTCGCTGTTTTCCAAAGCAGAATCATTAGTTCCGAAGTCAGAAGCGCAGGTTCTGACGGAAACCGCCAAAAGTGTAGAAAGCGGGGTGCCGATGTACTATGCAGAACAGTTACGATAATCAGGAGAAGTTAGCCAGACAGAACAGTTGCTGTGCCAGTGGGAATCTGGAGTATGCAGGGTTCTGGGTGCGGATGGCGGCTTATATAATCGACAGTGTGGTAGTATTTGCAGGCCTCCTGATCGTGCGGCTGATATTTGCAGGTATCTCACTGGCTGGCGGCGGTGCGATAACGGGAACGGATATCCTGTTTCATTATTCGTTGAAAGATATCGTACTGTATGCTCTGAAAGTGTTATATTTTATTGCATTTACCTATCTGACAGGAACGACACTTGGAAAGAAAGCGATGAATCTCCGGGTAGTTTCAAAAAATCCGGAAGAGAAGCTGACACTGTTCAATGTGGTGTACCGCGAGACGGTTGGAAGATTCTTATGTAGCCTTCCGGTGAATATCGGTTATATTGTTGCAGGAATTGATTCGGAAAAACGTGGATTTCATGACTTGCTTTGTGATACCAGAGTGGTCTATCAGAAGAAGATAAAAGCATGGATGGCGCAACCGGGAACAGTTGTACCAGAATGTGAAAAGCCAAATGTAGAAGAGCAGAAACCACAGACATCAGAGGGTGAGCTGTCAAAAACGCAGGAAAATGTCCAAATGAAAGAGTCTGGGATACGGGAATTGAAAAAACAGAAAATACACAGAGTTCTGTAGTTGAGAAACTGGGAAAACCAGTGTATAATGGCTATCGTCTGGTAGAAAATAAATCAGAAAAAGAAATAGCTTCAAACGCAACTGTAAATGAAAACATATCAGAAAAAGATACGTAAAGAATAAAAGGGAAAGGAATTCATAATTATGAAACGTCAGGATTTTTATTATGAATTGCCGGAAGAACTGATTGCACAGGATCCGCTTGAGGATCGTTCGAGCTCCAGACTTCTTGTCCTTGACAAGGAGACCGGGGCTTTTTCCCATCATGTATTTAAAGAAATCACAGAGTATCTGCATGAGGGAGACTGTCTGGTAATCAATGATACAAAGGTTATTCCGGCAAGACTGATTGGTTCCAAAGTAGAGACCAATGCCAAAATCGAAGTATTATTATTGAAGAGAAAAGAAAATAACGTATGGGAGACGCTGGTAAAACCAGGTAAGAAAGCAAAAGTCGGAGCAAAGATCAGTTTCGGTGATGGCCTTTTGATGGGAGAAGTCATTGATGTGGTAGAAGAAGGAAACCGTCTGATCAAATTCGATTTCGACGGAATTTTTGAAGAAATCTTAGACCAGCTTGGCCAGATGCCGCTGCCTCCATATATCACACACCAGCTGGAGGATAAGAACCGTTACCAGACGGTATATGCAACTCACACAGGTTCGGCAGCAGCACCGACGGCAGGACTGCATTTTACACCGGAACTTCTGGAAGAGATTAAGGCAAAAGGTGTGGATATTGCGAGAGTTACACTTCATGTGGGGCTTGGAACATTCCGTCCGGTAAAAGTGGATGAGATTACCGAGCATCATATGCATTCGGAATTCTTCATGATCGATGAAGAAGCGGCTGAGAAGATCAATCGTGCAAAAGAGACGGGACACCGTGTTATCTGCGTCGGAACGACAAGCTGCAGAACGATAGAATCGGCAGCAGATGAGAATGGACATCTGGAAGCGAAGAGTGGATGGACACAGATATTCATCTATCCGGGCTATAAATTCAAAGTACTGGATTGTCTGATCACGAACTTCCATCTTCCAGAATCTACATTAATCATGCTGGTATCTGCGCTTGCAGGACGGGAGCACGTGCTTGCGGCTTATGAAGAGGCTGTGAAGGAGAGGTACCGGTTCTTTTCATTTGGGGATGCGATGTTTATTCAGTAGAGTTGCTATTTAATGCATCATGGCGGCTATCACCGACCGGAATAAAACTACAAGGTCCCAGCCTGTGCTGACTCCAACATGGGGAAATTCTAAAGCAAAAAAGT
>SAMEA3387500__coassemble_781_pt1 | contig 44968 bp, 34 predicted proteins | sample SAMEA3387500__metabat2_high_PE_015 | metagenome-assembled genome bin SAMEA3387500 (sample SAMEA3387500) | Felis catus | biome: Faeces | place: United Kingdom | collected 2012
GGGCTGCCGCAAGGCAGCTCTTAATTTTTCAAGGTACTCGCTATTGAGCGTTTACCTACCATTTGATTTAATACGTTTTCTTTTTTATCAATACCCTGAATTGTCAACTTACAAAAAGCCTCATCTAGTTTTCCTTGTTGCAATTTTTCTTCTATGTATCGTGTTGAAACTGTCAGGTTCTTTTTTGGCAGATTTATAATCATAAACATTTTTTTATAATCACTTTCTTTTTCTGCCTGCGTGAATATATTATCTGGAATAATTACAAGACCGGTCATAGAAAAGCCGATCATCTCTTTGATTTGCTCTTTCTTTATCTGGAAATTGTATTTATATTCCAATCCCTCTTCATCCATATTTCCGCATTTACCAAGTGCGATTGATTTTATTTTTCTATGTTGTTTATCACTTAGATCCGATTTACGGCTCCCTTCTTTTCTCCAAATTCTTATTATTTCATTTTTATTTAACGATTCATTTTTATTGTAAATTTTATTATAGTCGCTAAGTGATATAGCAACCCAGGAATCACCTCTCATCTCATTAAACCACAGAAACGGGAATTGTTTTGTAAGACCATTAAATCGAGCTGTTACCACAGTATTTACTGCTGTCGTTTCTTTTGAGTTGCCGATACACACAAAATCATTTGGCATATATCTGTCATGAATTGTACCTCGAAGCATTAAAAATGTATTAAATATTAAAATGATTCCCAACAATATCTGCATTAGCATCCGAAATCCATGTTTTTTTATGTAACAGTAGCAATCATTCCAAGCTAATATATGCTTTTTATAATATTTCGACTCACTGAATTTTTCCATAAAAAATCCAGTTCCGAATATCATAAGAATTATAAGACCTGTCAAAATACATATAAGTGCCATATAAGCCATCATTGGATCATTATTCACCAACAGATAACCACTACTAATAACCAAAATACCCACTATAAAGTAAATAACTGATATCATCGAATGGATTCGAGATTCCTTAATCTTGAATATCTTATCTCCTAAATTCGTTCTGGTATCTAATAATATTTGCAATGTAATATATACGCCTATCGTCATGATCAGACAGCTTAGAATCAACACAAGATAAACTCTTGACATCGAAATGCCTTTGACAAATCTTGCATTTATTCTAGTATGAAGAATTTCTTTTATAATTTTCGTTCCAATTAAACCAAACAGAATTCCAAAACCACATGCAAGCATACCGCTTATTACATATTCCAGACCAATCATTACTTTTAAATTTTTCTTGCGTATTCCTAATAATTGAAATAATTTATAATCCCATATTCTTGTGTTTATATACGCTTTAACAGAATATCCCGTTACCAGAATCATAATTAAAATAATACATGGAATGATTATGCGTAACTGCTTTCTTAATTCACTTTGATATGCAAATTGTAAAGCTTCAGTTTTTATTCCTGGAACTTGTGACAATGCCTCTTGAATATAAATAAGCATAAATATAACTGCAACTGATAATATTTCACTCATAAAAAAAGAAAGAAAATTTTTCCTATTATACTTAAAGCTTTTCCATACAACTTTGAACATGAATTCTCCCCCTTACATTAATATACCTGCCGTTAAAAATGCCATTAGAATAAGAATAAGAAATAACTTTACCATAATTGACATCACAACTACCGAATCCATAATATTCAATTGTTTCTTTTTCATGGTTAAAACAATATGGATAATATCGCAACAAATAAATATTACAAAAAACAAAGCAAAGCTTAATAAGTCCCCGCTTATTCGGTTATATTTTTTGATAAACACATATATATTCAAAAGAGACGTTTCTTTTTTTATCCAAATCACATACAGCCAATATATAAACGGAATCATTCCGATATTAAATATCAGATCGAAATACGATGAATAATGGATAAATTTTTTAACTACAGTTCTTTCAATAGAAGAAATACTTTTTTCCAATACATTGACAGTCTCCTGTTGTATTTCTTCATTTGTTGGAATAACTAACGTTTTTTTTAATTTATTCATTTCATCCCTGCATAAACTGCACTCCGCTAAATGTTCATCCACTATTTTTTGTGTATCTTCACTTACCACCCCATCTATATAAAGCGGAAGAATATCTTTAATTACATTACATGTTATTTTATTCATTATTCTCTGCCTCCATATATTCTAATATTTTCATTTTGGCTCTATAATAAGTTACTCTTGCCCAGCCAGAACTTTTTCCAAAAATTCTTCCAATCTTTTCAAATGAAAGTTCCCCATGTATTCTTAATTCAAATACTATTTTGTATGGATCTTTCATATTTTTCAAAAAATTATGTATTTTCTCAACCTGTTCTTTATTTATTAGATTGTCAATAAACTCCGTCTGAATATCGACCTGCTCCGTTGGAGGCTCCCATTCCACATAGATTTTCTCACGCTTACAATATGTAAAATATGTATTTCTTGCAATTGTAAATAACCATGCACGTATATCTTTTCTTCCATCATATGAATTAATTGCCGTCAATGCTTTTGTAAAAGTTTCCTGTGTAATATCTTCTGCAATTTCTTTGTTCGATGATAAACCACACAAAAAATGATATACGTCCAGGTAATATGATTTATATATACAATCAAAATCCATGTGCTGTCCTCCTTTCCTTTATAATATTAACTATTCAATTTGATAAATGTTACAAATAAAATGCAAAGAACTTTCCATCGGCAACTTTTCTTACATATTTGGATATAAAAAAAATAAGTCAGGCAAATCAAAATATTGACCTTCCTGACTATTTATATATTTATCTGTTTTCCGTGGTTTTCATCTTGAATCCTCGGTTCGTACTATATTGATTATTTTATAATTTATATCTACTTATATTCTTCCAGTTTTCCGGGAATCCCATTGCTTTGAAAAATAAATCCTGGTTTAGATTGCCCGTCTTTTTCATATACTGGTTAATTATCTGATTCAAAGATTTTTTAAATTCAGCAAAATCTTCTTTTGCCAGCAACATTCGAAAGCAATCACAACAGAAAACAAATCGTTTTTTCCACATTTGTATTTATTTCCATTTTGCGGAAGTTTCATTTTTCTATGTAATATTGTATCAGGGATATCAAACCTGCTCTTATATGAAAATAACCTTTCATTATGAGCACAGACGTTTCTATATAAGGTAAGCACTTTCATGTACTGAATTAGTTCTTTTTCACTTACATAATCAAAATGTCGGCTAATTTTCGTTTTCATACTGGTCGTCAGAAATGAATACATCTTTGACATCTGTCCAAATGTTAAAGTTTTCATAATGACCCACATAGGAACATTTCCATATGTTTTTCTTTGATAAACTACATAAGCGTGATCTGTGCTTTTCTTTGCTTCTCTATCCAGTATAGCTATTAAAGCAGCAATTTTCTTTTTATTTGCTCCCGAGTTATTATAATGTACAGCATTCAGATAATCTTCCTGTTTTTCTGAATAAGTATCACAAAAATGATAAGAAATCAGCGATCTCATTTTTTGCTCAAAATGACAAAGATACCGGAAGATCAATGTACGAAGTTTTTCATCAAATTCATATAAAGCAACAAGATCCTCAAAGGTTGTGCCTTCCTTATATTTTCTTGTCATAGGATTATAAAACAGATTTTTATATCCATCTATTAAAGCAAAATAACTGATATCTTCTAATTTGGACACAGCAAATTTATGATCATTAACAATCATTCCTTTTTGCTCGATGAGATTATTGATTTGTTCTTCATAATTCAAAAACGGTTTTATCGGTTTTAACGCTTTTTCTGTCATTTTTCACCTTCTATAAAAATCTGCATATATAGAAAAACGGAGGGCCCTCAGGTCCTCCGTCCGGTCGCAGGCATCGCAAGTTTCTGCAACCTGATCACTGACAAAAATTTTATCACGAACCTTTGCAAAAGGCAAGTGATTTTTGCAAACATTTGTCAGTAAAATATTATATGCGTATTTTTATATCGCATTCAAAATTTGACACAACAAACCTCGTCTGAGCCTTTCTTCTAAATTCTTTTGTTCACATACCTTACAAATAATTTCTGCACAACTATCTGAATAATTATATAAATTCCAACAAGCTTAAGCCAGTAGATCCAAAAAGTGGTTGATATTTTTTCACCCATCGCATCATACCAATGTAAATAAGTCATTACATATAAAAGAGCCAAACAAATACCTGTACCTAATGCTATATTCCCCACGCTGCAAATCTCAAAACTTAAATTCTTCTTTTGTTCTTTTTGTTTCATACCCATAGAATGAAAAAATTCATAACGTCTTTGGTAAGAAGACATTTCGGCCAGATTTTTAACAACCATAATAAAAACACCACTGATTAAAAGGGTTATCAGAATAAACAGCTTGCTAAAAAGCAAAAATATATTACTTATTTTCTGTTCTTTTAAAAACACAGTCTTATTATAACATATAGCATGTGGCGAATGACTGTCATCTGGTTGGAATACAGTAATTCCTTCTTTATCTGCGTGATCTTTTATCTCTTTCCATGCCATCTGCTCTTTTGTTTTTGGAAAAGAAAATGCTTCTAACATTGAAACTTCTTCATCATCTGCTGCCTGTTTTTCCCATTGTTTATCAAAATATTCATCCGAAAATATAACTGTATCTTCACAACCTTCACCGGCATCTTCTGGTACGAATTTTCCAAATACGTTTTGTGTATGAATTTCTTTTATCCTATACTGATAATTCGCATCTTTTAAAATATTGGAAGATTCAAATTCCTTTTTATTCGGATTAAATTTACCAATATACAGCCATCCAAATAAATCATAAAGAACCTTATCAGTTACTTTTTCTTCCCTTTGATAATTCTGGTCCTCAATTCCTATAACAATTTCTTTCCCAGACAAACCATAAGCCTTCCCTGTTAGTTCTTTATATGTGGATTCAGATATTCCAATTTCTTCCTGTGAATAAAACATTGTTGCCCGGATCATCGGAATATGTTTAACTGTCCCATTATATTTTTCAGCTATTTTTTCACTGTATTTTTCATCGTTCTGGCGTGCCATCCAGGTTATATCATAAGGATAATTACTATTTGTCTTGTCAAGAGGCAGAATCTCTACTATTTGTGTACCGATATAAGAAAGAGCAAAAAAATGTATTACAAATAACATCAGAATAATTAATATATTACTTTGATATTTACTATCAAGTTGATTGATTTTCAATGCATACCGAAAGTAAAAAGGTTCTTTTTTCGCCTGTTCAAGAATAAATGCACCACTGAAAGTGATAATAAGAATTCCGCCTATCAGAAAATATATATGTGCAAAATAATATCCCCATGTTCCTGGCTTATATTGTTTAATTGCAAGTATTATAAATACAATCCCTAACACTGTAAACAACAGCCATTTTGAACTGACGGGACGTTTTTCCTTTATTTCCTCTTTCATCATTAAAGAGCTTAAATTTCTTCCGTCCATCCACACCAGGAGAATTATAAAGATTCCAAGCATAACTCCCAGACACAAAAGAATTGTATTTTTATATACGACCGGATCCACTTTTTGTAATGTAATAATCTGAGGATTGTATTGATTTAAGCAATATAAAATTCCATATAGGAGCAGATTTCCTAACAAAATACCAATTAAAAGTGAACCTATACATCCTATAATGTATTCCGCAAAAAGAAGCATATAAGACATCTTCTTTTTCATCCCAAGCATAATAAAAGTTCCATAATCTTTTGCCCGGAGTTTAATATAATAGCGCATAGAAAATACCATCAAAAGTATTGTAACAACAGTTATTAATCCAACCGCTATCATAAAATCACTTTTTATTCCCATCATAATCGAAGGTTCTGTAACTGCCCGCACTACAACATCATTCAATCCCCAAAAGATAAATAATTCTGCTACGGCTATAATGTTACTGACAAAAAATAAAATATATTTCCGTATATTGCTTTTAAAATTTTTGTAAATTATTTTATGCAGCATATACCTTACCACCCCTTACAATAATCTTGAATTCAAATATAGCTGATACTGGCATTGGTCTTTTTATAATTCCGCCATTTTGGAAAGGATTGTTTGATAAAATGTTTCTCTGTTACTACCCTTCTTTAATTCTTCCAAAATCTTGCCGTCTTTCAGCAGAATAATCCGGTCACAATAGCTTGCCATCTGCGGATCATGCGTTACCATGACAATTGTCTTCTTATATTCCGATGAAATCTTATTCAATGCATCGATTACAATCTTTCCTGACTTTGAGTCCAAATTTCCGGTCGGCTCATCAGCAAGTATCAGATCAGGATTATTGATTAACGCACGACATATGGCAACTCTCTGCTTTTCACCACCGGATAATTCATAAGGGTTTTTCTTTAACAGATGTTCTATCTGAAATTGTTCTGCATATTTCTTTGCTTCTGCAATCATCTTATTAATATTCTGTTTGCTTATGATCATCGGCAGCATGATATTCTCTTCCACTGAGAGGCTGTCCATCAGATAAAAGTCCTGAAAAATAAATCCTATCTTGCTGTTCCGGATATCCGCAAGCTTGTCCCCGTACAGTTCACTGGTATCTTCTCCCATAAATTTAATTGTTCCATCCGTCGGTTTATCAATCATTCCGATTGTCTTAAGCAAAGTTGTTTTACCACATCCGGATTTACCCATGATTCCAACGAATTCACCTTCTGTAACTTGAAAGCTGATTCCTTTTAAAACCTTTACATCTTCTTCGCTTTCTTTTATTACGGATTTTCTATAATTTCTTATTAAATTTTCAACTTCTAATACATTTGTTCTCATCTTTTAATTCTCCTTCAATTTTCTTAAAATATATCTCGCGAAGATCTCTTGAATAATTTCATTAAGTAAAATATAACTAACGACTAATATAATCCAATATTTGAAAAAAACATTTGATATTCCACCAGCCAGTTTTTGCTTATGAATGAATGCTCCTACATAAAGAATTCCAGTTACTAAACTAACACTCTCTGCAATTCGTCCTAATATTTTAATTTCAAAGAATGTGTTCCATTTCAATTGATTCTCCCGCATTCCCATACACTTAAAGAATTCATATCTTTTTTGCAGAGCAGGAAACTCCGTCAATGTTTTCAGGCTCATAATAAAAAAACCACTTAAAATTAATGCAATTATCAAAAAAATTTTACTAGACATACTAAACAATGCTCTCATTTTTTGACTTTTTAAATATTGGTCTGTTATATAAAGGTTATTCTGCAATTTTCCAATTTCATGATAACTAGATTTTTTGTTATATTGTTTTAGTTTTTGACAAACCTGTTCACGTCTTGTTGTTGGGAAAGTAAATAATTCCAATTCAGACGCATTATCATTCTTCAGACTTGCATTCCATTGTTTATTAAAATACTCATCGGAAAATACAATAATATTTTCATGCCATCCGTCCGTTGAATATTTTCCAAGTACTGTTTGTGTACAAATTGATTGTATATTGAAATGTATATCTTTATTTTTCTTTACATCAATTAGTGTATCTGAATCTTGTTTTCCAAAATATTTACCTGCATATAATGTACTATATCCTTCCCAATAAGCAGAATCTTTGATGTCTTCTTGTTTTTCATCAGAATTCTCTATTCTAACGGCTATTTGATTCTCTTTTAAATTTAACGCCGGCGATTTTGAAAGCTTTCTATACGTTTTCTCTGAAATTCCAATATGATTTGCCCCATAATATGTGGATACACGCATCATAGGTACCTCGGTTAATGTTCCATTATATGTAGAAGCTAATTTTTTTGCGTATTCTTTATTGCCCTTTTCTGTTATCCAGATCATGTCATAAGGATATTGGTTTCTATATTGATCAAGCGGCAATAGTTCAGCCGTTTGTACAACAAGGTACGACAATGAGAAGAAATGAACCACAATAAGAAGTATCAATAAAATCATATGGTTCAGATATCTGCTATATAATTGATTCAGATCCAGCATATATCGATAATAAAAATTCTTGCATTTTTTAAGCAAATTCAAGAATAATGCAAGGCCAAAAACTAATGCCAATATTAATCCCATCAATAAAACACCATGTGCGTACAAATATTGCGTGTCTGAACCGCAATATAAAATTATGCCGGCCATCATCAAGACAATTCCAATAACTGCCAATATAATCCACATATAACTTATAGGTCTTTTCTCATTCTTTTTATCTTCTGCCATGAGCATTCCAAGACTTCGTCCATCTAACCATATCAGCAATACAACAAATACCAATATCATGATTGAGATACTTCCCAAGCATACATTTTTATAAATCTGATATCTTAACACATACATCCGTATATATTGAGGATAATACTTTACTAATAATCTCTGGATGATATAAAGAAGAATTCTTCCTGTTCCAATCCCCAAAATAAGAGAAATAACACAACCAATACAATATTCAAATAATAATAGAAGGCTGACAGCTTTTTTCTTCATTCCTAATATAAGAAACATGCTATAATCTTTAATTCTAAGTTTGATATAACATTTCATAGCATAAAACATTAACATCAATGTAATTACAGCAATAATACCTACTGCAATTTGAAAATCTGTTTTTAATGCTTCTGCTGTAACTTTATCTGTAATCGAATTTTTAATAATCGAACGAATTCCATAAAATACAAACAGCTCCATAATTGCAACAATATTACTCAAGAAAAACAAAATATAATTCTTTAAATTACTTCGAAAATTTTTATAGATTATTTTTGTTAACATCTTCATTCCCCTCTTCATTTTGTAATCTGCAACTAGCTACTTTGCTCCGCATAATAGTATAGTTCTACTTTACACCACATAGTAGTTATTGTCAATTCGATTACTTATCTATTGTCATGTTTTCTGGCTATGTTATAATATTGATAAATAGATTAGAAAATATCAGGTGATGCAATGTATGATAAATCTCAATTAATGCGTGGAACATTAGAAGGATGTATTTTAAAAATATTATCCCAAAATACATCTTATGGTTATGAAATTGTTACAACTCTTCTGGGTTATGGATTTAAAGATATAAAGGAAGGAACCATTTATCCATTATTGGTTCGTCTTGAAAAAAAAGGAATTATTACCTCTGAGATGCAGCCTTCTCCACTGGGTCCAAGCAGAAAATATTATTCCATTACACCAGATGGAGTAGAATATTTGAACGAATTTAAAACAAACTGGAAACAGATATCCCAATCTGTAAACCAGGTATTTGATACGGAGGTATAAAATCATGTTGAATAAAAAAGATCAAAAAATAATACGGCAAATGATGCGCCATATCCGTACCTTTCCTTTGTTAGATTCTGAAATTAGGCAATTTGAACGGGATCTTACTGGAATGGCTCTTGAAGCTGAAAAACGTGGAGAAGATTTTGAAGATGTTTTGGACATGACCCCAACTGAATTTTGTGATGAATTGCTTTACTCTATCGGTGGCAGCAAGGCTCCAGGTGGTCGCTATCTGTTAAAAGGTGCCGGAATTTATTATCAATTAACAGGAATTCTTGGAACAGCACTTTTTTCACTAATCCTATTACTTGCATTATTTTATACAATTATAATTCCGTCTGAACTTGCACAAACCGGATTACTTGTATTATTTGTTGCAGCAATTGGTCTTACTTTCTTTTTGCTATCTTTATCATTTGGGAATACCGCTGAACGCGATTGTGGCACAACCGAAAAATCTGCACAGCTCGTGAATAATGGGAAGATTTTGTTGGTAACTGCAGTTATCTTCGATATCGTAGTTACTCTTTATATGATTTTTAATGCTGGAGCGTCTGTAGGACATTTTAATTATAAGCTTCCGCTTCTTATGCAGGTTATTATCTTTTTCTCCTGTTATATGCCGGCAATTCTGTATATTATCGGTGCGAAGAGGAATCTGCCACGAGAGTACGTTTTAAATGAGCTATAGTAATACCTAATTATATGTAGAAAAGTCAGGAAGATTAAATATAATCAACCTGACTTTTTTATCAAAGGTTATGATCCGTTTCATTACAGTACCCTTTCGCCCCGGAACAATCACATATTCCATGAACAAAAACGATATAAATGGAGCGATACAATCTACACCCGTTATCAGCTGTATTTTTCTCTTTTTTCCTGCTGGGCAAAACCTCTCGAATTGCTTTCATGCAATTTGGTCAAAAAGAAAGACCCTGTACAAACAGATTCTCCCTGCATTTTCTTTTGAAAATATGTATTCTCTAGCCAAATTGTGGTAAATGCTAAACCCTTATAAAGCTCGTAAGGCAATGACCTCTGTCACAACAAACCTTACTTCTTCGCTTGACAGACACTCAAGTTGTCTGTTGTTATTATTACAATAAACTTCATACAAATTTATGTCAATTGCTCTTTAATATAATACATCATTTTCTTATATTACAATTTGCTTAGATAATTCTCTAATTGATGAAAAATACCAACTATATTTACAATATTTTTTCTTACATCAAATATCACGATATAATTCATTTGTGGAATAACCGCCTCATAATATCCTTTTTTTGCCAAATACATATCCCGACTTTTCGGAAATTGGTATGGATTCTCCACCAATCGGTCATAAATACTTTCTACACTATCTAACAAATGTTTTGCAGCTTCTTTGCTTTTCAGGCGGTAAATCAAATGATACACAAGATTATCAAGTAATTCGTCTGCATGATCTGTAACATTTAATTTATAAACCATACTTTGCCCTCATTTCACCCAGTGCCTTTCTTGCATCTTTTACCTGCCCTGTTTCGATCTGCCTTTCAGATATTTCAATATCGCGATACATTGCAAGCTGTTTCATTGTCGATTCATAATTCTCCATACTCATGATAACCATATCTCCATATCCATTTTTTGTAATATAGATAGGTTCCTCTGTCCTATGACACATCTCAGAAATTTCAGAAGTATTTTTCAATTCTTTTATAGGAATTATTTGTGGCATAATCAGCACCTCCTTTTATGGTTTAATTATACCATAATTATGTCCTTTTTCAATCTTTATATACTATTATATGATAATAATCCAATTCACCCCAATTTTTCGGTTCAATAACAGATTATTTTTCTTGTAAATCTATTTTCTGGTGTAAAAGACTTCTGATCTTATTTCTTAATTGTATCTATTGTGTATTTCCTTTTTTGGTTCATACAGTTCATATACTTATAGTTAAATACTAAAAAAGACACAAGATTTTACTCTCATGTCATTTTATTGAATTTGATTCTAACTGTTGTTTCAAATATTTTTTGAAGACATCTACAACACTTTTGCAACAAAAATCCAGATTTGCAACCTTATTGATCTTTATTATTCTTTATCAATCCTTCCCAAAAATGTGATTAAATAAGGCTTTTTAATACTCTTTAATAATCTTTAATAGCTAAAAAAAGAAGCTTGAAACAACTCTTGGCAGTGTAAATCTAGCCATTTCAAACACGCTCCTTTTTATGTAGTTGATACATTGTGTATTCTTATAATTTTTCATTAACAATGTATCGTTAATCTTTTAACATGATTGTACTACTAAGAAATCGTTTTTTCAAGTGTTTGAACTATTAAATTTTAATATTTTTATATGTATCGGTTAGAAAATTATTTATTTATATGCGTTTTCTATAAAATTTCTGAATATATAGAGGGATTCCAAATAATATTTTTTCTTCCACATCTAAAGTTTGTTAAAAATATTGCGTTTTTCTATTTGTATTTACTTTTATTTATTTTTTTGGAAGATCACTTCGCAATTTCTTTTATTGTTTTTTCTACTTCGGAAATATCAATCTCCAGCATTTCTGCAATTTGTTCGATTGAGAATTTATTAGATAATTTCTTTACAAATTCTGTTTTTTCCTTCGATCTTCCGATTTGTTCACCTTCTGCAATACCTTCCTGTTTTATAAGTATCTTTTCTTCCCACGACTGCATATATTTCACCTCTGTCTTTTCACTTGCTTTGATCTGACAAATCCGTCTATGCATCTTTTGAATTCGTTCACTTTTACATACTTCTGACACTTCATCCGTACTATGTTCCATATACTTCAAAAGTTCTATCAATTCTGGTGACACCAGCTCCGGATGTTTGCCCCTGGTATTCAGGAATATCCTTGTTGCACCATCATTCAGCTTTAGTTCCGGAACTTCCTCACATCTCATATGAAACGTATAACGATATAACCCATATCCAAATAAGTCAAACGGCATAATCAGCACAATCAAAACTTCATTCAATAAATTGAAATCAACAACTCCCGGTGGCAACAATTTACTGTCGATGATTCCCTGATACAGCCGACTCCTTTTCGGAAGATTATGTGTATTCTCTTTTTGGGCCTCCACTTCATATATCACATCATCTTCATCTACGGCATAGACATCTAATCGAATCTGTCGGTTGTCTGGAGACCTCCTCTGTTCTTTTTCAGTCTGCGGCGGATGTTTCAGATTCGTATTCTGACTCAGTATAATATCCAACATTGTCTTTACATTCTCCGGGTCATCCATTGCTTCATCGAACAGAAATTTGTCCAGCAAGTTTAATTCTTTTAATGATTTTCTTGGGTTCATAAGTAGTTCTCCTTTCTTGTACAGATACTATTCCTGTAAAGAAGAACTGTTTATCTTTATAAATATGATACCATAGAATTTGTATATATACCAGTATATACAGTCAACTTCTTTTATCAGGCATGTATTTATCTGTTTTACGTGGCTTTCATTTTGGATTCTTACCCGATCATCTGGGTATGAAGTAAACGAATTGATAAATATAGATACGGTACAGATGTTAGAATTCATCTGTGTGCCGATAGAATAACATGCTTGATTTTTATTTTCAATATGTAATTTAGAAATGCTAAATTTTTGTGAAACATTTACAATACATAGAACCTGCTACTGGCAGGTTCTATTGCATACTTTTGTATCTTGATATGTCCCCAGTCTACTTGACCGGGGACATATCGATCTTAATTCAATACATAATTTCTGGTCGTAATTCCGCTCACTCTTCCCTTGGCATTGACCAATACTGCCTTAAAGATGGTCTCTCCTTCCGGCATCTCTACCGGTCCGGTGTACTTCGTAGAAGAAGTCGTCGGTTCTGATTTATCTGTCGTATAATACGCCGTATATCCATCCGGTACTTTAATCTCAATCTCCTGAGCAGTGCTGTACTGTCCGGTTGACGGGGACACTGCCGGTGCATCTTCGATCGGAAGTTCAACGGTATATGATTTTTTCACCGGAAGGCTTGGAATGCCCGCCTTATTTACTGCTATTGCATAGATCGTTGTGTCTCCCTCTTCAATCTGAATCGGACTATTGTACTTATGACTGCCTGTAGTTGGCTTCTTCTTGTTCTTCGTATAATATATCTTATTTCCCGATTCTGCCGTCAGTTTTAACTGCTGAACATCATCATAATCCTCACCGTCATCCAGACTGAATTTCGGAGTCTTCACTACATATTCCGGTAATTCATCTGTGATCGTCGAAGTCGAATTATCCAGAAGCTCCGGAATCTTCTCTTTCTGATCAGAACGGATATAGAATTTGATGCACGCACGATATAATTCGATATTATCTTCCTGTTTTTTCAGTGCATCCGAGAACAGACGCTCTGCTTTTTCTGTATTATCCTGTGCCTGATAAACTTTTGAAAGGCCTGTGTATGCTTCCGGTCTGGTGTCATCTTTTGCCATGGCATTTCTGAAGCAGTCTTCTGCCTCTGTATAATCATTTCTTTCGAGTGCTTTATTTCCCTTGTTGACAGCACCGATATATGAGGTCATATAAGCAAATATTCCAACAATTCCTATGATAAGTAACAGGGACAATGCGAGAAGCAGTGCACGCTTTTTCTTTTTTTTGCGAAGTGCTTTTTGTCTTGCACGCTCACGGTTACGGCGTCTGCGTTCATCCTCATTCATCTGTCTGCTTCTGTTTCTTGTATTATTTCTTGCCACACCTGTACTGCGTCTTTCATTTCCTCTACGGCTGCCGGTTGTAGATCTTCCAGCTGCATCTCTGTTACGTGAAGGCCGGGAATAATACATCTCATCCTCATAGCCATCACTGTCTATTGCACCTTTTATCTGTGCTGTAAGCATATCATCTAATGGGTTGTAGTCCGGAACAATGCGGACCTCTTTTCCACAATGTCTGCAATACAATTCCCCTTCAGGTATTCTCTGACCACAATACCTACATCTCATCTTATGCCATCCTCCTACTGTGAATTCTATCTCTTATCCATTCTTCTCATTCAAATATTGTTCAAATTCTTCCGAAGACATCAGAACTTTTCGAGGTTTTGTTCCTTCCTCCGGTCCTACGGCGCCTGCCTCACATAACTGATCCATGATTCTTGCAGCCCTGTTAAATCCTATCTTAAAAGCTCGCTGGAGCATTCCGATAGATGCTTTTTCCTTCTCAATGATCAGTCTTCCGGCATCTGCAAAATATGCATCATTTTCATTACCTTCACTTCCGCCGGATCCTGGTGCCGGATTTCCGGTAGGAATGGTATTCATATGCGTCTCTATATCCTGATTGTATGTAACATCGCCGTTATGTTCACGCAGATATTCTACTACCTGCTGTACTTCCTTATCTGTAACAAATGATCCCTGTACTCTGGCTGGTTTCTGATATCCTGACGGATAAAAAAGCATATCTCCTTTTCCCAGAAGCTTCTCTGCACCGTTCATATCTATAATCGTCCGGGAATCTACACCGGATGATACTGAGAATGCGATTCTCGAAGGCATATTCGCCTTGATAAGTCCGGTGATAACGTTAACTGACGGTCTCTGTGTCGCAAGCACCAGGTGGATCCCTGCGGCTCTCGCAAGCTGTGCCAGACGGCAGATTGCTTCCTCTACATCTCCCGGAGCTACCATCATCAAATCCGCAAGCTCATCAACAATAATAATGATCTGTGGCATAGGCTCCAGTTTATCGCCTTCTTCGGTCTGGACTCCAAGACTTTTGATCTTTTCGTTATATCCTTTCATATCTCTGACATTATATTTGGCAAATGCCTGATAACGTCTTGACATCTCTCCCACTGCCCAGTTCAGTGCGCCTGCCGCTTTTTTCGGATCAGTGACTACCGGAATCAGAAGGTGTGGAATACCATTATACACACTCAATTCTACAACCTTCGGATCGATCATGATCAGTTTTACTTCATTAGGGTCTGCCTTATATAAGACACTCATGATCAACGTATTGATACATACGGATTTACCAGATCCGGTAGCGCCGGCGATCAGTACGTGCGGCATCTTGGCAATATCTGCTACCACAGTCTTTCCGCCGATGTCCTTTCCTACTGCGAAAGATATCTTGGAAGAACTGTTCTTAAATTCCGGCGATTCCAGAAGATCACGGAGCATGACTGCACTGTTTTCTTTGTTCGGTACTTCAATCCCTACTGCCGCTTTTCCCGGAATCGGAGCCTCAATACGGATATCTGCCGCTGCAAGATTCAGTTTGATATCATCGGCAAGACCTACGATCTTACTGACTTTGACTCCCATTTCAGGCTGTAATTCATATCTTGTAACCGAAGGTCCACAGCTTACATTGGTAATGGTAACTTTTACCCCAAAGTTCTCGAGTGTCTGCTGCAGCTTCATAGCGGTCTCTCTTAAATGCGCATCTGATTCTCCTCCGCCGCGTTTTCCTCTCTGAAGCAGAGATAACGGCGGATACTGATACTCTTTTTTCGGCTTTACAGAATCTGCGGCAACGCTTGCAGCAACATCTGCTACTTCATCTGCCATTCCTGCCGCCCCCATCTTCGGATTCTTACGTCTTGCAGGTTTTTCCTGTGTCTTTGGAGCATTTTCAGATTCCGGAGTCTTCTGTTCCGGTTCATTCGTCATGTCTTCTTTTCCATAATCTGCCGGCTCAGGATCCGCACGGTGTATGATAAATTCCGGTTTCTCCGGTCCTTTTGCTGTCTTTGGATCGATTGGAAGTTCTCTTACTTCCGGAGATTTCTTAGCGATAGACGTATCGAAAGATACTCCTTCCACATGCTTGTCTCTCCGCCTGTGCATGCCGCTGTCTGCCGCAGCCGCAGCACGTTCCTTTTCACGTTGTTCACGCTGTTCCATGCGTTCACGTTTTCTGACTTCTGCATGCTCTTTATGTCTTCTTGCATCTTCTTTTGCCCTTGCATATGCTTTATCACTGCCGGCCTTCACACCTTTTAATGCAGACTTTCCTGTAATGATCACCAGACAGATGATCATAAGGATCACTGTGACAACATATGTTCCGGCTACACCGATTGCCGGCGTTAATACAGATGCCAGTCCCTTTCCGATCTTTCCGCCAAGTTCGTCCACGAGCTGCAGCAAAATTTCAGCAAGGAACAGCAAAAGCACTGCAATTACTGTCTTCATGTAAGCATACCGATTGCCTTTATTAGACACCTGAAAAGATACCAGACCAAACAAAACGAATGGAATGATATAGGCCACGGCCCCGAATATCTCCCACAAAACTCCGGATACGGCATCTCCTAAAAATCCTGCAACACCAAAATTACTGATCAGAAGAATGATACTGACCGCAAGTGTTATCCATATCAGGATTTCATCCATCAGGAAACTATTACCGGACTTTGCGGTTCTGGTAGATCTGGTTGTTTTTTTATTAGAAGTCGACTTTTTTGAAGTCGTACCTGTTTTTTTTCTGTTCGTCTTACTCTTTGTAGACTTCGCCGTCATGAAAACTCCCCCTTATGATGGCAATACTAATTATAATTATAGCATTTAGGGGAATTGCTGTCATTACACATTTTCGTTCTTTTTTTGATTTCTGTCACTGATCATTTCGTGCAATTTATTCAATGCATCACTTAATCCGCCTACAGCATCAATGAGTCCTTCTCTTACAGCATCCTTTCCTTCCAGAAGTGTCCCAACATCTTTGACCAGCTCTGTAGGGTTTAACATTAACTCTTCGATCCGCTCCTGCTTCATAGAAGAATGTTCTGACAAAAATCTTGTGATCCGGTCCTGCGTACGTATCATGTTATCGAGACTTTGCTGAACTCCGATAAACATCCCGTTAGACCGCACCGGATGTATCACCATTGTTCCGCTTGGCACGATAAATGAATAGTCGGCCGACACTGCCAGTGGTCCGCCGATCGAATGACTGCCGCCAAGCACCAGGGATACTGTAGGTTTACTCAAAGAAGCAATCATTTCTGCAATCGAAAGTCCCGCCTCTACATCTCCTCCAAGTGTATTCAGAAGAATCAGAAGACCATCAATCTTACTGCTGTCTTCGACTTCGGCCAGCATAGGAAGCAGATGTTCATACTTTGTGGCCTTTGTATTCCCGGATACCGCTTCATGTCCTTCAATTTCACCCACTATCGTAAGAAGTTTGATTCTGTGGTTGTCCCGGCTTCCTTCAAGATTCGCACTACCGGTTTCTTTTAATTCTTCTGTCGGCTCTGCACTTTTTTCTTTTTCTTTTTTCTCTTCGCTCATAAAAACACCTCCATACTTTTTATTAGTATGGAGGTGTTGCATACATTTTATTCATCCCAGTTGTGATATACATCCTGAACATCATCGTCATCATCCAGCATATCCAGCGTCTTCTGGATATTGGCAATGTCTTTTGGATCTGTCAGTTCTACATATGTCTGAGGAATCATTGTTACTTCTGCAGATACCATCGGGATTCCTGCTTCTTCCATTGCAAGACGTACCGCACTGAAATCATCAGGATCTGTCAGTACTTCAAAGCTGTCTTCTTCTTCTACAAAGTCCTCTGCTCCTGCATCCAGTACCTGCATCATCAGTTCATCTGCATCGCCTTCATATTCTTCTTTGTCAATCACGATCTGACCTTTCTTGTCGAACATGAATGATACACATCCAGGTGTTCCTACGTTACCGCTTCCCTTTGTGAATGCATTCTTTACATTAGATGCTGTACGGTTCTTGTTATCTGTAAGAGTTTCTACGATGATAGCTGTACCGTTCGGTCCATATCCTTCATATGTAATGTGCTCATAGTTTGCTGCACTCATATCTCCTGATGCACGTTTGATATTTCTTTCAATTGTATCGTTTGGCATGTTGTTGGATTTTGCTTTTGCGATTACATCTCTCAATCTGCTGTTATTAGAAGGATCTGAACTTCCGCCTTCTTTTACTGCTACTGCGATCTCTTTACCGATCTTTGTAAAGATCTTTCCTTTGGCAGCATCATTTTTCTCTTTCTTATGCTTAATATTGGCAAATTTTGAATGTCCTGACATGTCTTTTACCTCTCTTTATCTATTTTGTTTTATCTTTTATAAAAATTGTATTATTACACACTTTATCTATTCTATCACGCTTCAGGCAGTTTTTCAATCTTAACTGTCTGAATTATATTATTATCTACCTGTAAAGCGGTAAAACGATATCCTTCATAGTCTACTACGCACTTTTCATCTTCACCCGGAATGTGTTCCAGTTCATCAATCAGGAAACCATTTAACGTCTCATAATCTTCTTTGTCGAATGTAACAGGAATGAGATCCTCCAGATCCTCAAGCTCTGTCAGGCCATTTGCGATCATGCTTCCGTCATTCTGCTTCTGGATCATCTCATCTTCTTCATCATATTCATCCAGGATATTTCCGACGATCTCTTCCAGAATATCCTCCATAGCAACAAGTCCGGACGTCTGGCCGTATTCATCCAGAACAATCACCATATGATTCTTTGTGGACTGCATCTCCTTAAATAAAGTATCGATGCTTTTGGTTTCAGGAATATATGTAACCGGACGGAGATATTCTTTCAATTCTTTCACCGGACAGCCTCTCTTTGATTCATCCAGATAACCGGATGTTGTATCTCTTAAATGGATAATACCTATGATCTCGTCAATATCCTCCTGATATACCGGGAACCTTGAAAATCTTTCATCCAGCATGAATTTTAATGCTTCTTCCAGAGACCAGTCTCCGTCAATTGCAACAATGTTCTTACGGTGGGTCATAATGTCTTTCGCATCTTTATCCATATAGCGGAAAATATTGCGGATCAGCGCTGTAGCTTCTTTCTGCATCTCTTCATCCATTTCATCTTCATGAAATATCTGTTTCATTCGTTGGAACAAACTTCCCTCTTCCATAATTAATTATCCTTAACTCCTTCTTCTATGTATGAAGCTCGAAACTGATTCGGATCGCCTCATCTACTTTGTTCATTATCTCTTCATCCAGATGACATACCAGATCTCTAAGTCTTTGTTTGTCGATCGTGCGGATCTGTTCCAGTAAAACCACTGAATTCTTTACAATATGATATCTTCTTGCATCGATTTCTACATGCGTTGGCAGTTTGGCCTTATTCATCCGGGATGTGATAGCGGCACAGATAACAGTTGGGCTGTGTCTGTTTCCCACATCATTCTGAATGATCAGAACCGGACGGATTCCTCCCTGTTCCGATCCCACCACCGGACTTAAATCTGCATAATAGATATCTCCTCGTTTCACCTGCACTTTGCTTCACACTCCGATTCTTAAGATATACTAAGTATTTCCTTTTTTCTCAGATGTATTCTGCAAAGTTTTACGATATCTACAGAACCTGTCACCGGCAGCTTCTGTACGAATGCACGGCAATTAAAAACTGTCTACCTGTTCTACGACTTCTCCGTGGCGGATATATTCTCTTGGAATACGTTTGTTCAACACACACACGAATTCATAATTAAATCTTCCGGAAAGTTCTCCCAGCGTATCAACTGACAGGAACTCCTTTCCGTCACGTCCGAATATTACAACTTTATCTCCGAATTCCACGTCCTCGATAGCTGTCACATCAACCATGAACTGATCCATACATACACGTCCGATGATCGGTGCTTTCTGCCCGTGAATCAGCACATATCCTTTATTAGACAGACTTCTTGGATATCCGTCTCCATAACCGACCGGAATCGTAGCCACTTTTGTCGGACGGGTTGTAACATACGTTCCGCCATAGCTTACAGGCTTTCCTTCTGTCAGCCATTTTACATGGGCAACATGACTGATAAGTTCCATTGCCGGTTTTAACGGAACCCGTTCTTTCTCTACTTCATCTGATGGATACATGCCATATGTAGTGATACCCGCACGTACAATATCCATATTCGCTTCTTTCAGATCAATGATACCTGCGCTGTTGGAGCAATGATAATACTGGAACGTAACACCTCTTTTTTTCAGTTCTTCTTTCATCCAGAGATATTTATCAAGCTGCTCATTGGTAAATGTCTTATCTGCTTCATCAGACTTGGAAAAATGTGTAAACATTCCTTCCATTACCAGGTTCGGCAGTTTACTGATCTTTGCGATTTCTTCGGCATTCTCCTCTGTAATCTGGAATCCCAGTCTTGCCATTCCAGTGTCAAGCTTAATATGTACATAGACTTTACAGCCCATGGCTTCTGCAAGCTCTGACACTTCTTTTGCCATCTCATAACTATAGACAGTCATACGTACTTCATTGCGGATCATCGTATCCCACTGATCCGGGAAAATGCATCCAAGAACCAATACCGGTTTCTTCAAACATGCATCTTTTAATAAAATAGCTTCATCCAGCGTAGCTACTGCATAACCCCAGATATAATCCTTGGGTTCCAGAAGCTTTGCAATCTGAACGGCACCATGTCCATAACCATCCATCTTGATGACTGCCATCATCTGTGTATCTTTCTGAATATTTTTCTTCATCATCTCTATATTATATTCAACCGCATCTAAATCGACTCTGGCTAAAACTCTTGTATAATGTTTCACTGCTATTCATCCTCCAGTTTCATTAATGCTTTACTGATATATTCTATCAGATCTCTTGCCATTACACTATATACGCCTTTTTCAAATTTTGCAAGGTCACCGGCCAAACCATGTACATATGTACCTAATCTGGCTGCTTTTTTCATATCTTTTTCCTGCACCATAAAGCCTGCGATCACACCGGCCAGCACATCTCCCAAACCGGCTTTTGCCATCGCACTGTTCCCGGTAAGATTCAGGCAGATTTCATTTGCCTGATCTGCGATCAGTGTTCTGGAATCTTTTAATACACAGGTTACCTGATATCCGGCAGCGAATTTCTTCAGGATCTGTATCCGGTCTTCTCTAAGATCTTCCACAGGGATGCCTGTAAGTCTAGACATCTCTTTCATATGCGGCGTAAATATGAACTTCCGGTCTGCCAGCCGATCAAGAAGATCTTTGTTATCTGACAGAAGATTTAACCCGTCTGCATCGATCAGGCATGGAACATCCACGTACTCTATAACCGTCCGCAATAACTTCTCCGATGTTGTACTTCTTCCAATGCCGGAACCAATACACACACCGTCTGCCCACTTAAGAAGCTTTAGTACTTCTTCTTTATTAAATTCATCATAAGCCGTTATGATCGCTTCCGGCAGAAGTGTCTGCAATATCTCGCGGTTGTCCTTTGGTGTATAGATTCTGACAAGCCCGGCTCCTGTCATATAAGCCGCATGGGCATTCAGATATGCCGCACCTGCCATACCCTTACTTCCAGCGATCACAAGAAGCCTTCCATAACTTCCCTTATTAGAATCTTCCGGTCTTTCCGGAAGCATTCTACGATATTCTTCTCTTTCAAAAGAATGGATCACATCTGCATCCTGTAATAACGGCTCATGCGAAATGCCAATCTCTGCTACTGTCACTCTTCCTGCATATGCTCTGCCCTGCGCCAGTTCAAGGCCGATCTTTTTCACCTCGAATGTCACTGTATCATCTGCGTGGAATGCACAACCAAGCACACATCCCGTAGAGGCTGAAAGTCCTGACGGGATATCTACTGCAAATTTTGTACCCTGCATCTGATTCATACGTTCAATCACCTGACGATATGTACCTTCAATCTTACGGCTCAGTCCGACTCCGAACACGGCGTCTATCACTATGCTGTAGCTGTTATCCTGCGGGATATCTTCCGTGATCTTACCACCACATTCTTTAAGACGTCTTATCTGTTCCCTTGTCTCCGGTGTACAATGCTCTGGATTGCCGACCAGATAAGTATCCACAGAACACCCCATATTCTTCAAGATCCTGGCGATGGCAAATCCATCTCCGCCATTATTCCCTGATCCACATACCACACAGACAGAAGAAAGATCCAGATTCTTACTTTGCATCGTCTGTACACAGGCATTTGCCGCACGCTCCATTAATTCCAGTGATGCGATGCCCAGTTCCTGAATTGTGTACTGATCGGCAGCCTTCATCTGCGCAGCATTAACCAGAAGTTTCATATATTCATTCATCTCCCATCAGATATATCTCTGCAACAAAAGAACGTGTAAAAATATGTCCGTATTCCAGACTACTCCTACACGCTTTCTTGTATTATAGTTTATTTATGGTCCTCTTTGTAACGACTGATATTGTATGACAACTGCATCAGACTTTCTGACAGATGCACATTCTCAACAACAACATTATCCGGAAGGTTCAAATCTGTATGTGCAAAGTTCCAGATCGCACGTACTCCGTTCTCAACCAGCATATTCGCAACTTCAATTGCTTTCTCTTTCGGAATCGTCAGAACTGCAATATCAATCTCATTATTCCGAACAAACGTTTTCAGATCATCCATCATACGGATCGGAACTCCACGGATGGATACTCCCTGAAGTCTTGGATTCACATCAAAGATTCCTTTCAGAATGAATCCACGGTTCTCGAAGGCTGCATAATTAGCCAGTGCCTGCCCAAGATTACCTGCACCAATGATAATAATATTGTGGTCTTCTTCCAATCCTAATATCTTTCCAATCTCTGTGTATAAATACTTAACATTATAACCGTATCCCTGTTGTCCGAATCCTCCGAAATTATTAAGATCCTGACGGATCTGGGATGCTGTTACTTTCATCCGCTTACTCAGATCGTTCGAAGAAATCCGCTCTACACCATTTTCCAACAGTTCGCCCAAATATCTGTAATACCTCGGCAATCTTCTTATGACCGCACGAGAAATCTCTCTTTCTTCCAATGTTTTCACCCTTCCAATCATAGTCTAAAATAATTATATAAAATTGAAAGATTATTGTCAAACTATTGTTGAATTTTATGCAATTTCCGTTATAATAAAGTAGCATGTGTAAATGCATTTTGAGAATACCAACGTATCAATTATCCATAACTCAGGAGGAAATATATGATATTAGCATGTCACGGGATCCAGAAATCTTTCGGTGAACACCTCATCGTCAGAGATGGATCCTTCCATATAGAAGATCACGAAAAAGCAGCTCTTGTTGGACCGAACGGTGCCGGTAAGTCCACTCTGCTCAAAATGATTGTAGGCGAATCAGCCCCGGATGACGGCAACGTCATCCTGACAAAAGGTAAGACACTTGGCTATCTTGCCCAGCATCAAGAGATGCAAAGCGGTAATACGATCTATGAAGAAGTCCGCACCGCAAAGGCCGATATAATCGCTATGGAGCGCCGTATCCGCGAGATTGAGATGGAACTTAAGCATCTCTCCGGCGACGCCCTGAACGACCGTCTGGAAACTTACAACCGCCTTACGGCCACTTTCGAACGTGAGAACGGCTATTCTTGCGAAAGTGAGATCACCGGTGTGTTAAAGGGACTTGGATTTACGGAAAATGATTTCACCAAACCCGTCGACACTCTCTCCGGAGGACAGAAAACCCGTGTATCTCTCGGCAAGCTTCTGTTAACGAAACCAGACATTTTGCTTCTTGATGAGCCAACCAACCATCTGGATCTGAATTCAATTGCATGGCTTGAAACCTATCTTCTAAACTATCAGGGAGCTGTGCTGATCGTGTCTCATGACCGTTATTTTTTGAACAAAGTTGTCACTAAAGTTCTTGAAATCGAGCTTGGAGAACTTCGTACTTATATGGGAAATTACAGCGACTATGCAGCAAAGAAGCAGCAGCTTCGCGACATACGCCTGAAGGAATATCTTAACCAGCAGCAGGAAATCAAGCATCAGGAAGCGGTTATCGAAAAGCTTCGTTCTTTCAATCGCGAAAAATCCATCAAACGTGCCGAAAGCCGCGAAAAGATGTTGGAAAAGATGCAGACCATCGAAAAACCGATAGAAGTTAATACAGATATACATCTGAAACTGGAACCATCCTGTGTAAGCGGCAATGATGTTCTGACTATTGAACATTTAAGCAAATCTTTCCCCGGACAGGAGCTTTTTACAGACATTAATCTCGAGATCAAACGTGGTGAACATGTCGCAGTAATCGGTGATAACGGGACAGGAAAGACTACGCTTCTTAAGATCTTAAACCGAGTGGTATCTGCTGATTCCGGTACTTATACACTTGGCTCCAATGTTAAGATTGGCTACTACGATCAGGAACATCATGTCCTTCATATGGAAAAAACAATTTTTGACGAGATTTCCGATGATTATCCGACTCTTACGAATACGGAAATCCGGAATGTGCTTGCAGCATTTCTTTTTACTGGTGATGATGTCTTCAAACAGATCAGTTCTTTGAGCGGTGGGGAACGCGGACGTGTATCTCTTGCGAAACTGATGCTCTCTGAAGCAAATTTCCTGATCCTCGACGAGCCGACCAACCACTTGGACATCGCATCCAAAGAAATCCTTGAGAATGCTTTGAATGATTATACCGGCACTGTACTTTATGTCTCTCATGACCGTTATTTCATCAATCAGACTGCATCACGGATTCTGGATCTTGTCAATCATACATTTGTAAATTATATCGGAAATTATGACTATTATCTGGAGAAAAAAGAAGAACTCACTACTGCATATGCCGGAGTAGCTTCTACATCTTCATCCGTTTCAGATAACAGTACAGACAAGAATGTATCCGAGTCAAAACTCAGCTGGCAGGAGCAAAAGGAAGCCCAGGCAAGACTTCGCAAACGTCAGAATGAGCTTAAAAAGACTGAAGAACGTATCGGCGAACTGGAAGACCGTGATAGTGAGATCGATGCCCTGATGATTCAGGAAGATATCTTCACCAACTCTGTAAAATGCCAGGAACTTGCAAAAGAAAAAGCCGCAATAGCGGAAGAATTAGAAGAATTATACATGAAATGGGAGGAATTAGCAGAAGACGCTTAAACGCCTGATTTATAACTTTTTAACCCGCTCCAGAAGCTTCTGGGGCGGGCTTTTATATTGCCATGCATTCGTAAGGAGCTGCCGGTGGCAGGTCCTGTAGATATACTCATTATTTACATTTTATTCGATTCTTAGTTATTGGGTGCGTCAAATTCCACATATTTTATTCATTACTTCTTTCCGTTATGTAAACATCTCATGTGTAGATGGAGAATAGATTACAACTGCTTCTTCTCCGTCTTTTACTTTTGCATCATCATCAGATCTCATTTTCCATTCCTCCATATGTCCATCTGAACAAATGAACTTTTTCATATTATATACATCTGCAATTACTATGCAATATTCTAATGGGTATCCTGCATTAGCAGCCTCTTTGAATTTTTTGTTTTTACGACATACCAATACGTAGCCTACCGCAAATATCAAGATAGCTATGATTACTCCGGCACCTGCCACGTATCCATACCACTTGAAAAACTTATCATACATAGCAGGAATAACAAATGCAGCCGCTAACTCCAATAATGCAATTACAGCAACACCTTCTACACTGTTCTTCATCCTCTTTCGAAATTTGTAATCACAATATTGTTTTGTCATGTAATAGCTCATTTGTTGGAATTGATGTTCTGTCACATTATCTGCTTCTAGTATCGACTGTCGTTTCTGCCGTTTTTTTTCTTTTTTCTCGTCCATTCTTTGTTGTTCTGCTTCTTCTTCGGCAAGCTGTTGCTTCACTCTCTCTTTTTCTCTTCGCTTTTTTTCTTTTACTGCGGCTTCGTTCAGTGGAATATTATTCCACTCTTCCCAGTGTTCATCAATATTTGCTGTCCATGCTAAAGTATATCGCTCTATCATATAAATAACAAATAGAATAGACAAGCATATTCCAATCTGTCGGCCTTTATATATCATTTTATAAGTTATCCATGGGAGAAGTCCATATATTCCGGCCGTAGCACAGGTAATTATACACCAGACTTTTCCTCTTTTTTTTCTTCCTCCTTCTACGTATTCCCGATAGGCATAATAAAACATAAGTATCGCATGACTGTTTAAAATTCCAATTGCGAAGATTTTTTCAAATGTTTTATTGATTTTATTAACCGGATCGTCTTGTTTTGCATAATATAATTCTTCCCCATTAATTTTTGTAATTATATGACTTTGAGCTCCCAAAAACTCATAAAAATGAATTTCTATTTCATCTCCTTTTTTTAATTTATCTTCGATTCCGGTAATTTTAGAAAATTTATATATATTTTTTGTATTCCTATCGGTCATCACGATTGAATATGTAGCAAGATTGCTTCTGTCGCTTGTTTCTACACATTGATATTTTTTAACATTTCCTACTATAACTTTTTCAATTCGATTATACGAAGGTGGAATATTATAAGTCCAATACATTACGTATATTGTTATAAGAGCGAAACTAATTATTCCCCTTAGTATACCTCCTCTAGTATTATTTTTACGAAATAATGTATTTTTTATTCCTCCATAACCAGTAGCCATACCAATAAATACAAATATCCCACCTAGATAATAAGTGAATCTAGCATTAAACCACATATTATTCATATCTTTTCCTCTTCACTACTACAGGGGAAATCCCCTGTAGTAGTATTTACCACATAGTTCCGGCGTCTAATAATCCCAGTGCAAAATCATCAAGATAATCCATATAGCCAATCATAACACTTCCTACTTGAAATCCTGACGTACCTGCTAAAATTTTTAGTGTATCATATCCTGCTGATACTGCTCCTTGTAAGATGCCAAAACCTCCTGATTTAAAAGTTTGAGCTACAGACCTTCTTTCTTTTGCTGTAACCACAGCATTAATGCTTCCATTGACCAACATCTTTCTTGCGACCTTCGCTCCACCTTCTGCCCATTTTCCAACATCTTCTGCTAACATATCATTTCCTGCACTTATTCCTCCACCAATTGCTCCAATTGCAACTGATTTCATAATATCTGACTTTTTTTCTCCTTTTTTAGAATTCAACGCTGCTGTTTGTAGTCCACTTTTACTTCCGCCCTTCGCAGACTCCCAGGCTATTTTTCCTATTCGTTTAGATATAGTGCGCGACTTTCCTTTTGAAATAGCATTCCTCGTTTTCGTCACAGCTTTTCGAGCAACCTTTTTGGTCACATTCCATACACGTTGAATCTTTTGTATATGTCTGCTTGGAATTTTGCGTTTTATCAGTCTCGCGGCTTTTTTTGCAACCTTAGCTACTCTTGGACCTGCTAATGCTCCAATCGCAGCACCACCTATAGTGCATCCTGCAATAATTGCATATTTCTTCCATCCTTTTGCTTTTGTCTTTTTTGCTATTTTTCTGCCAGCCAGGAATCCAATTCCGCCACCGATTACTCCACCAATTATTCTGGAAATAGCGATGTGTCCACTCGGATCTTCATAATTCACTGGGCTGTTCGCACAATATGCATACAGATTCCATGTAGATGGATTGACTGAGTTTCCGCGGTAACTGTCACGACTGATGAATCTTCCGTCTTCCGGATCATAATATCTTGCACTTAAGTAATAAAGTCCCGTGCTTTCATCATATATGCTTTCATTATAGCAGAGTTCATTATAAAAGTCTTTATCTCCATGAATACTTGTCTCGCCAAAATCAGTATACTGATAAGACACTATACTTTTACCATCCGCATCTCTTAGGTTGGTAATGCTTCCTGCCGGATCTTTGTGATAATAGTAATAAGACTCCTGAGTATCTTTTTTCCTGCCCGTTGCAATTACATTCCCGGAGATTCCCTGCAGGTTCAGACTTGTTCCTTTTCCATTTTCATCAGTTGTATAGATTACTCCACCATTACTGTAATAATAATCGGTCGTCTTTCCATTCTCAGATTTACGTATCCTGCTGCCCGCCCCATTATACAGATTCGTCTGTTTTACTTTCTGATTTCCATTCTCTGTAATGGTACATTCCTTCAACCGTCCTGCCGGATCATAACTATTCTGCTTCTCTTGCTTTTCAACCGTATCTGTTTCTTTTATCTGATTACCGTCTGCATCATAGGTATATACTTTGGATGATTTTGACGTTCCGTTAGTATCTTTCGTATCACTTCCGGTCAACTGATTCAGACTATTATACCGGTAATCGGTAGTAAGTGTTCCTGCTCCTCCGGTCTGCTTCTGTCCTGTACGGTTTCCTACAGCATCATAAGTATATATAGATGTATAACTGTTTGCTGCGTTCAGCCTATTCTCTACTTTTGTCTGTACCAGATTGCCTCTTCTATCATACTCGTAACTACGGACTTCATCCTGTCGGTCATCCTCTTTCTCTGGATACAGATTCTGCAGAGTTTCTTTAACTAGCCGGCTATTTTTATCGTATTGATAAGTATAAGCTTCTTTTGTTACAGCTGGATTCTCACTGTCTGTATAAGTCATAGAAGCCGGTCTTCTGCAAGTATCGTATGTATAATGACAGGTTGTTGATTCCGGACTTTTTACAATCTCTCCTGTTTTTGACATCACCCGGTAATCTGTGATATCTGATACGCTTCCATACTCATCATAGTCATAAGTCCGAAGTACTGCTTCTTTTCCGTCTTCAGTTACAACTTTAATTGTCTTCAGCCACTTATTCTTGTCATATTCATATCTCTGTCCTGTTACTTTCCAGTCTGACTTCGGATAAGTAACTGCGAGAAGATTTCCATCTATATCATAGTTGTACTTTGTCGTTGCCTTTTCTTTTTCTTCAGCAGTGAGCGCCGACGGTTCTTTCTTTGTGTTCATTTCTGTAACACTTGTCACTCTTTTTAACTTATCGTATTTATATTCTGTATATCGATAAGGTGTTACTGTTGTTCCGGCAACATTATAATCTGTCATGGAAGTAATATTATCGGATTTATCATAGGTATAAGTTGTCCGAAGCTCTTCTGCGCCAGATGCATTCTTATAGTGCATTGCCGTAACGCGGTCTTTCCCGTCATAATCATAGGTCGAAGAAGTTCCAAGACTTCCTTTGCGTTCTTTTATACGCCCCTTGTTGTCATAAGTATAGTTCTGGCTGATTGCCTGGACCGTTCCGTCACCTTTATCAGAGACACTGACTGGCTGCATTGCAATATTATAAGTTGTGACTGAAGTATGTCCAAGTGCATCCGTTACTGTATTCAGTGTGTTCCCGTTCTTGCTGTTTGTATCGAATTCATCATATTTGTACTGTATTACATTCGATGCTTCGCCTTCTCCGGACGGCTGTGTTACCGATGTAATCCTTCCATACGCATCATAGGTATAAGATATCTTATTCCCTTCTCCGTCTGTTGTTGAAGTTACATTTCCTGTACTGTCATAAGTAACATTCTGACTGAGTGAATCTTTTGTCAGTGTGAATGTCTTTGAATCCGCATTATATACCGGGTTTAAAACCTGTCCGGACGTATTACCATTCTTATCATAAAGGTATACTGTTACAACCGGATTCTCATTATCTGGATCGGTTCCCAACTGACAGCTGGCCGTTATATGTTTTTCTCTGTCATAAGTGTAATCTACGTATAGTTCATTCTTCTTCTGACGAATTGTTTTACCATAGATATCCGATCTTCTTGTAACTGTTGTTCTTCTTCTGATGCTTCATCAGATTCATAATCTATCTGTTCTTTTAAACTATCGCCCTTTTTATCGTTTTTCTCCGGCCCCTCAACCGGAACTAACCGAATCTGTTTGTCCTCATTTTCCAACAGAATCGGTGTCTCTTCTGTCAGATTTTCTGGAAAATACTGTTTCTGATCACCTGCAGTGTTCTCATATGCATATCCGTTAAGATCGTCTCTTGATTCTAACTTCTTTAACGTCGGATCATAATCTACCAGTTCACCGTCCTCATTACGGAATCTGACATCCTGGCCATAATATTCCGTTACCAGAACACCGTCACCGGCATCGTACGTCGTAGAATCTTCTGTATTCTTTGATTCGATCACATTCTCTTTACATACAACTACTTCTTTTTCAGTTGTCTCTTCTTTTTCTGTCTTAACCGGCGGCGAATTCCCGTCCGTTTCTGCCGCAAGGCTTTCTAATGACGTTGATGTAAGTATCATCGCCATAATCAATGTCGTAGCAACGATTCGTTTCCATGATTTTTCCAGTCTTTGTTTCATTGTTTTCCTACATTTTATTGAGTTTTCATCGAATTATTATATATTCACTTTATCATCATGTGTAAATTTCGTCAATTATTTTATAGAATCTATTGCTTTATTGTGTATTTTCATTGATTTCTTTTTTTACATAGTTATAATTAATGTGTGAATACGCAAGAAAGAAGGTAATATTATGAAAAAGAAACTGTCAAAGCGACAGCTGGATGTTATGAAAGTTCTTTGGGATCATTCTTCTCCGATGGTAGCTTCGGACATTGTTAACGGCAGCCCTGCATTGAATATCAATACGGTTCAGTCCTGTCTGAAGGTTCTTCTGAAAGAAAATCTCATAGAAGTTGCTGACATTGTATATAGCGGCACTGTACTGAGCAGAAGTTACCGTCCCCTGATTTCCAGAGATGAATATTTTAATACTGAATATAAAGATATCATCGGAACCAGTTCTACATCATCGCTGATCGCTGCATTTATCAAAGAAGAGCAGGATGCATCAGAACTGGAAAGACTTGAACAGATAATTCAAAAGAGGAAAAAAGAAATCGAGGAAATACGCTGATGGAAATATCATTTGGTCCATTTTTAACATGTTTTTTTGCAATTATGTTTCTTACAATATATCTTTATATTATTTTATACCGTGCCAGGAATGTATTTGCGAAAAATACTAAGTGGTTGTTTTTAGGGATACTACTTATTTTTATAAGGTTATCTGTTCCCGTTAACTTTCCATTTACATATTCTGTTTATTCAGAAAAATTTCTTCCACGTTTTACGAATCCATTATGTGATAACAAGATTGGAAATCTGAGTATCTATGACTGCTTACTTATTCTTTGGATTTCTGTGGCGGTTATAAAAGTCCTTATATTCTTTTATAGAAAAATACGGCTCGGAAACTATTTGAAAAATTTCACACAAAATTCAGACCATACTGATCCACTATATCAGATGCTCCGCAAATATATTCCGGCTCCCATAGAGATTGCCATTATACCATCACGGACATCACCGGCTATTACAGGTACTTTATTCCCAATTCTGGTTTTTCCAAAAAATATATCTCTTTCCGAGGAAGAGATACAACTTATATGTTTGCATGAACTGAAGCATTATAAGAATCATGATTTGTGGATGAAATTGTTTATCGAGTTAATTGTATGTATCCATTGGTGGAATCCCTTTGTATATCTTCTTCAAAAAGAATATTTCCTTACTTTAGAGATTAACAATGATAATTATCTTAAGAAACATATCCCTGATTTTGATTCTGTCCAATATGCGGAATTAATATTAAAGATTGCAAAAAATACACTCACCGATGGTTCTTCGAATTCTTTGCAGATGGTAGATACTATTAATTTTACGGGTACGGTTACTTCCGAGCTTGAATCACGTATCACATTTATACTCTCCACACCAGATGCTCCAAGAAGACATTCTTTATTTAGAAGTGTTATACATACCATTATTTTATGCGGTGTACTTATTATTACAATTTTTGTCGTGATCGAACCATCTTCCCCGGGGCCTTCGAGTGATACAAACGGTACATTCACTCTCGAAGATGATAACGTCTGCCTTCTAAAGGTTCATAATGGTTATCACTTATATGTGAACGGAAAATATGTTGGAGCATTAGACACGATACCTGATGATTTCAAAAATGTAACAATATACACCAGAAAAGAGGAAATACCACATGAATAATTTGGTATAAAAAAAACACCATACAACTGTAATAAGACAATTTCATTCGAGAATCTTTTACATTGTATGGTGTTTTCTGTAATATATTATCTATTTTAATTTTTCAGCAATTGCCTTAATAAATCCTTCGCTGTTCAATACGGTTGGATTTTCCAGTGTCGTGATCAATGCCAGATCTTTCGTCATCTTACCTTCTTCAATGGTATCAATGGTTGCTTTTTCAAGCTTATCTGCGAATGCTGCCAATTCGGCATTTCCATCCATCTCACCACGTTTTCTAAGAGCACCTGTCCATGCAAAAATTGTAGCTACAGAGTTTGTAGAAGTCTCTTCCCCTTTCAGATGCTTGTAATAATGACGTTGTACAGTTCCATGAGCTGCCTCATATTCATAATTTCCATCCGGTGATACCAGAACAGATGTCATCATTGCAAGAGAACCAAATGCGGAAGAAACCATATCACTCATTACATCTCCGTCATAGTTCTTACATGCCCAGATATATCCGCCTTCTGATTTCATAACTCTTGCAACCGCATCATCGATCAAAGTATAGAAATATGTAATTCCGGCTTCTTTGAACTTCTCGGCATAATCTTTGTCAAAGATTTCCTGGAAAATATCTTTGAATGTATGGTCATACTTCTTAGAGATCGTATCTTTTGTTGCGAACCACAGATCCTGCTTTGTATCCAATGCATAATTAAAGCAGCTTCTCGCAAAGCTTTCAATAGATCCGCATAAGTTATGCATTCCCTGTGCAACACCCGGTCCTGCATAGTTGTGTACCAGTTCTCTGGTCTCTGTGCCGTCTTCTGCCGTGTATACCAGTTCTACTTTTCCAGGTCCAGGAATCTTCATCTCTGTATTTTTATATACATCTCCATATGCATGTCTTGCAATAGTGATTGGATTTTTCCAGTTTTTTACACATGGCTCAATGCCTTTTACAACAATCGGTGCACGAAATACAGTTCCGTCAAGTATTGCACGGATCGTTCCGTTCGGACTCTTCCACATTTCTTTCAGATCATACTCTTTCATACGTGCCGCATTCGGTGTGATTGTTGCACATTTTACTGCAACTTTATATTTCTTGGTTGCATTAGCAGCATCGATTGTTACCTGATCATCTGTCTCATTTCTATGTTCCAGACCCAGATCATAATATTCTGTGTTCAGTTCAATATATGGCTCCAGAAGATCTTCTTTGATCATCTTCCAGAGAATTCTTGTCATCTCGTCTCCGTCCATCTCTACGATCGGTGTTGTCATTTTAATTTTTGCCATGGTATTTGTCTCCTTTCTATCTGTTCGCGGCATCTTTTATTATTCTTCCAGATGCAGATTTTCCATCACGTGTAATATATGTTCATTTGCAAGCTGTTCTGCTTTTGCCGCATCTTTTGCCTTGATTGCTTCAAGGATTTCTCTGTGTTCTTCTATTGATTTCTCGGCACGCTCCGGTGCTTCAATAGACATCGTCCTGGCAAGCTGTACATACTTGTGAAAATCTGTTAATACATGTTCCAGGATCCTGCTGTTGGATGCCTCATACAATATCTTATGAAACTTACCATCCATTTCTGACATCTGTTCAATCTGTCCGGATCCTTTCTTATGTAAATGAAATTCTGACAGAAGAATCACTTCTTCCAGTTCTTCAATCTGCGCATCCGTAATATATTTCGTTGCCCAGTTGGCACACAGCCCTTCCAGTTGCGAACGTATCTTATAGATATCTTTCACATCTTTTCTGGTAATGGCTGTCACATACGCACCTTTATTCGGAATGATCGTAACCAGTCCTTCTAACTCCAATTGTCTTAAGGCTTCTCTTACCGGTGTTCTGCTTACCCCCAGTTCTTCACCGATTGTTACTTCCCTTAATTCTTCATGATCTTTATATACCCCATTCAGAATATCTTCCCGCAGATGCCGGAACACTCTTCCTCGTAAGGATCTGTCCTGATATTCTTCCATAAAAAACACCTCTGCTATATCAATTCCACACCAAGTCTCTTGCAGTTTTCGTCGATAACTCTGATCAACTCATCGTCTGTAAGAACGGTTACTCGTCCTTCTTCATACTGCTTATCTACCCATTCTTTTACAGAACTTACAAGTTCTGAGTTCTTATCTACTTTCTTGTCCTCCGGCAGCTTAAAATATGTATTGATCCAGTGTGCAATACCTGCAAGTCCGGATGTGTTAGATATTGCAACAAGCGGAGGACGGTTCAGAAATTTTCCTGTGTCAAATACGTTGTAGATCTCTTCATTCTTCAATAAACCGTCTGCATGGATTCCGGCCCTTGTTACATTAAAGTTCTTACCAACAAAAGGTGTTCTTGAAGGAATATGATATCCGATCTCTTTCTCATAATAATCTGCAAGCTCTGTGATAACTGTTGTATCCATCCCATCCAGTGTGCCACGAAGCTGTGCATATTCGAACACCATCGCTTCCAGTGGTGTATTACCGGTACGCTCTCCGATTCCAAAAAGTGAACAGTTCACACCGCACGCACCATAAAGCCATGCTGTCGATGAATTGCTGACTGCCTTATAGAAATCATTATGTCCGTGAAATTCGATCAGTTCGCTTGGAACACCGGCATGTACTCTGAGTCCATAGATGATTCCCGGAATAGATCTTGGTATTACAGCTCCCGGATAGTTGACCCCGTATCCCATGGTATCACAGACACGGATCTTAACCGGAATCTTATACTCATCCATCAGTTTCATAAGTTCCAGACAGAATGGAATGACGAATCCATAGATGTCGGAACGTGTGATATCTTCCAGATGACATCTCGGGCTGATTCCTGTCTCAAGACATTCTCTTACGATAGACAGATAATGTTCCATTGCCTCACGTCTTGTCATCTTTAGTTTATAGAATATATGATAGTCCGAACAGCTTACCAGAATACCAGTCTCTTTCATTCCGATCTCTTTCACCAGTTCGAAATCTTTCTTGCTCGCACGGATCCAGCTTGTTATCTCCGGGAATTTATAATCCTTTTCCATGCATTTGTAGACTGCGTCTCTGTCCTTTTTACTATAGAGGAAGAATTCACACTGTCTGATCTTTCCCTTCGGGCCACCCAGACGATGAAAATAATCATATAATGTTACGATCTGCTCAGTACTGTACGGGGCACGTGATTGTTGGCCATCTCTGAATGTTGTATCTGTGATCCAGATCTCATCCGGCATACAATGCGGAACAATTCGGTCATTGAATGCGATTTTCGGAATCTCGTCATAATGGAACAGATTACGAAATACATTCGGTGTCTTCACATCCACCAACGGGTACATGTGCTCTTCCAGTTGCAATAAATTTGTATGATCATCCAGGTATACTTTCCTGTTTTCCATTTTTCATCGCCTGCTTTCTAAAATATTTTTTCGTAGTAAAGTACTAAATTCAACATGTATAATTGTATACAATGATACATGTGTTGTCAAGTTCTATTATGGATATTTATTCAAAAAAAATGATTATGGAGATTCCATAATCATTTTTTATATATTATTAATAAAGTTTTGCGTTAACTTCTCTTGGACTTAAGCCCTCGTCTTCTAAGGCTTTCATAATCTGGTGTTTGTGTTCGGTTCCGAATGCTTCCAGTGTGATTCGAAGTTCTACTGCTGCGTTTCGGTTGGTACTTACGAACTGGTTATGCTCCAGTTTGATTACGTTACCATTTGCTTTGGCGATTGTAGATGCAACGCGTACCAGTTCACCCGGCTTGTCCGGAAGAAGTACAGATACAGAGAAGATTCTGTCTCTCTGGATCAGTCCGTGCTGTACGATCGAGGACATTGTAATCACATCCATATTACCACCACTTAAGATGGATACGACTTTCTTTCCTTTCAGATCAAGCTGTCTGAGAGCCGCTACTGTCAGAAGGCCTGAATTTTCTACGATCATCTTGTGATTCTCTACTACATCGAGGAATGCACCGATCAGATCATCATCTGCAACTGTAATAACTTCATCTATATTCTTTTCTGCATATGGGAAGATCTTTTCTCCGACACGTTTTACAGCTGTACCATCAGCGATCGTATTGGCACTTGCAAGTGTTACCGGATGTCTTTCTTTCAATGCCTCTGTCATGCTTGCAGCGGCAGCCGGTTCTACACCGATTACTTTTACATTCGGATTCAGCATCTTGGTAAGTGTCGAAACTCCTGTGATCAGACCGCCGCCACCGATTGGTGCGAGAATATAATCTACGTCCGGAAGTTCTTCAAAGATTTCCATTGCAATACTTCCCTGTCCCGTTGCAACATCCAGATCATCGAAAGGATGTACGAATGTGTATCCTTCTTCTTCTGCCAGTTTCATTGCATATGCACAGGCATCATCATAGACATCTCCGTGTAATACGACTTCTGCTCCATAGCTCTTTGTACGATTTACTTTGATCAGTGGTGTAACTGTCGGCATAACTACCGTTGCCTTGCAGCCGAATTTCTTTGCTGCATATGCCACGCCCTGTGCATGGTTACCTGCAGACGCAGTTACAAGACCTTTCTTTCTGTCTTCTTCGCTCATTGTACTGATCTTGTAATATGCACCACGTACTTTATAAGCACCTGTATACTGCATATTCTCTGGTTTCAGATAGACATCAGCACCTGTCTGTTTGCTTAAGTATTCACTGTATACCAGCTTGGTTGGAAGGGTTACTTCTTTTACGATTTCACTCGCCTGCTTGAATTTTTCTAATGTTAACATCTCGTATTTCCTCTCTTCCTCTTATTCGTTTTCTGAGACCTCTTCTGAAGCCTCATCATCTTTCGGTCTTTCGAATAACGCATTCACAAAATCATCTGCATTAAATTTCTGCAGATCGTCAATAGTCTCTCCCACACCGATATATTTTACCGGAACGCCCAGCTCTGCATGGATGGCAACTGCGATTCCTCCTTTTGCGGTTCCATCCATCTTTGTCAAAACGATCCCTGTAATCTCTGCCACATCGTTGAATTCCTTCGCCTGCTGCAGGGCATTCTGTCCTGTTGTTGCATCCAGAACAACCAATGTCTCTCTGTATGCCTCAGGGAATTCCCGGTCAATGATCTTATTCATCTTTCTGAGTTCTTCCATCAGATTCTTTTTATTGTGCAGACGTCCGGCTGTATCGATCATCAGCACATCTGCATGCCGCGCCTTTGCTGCCGCAACAGCATCAAACACAACCGATGCCGGATCAGATCCCTCCTGTCCGCCGATCAGCTCTGCTTGCGAACGGTTCGCCCATTCTTTTAACTGTTCTCCGGCCGCCGCACGGAATGTATCGGCCGCTGCAATTACAACTTTCTTATTCTCTGCACGAAGCTTTCCTGCAAGCTTTCCGATCGTTGTAGTCTTTCCTACACCATTGACACCGATTACCATCACTACGGATGTACGGTTTTCAAATTCATATGCTGTTTCTCCGATGTCCATCTGTTCTTTGATACTTTCGATCAGAAGTTCCCGGCATTCCATTGGTTCTTTGATGTGTTTTTCTTTTACTTTTGCCTTCAGATCATCCAGAATATCATATGTTGCCTGTACACCAAGATCTCCCATGATCAGAACCTCTTCCAGCTCCTCGTAAAAGTCATCATCGATACGGGAGAATCCGTGAAAGATGCTGTCCATTCCTGATACAATATTGTCTCTGGTCTTACCAAGACCGGCAACCAGTTTTTCAAAAAATCCCATATCTTCCTCCTATTTATCCAGTTCATTTTCAAGCAGGCTGACAGATACCAGTGTAGATACACCTTTTTCCTGCATAGTGATACCATACAGTCTGTCTGCCGCCGTCATTGTTCCACGTCGATGTGTGATTACTATGAACTGCGTATACTTTGTTAACTTGTGCAAATATTGTGCAAAACGGTCTACGTTATTATCATCCAGTGCCGCTTCGATCTCATCCAGCAGACAGAACGGTGACGGCTTCAGATTCTGGATCGCAAAAAGAAGTGCTATCGCTGTCAATGCTTTTTCTCCACCGGACAACTGCATCATATTCTGCAGCTTCTTTCCAGGCGGCTGGGCAATGATCCGGATACCCGCCTCCAGAATATCCTCATCTTCCATAAGTTCCAGCGTTCCTTTTCCGCCTCCGAACATTTCCTTGAATACCTGATCGAACTCGGCTGCAATTCTGGCGAACTGCTCTTTGAACTGCTTACGCATGGCATTATCAAGTTCCTCGATAATCTGTTCCAGTGTTTCGGCTGCTTCTACCAGATCATCATGCTGGCCCTTCAGGAATTCATAACGCTCGGATACACTTTTATATTCTTCTATCGCATTAACATTGACATTACCCAGTGCACGGATCTCACCTTTTAACTCCTGGATCCGTCTCTTCATATCTGCAAGATCGGTCAGGTTCGGATTCCTAAGTTCTTTTGCGTGATTCAGTGTGAGTTCATATTCCTCCCACATATAATTAATCTGCTTTTCAGAAGCTTCTTCGTACCCTTCCCTCTGACTTTCCAGACGATAAACCTCTTTATCAAGATCGGTCATATGTTTTGAGATCTCTTCACGTTTTTCGAAAAATGATTTGTGCCGTTTATTCAATTCCTCACGTTCTCTTTTTGAACGTTCAATCTGAAGTTTGATTTCATCAAACAGATCCCCGGAATTATCAATTGTTGTTTTCAATTCCTGGATCTTCTTCTCTTTTTCGGCAATTTCCTGAGAATTTCCACCCTTATTCTTTGTCAGTTCTTCCAATTCTGCCCGGAATTTATCCATCTCTTCACGGATACGGATAATATTTTCCGTAATAAACGTATACTTCTGCTCTAATCCTGCATATTCCAGATGAATCTGTTCTGATTTTCTGGTCTTAAAGCTTTCCTTTGCGTGGATCTCTTCCAGCTCTTTTTGTTCTTTCTCAATGTTGATATTCAGATCATTTTCCAGACTTTCTGACGTATCCAGTTCTATATTAATAGACTCCTGATTGTCCATTATCTCGTTGATCTGTGTATCCAGTTTTGCAGCTTCATTTCGCAGATTATCGAATTGTTGTTTGAAACTCTGGATCTTTGCAGATGACTGATCTGCATTCATCTTTGCGGTATTCTGTACGACATACGCTTTCTGAAGCTCTGCACTGATTGCGTCAGTCTTTTCATAATACCCTGCGCGTTCATCTTTCAGGCCACAGATCTTCTGTTCCGTCTCCGTCATCTCCTGTTTTAATTTCTGAACGGTCTTTTCAAACTCTTCGATTTCTCTTCGTCTGCTCAGAAGATTACTGGAATTCTTAAATGCTCCACCGGTCATGGAACCACCCGGATTGATCAGTTCCCCTTCCAGTGTAACGATACGGATTGACTGGTGGTATTTTCTTGCGATCATTGTTGCATGATCAATATGATCTACTACCAGTGTTCTTCCCAGCAGATAATCTGCGAGAGTTTTATATTTATTCTCTACCTGAACCAGTTTGTTGGCTGTTCCGACAACTCCCGGTTCTTTAAGTGCTTCCGGACGATTGATCCCGGAATTCGCACGGATTGATGTTAAAGGCAGGAATGTTGCACGGCCGAACTTATTCTTCTTCAGGAAATTGATCATACGTTTTGCCGTATCTTCATCCTCGGTTACGATATTCTGGATATTACCGCCAAGTGCGGTCTCAATAGCAATCTCATAGTCTTTTTCAACCTTTACGATATCTGCTACTACACCCAGAAGTCCCTTCTCACGGTCCTTATTATCCATAACTTTACGAATACTGTTACCGTATCCGTCATAACGTTCTGTAATATTCTTAAGGGATTCCAGTCTTGACTGCTCCCGGTGGAAAGCAGACTGACCAATCTGTAATTTCTGAGACTCTCTGGATATCTGCGCCTGTAACGTCTTAATGTTACTTTCATATTCTTTATTTTCATTGTTCAGGGCTATGATCTTGTCTGAGATAACTTTTAATTCCATCTGATACTTGTTCAGATTTTCATTTTCTTCTGCAATCTCACTGTCATTAGCAAGGATCTCTCGGTTGATCTGCGACTTTCTAACCTGGATCTGTTCCATCATCGTATCAAATTTCTGGATCTGAGCTTTCGTAGATGCTCTGTTATTCAGTATCTCCATGATATGATTCTTCTTTTCATCAACGGATCCGGTAATCTGTGCTATCTTCGCCTGTAATTCCGTCAGTTCATTCTTAATCTGATCTTCTTCCGACTGTTTTTCTTCCATCTGTTTTACAATGGAATCCTTCTCCGTCTGAAGTTCTTTCATCTGTCCTTCACGGACATCCATCTCGGAATCAATCACGCTGGCCCGCTGTTCGAAATGTTCATCGTTCATCCGTGCACTGTGAATCTGTTCCTTTAACAGTGCGATCTGGTTCTCTAACTGCTGCTTCAGAATCGTCGTCTCATTTAATTGACGGTTAGCCTTTTCGACAGAAGCGTCGATCACTTCCACCTGTTCTTCAATCGCCTCATATTCCGTCTTCGTATCCGCATATTGTCTGGTTGCTTCTTCAAGCTCCCCTTTTGTAATACGAAGCTTCTCTTCCAGCCTCCGAATCTGATCTCGGATACGTTCCATTTCCAGCAGGAACATGTTGATATCGTATGTTTTTAATTCTTCCTTCCGTTTCAGATACTCCCTCGCCTTTTCAGACTGACGTTCTAACGGCCCAACCTGCTTTTCCAGCTCAGACAGAATATCATTGACACGGACCAGATTCTGGCGTTCATCTTCTAACTTTTTGACCGACATACTTTTTCTTCGTTTGAATTTGACAATTCCTGCTGCTTCATCAAAAAGCTCTCGCCTCTCATCCGGCTTACCACTTAAGATCTTATCAATCTGTCCCTGTCCGATAATCGAATACCCTTCTTTTCCGATACCTGTATCATAGAAAAGTTCATTTACATCTTTTAATCTGCATGCTCTTCCATTGATCAGATATTCGCTTTCTCCGGAACGGTATAGCTTTCTTGCTACCGTAACTTCTTCGTAATCAACCGGAAGCTTATGGTCTGAATTGTCCAGAGTGATCGCCACCGATGCATAACTAAGCGGCTTTCTGTTCTCAGTACCGGAAAAAATAACATCCTGCATGCTGCCGCCTCTTAACTGCTTCACACGCTGTTCCCCAAGCACCCATCTGACCGCATCTGCTACGTTACTTTTTCCACTTCCGTTCGGACCGACAATGCCGGTGATTCCATTATGGAATTCGAATTTAATTTTATTGGCAAATGATTTAAATCCCTGCACTTCTATGCTTTTTAAATACATTCCACACCTACTTTATATTCTTTTCATGCAGTTTCAAAATGCTGATATATGCAGCCTCCTGCTCTGCTGCTTTCTTCGTCCGGCCTTCTCCGACTCCGTATTCTTCTTCTCCGATATGTACCGCAACACGGAAAATCTTATTATGATCCGGTCCCTCTTCACCAATCAGATGATACGAGATTACTTCTTTAAAATTCGCCTGCACGATTTCCTGCAGGATAGTCTTGCTATCAAAAAAGAGTTTCTTGTTCTCCAAATCTTTCAAAATAAATCGATGTATAAACTCTTTTGCATTAGCAAAACCACCATCAAGATAAATTGCTCCGATCAGAGCCTCCATTGCATCCGATGTTACAGATTCTCTCTTGCGTCCTCCGGTAGCATCTTCTCCTTTACCAAGCAGAAGGTATTCGCCAAGATCGAGGTCTCTTGCACAGAATGCCAGCGCCGGTTCACATACCATACTTGCCCTCGTCTTCGTAAGTTCCCCTTCCGGAAGCTTCGGATTATTGTGAAACAGGAATTCGCTGGACACCAGTTCAAGGACCGCATCTCCCAGAAATTCCAGACGTTCATTACACTCATACTTTGGCAGATGCTTTTCGTTGGCATAAGAGCTGTGAATCATCGCCTTTGTAAATAAGGTAAAGTCATCAAATTTGTAACCAATCTTTCCTTCTAATTCTTTAAGGTCTTTGCTCATTGTAAACTCCATCCTAAAGAACGAAAAAAGCCCCTGGCAGGGCCCTTTCGTTCTTTTTATATCTGCCTAGTTATTATTTGTTGCATTCTTGATCTGCTCAACAGCATCTCCGACTGTAGAGATCTGTTCAGCGTCATCATTATCAATCTCAATGTCAAATGTTTCTTCTATTCCCATAATAATCTGGAAGATATCAAGGGAGTCTGCTCCCAGATCATCTACAAATGTTGTGTCCTCTGTAATATCATTCACTTCTACATTTAATACATCAGCGATGATTTCTTTTAATTTTTCAAGTTCCATATCAAATCTCCTTTTCTTATCATAATTAGTAATATATTATTCAGCGGATTTTTGCTCCGATTGAATACTTTCTTTGATCTTTTCATTAATTTTCTGCTTTTTAAATGTTACACACTGGATCAATGTATTGCTGACTTCTTTTGCTTTCGAACTTCCATGTGTCTTTACGACCAGACCGTTTAATCCAAGTAATGGTGCACCGCCATACTCACTTGCATCAAATGACTTTAACGTTGATTTTAACGCCGGCTTGATAAGCAATGCGCCGATCTTGCTTCTGAGTGTGGACATCAGTCCTTCTTTTACCTTACTGATCAGTACCGCTCCGACACCTTCATATAACTTAAGGATTACATTGCCTGAAAAAGCTTCTGTCACAATGACATCTACCTGTCCATGCGGAATCTCTCTTGCTTCTACACTTCCGATAAAATTCAGTTCTTTTTCTTCTTTTAAAAGAGGAAACGTCTCCTTTACCAGTGCATTACCTTTTTCTTCTTCTGCTCCGATATTTACAATCCCAACTTTCGGATTCTTAATACCAACTACATGTTCCATATAGATAGAACCCATCTTGGCAAACTGAACCAGATGTGAGGCTCTGGCATCTACATTCGCTCCACAGTCGATCAGAAGTGCTACACCCTTCTCTGTCGGGATCAGTGACGCAAGCGGCGGCCGCTCTACACCTTTGATTCTTCCAACGATTACCTGTCCGCCTACCAGAATTGCTCCGGAACTTCCGGCAGATACAAATGCATCAGCCTTTCCTTCCTTTACCATCTTCATTCCGACTACAATCGAAGAGTCTTTCTTTCTTCTGATCGCATTTACCGGAGGTTCGGCAGTCTCTATTACTTCTGTTGTATTCACAACTTCCAGTCTGTTCTTATCATAAGTATACTTCTGCAATTCAGCATTCACTATATCTTCTTTACCAAGCAGATATACCTTTATATCCTGTTCACGTCCAAGGGCATCGACTGCCCCTTTTACCATCTCACCCGGTGCATTGTCCCCGCCCATAGCGTCCAATGCGATCACCGTAATTTCTGACATATTTATTCCTCCTAATATTACTGAATTTATTCTACTAAACATCCATGCAAAAATCAATATTTTCAAAAATATTTATCAGAAGTTTGATAATATATGATCCGGTTGGTATAATACCTTTTATCATCAAAATTAGATATGGAATTATAGAAAGAAAGGGATCAATAAATGGATTATTATAAGAGAGCTCTTGAACTCAACGATGAAACCATAAAAAACAGACGTTACTTTCATATGAATGCAGAGGCCGGTCTTCATATGCCAATGGCCTGCGTATATGTAATGGACAAATTAACCGAATATGGATTGGTGCCTTCTAGGTGCGGAGAAGGTGTGACTGCTACTGTCGGAAATGGCGGTAAAGTCTTATTATTACGTGCGGACATGGATGCCCTCCCAATGCCGGAAGAAAGCGGACTTCCATTTGCCTGCCCGACCGGAAAAGAAGCACATGCCTGCGGACATGATTTTCACGCTGCCATGTTACTGACCGCTGCAAAAATGCTAAAAGAAAATGAGGCCGAGTTAAAAGGCACAGTCAAATTTATGTTCCAGCCTGCGGAAGAAACATTCGAAGGCAGTAAAAATATGATAGAACATGGTATCCTGGAGAATCCGAAAGTAGATGCGGCACTGGCCTATCATGTGTCTCCAGGGCAGATGCCGGTTGGAATCTACATGTATAACAGTACAGGAACTATGATGTACTCCGTTGACGGTTTTCATATCGAAATCAAAGGAAAGGGAGCACATGGAGCCTATCCTCAGAATTCCGTTGATCCGATCAATATTGCAGCCCATGTATATTTTGCACTGCAGTCTGTAATCGTCCGTGAGACAGATCCTTCCAAAGCCTGTCTTATGACCGTCGGTAAATTCCAGGCCGGAACCGCTGCCAATATCATTCCTGATACTGCCGTTCTCGAAGGAACTATTCGAACGAATGATAAAAATTCCAGAGAACTCCTGGTACGAAGAATGAAAGAAACGGCAATCCGGACAGCCGAAACTTTCGGAGGAACAGCCAAAATCACTATGATCTCGGAAGTACCGCCTCTGATCTGCAATCCGGAATTTACCGAACAGATCGTCGGCTTCATGAAGGAACTGGATATTCCGAAACTAACCCCTTACCCAGGCATATCCGCAAGTGCTTCCGAAGATTTTGCAAATATTGCAGAACAGGTACCATCCGCTTTCATGTATCTGTCTGCCGGATATATGGATGACCGGGGGAAGTATTCTGCACATAACCCAAAGGTACAGTTTAATGAGGATGTGTGTCCGATCGGGGCTGCGTGTCTGGCGCACTGTGCGACCCGTTATTTAAATTGATTTGGGATTTAATTTATTAACGTGGAAGCGGCCTCTCAGTCCTTGAAGGAAACAATAGATAAAGCTTCTTGTTCAGGTTCCATACCATAAGAAACACTAAGAGAGTCAGAATCACCTA